>Ga0268299_1000953_pt1 | contig 66027 bp, 61 predicted proteins | sample NOBtaG_FD_193484 | JGI IMG/M metagenome (GOLD analysis project Ga0268299, IMG submission 193484) | Activated sludge microbial communities from bioreactor in Nijmegen, Gelderland, Netherland - NOB reactor | ecosystem: Engineered > Bioreactor > Aerobic > Activated sludge | place: Netherlands...
GGGGCCCGGTGATCGAACGAGGGGGCACGCGCCCCCTCGCCCCACGCGGCGTAGCCGCGCGGGGCCCGGTGATCGAACGAGGGGGCACGCGCCCCCTCGCCCCACGCGGCGTAGCCGCGCGGGGCCCGGTGATCGAACGAGGGGGCACGCGCCCCCTCGCCCCACGCGGCGTAGCCGCGCGGGGCCCCACTCCCCGCGCGCGCTCGCTTCGCTTGGCCGCGCGCAGAGCGCGCGGATTGGTCTTGCGTCCGTCCTCCTACACTACGCGAGGACGCCGCCGTCGATCTGGTAGGTCGCGCCGGTGATGTAGGACGCGCGCTCGGAGGCGAGGAAGGCGATCAGGTTCGCGACGTCGACCGGCTCGCCGAGCGTGCCCGCCGGGTTCTGCATGCGGCCGATGAGCGTCATGTCGAGGCCCTCGAAGGCGAACCCGGCGAGCATCGGCGTCATGACGCCGCCCGGGCACACCGCGTTGACGCGGAGCTTGCGCTTCGCGAACTCGTTGGCGAGCGAGCGGGTGAGCAGCGCGACGCCGCCCTTCGACGCGCTGTAGGCGGCCGAGTAGCCCTGACCCTTCAGGCCTGCGATCGACGCGATGTTGACGATCGAGCCGCCGGCGGCGGCGAGCAGGTGCGGCAGCGCCGCGTGGCAGGTGAGGAAGGTCCCGGTCAGGTTGATCGCGAGGACGCGGCTCCACTCGGCGAGCGTCATGTCCTCGAAGCGTACGAACCCGCCGACGCCGGCGGCGTTGACCAGCGTGTGCAGCGCGCCGAAGCGCTCGACCACCGCGGCGATCGCCTGCTCGACCGAGCTCGGATCGGTGACGTCGAGCGGGAGCGCGACGGCCTCGCCGCCGGCGGCCGCGATCTCGCCGGCGACCTCGCGCGCCGCCTCCTGCTGCACGTCGAGGCACGCAACCCGCGCTCCCTCCGCACCGAACACCAGCGCCGTCGCCCGCCCGATCCCCGAAGCGGCCCCCGTCACCACCACGACCCGTCCCCCGAGATGCAGATCCATGAACCGTCCTTCCTTCTTCTCACCAAGCCCGTCGCCTGTAGCTGTCGCTACAGCGCCGCTCTCTGTAGCACGCGCCTGCGTGCGCAACAGGAAGAGGAAATCGACGGGTCGCGCGTGCGGCTGTGCCCCCGTCGTGAATGCGAAGCCCGCAGCAGACGGCGAGCGCAGCTCGCCGATCTGCGAGGACTGAACGGCGGGGGCACAGCCGCACGCGCGGCCCCACAGATCCGCGCGTTGACGCAAAAGCAGCAGCGTTGATACGAACGGCAGCACGATGACCGACAGCGCAGGCGACATCCGCCCGGACGAGAGATTCGACGAGGCCCGCCTGCGCGCCTACCTCGCGTCGCGCGACCCGGCCCTCGGTGGTCCCTTCGAGGTGCAGCAGTTCCGCGGCGGCCACGCGAACCTGACGTACCTGCTGCGCTACCCCGACCGGGAGCTCGTGCTGCGTCGTCCGCCGCTCGGTCCGGTGGCGCCGAAGTCGCACGACATGGCGCGCGAGTACCGCGCGCTCGCGGCGCTCGCACCCGTCTACGGCCCGTCGCCGCGTCCCGCCCTGCTGTGCGAGGACGCCGAGGTGATCGGCGCGGTGTTCTTCCTGATGGAGCGACGGCACGGCGTCGTGGTGCGCGCGTCGTGGCCGGACGAGCTCGGCGACGATCCCGCGCTCCGCCGCCGCATGAGCGAGGCGCTGGTCGACGCGCTCGCGGACCTCCACCTGGTCGACGTGCAGCGTCCCGACGTCGCCGCGCTCGGCAAGCCCGAGGGTTTCGTGCAGCGCCAGGTGAGCGGCTGGTACGACCGCTGGCAGCGCGCCAAGACGCGCGACATCCCGGCGATGGACGAGCTTTGCACCTTCCTCACCGAGCGGATCCCGGTGCCGGTCGCGGTGAGCGTGCTGCACAACGACTGGAAGCTCGACAACGCGATGTTCGACGCGCGCGATCCGGGCAAGCTGGTCGCGGTCTTCGACTGGGACATGACGACGATCGGCGATCCGCTGGTCGATCTCGGCACCCTGCTGAGCTACTGGGGCGAGGCCGGCGAGGGGCCGCGCGGCACCGGCGGCAACGTCACGGCCTTGCCGGGGATGCTGACGCGCGACGAGATCGCCGAGCGCTACGCGCGACGCACCGGCTTCGACGTCAGCGCGGCACCGTTCTACGAGACCTTCGGCCTCTTCAAGACGGCCGTCGTCATCGAGCAGATCTACGTGCGCTACGTGCGCGGGCAGACGAAGGACGAGCGCTTCGCGGCGCTCGGCCCCGCGGTGCCGCTGCTCGCCGAAGCAGCGCAGCAGGTCGCGTCGCGGCTGCGCTGATCGCGGGAGGTTCGACGATGAGCGACGCGCCGGGGCAGGGGATCGCGCACACCGCGCGCACGGCGCCCGACAAGCCGGCGATGATCCTCGGCGACGCGGTGCGCACCTACGGCGAGCTCGACGGCCGCGTCAACCAGATCGCGCACGCGCTGCGACACGCGGGAGTCGGCGAGGGCGACCGCGTCGCGGTGGCGCTGTTCAACTCGTTCGAGTGGTTCGAGGTGCTGAACGCGCTCGGCCGGCTCGGCGCGCTGCTGGTCCCGGTCAGCTATCGCGGCAAGGGCCCCGAGATCGCCTACATGCTCTCGGACTCGGGCGCGAAGCTGCTGGTGGTCGATCCGCGGCTCGCGGCCGAGGTCGACCGTGCGCTGGCCGAGAGCCCGCTCCCCGAGCACGCGATCTGGGTGACGGGAAGCGAGCCGGCGTGGCGCGGCGTCCGCTTCGAGGACGTGATCGCGCGCGAGCCCGCGACGCCGCCCGACGGCGCGCATCCGGGCGGCGGCTACAACGTGCTGATCTACACCTCGGGGACGACGGGACGCCCGAAGGGCATCCTGCGCGCGCCGCTGCCGCCCGACAAGGTCGCGCTGCAGATGGTCGGCGTCGCACAGATGTGGGGCTTCGACGCGAGCCACGTGCACCTGGTGTCGGGCCCCGTGTACCACACCGCACCCGGCTCACAGGGGCAGGTGCACCTGTCGATCGGCGCGACCGTCGTCATCATGCCGCGCTTCGACGCGGAGGAGTTCCTGCGTCTCGTCGACCGCCACCGCGTCACCAACGCGCAGATGGTGCCGGCGATGTTCTTTCGCCTGCTCGCGCTGCCCGACGACGTGCGCGCGCGCCACGACCTGCGCTCGATCCGCAAGATCCTGCACGCCGCAGCGCCGTGTCCGGTGGCCGTCAAGCAACGCATCCTCGAGGTCTTTCCGCCCGGCACGGTCTGGGAGTTCTACGGTGCGTCCGAGGGCGGCGGCACGCGGATCGGGCCCGACGAGTGGCTCGCGAAGCCGGGCAGCGTCGGTCGGCCGTGGCCCGGGCTCGCCGTCAAGGTGCTCGACGACGACGGCCACCCGTGTCCGCCGGGCGAGATCGGCACGATCTACCTCATGCTCTCGCCGGGTGCGTCCTTCTCCTACAGCGGAGCCGACGAGAAGACGCGCGCCGCGTTCCGCGACGGCTATTTCACCGTCGGCGACATGGGCTACCTCGACGAGGACGGCTACCTGTTCATCGCCGACCGCAAGATCGACATGATCATCTCGGGCGGTGCCAACGTGTATCCCGCCGAGGTGGAGCAGGTTCTCTACCGTCATCCGAAGGTGCTCGACGCCGCGGTGATCGGCGTGCCGGACGACGAGATGGGCGAGTCGGTGAAGGCGATCGTCGAGCTGCGTGCCGGCGAGAGCGCGACCGCCGACGAGCTCATCGAGTTCTGCCGGCGCGACCTCGCGCACTACAAGTGCCCGAAGACGGTCGACCTCGTCGCCGAGCTGCCGCGCGAGCCGCAGGGCAAGGTGCTGAAGCGCCAGCTGCGCGAGGGCTACTGGGCGGGACGCGAGCGGCGCGTCTGAGCGCCGCGACGACGCGTGGCGCCGGCGGTCGGCGCGACGGCGTCGACGTCGGCGAACACGTCGTCGATCGTGATGCGCAGCTTCGGCAGCACGGTCGAGCGGATCCGGCCGCGCACGATGCTCGGCCCCTCGATGTAGCGGCCGCCGGTGAGCGTCCGAACGGTCACGGTGCGCAGCTCGGGATCGACGAGCCAGTACTCCTCGACGCCACACCTGGCGTAGAGCTCCGACTTCTCCGTCCGGTCGCGCTTCTGCGTCGAGGGTGACAGCACCTCGACGACGAGATTCGGTACCGCGCGCAGGAAGCCCTTCTCGTGTTCCTCGGGTGGCGGCGTTGCTCGCAAGCGTGCGTTGCTGACGAAGCTGACATCGGGCGAGACGGTGTTGGCCGAGAGGAGGTCGAAGCCCCCGTTGGAATCGAGGACGATCCCGAGCCGGCGGCTGCTCACGTGCTGGCTCATGAGGCGGCTCAGCGTCACGTTGACCCCCGAATGGCGCCACTTCGCCGGCGGGCTCATGACGATGCGCCCGCCGAGCAGCTCCCACCGGTTGACCCGCTCCCGCCAGGAGAGCCCCTCGACCCACCGCCAGAACTGCTTCTGGGTGAACCGCTCCTCCGATCGGAAGGCCGTCTCCATGAGCATGCTCCTCGCACCATAGCGCCGCGCCCGTGGCGCGGGAAGCTACGGCGCGAGGTGCACTACCACCATGGCAGCGAAGACATGATCGCGCGGCCAGCCGGGCTCCGGCCGCTGCCGCTCAGCCCGACGCGGCGCTCTTCGCGCGCGTGCCGCCCGCCGCGAGCGCGCGGCGCTTCTCGTACGCCTCGCGCACGATGCGCACGTCCTCGAGGTAGGGATCGAGCTCGTCGAGCGTCAGCGCCTGCGGGCCGTCGCACAGCGCCTTCGCGGGGTTCGGGTGGAAGTCGACCAGCACCATGTTGGCGCCGGCGATCACGCCCTGCGCGGTCGCGTGGTGGATGTCGGTGAGGCCGTCGGGCGCCGCTTCCTTGCGGCCGACCGAGTGCGACGGGTCGATGCAGACGGGCAGGCGCGTCAAGCGCTTCACCACCGGGACGTGCGCGAAGTCGACGAAGTTGCGGTGCGGGTCGCCGAGGTTCGTCTTCATGCCGCGGAGACACATGATGATCTTGCCGTTGCCCTCGCTCGCGACGTACTCGCAGGCGTTGAGCGTCTCCTCGAGCGTGATCCCCATGCCGCGCTTGAACAGCACCGGGAAGCGCTGCTGCTGGCCGACGTACTTCAGGAGCTCGAAGTTCTGCGCGTTGCGCGTGCCGATCTGCAGCATGACGCCGGTCGGCGAGCCGGCGCCGTCGAGCGCGGTGTTGATCTCGTCGATCTGCGACTCGTGCGTGATCTCCATCGCGATCACGCGGATGCCGTGCTTGCCGGCGAGGTCGAAGACCCACGGCAGGCACGCCTTGCCGAGACCCTGGAAGTCGTACGGGCTGGTGCGCGGCTTGTACGCGCCCATGCGCGTCGTCGTGATGCCGAGTCGCGCGAGCGCTGCGAACATCGTCTCGGCGTGCTCGGGGGTGTCGACCGCGCACAGGCCGGGCAGGACGTGCAACGAGTCCTGGTCGAAGGTGAGCCCCTGGTACTGGAAGCCGACCGCCTCGACCTGGCCCTTGTGCCGCCCGATGATGCGGTACTTCTCGGACACGCGCACCACGCGCTCGACGCAGTCGAGCTCCTCGAACGGCTCGGTCGGCACCGTGACGGTCGAGCCGATGAGATAGACCTCGATCAGCGAGCGCGTCGCGCCCTCGACGACGTGCAGGCGGGAGCTCACGCCCTCGTAGCGGGCGGCGATGTCGAGGACCTGGCGGACGGCTGGGGAGTCCTTCGGGGTGTCGGGCTTCAGGATGACGATCACGCGCGAAACCTAGCCAACGCCCCCGTGGTGCGCCAATGCGGACGGGCGCAGCGGAGCCGCCGCCGGCGCGTCGGGGCTGGCCGGGGCGCTATCGGGCGGGGTACGTGACGAGGTCACCGAGGCGCACGGTGTCGCCGGCGCGCAGGCCGACGTCGGCGCAGTAGCCGCCCGGCACCTCGAGGACGAAGCGCACGGGTTCACCGCTCGGCAGCGACGTCTCGGAGAACGGGGTCGTCCGCTCGTGGATCCGGACCACCTTGCCCGCGTCGTCGAGGTACAGGATGTCGAGCGAGATCTTGGTGTTCTTCATCCAGAAGCTCTGCGGGGCCGCCTGCGGGAAGATGAACAGCATGCCCGTCCCGGGGGCGAGCCGCTCGCGATACATGAGGCCGAGCTGGCGTTGCTCGGGCGTCGTCGCGAGCTCGACCTCGATCGGGATGGAGTCGCCTCGGGAGGTGACGATCTCGACGGTGTCGGCGGCGCGCGACGTGCGGCAGCCGGACAGCACGCTCAGCAGGACGCCGAGCGCGAGGATCGTCCGCAGCGACGAGCTGCTGCTCTCGGCCGGCGGCGAGAGGCGGGGTCTCACGGCAGCTTCCGCAGCCCGTCGAGCCACAGCGCACCCATGGCAGCATAGCCGCCGTGCGTCGGGTGCAGGCCGTCGTAGGTCGGCAGGGAGGTGGGGTACTGCGGCTCGGAGAACAGGCCGCGCTTCTCCATCTCGGCGCGAACGCGCAGCGGCCAGTCGCCGCGCGGCCCGCTCTCGGGGGCGACGGGCGGGTAGAACAGAACGGGGACCGGCTTCAGCAGGTCGCGGATCTTCACCAGCCGGTCCACCGTCTCGCGCGGGTCGCTGGTCACGAGCAGATCGTTGATGCCGAGGTCGACGATCACCGCGTCGAGCTTTCGGCCCTCGACCGCGTCCGGCACCGCCTCCACCCACGACACGCCCCGGCCGCACGCCGCCTTCACGATCGGGAAGAGGTCGAGCACGCTGCCGCACGGCACCGGCGGATTCTGCAACCACAGGACGGTGGTGCTGGCGCCGACCGCGAGATTGTAGACGCGTGCGTCCCGCCACGGGGTGCCGCCTTCGGCGGGCGGCGGCTCGAGGCTCGCGAGCAGCGCCTCGAGCGTCGCACCGGGGTTGTACGGGCTCTGCAGCTTCTTGAGACCGGACTTCGGCGGCGGCGTGCCGTACGTCGTCGAGTCGCCGATCAGCGCCACCGTGCGCTGCCGCACCCGCGCGGCACGTGGCTTCGCGGTCGGCGACGGCGCGGCGACGATGGTCGGCGAGGGGGCGGCCGCAGGCGTCACGGCCACCGTCGGCGTCGCGACGGCGGCGGGTGTCGCCGCGGGCCCGAGCGAGTCCGCCGTCTGCGCCGGAGCCTCGTCCCGCCGCGCGGCGCAGGAGGCGAGGGCGACGCCGAGCAGCGCCGCCGCGACCGCACCCCGCGCTGCGCGCGCGCTGGGAAGGAGGCGTCGCGCGGACTGTGACCGCGGCACGGTTACGCCAGCGAGCTCGCGACGATCTCGACGACGTCCTTGACCTTGACCTCTTCCTCGAGGCCCTTCGCCTTGGTCGCGTCGCTGATCATGGTCGTGCAGAAGGGGCAGGCGACCGCGATCGTGTCGGGCTTCGCCTCCATCAGCTGGTCGAAGCGCGTGGTGTTGATGCGCTCGGTGCCGTGCTCCTCTTCCTTCCAGAACTGACCGCCGCCCGCACCACAGCAGAAGGTACGGCGCTTCGAGTTCTCGACGTCCTCGCGCTTCATGTCGGGGACCGCGTCGAGCACCGCGCGCGGCGCCTCGTGCACGTTGTTGTGACGCGCGAGATAGCAGGGGTCGTGGATGGTCAGGCGCTTGTCGAGGAAGCCCTTCTCGAGCTTGATGCGGCCCGCGCCCAGGAGCTCCTCGATGTACTGCGTCGTGTGCACGACGGGATACTTGCCGCCGAGGTCCGGGTACTCGTTCTTGATCGTGTTGAAGCAGTGCGGGCACTGCGTGACGATCTTGTCGAACTTGTAGCGGTTGAGCGTCTCGACGTTCATCTGCGCGAGCGTGAAGTAGAGGTACTCGTTGCCGAGGCGACGCGCCGGCTCGCCGGTGCACTGCTCCTCGGTGCCGAGGATGCCGAACTTGACGCCGGCCGACTTCATGATCTTGACGAAGGCCTTGCTGGTCTTCTGGTTGCGCTCGTCGAACGAGCCGGCGCAGCCGACCCAGTACAGGACGTCGACCTTGTCCTCCTCGCCGATCTCCGCCATCAGCGGGATCTCGAGGTCGGCCGCCCAGTCGGCGCGCGTGTCGGCGGCGATGCCCCACGGGTTCGACTGGTTCTCCGTGCCCTTGAACGACTTGGCGAGGTCGGCGGGGAACTCGCTGCGTACCAGCACCGCGTGGCGGCGCATGTCGACGATGCGCTGGATGTGCTCGATCGCGACCGGGCAGCCTTCCTCGCACCAGCCGCAGGTGGTGCAGCCCCAGATCACGGGCTCGGTCGCGACCTCGCGGATCATGTCGGCGCTGGCGAGCCAGCGCGAGTCGCGCACCTCGCCGCCGTGGCCGTGTCCGTCGTGGCCGTCGGCGTGGTCGTCACCGTGGCCGTTCGCGTGACCGCTGGTCGCGGCGTGACCGTTCGGCGCCGGCTGCTCGAGCAGCGGCCGGGCGCGCGGGATCAGCTCGTCGAGCGCGACGTCGCCGCCCTCGCCGCCGGTGAGCGGCTCGTCGAGCGCCGCGATCTGCTCGGCGGTGGCGCCGGCCGCCTTCGCGGCCGAGAACTTCGCCATCTGCGCCCAGAGGAAGGACGTCTTCGCGAGCAGGTGCTCGCGCTGCTCGATGACGAGGTGCTTCGGGTTGAGCGCCTTCTGCGTGTTGACCGTCGGGCAGTTGAGCGTGCAGCGGCCGCACTCGAGGCAGGCCGCCATGTCGAGCAGCTGCTTCCAGCTGTACTCCTCGACGCGCTCGACGCCGAAGGTCTCGGCGGTCTCGAAGTCGGCGACCGGCGTCAGACGCGAGCCGCCCTCGTAGCCGTTGCCGAGCGACTTGAAGAAGATGTTCACCGGCCCGATGAACATGTGCCGGAGCTTGGTGGCGACCATCGTGTAGAGGAAGGTCAGGACGATGGCGAGGTGGACGATCCAGATCAGGCGGTGCGTCCCCGCGCCGGTTCCCAGCGCGCGGAAGCCTTCGGCGAACAGGATGCCCATGAAGGCGAGGCCTTCCGAGCTGCGCGGCTCGGCGACGATGCGCGAACCCTCGAGCAGGAAGCCGGTGAAGCCGATCAGCCAGAGCATGATCAGCGGGTATCCGTAGCCCGACTCGTTCTCGAAGCTCGCGACCATCTTCGCCGGCTGCTCGAGCGCGCGCGGTCGCGCCTGGTAGCGGCGCCACAGGAAGATCGACGAGCTGACGATCAGGCCGACGCCGGCCAGATCCATCATCAGCTTGTAGAGCGCGTAGAACGCGCCGTAGTAGAAGTTGAGCGGGGTGTCCGCCTCGACGGTGATCAGCGACGTGCCGAGGAAGAGGACGACGAACGACACCAGCAGGACCTGGTGGACGACGCCGGCGGGCTCGCGTACCACGCGACCCTGGCCGACGCCCTCGAAGAGCGCGCGCTGCAGCCGGAGCCAGACGTTGTCGAAGCGGTTCTCGGGCTGGCCGAGGCGGACGATGCGGTACCAGCGCCACAGCGGGTAGACGATCGCCAGGCCCCAGAGCGCGAACAGGAAGAACGCGAGGCCGCCGTAGAAGAAGTCGAAGACGACGAAGACGTGCTCTTTGAAGACCTGCGGTGCGTTCCAGAAGATCTCGCGCGTTTCGCCGAGGTTTGCGTCCTGCAAGCTCATGTCCGCGTCATCCCCGAGAAGGTTGCTCGCCCCTCTCTTTCAACGTCCGCCGCGACGGTGCAAGGCGCTGCCGCCAGTGCGACGAAGGCCGCGCGCCACCGGACGCGCGGCCTTCGTGCCACAGACGCTGCGCCCGCGGCCGTGCTCAGCTCGCCTTCAGCTTCTTCACTTCGTCCGTCATCTCCGGCACGGCCTTGAAGAGGTCGGCGACCAGGCCGTAGTCCGCGACGCTGTAGATCGGCGCGTCCGCGTCCTTGTTGATCGCGACGATGACCTTCGAGTCCTTCATGCCGGCGAGGTGCTGGATCGCGCCCGAGATGCCGACCGCGATGTAGAGCTGCGGCGCGACCACCTTGCCGGTCTGGCCGACCTGCAGATCGTTCGGCACGAAGCCCGCGTCGACCGCGGCGCGCGATGCACCCATGGCGGCGCCGAGCGCGTCGACCAGCGGCTCCAGGTAGGTCGTGAAGTTCTCGCCCGACTTGAGGCCGCGGCCGCCCGAGACGACGATGCGCGCGTCGCCCAGCGCCGGGCGGTCGCTCTTGGTCTCGTTGAACGAGACGAAGCGCATCTTGCTCGTGATCTCCGCCGGCAGCGCCACCTTCTCGACTGCCGCCGCGGCACCGGCCTTCGGCGCGGGCTCGTAGGCCGTCGTGCGGACCGTGACGACCTTCACCGGCGTCTCGATCGCGACCGTCGCGAGCACGTTGCCGGCGTAGGTCGGACGCGTGATCGTGCCGTCCTCGTTGAACGAGGTGATGTCGCTCGCCATTCCGGCGTCGAGGTGCAGCGCGACGCGCGGGAGGAAGTCCTTGCCGACCGCGGTCGCCGAGGCGACGACGAGGGTGGAGCCCTTCTCCTTCGCGACGTGCGCGACCGTCTTCGCGTAGATGTCCGCGACGTAGTCCTTCAGGCGTGCGTCGTCGACCACGAGGACCTGCTTGACGCCGTGCCCCGCGACCTCCGACGCGACCGCGTCGACGCCGGTGCCGAGGACGAGGGCCGCGACGTCGCCGCCCTCCTTCTTCGCCGCCTCGAGACCCGCATGCACCGCGCCGAGCGAGCTCTTGAGAAGCTTGCCGTGCGCGTGCTCGATGTAGACCAGAACCTTCGCCATCTGATTTGCTCCTCGAATCCGGACGACCGGCGTCAGATCAGCTTCGCTTCGGTGTGCAGGAGGTTGACCAGCTCCTGCACCGTCTCGACCTTGCGACCCGCGGCGCGCTTGGGCGGGGGTGCGAGCTTCAGGGTCTTGACGCGCGGCTTCGCGTCGACGCCGAGATCCGCGAGCGGGATCTCCTTCAGCTCCTTCTTGCGGGCCTTCATGATGCCGGGCAGCGAGGCGTAGCGCGGCTCGTTGAGGCGGAGATCGGTCGTGATGACCCCGGGCAGGGAGAACGCGACCACCTCGAGACCGCCGTCGACCTCGCGCGTGACCGTCACTTCCTTCTTGTCGCCCGAGAACTCGACCTTCGAGGCGAAGGTGGCCTGCGGCCAGTCGAGCTGGGCGGCGAGGATCTGTCCGGTCTGGTTCGCGTCGTCGTCGATCGCCTGCTTGCCGAGCAGCACCAGGTCGGGGCTCTCCTGCGCGACGAGCTTCGCGAGCACGTCGGCGGTCGTCGCGGGGTCGATGCCCTCGGCGAGGACCAGGATCGCGCGATCGGCGCCCATCGCGAGGCCGGTGCGGAGCTGCTCCTGCGCCACCTTGTCGCCGATCGAGACGACCACCACCTCGGCGCCGCCCTGGCTCTCCTTGATCCGCAGCGCTTCCTCGAGGGCGATCTCGCAGAACGGGTTGATCACGAACTTGACGTTGTCCGTGACGATGCCCGTGCCGTCGCCCTTGACGCTGATGTTCGTCTGCGGGTCCGGGACCCGCTTGATCGGTACCAGGATCTTCACGCCGGATGCTCCTTCGCTAGGGGAAACGTGCCGCGGGCCGCATTAGGCCACGTCCGCGATCGACCCCTGGCTGGATAACATGGTGCTAATCGCAGTCAATTTTCGGCGTCGTGCGGCGCCGCGGGCGGTCGCCTTTCGGCCCGCAGCGAATGTCGTCGTGCGCCGCGGGCGGGCGGTGTCTCGCCCCGCCGCTCAGTCCTCGAAGATCGGCGAGCTGCGCTCGCCGTCTTCTGCGGGCTCCGCATTCGCTGCGGGGCGAGACACCGCCCGCCCGCTAGGCTCTACCTCCTCCGCGGGCCGAAAGGCGACCCGCCCGCGGCGCAGCCCTGCCGATGGGGAGGGGGTCAGGCGTTGTAGCCGAGGCGGTTGGAGAGGTCGCGGCCGGCGCGGAGGGCCAGCGGGGCGATCTCCTTCTCGATGCGCTCGGGGGACAGCCGGTACTCCGGTGCCGTGATGGACAGGCTGCCGACGACGGTGCGGGTGTAGTCGCGGATCGGGACGGCGATCGACAGCAGGTCGGCCAGATACTCCCCGGCCTCGATCGCGTAGCCGCGCTCGGCGACCGCACGCAGGTCGGCGATCAGGTCGGCGCGCTTGGTGATCGTCTTCTCGGTGTGGCGCTCGAGCTGCTCGGGCAGCGTCGTCTTGAGCTCCTCCTCGGACTCGAAGGCGAGGTGGACCTTGCCGGCCGCGGTGCAGTGCAGCGGCAGCGACTGGCCCAGCAGCGAGACGATGCGCACGGGCCGGTCGGCCTCGACCGACTGCAGCGGCACGACGCCGCCGCGGCGGAGCAGGCTCATGTAGACCGTTTCCTGACAGCTCCGCACCACCTCGTCCATGATCGGACGCGCCTGGCGCAGCAGCCCCATCTGCTGGACGAAGGTCTGACCGAGCTGCAGGCAGCGGATGCCGAGCCGGTAGTTCTCGGTCGACTTGTTCTGCTCGATGTAGCCGCGCGACTCGAGCGTCGCGAGCAGACGAAAGACGTTGTTCTTGTGCAGCTTGAGGCGCTTCGAGAGGTCGGTGACGCCGAGCTCCTCGGTGTCCCCCGCGAACTGCTCGAGCACGTCGAGCGCGTGCGCGACCGACTGGATGACGTAATTGGTCTTCTCTCGCCGCACCATGATAGAAACCGATTCCGGCCGGAGGCCGCGGCGGCCGGTTGGTCCACTTGCAAAAGGCGTTTTACGACTAGGCGGGGCGCCGGCGCATGTCAAACGCGACCGGTCGCCAGCATCGAAACCCGTTTTGAATCGGGCCCCTGTGGGCGAGGAGGCGAGTTGAACGTACAGGGCAGGATGGTCGAGGTCCGGACGAGCGCTGGAACGATGCCCACCCATCTGGTGACCCCGGAGGGCGACGGGCCGTTCCCGGTCGTGGTGGTGGTGATGGAGGCCTTCGGCCTGAACGGCCACATCAAGGGCGTCGCCGAGCGGATCGCGCGCGAGGGCTACCTGGTCGCCGCGCCGGACCTCTACTACCGCTCGGCCGGGGAGCGCGTCGTCCCCTACACGGAGCTGCCCAAGGCGATCCAGCTCATGATGGACCTGCCCGACTACGCGAGCATCGTCGGCGACGTGCGCGCCACGATCGAGCTGCTCGAGTCGCAGCCCGCCGCGGCGAAGGGTCAGATCGGCATGACCGGCTTCTGCATGGGCGGCTTCGTGACCTTCCTCTCGGCCTGCCACCTGCCGATCAAGGCGGCGGCGCCCTTCTACGGCGGCGGGATCGGTCGCAACATGATGCCGAGCGAGCGGCGTCCGCACCCGCCGATCGACGACGCGGCGGGCATCACCGGCTCGATGGTGGTGTTCTACGGCGACCAGGACGGCTTCATCCCGCCCGAGGAGTGCGCGCTGGTGAAGGAGCGTCTGGCGACGCTCGGCAAGGACGCCGAGGTGATCGTCTATCCGGGCGCCGATCACGGCTTCTTCTGCGACGAGCGCCCCTCGTACCACGAGGCCGCCGCGCAGGACTCCTGGAAGCGCCTCCTCAAGCTCTTCGACACCAAGCTCCGCGCGTGAAGCGGAAACGCACGGCACTCGATCTACCGAGCACCGGCACCGCCCCCTCTGCGAAGGCGAAGCCGAGCGGCCGAGCGAAGCGAGCGCGGGGAGTGGGGCCCCGTCAAGCTCCGCTCGACGGGGCGAGGGGGCGCGTGCCCCCTCGTGTCGACTGGCTCCTGAGCTGCGAGCACGCGAGCGCGTCGGTGCCTCGCGCCTACCGCGGTCTGGGCGTGTCACGCGCGGAGCGTCTCGACCACATCGGCTGGGACGTCGGCGCGCGCGACGTGCAGCGCGAGGTCGCGCGCCGGCTCGGCGTGCCGGCGGTCGCCTCGCGCTGGTCGCGGCTGCTGATCGACTGCAACCGCGACCTCGACGACGCGAGCCTGATCGTCACCTCGAGCGACGGTGTGGTGGTGCCGGGCAACGCGCACCTGAGCCGCGCCGAGCGCGCGCGGCGCATCGCGCTCTACTACGCGCCCTATCACGCTGCGGTGGACCGGATGGTCGCCCGCGCGAAGCGCCGCAACCCCGACACCGCGGTGCAGCTGCTGGCCCTGCACACCTTCACGCCCGTGATGAACGGCGTGACGCGCGCGCTCGACATCGGCGTGCTCTACGACGCCTACCCGGTGCTCGCGCGTCGCCTCGGACGCGCGCTCGCGGCCCTCGGCTATCGGGTTCGCTACAACGAGCCGTACTCGGGGCTTGCCGGGCTGATCTACAGCGCCCGCCGGCACGGGGAGGCGCACGACGTCGCGTACGTCGAGCTCGAGATCAACAACGCCCTGCTGCGGACTCCCGCGGGCGTCACCCGGCTCGGTCGCGACGTCGCGCGCGCTCTCGCGTCGCTCACTCGTCCTTGTAAGCGGTGACGTCGATCTCGGTCTCGCCCTCGATGCCCTTCGCGTCCTTGCACTTCAGCGTGACGACGAAGTCGCCCTCCGCCTGGTAGACGTGCGTCGGGTTCATCTCGGCGCTGTGCGGCGTGCCGTCACCGAAGTCCCAGTCGCAGGTGACCGCGCCGGTCGCGTCCTCGACCGTCGAGGTGAACTTGACGGTGAGCGGCGGCGCGCCCTCGTCCGGATCGGCCTCGGCATCGACGTAGAGCTCGTCGACCACCATCGCGTCCGCTCCGGCTGCAGCCGGAGCGGCCGCAGCCGGCTGACCTGCTGCAGGAGCAGGCGCGGGAGCCGCGGCCGGGGCGTCCGCAGCGGCCGGGGCCGGCGCTTCGGGCTCGGACTTGCTGCACGCCTGCATGCCGACCGTGCCGGTGAGGAGCAGGCCACATAGAATCCACGACCATGAGCGCATCGAAGTCATAATCTCGTTCGTCCTCCGCGAGCAGGTTCGAAAATCAGCGGGTAGCCTTATCATCCGGAGCGAGACGTTGGGAAGCAGCGCGCTCGCTCGCGACACGATTCGCCGTGCCTGCTCCGGTGGCGTGCGCGCGAGCCATCGGGGTGCGTGGGTACGGTGCGCCTCCAGCCTTGGAATCACCCGTCGCTTTCGTGTAGCCCGCCGACATGCGCGTCGTTCTGGTGGGTCAGGCTGCGTTCGGGCAGCGCGTTCTCGAGGGGCTGCTGGCCGCGGGCCACGAGGTGGTCGCGGCGTACGCTCTGCCCGAGTCGAAGGGCAGGAAGGACCCGCTCGCGGTTGCGGCCGAGGCGGCCGGCGTTCCGGTGCGCACGCCGACGAGCTACAAGACGGCCGAGGTGGCGGCCGAGTTCCAGGCGCTCGGCGCGGATCTCGGCGTGCTGGCGTTCGTCACCAAGATCATCCCGCCCGCGGTGTTCGACGCACCCCGGCTCGGCACGCTGTGCTTCCATCCGTCGCTCCTGCCGCGCTACCGGGGCGGCAGCGCGCTCGCCTGGCAGATCGTGCGCGGCGAGACGCGCGGCGGCTACACGGTCTTCTGGACCGACGCCGGCATCGACACCGGACCGATCCTCTTGCAGGAGGAGGTCGAGATCGGCCCCGAAGACACCGCCGGCTCGCTCTACTTCGACAAGATCTTCGCGGCGGGAGTGGCGGGTGTGGTGCGCGCGGTGGACCTGGTCGCGGCAGGGACGGCGCCGCGCATCGCACAGGACGAGTCGCAGGCGACCTACGACCCGCTCTACACCGACGAGCACGCGGTCGTCCGCTGGGAGCGTCCGGTGCGCGAGGTCCACGATCTGATCCGCGGCTGCGACCCGCAGCCCGGCGCGCACACGAAGGCGCGCGGCACGACGGTCCGCCTGTTCGACGCGCGCCGCGTCGTCGACGATCCGCGGGGCGCGGCACCGGGTACAGTGCTCGCCGTCGACGAGCGCGGGCTCGTCGTCGCGGCCGGAGCGGGTGCGGACGCCGGCGCGATCGCGATCGGCCGCGCGCGCGGCGCCGGTGCCAAGGTCAAGGCGGCGGAGCTGGCCGGCGAGATCGGGCTGCTCGCGGGCGACGTGCTGTCCTGACGCGCGTCCGCGCGGAGCGCCGGCTGCGTGCGTGAGGGGAGCGGTCGTCTCGCGGAGGATCCGCGCGGCGCCCCTCAGCGCCCGACGAACGGCACGAAGCGCCAGGTCCCCGCCCGGTACCGCCGGTACGCGTCGCCGTGGCTGCGCTCGAGGTAGGGCTCCTCGACCACCTTCACCTGGATCTCGACCGCGACCACCAGCGCTGCGAGCGCGAGCAGGGTCAGAACGTTCGGCGTCAGCAGCGCGAGCCCGGCGAGACCGGTGACCATGAACGTGAAGATCGGATTGCGCACCGCGCGGTAGGGACCACGCGTCACCAGCGTCGTGCGCTCGGACGGCGCGACGCCGACGCGCCACGAGTCCCCCATCGCGAGCTGCGACCAGAGCGTGCCGCCGAGGCCGCATGCGTAGAGCGTGCCCCCGATCGCGAGCGCCGTCGGCGGGTCGAGCGGGACCAGCGGTCGCAGGAGGCCGACGTGCTGCAGGACCGCCGCGAGCGGCGTCGCGACGACGGCGGCCGCGAACAGCACGCCGCCGAGCCACTCGAGCGAGCCCGGGCGTCCACCGAGGCCGACGAAGCCGGTCTTCCCGGTGCGGCGCCACTGGACCCAGGTCCGCCAGCCGAAGGCGAGTGCTGCGAAGAGAAGGTACCCGGCGAGGGCGAGTCGGGGCATGTCGCGCTCCTTTCGAGGTTCGAGGTCGTTGCCGGATCCTTCGATACCGAGTAATTGCTCGGCTTCGCGACTCGGGTTCGGGAGCCATGACGACCACCCACAGGAAGCGGCTCGAGCCGCGCAGGAAGCCCCGCCAGGCGCGCTCGCAGGCGACCGTCGAGGTGATCCTCACGGCCGCGGCTCGAGTTTTCGCTCGCTCGGGCTACGCCGCGACGACCACCAACCACGTCGCGGCGAAGGCCGGCGTGTCGATCGGCTCGCTCTACGAGTACTTCCCGTCGAAGGACGCGATCCTGGTCGCGCTCACCGAGCGCCACGTCGACGAGGCGGAGCGCGAGCTCGGTCGCGTCCTCGCGGAGCTGGGCCAGGAGTGCCTTCCGCTCGACCGGACGATCACGCGGCTCGTCCGCACGATGGTCGAGCTGCACGCGCGCGATCCCGGCCTGCACCGGGTGCTGTTCGAGGAGGCGCCGCTGCCGGCGAAGCTGCGCAACCGCGTCGCCGCACTGGAGACCGACATGGCGGCGGCGGTGGCGACGCTGCTCGGCGGACACGGCTTTGCCGGCGCGGACGCGCGGACCGCGGCGACGATGGCCGTGCAGGTCGCCGAGAGCCTCACCCACCGGCTCGTGCTGCACGACGTCGACGCGAGGGGGAAGGGCTGGCGCGAGGCCGCGGAGCCGCACGTCCGGGAAATCAGCCTGCTCCTCCTGGGCTACCTCGAGCGGAAGGCACGAGCATAGCCGCAGGCACGAGCGTAGCTGCACCGCCTTCCCGGGTGGCGGACGCTTCACCGTACGCGTCTCCGTGCACGTCGAAAGGTCGCCCGCGTCCCCGCCCGGTCCCCGCCCGGCCCGGAATAGGCGGTTTACCACCCCGAGCCGGCGTGCTAATGCCGCGCCGTTGGGTGGTGGGGTGAGCCGAGGACGTTACATCGTTGTCGAGGGACCCATTGCCGTTGGCAAATCGTCGCTGGCGAAGATTCTCGCCGAGGAGTTCGATGCCGAGCTGGAGCAGGATCCAGCCGAGCAGAACGCCTTCTTGCGCGCCTTCTACAAGGAGCCCGAGCGACACGCGCTGGCCACCCAGCTCCGCTTCCTCCTGCTCCGCCTGGAGCAACAATCCCGCATCGCCGCTCGCGCCAATGGGGGTGCGACGGTGTGCGATTACCTTCTCGCCAAGGACGAGATCTTCGCGCGCCTCACGCTGGGCAAGCCCGAGTACGAGCTGTACCGGGAGGTCGCCCGCCGCGTGGCGCAATCCATCTTCCCGCAGCCCAGAAAGCCGGACCTCGTGGTCTACCTCGAGGCGCGGCACGACGTGCTGCAGAGACGCCTCCGCAAGCGCAACCGGGATTTCGAGCGCCGAATCGCGCCGGAGTACCTGCAATCGCTGGCCGAGGCCTACAGGAACCACTTCCACTCGTATGAGGACGCACCTCTCCTTGTCGTGAACTGCTCCGGGATCGATTTTCTCGACAACGGCGACGAACTCGTCGACCTGCTTCGAGAGATCCGGAGCGTCCGCAAAGGGGTGCAGCACTACATACCGCTGGGATCCAGGTAACCGTCGCAGCCGACTCCGCAGTGCGGGGCGGCGCGGCCAGAGCTGGACCGGGACGGGCAGGGGACGCGACGAGCGGCGCCACACCGTGGCCAGAGCTCCGTCGGGTTCTGAGTGCAAGCGCGACGCGTGCATGCGTCCAGCGCGCTCATGGCCTTCCGACCGGTCCGGGAGGATTGATCCGTGAGAGCGAAGATCACCGTCCCGGACATTCGAGGAGCAAAAGGACGTCGTCGCCTGACCATGGTGACGGCCTACGACTGCACCTTCGCGCAGCTGATCGACCGGGCGAACGTCGACATCCTTCTCGTGGGCGACAGCCTCGGGATGGTCGTGCAGGGCGAGCACTCGACCCTGCCGGTCACCATCGAGGAGATGGCCTACCACACGCGGCTGGTCGCGAAGGCGCGCACCAGCGCGCTCGTGCTCGGCGACCTGCCGTTCCTGTCGTACCAGACGTCGCGCCGCGACGCGCTCGTGAACGCAGGCCTGCTGATCAAGGCCGGCGCCGAGGCCGTGAAGCTCGAGGGGGGCCGCAGCCAGGCGTCGACCATCCGCGCGCTGGTGCGCGCCGACATCCCCGTCGTCGCGCACATCGGGCTCACGCCGCAGAGCGTGCACCGCATGGGCGGACACAAGGTCCAGGGCCGCGACGCCGCCGGACGCGAGCGCCTGCTCGACGACGCGCGCGCCGTGGCCGAGGCCGGCGCCTTCGCGGTCGTGCTGGAGGGAGTGCCGCTCGAGCTCGGTCGCGAGATCACCGCCATGCTCGACATCCCGACCGTCGGCATCGGCGCGGGTCCGTTCTGCGACGGCCAGGTGCTGGTGATGCACGACCTGCTCGGGCTCGACACCGGCGACCGCAAGGCGCCGCGCTTCGTCCGTCGTTATTCGGGGCTCGGGGCGCAGGTGACGGCGGCCGTCGAGGCGTTCGCCGACGACGTGCGCGCCGGCGGCTTCCCATCCGACGCCGAGTCGTACCATGCACCGCGCGGTGCGGGTGCGGGAGCGGAGCTGGCGGTGAGCGCGACCTTGCCGGCGCGCACGCGCACGATCGAGAGCGTCGCCGAGATGCGCGCGTGGGCCGACCGCCAGCGCGCGCTCGGGCTCCGCATCTCGTTCGTGCCGACCATGGGCTATCTGCACGAGGGGCACCTCTCGCTGGTGCGCGAGGCGCGCGAGCGCGGCGACCGCGTGGTGGTGTCGATCTTCGTCAATCCGATCCAGTTCGACCGGGAGGAAGACCTCGTGTCCTACCCGCGCGAGCTCGAGCGCGACCGACGTCTGCTCGAGGAGGTCGGCGTCGACGTGCTGTTCACGCCCGGCGCGCGTGAGATGTACCCCGACGAGTTCGTCAGCACGGTGAACGTCGACCGCCTGACCGACCGCCTGTGCGGCGCGCACCGTCCGGGGCACTTCCGCGGCGTCACCACCGTCGTGTCGAAGCTCTTCCACGCGGTGCAGCCGCACGTCGCGGTGTTCGGCGAGAAGGACTTCCAGCAGCTCGCGGTGGTCCGCCGCATGACGCGCGACCTCGACTTCGGCGTCGAGATCGTCGCGGGCAAGACGGTGCGCGAAGCCGACGGGCTCGCGATGTCGAGCCGCAACGCGCGCCTGGACGCGCACGGTCGTCTCGCGGCGCGCTGCGTGCCGGCGGCGATCGACGCCGCGCGCCTCGCGGTGGCACGCGGCGCCCGCAAGGCCGACGAGATCGTCGACGCGTTCGCCCGCGCGATCGCGACCGAGCCGCGCGCGCGGCTCGAGTACGCGGTGCTGTGCGATCCCGGCTCGCTCGAGCCGGTCGAGCGGGTGGATGGCCCGACGCAGATCGCGGTCGCGGTCTGGGTCGACGGCGTGCGCCTGATCGACAACGTACCGATCGATCCGAGCGAGACGAGCCCCGTGCGTCTCGCGCGGCACGAGAGCCACTCTTCGATCCATTCCTCTTCCGACGCCCCCGTCGCCGCCGAGCTCCTGCTCGCCGAGCTCGACCGGATCTGAGGTTCGCCATGCAGACCATCCGCAAGAAGACGAACAAGAACGACTCGCCCCTGCCGGTGCGCAAGATGCTGCGCGGCAAGATCCACCGCGCCACGGTCACCGACGCGAACCTGAACTACGAGGGCTCGATCACCGTCGACAAGACGCTGATGGAGGCGATGGACCTGATCGAGTTCGAGTCGGTGCACGTCTGGGACGTGAACAACGGCGAGCGCTTCGAGACCTACGTGCTCGAGGGCGAGCGCGACTCGGGCGTCATCTGCGTCAACGGCGCCGCCGCCCGCAAGGTCGCGCGCGGCGACCTGATCATCATCGGCGCGTTCACCTGGCTCGACGAGGAGAGCGCGCGCCGCCACCAGCCGAAGGTCGTCATGGTCGACGGCCAGAACCGCGTGAAGGAGCCCCCGCTCCTGCAGACGGCCTGATCGCGCGGCGGCGGGGCGGCCTCGTGATGCCGTCCCGCCGCCGCGCTCGTCGACCGTGGCGCGATCGAGGCAGGACCGACGCCCGGTGCGCGGTCGCACGCGCGCAATCCGCCGCGCGGCGGACGACGCGCGACAGAGGACGCGCGACAGAGGACGCGCGGCGGATTGACAGCGGCGCGGCGCGCGGTCTAGCAAATTGACCGCGTGTCAAGTTTCGTCGCAGAGCTGCGCCGTGCGCCGGCGCGCCCCGCCCGCCGGCGCGGCCCCGGTCGGCCCACCGGGTCGAACGGCGAGCAGATGCGCCACATGCTGCTCGCGGCGGCCCTCGAGGCGTTCGCCGAGCGCGGCTACGAGGCGATGTCGGTACGCGATCTCGCCCGCCAGCTCGGCGTGAGCCACAATCTCGTGCACCACCACCACGGCTCGAAGTGGGAGCTGTGGAAGGCGGCGCTCGAGCACGGGCTCGCGGACTCGGGTCGCGAGCTGCTCGCTCTGATCGAGGCGAGCGGCAGCGAGTCCGACTGGACGGTCGCGAATCGCGACGGAATCGCCGGTGCGGTCGCGCTCTTCGCACGCTGCCCCGCGTTCGCGCGGATCCTCGCCGACGAGTCCGCGCGCGGCGGCGAGCGCCTCGACTACCTCTTCGACCGCTACGTGGCGCCGTTCGCGCGGCTGCTCGAGCGTCTGGTCGGACGCGCGCCCAAGCAGAGCGGGAAGCGGCTCGACGCGCGCGCGGCGCTGCTGTTCCTGTTCGCCGGGCTCACCGCGCCCTTTGCGCTCGGTGGCCTCGCGTCGAAGCTCGACGGCGACCGGCGGCGAAGGCGTGGCGGCGAGCCGCACGCCGCGGCGCTCGAGCCGCGGGATCTCGAGCACTACGCCGCCACGGTCGCGGAGCTGATCACGCACGGGCTCGCGCCGGCCGGGCTCGCCGCGCGCCCACGATGACGGGAGGATGACGATGTCCGAAGCGACCGAGGCCGACGAGAAGGCGTACGCGACGATGCGCGCGCAGGTGGGCAAGCCGATCGGCCCGATCGGCATCGGCCCCGATCCCGTGAACCAGCCGATGATCCGCCACTGGGCGGCGGCGTTCGAGGATGCGAACCCGGTCTACACCGATCCGGAGTTCGCCGCGTCGTCGCGCTTCGGCGGCATCGTCTCGCCGCCGCTCATGCTGCAGACGTGGACCATGCCGACGCCGAAGCTCACCGGCATCGGCGAGCGCGGCGGCTCGCCGACCGAGGGCAGCGTCAACGTGCTGTCGCCGCTCGACGAGGCGGGCTTCGTCGCGACGCTCGCGACCAACTCGGAGTTCGAGGTGCTGCGCTACCTGCACCTGGGCGAGACCGTGACCGCCGAGACGATCTTCGAGTCGGTGTCGGAGCGCAAGAAGACGCGGCTCGGGCCAGGCCACTTCATCACCTGGGTCACGACGTACCGGGTCGGCGACGAGGTCGTCGGCCGGCAGATGTTCCGCATGCTGAAGTTCAAGCCCGACCTGGAGGCCCTGCTGAAATGAGCGAGCGGCTGGCACCGACCACCACCCCCGACACCAGGTTCTTCTGGGACGCGCTGAAGGACGGCAAGCTGCTCATCCAGCGCTGCACCGGCTGTCAGGCCCTGCGCCACCCGCCGCGCCCGATGTGCCCGCGCTGCAACGCGCTCGCCTGGGACACGATCGAGGCGTCGGGCAAGGGCGAGGTCTACAGCTTCGTCCTGCCGCGCCACCCGCGCTGGCCGTGGTTCGACGAGACCTACGTCGTCGCCCTCGTGCAGCTCGAGGAGGGCGTGCGCATCGTCTCCAACCTCAACGAGATCGACGCGGCGGACGTCACGATCGGCATGCCGGTCGAGGCCTACGTCGAGCACTTCGACAACGTCTCGCTGCCCCAGTTCCGTCCGCGGAGGACCGAATGAGAACCACGACGCTCGACTTCCGCACGCTGAAGGTCGGCGACGCCGTCACGCCGCTGAAGCTCGACCTCACCGCGACCTTCGTGGTCGCGGGCGCGATCGCGACGCGCGACTTCATGCCGGTGCACCACGACCGCGACTACGCGGCGTCGCAGGGCTCGCCGAACATCTTCCTCAACATCCTGTCCGACACCGGCTTCTGCACGCGGTTCTTGACCGACTGGGCGGGGCCGGAGGCGATGGTGAAGAAGCTCGCGATCCGTCTCGGCGTGCCCGCGTACGCGGGCTCGCAGCTCGAGTACACCGGCAGCGTCACCTCGCTGAGCGAGTCCGACGGCGAGGGCCTGGTCGAGATCACCTTCCGAGCCGCGAACGACCAGGGTGACCACGTGTCGGGCACCGCGCTCATCGGCCTGCCGCTGGCAGGAGCGAAGAAGTGAGCCGCTCGCTCGCGGGCAAGGCCGCGATCGCCGGCATCGGGCAGACCGAGTTCTCGAAGGCGTCGGGACGGAGCGAGCTGCAGCTCGCGTGCGAGTCGGTGAAGGCGGCGCTCGACGACGCCGGTCTCACGCCGCGCGATGTCGACGGCCTCGTCACCTTCACCATGGACTCGAGCGAGGAGTGCGAGGTCGCGCGCAACCTCGGCATCCCCGAGATCCGCTACTTCTCGCGCTCGACGTATGGCGGCGGCGGCTCGTGCGCGGTGGTGATGCACGCGGCGATGGCGGTCGCGACGGGCGCGGCGGACGTCGTCGTCTGCTGGCGCGCGTTCAACGAGCGCTCGGGCATGCGCTTCGGCGGTGCCGCGATGCAGGGCGCGACCATGCTGCCGCCGTTCCTCGACATGTACGGCCCGTACGGGCTCTTGACGCCGGCGAGCTGGGTCGCGATGCAGGCGCGACGCTACATGCACGAGTACGGCGCCACCAACGAGCACTTCGGCCGCATCGCGGTGGTCGACCGCAGGCATGCCGCGAACAATCCGGGCGCATGGTTCTACCAGCGGCCGATCACGCTCGAGGAGCACCAGAGCTCGCGCTGGATCGTCGAGCCGGTGCTGCGTCTCCTCGACTGCTGCCAGGAGAGCGACGGCGGCGTCGCGGTGGTGGTCACGACGCCCGAGCGCGCGCGTGACCTGAAGCAGACGCCGGCGGTGATCCGCGCCGCGGCGCAGGGCGCGTACGACGACGGCGAGATGTGCACCAGCTACTACCGCGACGACATCGCCGGCCTGCCGGAGATGGGCGTGGTCGCGAAGAAGCTGTGGGCGGATTCGGGCTTGACGCCGAGGGACGTCCAGACCGCGTTCCTCTACGACCACTTCACGCCGTTCGTCCTCGTGCAGCTCGAGGAGCTCGGCTTCTGCAAGCGCGGCGAGGCGAAGGACTTCGCGACCGTCGAGCGGCTGTCGCTCGGCGGCGAGCTGCCGATCAACACCAGCGGCGGGCTGCTCGGCGAGGCCTACATCCACGGCATGAACGGCCTCACCGAGTGCGTGCGCCAGATCCGCGGCACGTCCGTCAATCAAGTACCGGACGTCGAGCACGTGCTGGTGACCGCCGGCACGGGGTGTCCGACGAGCGGATTGATCCTGGGGCGTGCCTAGAGTAGGAGCGAATTTTATCCGCGGGCAGGCTCGTACGCAGAGGAGGCCCAGATGACCTCGACGATTCTGACGACACTGGCGTCAGTCCTGATGGCCCTGGTGATTGCGGTCGGGAGAAGCTCGACCGCGGACGCAGCGTCCGCCGGCATGCTCGAGACGCCCGTATGGAACGGCCCGCACACCGGCATCAGCCTGATCAGCGGGTGGCACTGCACGGCACGCAAGGTCGAGATCCGGATCGACGACGGCGAGCTTCGTGCCGCAGCGTCGGGAACGTCGCGCGAGGATACCCGCGCCGTCTGCGGACGCGCGGATACTGGCTTCGGTCTGCTGTTCAACTTCAGCTTGCTCGAGCCCGGGCAGCACCGCGTGACCGCCTACGCCGACGGCATCGCGTTCGCGGAGCAGGTCTTCCGTACAATCCGCTTTGGCCCCTCGTTCGTCTCCGGGAAGCGGGGCTGGACGAGGATGCTGAACTTTCCGGAGGTCGGGCTGCAGACGACCCTGCGTTGGACCGAGGAGCTGCAGAACTTTGGTGCAGGCCTGGTTCACCAGGCTCCCGACATCGCCGGAGACTACTATGGCGCGACCGTCAGGCGCGATTGCCACCGAACCTACGAGGCGCGAAACGCTACGTACTCCGTTGCCTTCGACGGCAGCTCGATGGCAGTCGCGATCCGGTACGCCGATGGTGAGACCGTCAATTACCCACCGGCATCGGCCGCCCTCGACGATGCCGGCTACGTACGAGCGACCTACGGACAGTGGACGTTTCGCGCCAACGGCGAGCGCCTGACCGCCGACACCTCGCCGCTGTTCGACTACTGCCTGATCCTGCCGGAGGTGCTGGCCGCGAAGTAGCGGTTCGGCCGTGCCCCCGTCCACCTTCTACGGTCGCGCCGATGCCGAGGAGGCGTTCCCCATCGCACTCGAGGTAGTGGCGAGCGCCACGCGTTTGGCTGTGTCGGCGCGCCGTGCGGCGGATTCTCCGTCATCGACGAGGTGACGCTCCCGATCGAGTGCTTCGCGCTGCCGGAGGCACCGCCGCTGCCCGACGGGCCGCTCGGCACCCGGCGCGTCTCGATCGACCCGGTGACCAGCGGCATCCGCTCGTACACCGGGTTCGGACCGACCGACGCGCTCGGCTTCCAGGGCTGGCTCGAGCTGGCGGGAACGGGGGTGGATCCGACGACGGGCATCGCGCGGATCGACGTCGTCGACGTCGTCGGAGCTCATCACGCTCGACTCCTTCACTAGCGGCGGACCGGTCGTGAGCTGCATCGAGCCGCTGCCGGATCAGTTCCCCGTGCTCGGCGCCGGTCTGATCGACTGCAACGGAGGTACCCGCTTGGGCTTCTCGCTGACCGACGACCACAACCTCGGCGTCGTCGGACAGTCCGGATTCACCGCCGAGCCGTGCAGTGCGGCGGGTGGGGTCGTGGAGGACGAACCGCACGCCGGCGTGTGCAACGGCCCGCCGGTCGTCGGCACCGACACCACCGACACCGGGCCGGGGGGCTGGTGATCGCCGCGATCCCGGCGCTCGGGAATCCGGCCTTCCAGGCCCGGTCACCACGGAGACCGCGCTGCCCTGCGGCGATGAGGGGCCGCCGAGCTACGAAGGGCCCGCTGCCGCTCACCACGGGAGCGGTCTCGATCACGATCCTCGACTTCGACAAAACACCGGGCGCCCGGCTCAGCGCCCGCACGACTGGCAGGAACTTCTCCTGCCACTGCCTCGACTTCGAGGAGGCGGACGGTCCTGGGACGCTGGCCTTCGGCTCCGTGACGTACGACCTGCAGCCACCGAGCTTTCGGGGCCTCGCCGTCGACGTGATCACTGCGTTCTCGTTCGACGACTGACGTCCGCACCGGCGTCGCCTTCCGCGGGAGCGGGAACGGCAGGGCGTTTCAGCGCGGCCGGCGTGGGGGCGACCGCTTCAGGCCTCGACCACGCCGACGCCTCCCGCCCGTGCGGCTGCGCGCAGGGCGTGGTCTTGCGTGGCGATGGGCTCCTGGCGTCGCAGGGCCAGCTCCAGGTAGGTGGCATCGTAGCTGCTCAGCCCGAACCGGAGGGACAGCGCCAGCAGCTCGGAGCACGGGACCGGTTCGCGATCGACCTCGATCGGCAACGATCGAATCTGCGCGACGATTCGTTGGGCCTTCTCCGCCGTCATCCTCTGGCGCACGCAGGCCGCGCGCAGGACGTTGACGAGCTCGAGCTCCCAGATCGAGGGCACACGCGCGCGATCGCGCTCGAGCCTTTCGGCGATCGCGTCGGTGTAGGCCGTGGTCTGATTTGCCAGGTACCAGCCCGACACGACGGAGTTGTCGAGCACGAACGGCATTAGTCGCGGCCGTGCTCGATGGCGTCGCGGATTGGAATGTCGAGCGTGACTCCCTCTCGCTCCGTCTGCAGGGCCGCGAACACGCCCGAGACACGCTGGCGCTGGCTCGGCTCTCCGGCCTTGCGTCCCCCCGCTGCGGGCACGAGGCGCGCGACCGGTACGCCCCGACGGGTGATGGTGATCTGCTCTCCCCGCTCGACTTCCGCCAGCAGCTCGGAGAGCCGGCTCTTGGCCTCGTAGACCGCGATTTCCTTCATGACCTGGCCATTCTATCGTCCTGGCTAGCTCGAAGGAAGGAGTCGCGCCCTCGACGTCAGCCCTTCTTCGCCTCGGCGTGCGCGGTCTTCGCCGCTCCTGCGGCCGCGTGCGCGTGCCTCGAGCGCGGCCAGCCGGCGTAGTGCGCTACCGTCACGACGATCTCGTCGAGCTGCTCGGGCGTCACGTCGCCGCGCTTCAGCGCCTGGCCCATGTGCGCGCCAAGGTTCGACTCGTCCCCCAGCCCCGCGAGGCCCGCGCAGGCGTCGGGACGTCGAAGACCACCGTGGGCGTACCGCTCGCGACGAGCTGCTCGGCCATCGGGCCGCCGAGATTGCCGAGACCGACGAAGCCGAAGTGCGGTGCGTCATCGCCCACTTTACCTTGTATGCGAAATGTTTCCGCGATAGGCAACCGCCGATGCGCCCCGCGACCGCCTCGATCCGCGCGCTGCCGCGCCGCCGCACGCAGGCCGAGCGGCGCGCGACGACGCGGCGGCGGATCCTGGAGGCGGTGGTGTCGAGCATCGCCGAGGTCGGCTTCCGGCGGACGACCGCGACGCGCATCGCGGCGCGCGCCGGCGTGACCTGGGGTGCCGTGCAGCACCACTACGGCGGCAAGGACGGCATCCTCGCCGCCGTGCTCGACGACACGTTCGCGCGCTTCGCAGCGCACTTCGACGACATGCCGGACCCGGCGACGACGGCGCTCGACGTGCGCGTGCGGCAGTTCGTCGCGCGCGCCTGGGCGCACTTCGGCAGCGCGCACTTCCGCTCGATGTTCGAGATCCTGCTGCAGGCATTCCGTGGCACCGGCGAGCGGCGCGCGACGCCGGGCGAGCAGCAGCTGCGCATGCTCGACGGCGTCGACCGCCTGTGGCGGCGCGCGTTCCCCGACGCGCCTTTGCCGCGCGCGCGCCGCATCGAGCTCGAGAGCTACACGCTCGCCGTGCTGATGGGCCTCGCGCTGCAGCGCGCGATCTCGGGCGGCGGCACGCGCGAGCCGAAGGTCGAGGTCGCGCTGCTCGCGCGCACGCTTGCGACCGAGCTCGCGGCAGCGGCCGCGAAGGCGAGGCCGCGTGCGGCGCGTCCGAAGCGGATACCGGCCGCGCGCGCGGCGAAGACGGTACCGACGCGGCGCAGGACCGCCGCAGGCTGAGAAGGCGCAGGCAGAGAAGGCGCCGCAGGCAGAGACAGAAGGACGAGCACCGCATGGAGATCCGCCTCACCGACGAGCAGCGCGCGTTTCGCGACCACCTGCGCGCGTACTTCGCGCGCATGATGACCGACGAGCTGCACCGCGAGCTCGCGATGCCCGAGTGGCAGGAAGGCGGCGGTCCCGAGTTCCGGAGCGCCATGCGCCGGATGGGCCGCGACGGTCTCCTCGGCCTCAGCTGGCCGAAGGAGTACGGCGGGCAGGAGCGCACGCCGGTCGAGCAGTTCATCTTCGCCGACGAGATCCAGGCGACCGGCTTCCCGCTGCCGTTCCTCACGCTGAACACGGTGGGGCCGGTCCTCTTCCAGCACGGATCCGAGGAGCAGCGGCGCGAGATCTGCGCGAAGATCCTCGCCGGCGAGCTTTTCATCGCGATCGGCTACTCCGAGCCCGGCGCCGGCACCGACCTCGCGTCGCTCAAGACCACCGCACGGCGCGAGGGCGACGCGTGGGTGATCAACGGCCAGAAGATGTGGACCAGCCTCGCGCAGTACGCCGACTATGTCTGGCTCGCCGCGCGCACCGACCCGGCCGCGGCGAAGCACAAGGGCCTGTCGATGTTCCTCGTCCCGACCAGTGCCAGGGGCTTCGCGCGGCAGGAGATCCGTACCGTCGGCGGCGTGCACACCAACGCCACGTTCTACGATGACGTGCGCGTGCCCGCCGCGAGCCTCGTCGGCAAGGAGAACGGGGGCTGGCGCATCATCACCGGCCAGCTGAACCACGAGCGCATCTCGCTGCTCACCGTCGGACGCCTGCAGCGCCTGCTCGAGGACGTCACCGCGTGGGCGCGCGCGACCGAGGTCGACGGACGCCCGGTCGCGGCGCTCGCGTGGGTGCAGCAGAGCCTGGCGCGCGTCTACGCGAAGGTCGCGGTGCTGCGGCTGATGAACTGGCAGCAGGCGTGGGCCATGCAGAAGGCGCAGCCGAACATGGCCGAGTCGTCGGCGGTCAAGGTGTTCGGCAGCGAGGCGACCATCGAGTGCAGCCGGCTCCTCATGGAGGTGCTCGGCGTGCGCGGCATCCTCGCCAAGGGCACGCCCGGCGCCATCCTGCGCGGGCAGGCCGAGTCGTCGTATCGCAACGCGCTGATCTTGACGTTCGGCGCCGGCACCAACGAGGTGCAGCGCGACATCATCGCCATGGCCGGCCTCGGCCTGCCGCACTGCAAGGAGTGACGCGGTGGACTTCCAGCTCCACGAGGACGACGTCGCCGCCGCCCAGCTCGCGCGCGGCATCCTCGACGATCACGCGACCAACGAGCGCCAGAAGCAGCTCGAGTCGGCGGGTGCCACGCACGACGAGATGCTCTGGCGAGCGCTCGCGGACGCGAGCGTGCTCGGCGTCGCGATGCCCGAGGAGCAAGGCGGATCGGGACTCGGCTTTCTCGCGCTCGGCCTGGTGCTGCAGGAGGTCGGACGTGCCGTCGCGAAGGTGCCCGCGTATCCGGCGCTCGCGCTCGGCGCGCTGCCGCTCGCGCGCTTCGGCAGCGACGCCCGGAAGAATGCGCTGCTGCCGGGGATTGCGCGCGGTGAGCGCATCGTGACGGCCGCGCTCGCGGAGTACGATTCGAGCGACCCGCACGCACCGCTCACGCGCGCCGTGCGCGAGGGCGGCGAGCATCGCCTGCACGGCGTCAAGACCATGGTGCCGGCAGCGCAGCTCGCGTCGCACGTGATCGTGCCGGCGCGCTGCGACGACGGCTCGATCGGGCTCTTTCTCGTCGAGCCTGCGGCCAGTGGCGTGACGCTCGCCGCACAGGAGACCTCCGACGGTCAGCCGCACGCACAGATGACGCTCGACGGCGTGCGGGTCGACGACGCTTCGCGCCTGGCGGGCGGAGAGGGGGCGAGCGCGGGCGCCGATGCGCTGCGCTGGCTGGTCGAGCGGGCGACCGTCGCGCGCTGCATGATGCAGCTCGGCGTCACGGAGCGCGCGCTCGAGATGACCGCGCAGTACGGCCGCGAGCGCGTGCAGTTCGACCGGCCGATCGGCAGCTTCCAGGCGTTCCATCAGCGCGCCGCCGACGCCTACGTCGACGTCACGGCGATCCGGCTCACCGCCTGGGAGGCGGCGTGGCGCCTCGCGAGCGAGCTGCCGGCGTCGGAGCACGTGGCGGTGGCGAAGTTCTGGGCGTCCGAAGGGGGGCAGGCCGCGTCGTACGCATGCCAGCACCTGCACGGCGGCATCGGCATCGACGTCGACTACCCGCTGCACCGGCACTTCCGCTGGGCGATCCAGCTCGAGCACGAGCTGGGCTCGGCGAAGCACCACCTGGAGCGGCTCGGGTGCAGCATCGCCGCGCACGGCCTGCCGGCGGCGTGACGGGCGACGGAAGCGTGAGCGCGATGAACCCACGCACGAACGCGGTGCCGCGATGAGCCCACGCAAGGGACCGCTGGCCGGCGTCAAGGTGCTGGAGCTGCCGAACATCGGCCCGCTGCAGCACGCCGGCATGATCCTCGCCGACCTCGGCGCCGAGGTGCTGCGCCTCGACCGCAAGGCGCACGTCGAGGCCGGCACCGGGCTGCAGGGGCCGTACACGCCGTACTCGATCCTCGACCGCGGCCGGCGCAGCGCGGGCATCGACCTGAAGCACCCGGAGGCTGCGGCGCTGGTGGTGCGGCTCGCCGAGCGCGCCGACGTCGTCGTCGAGGGCTTTCGTCCGGGCGTGGCGGAGCGTCTCGGCGTCGGACCCGACGTCCTGTGCGCGCGGAACCCGCGCCTCGTCTACGGACGCATGACCGGCTGGGGGCAGACCGGCTCGCTCGCGCACGACGTCGGGCACGACATCAACTACATCTCGCTCGCCGGGGTGCTCGCGCACGTCGGTCCCGAGGGCGGCGCGCCGGTGCCGCCGCTCAACCTGATCGGCGACTTCGGCGGCGGCTCGATGCTGCTCGCGATCGGCGTGCTCGCGGCGCTGGTGGAGCGTGGCACCAGCGGGAAAGGGCAGGTCGTGGACGCGGCGATGGTCGACGGCTCGGCGCTGCTGATGTCGATCTTCTACGTCTTCGACCAGTTCGGCCCCGGCATGTGGGGGCCGCGCGGCACCAACCTGCTCGACGGCGGTGCGCACTTCTACGGCGTCTACGCGTGCAAGGACGGTGCGTACGTGAGCCTCGCCGCCTTCGAGCCGCAGTTCTACGCGACCTTCGCGCGGCTGGTGACGGGACTCGGCGTCGCGGGGCTCGGCGCGGACGACCTGAAGCTCGAGGCGCAGCACGACCGCGCGCAGTGGCCGCTGCTGCGCGCCCGGCTCGCGGTGCTGTTCGCGACGCGCACGCGCGACGAGTGGCTCGCGTTCTTCGCGGGACACGAGATCTGCTTCGCTCCCGTGCTGACCATGGAGGAGGCGCGACGCCACCCGCACAACGTGGCGCGCGAGACGTTCGTCACCGTCGACGGGGTCGAGCAGAATGCACCCGCGCCACGCTTCTCGCGCACGCCGGGCGCGATCGCACACGCGGCGCGAGCGGCCGGCGCCGACACCGATGCGGCGCTGGCGGACTGGGGTCTCGCAGCAACCGACGTCGCCGCGCTGCGCGCGGGCGGCGTGATCGCCTGAAGGAGCAAACGACGCGTCGCCAGGAGTGCGACGGGTGTGATCGCCTGAGGAGGAAACGACCATGAAGGCAGCGGTGATGCGCGCCAACGACGAGGCGCTGACGTTCGAGGACGTGCGCCACGACGAGCCCGGTCCGGGCGAGGTCCTCGTCAAGACCGTCGCGTCGGGCGTGTGCCACAGCGACCTGACGGTGATCGAGGGCGGCCTGCCGGTGCCGCCGCCGACGATCCTCGGCCACGAGCCGGCGGGCATCGTCGAGGCGGTCGGCGCCGGCGTCAGCGACTTCCGGCCGGGCGACCACGTGATCGGCTGCATCACCAGCTGGTGCGGCGTCTGCAAGTTCTGCACGGAAGGGCGGCCGTACCTCTGCTTGACGCAGTACTTCGGCCGGCCCGGCGGCACGAAGCCGCGGCTGTGCGACGCGAGCGGCGGCGAGATCCACCAGTTCGCGAACCTGTCGTCGTTCGCCGAGCACATGCTCGTCCCCGAGCGCTCGCTGGTGAAGATCCGCGACGACATGCCGCTCGACCGCGCGTGCCTGATCGGCTGCGGCATCACGACCGGCCTTGGCGCCGCGCTGAACACGGTCCGCATCCCGGCGGGCGCGAGCGTCGCGATCGTCGGCTGCGGCGGCGTCGGGCTCGCGGCACTCCAGGGGGCGCGCATCGTCGGCGCCGGCAAGATCGTCGCGGTCGACGCGCAGCCGTGGAAGCTCGAGCTCGCGAAGAAGCTCGGCGCGACGCACGTCGTCGACGCATCGCAGGGCAACGCGGTCGGCGAGGTGCACGAGGCGACCGGCGGCGGCGCCGACTTCGTGTTCGAGTGCATCGGGCTGGTGCCGACGGTGCAGCAGTCGGTCGCGATGACCGGCCGCGGCGGCACGACGGTGCTGGTCGGCGTCGTGCCGATCCACCTGACGGTGCCGCTCTCGGCTGCGGACATCACGCTTCAGGAGAAGAAGATCACCGGCTCGTACATGGGCTCGAACCGATTCCGCTTCGACATGCCGCGCTACGTCGACTTCTACCTCGACGGCCGGCTCAAGCTCGACGAGATGATCTCGTCGCGCATCGAGCTGTCGCAGCTCAACGACGCCTTCGACCGCATGCGCAAGGGCGAGGCCGCGCGCCAGGTGGTGGTGTTCGCGTGAGCACCGAGCCGGGTGCGACCTTCGATCCCGACGCGCTGCGCGCGCGCTACCGCGCCGAGCGCGACAAGCGGCTGCGCGCCGACGGCAGCGCGCAGTACGTCGAGGTCTCGGGACGCTTCGCGCACTTCGTCGACGACCCGTACGTCGCGCCCGGCTTCACGCGCGCGCCGGTCGCCGACGAGGTCGACGTCGCGCTGATCGGCGGCGGCTTCGGCGGGCTGCTCGCGGGGGCGCGCCTGAAACAGGCGGGCGTGCAGAGCGTGCGCATCGTCGAGAAGGGCGGCGACTTCGGCGGCACCTGGTACTGGAACCGCTATCCGGGTGCGGCGTGCGACATCGAGTCGTACGTCTACCTGCCGATGCTCGAGGAGATCGGCTACGTGCCGAAGGAGAAGTACAGTCGCGCGCCGGAGATCTTCGCCTACTGCAGGAGCATCGCCGAGAAGTTCGACCTGTACCGCGACGCCTTGCTGCAGACGGAGGTCACGAGCGTCGAATGGGATGCCGCGCGCGCGCGCTGGATCGTGCGCACCAACCGCGACGACGCGTTCGCGGCGCGCTTCGTGGCGCTCGCGAACGGCTTCCTGCAGCGCCCGAAGCTGCCGGGGATTCCGGGGATCGAGACGTTCCGGGGCCACACGTTTCACACCAGCCGCTGGGATTACGCGTATACCGGCGGCACCGCCGACGGCGGGCTCGACCGGCTCGCCGACAAGCGCGTCGGCATCGTCGGCACGGGAGCGACCGCCGTGCAGTGCGTGCCGCACCTCGGCGCCGGGGCGAAGGAGCTGTTCGTCTTCCAGCGCACGCCGTCGTCGATCGGCGTGCGCGCGAACCGACCGACCGACCCGGAGTGGGCGGCGTCGCTGGAGCCGGGCTGGCACCAGAAGCGGATGGACAACTTCCAGATGCTGACCGCGGGCGGCTTCGCCGAGGAAGACCTCGTCGCCGACGGCTGGACCGACATCATCCGCAAGGTCCTGTTCGTCATGCAGTCCGAGGAGGACGCCGATCTTTCGCCCGAAGGGCTCGCGCGCAAGGTCGAGATGGCGGACTTCCTCAACATGGAGGACATCCGCGGGCGCGTGGCGTCGATCGTGAACGACCCGGCGACCGCGGAGGCGCTGAAGCCGTGGTACCGCCAGTTCTGCAAGCGCCCGTGCTTCCACGACGAGTACCTGCAGACCTTCAACCGCCCGAACGTGCACCTGATCGACACGCAGGGACTCGGCGTCGAGCGCATCACCGAGCGCGGCGTCGTCGTCGCGGGGAAGGAGTACGAGCTCGACTGCCTGATCTTCGCGACCGGCTTCGAGGTCGGCACGGATTACGCGCGTCGCTCGGGCTACGAGGTGCATGGCCGCAACGGCGTCACGCTGACGGAAGCGTGGAAGGACGGCGTGCGCACGCTGCACGGCATCCACATCCACGGCTTTCCGAACCTGTTCATGATGAGCATCGCGCAGTCGGGGCTCACGGTGAACTTCCCGTACATGATCAACGAGCAGGCGAAGCACCTCGCGTACTGCGTCGCCGAGGCGCTGCGGCGCGGCGTGCGGAGCTTCGAGGTCACCGCCGAAGCGGAAGCGGAGTGGGTCGCGACCATCCTCGCGCGCGCGCAGGACCACACGTCCTTCGCCGAGTCGTGCACGCCGGGCTACTACAACAACGAGGGCCAGCTCTCGCCGCAGGCGCGGCAGAACATGTTCTTCATGGGCGGTCCGCTCGAGTTCGTCGAGCTGCTCGACCGCTGGCGCAGCGACGGCGGCATGGCTGGCCTCGCGCTCGACCCGCCGGGCGCGCGCTGAAGCGGAGGCGACGATGGCGCAGAATCCGTTCGATCCCGCCCGCTACCGCTGGCGCGAGGTGACCGATCCGTCGGCGCCGTACAAGGTCCGCCACGACTACGCGATCCTCGGCCACGACCTCGCGTCCGGCACTCTCGACATGCTGGTGCGCTGGTCGAACGACGGCGGCCATTGCCCGATCCACCGCCACGTCGGCACGACGACGATCCTCGTGCTCGAGGGCGAGCAGCACCTCTGGGACCTCGGTCCAGGCGGCGAGCGTCTCGGCCACCGCGTCCGGCGGGCGGGCGACCACGCGCTCACGCACGCCGAGATGATGCCGCACATCGAGAACGGCGGTAGCACCGGCGGCCTCGTCTTCTTCGGCAACCACGCGAGCGACGGCGTGCTCTACGAGTTCTACGACGCCGATCTGCAGTCGATCGGGCAGGTGACGATCGCCGAGCTGGTCGCCGACTGGGAGGCGAACGCGGCATGAGGCACGACCGCGAGCGAGCGCCGCGCGCATGACGCAGGGACTCGCCGGGATCCGGGTCGTGGAGCTCGCGGACCAGATCGCCGGCCCGTACTGCGGCAAGCTGCTGGTCGACGGCGGCGCGGACGTCGTCAAGGTCGAGCAGCGTTGCGGCGATTCGATGCGGGGCGCGTCGGACGCGCTGTTCGCGTACCTGAACGCGGGCAAGCGGTCGGTGGTCGGCGAGATCGGCGACGCGCACGTCGATGCGCTCGTCGCCGAGGCGGACCTCGTCGTCACCGCGCACGGGCTCTCCACCGACGCGCCGCCGCGCGTCGACGTCGCGGCGCTCCGCGCCCGGCACCCTTCGCTGGTCGTCACGTCGATCACGCCGTACGGCACGGTGGGCCCGTGGCGCGACCGGCTCGCGACCGAGTTCACCCTGCAGGCGGAGTCGGGCTCGCTCGGCATGCGCGGCGTGATGGGACGCGAGCCGTTCCAGGCGGGCGGTCGCGTCTCCGAATGGGGAGCGGGCACGTACGCCGCGGTCGGCTCGCTGGCGGCGGTGCTGCGGGCTCGCGCTGGTGGCGGAGGCGAGCACCTCGACGTGTCGATCCTCGAGGTCGCGAACTTCGTCTACACGAACTTCTCCGAGACCATGAACCGGCTGATGAACGGCAGCGCGGGCGAGCCGCAGCACGCGTTCCTCGCGCCTACGGTCGAGACGCCGTCGATCGAGCCGGTCGCCGACGGCTACGTCGGCTTCTGCACCAACGCGAAGCAGCAGTTTCTCGACTTCCTGCTGCTGATCGAGCGGCCCGAGCTGCAGGAGGACGAGCTGCTCTGCCAGTTCGCGGGTCGCGTCATGCGCTTCGACGAGTGGAACGCGATCATGCGCCCCTGGCTCGCCGGCAAGACGGCCGCGGAGGTGATCGAGCGGGCCTCGGCGCTGCGCATCCCGGTGGCGCCGGTGGGCAACGGCGAGACCCTGCTCGCGCACGAGCAGCTCGTCGCGCGCGGCGTGTTCGTACATGACGCGAGCGGGCGCTTCCGGCAGCCGCGGCGTCCGTACCGCATCGACTGCGCAGACCCCCCGCCGCCCGGGTGCGTCCCGGCGCTCGGCGAGGACACGGAGGCGGACGCGGGGTGGCTCTTCGCCGCGCGCGCCGGCGACGGTCGCGCACGCGGTAGCGCCGAGCCCGACGTCGATCCGGGGCCGCTGCCGCTCGCCGGGCTGCGCATCCTGGACGTCACGGCGTGGTGGGCGGGACCGTCCGCGGCGCACGTGCTCGCCTGTCTCGGCGCCGAGGTGATCCACGTCGAGTCGACGGGACACCCCGACGGCGTGCGCATGATCGGCGGCATGATGGCCGGCCACTACGCGCAGTGGTGGGACGCGGCACCGCACTTCCTGCAGGCGAATACGAACAAGCTCGGCGTGACCCTCGACCTGACAACGGAACGCGGCCGTGCACTGCTCGAGGAGCTGATCCGCCGCTGCGACGGGGTCTTCGAGAACTTCACGCCGCGCGTGCTCGACGGCTTTGGCCTGACGTGGGCGCGGGTGCAGGAGCTGAACCCGCGCGCCGTCATGCTGCGCATGCCGGCGTTCGGCCTCGACGGGCCGTGGCGCGACCACACCGGCTTCGCGCAGACCATGGAGCAGATGTCGGGCCTCGCCTGGGTGACGGGACACCGCGACGACCAGCCGCGCATCCCGCGCGGACCGTGCGATCCGATCGCCGGCATGCACGCGGCGCTCGCGTTCCTCGTGGCATGGCGCGCGCGTGCCACGAGCGGACGTGGCCACCACGTCGAGAGCACGATGGTCGAGAGCGCGCTCGCCGTCGCGGCGGAGCAGGTCGTCGAGTGGACCGCGCACGGACGGCTCCTCGGGCGCGACGGCAACCGCGCGCCGCTCGCGGCGCCGCAGGGCCTGTACCTGTGCGCGGAGGGGCAGAGCGGCGAGTCGGGCGTGGCGGGCTGGCTCGCGCTGTCGGTCGCGAGCGACGCGCAGTGGTGCAGCCTGCGCACGCTGCTGGGCGATCCGGGTTGGGCACGCGATCCGGCGCTCGACACGCTCGCCGGACGCCGCGTCGCGCACGACGCGATCGACGAGCGGCTGCGCGCGTGGACCGCCGGCCGCGAGCGCGCGGCGCTGGTCGCGGAGCTGCGCGCGCACGGCATCCCGGCGTCGGAGGTCGCGAGCCCGTGCCGCATCGCGCAGAACCCGCAGCTGCGCGCACGCGGCTACTTCGAGGCGCCGGAGCACCCGGTGGTCGGTGCGATGCCGGTGCCGGGCCTGCCGTTCCGGTACGAGAGGGTCACGCGCTGGCTGCGCGCGCCGGCACCGACGATCGGCGAGCACAACGCGGGCGTGCTGGGCGGGCTGCTCGGGCTCGACCGGGACGAGCTCGGCGCGCTCGAGAAGGAAGGCGTGATCGGGACGCGTCCGCGTGGCCTCTGAGCCGCCGGCGAGCCGACAGCGAGCACGCGACGAGCGACGACAGCGAGGGAAGGGCATGACGACGAGCATCGACGATCTCGACCTGACGAACGCCGACCTCTACCGGAGCGGCTTCCCGCACGACGTGTTCACGCGTCTGCGCGCCGACGCGCCGGTGTGGTGGCAGCAGGCGCCGCCCGGCTTCCGCGACGAGGCTGCCGACGACGGCTTCTGGGTGCTGACGCGCCACGCCGACGTGCAGGCGGCGAATCGCGATACCGAGCTGTTCACGGCGTTCGAGGGCCCCTCGCTGGTGAATCGCCCGGAGATGCACGGCGCGATGCTGGTCAGCATGGACGGCCGCGACCACACGCGGCAGCGCAAGCTGATCAGCGCCGGCTTCACGCCCCGCATGATCGGACGCCTCGAAGAGCAAATGCGCCGCTGGTCGGCACGGATCATCGACCGCGCGCTCGAGCGCGGCGTCTGCGACTTCGTCCCCGACGCCGCCTATCTGCTGCCGATGCACATGATCGCCGACATCGTCGGCATCCCCGAGGCCGACCGCGAGTGGCTGTTCGGCATCACCAACGACTTCCTCGCCGCGGGCGATCCGGCGCGCGGCCTGACGCGCGACGAGCAGATGGTGATCCAGGCGCAGATGTTCGAGTACGCGCGCAAGCTCGGCGAGGAGAAGCGTCGCAACCCGCAGGACGACGTGTGGACGATCCTGTCGACCGTCGAGATGGAGGCCGACGACGGCGGCAAGACGCGCCTCGGCGAGATCGAGCTCGACCTCTTCTTCCTGCTGCTGACGGTCGCCGGCAGCGAGACCACGCGCAACGCGATCACGCTCGGGCTGCACGCGTTGCTCGACGAGCCCGAGCAGCTCGAGATGCTGCGGCACGAGCCGCAGGCGATCCCGGTCGCGGTCGAGGAGATGATCCGCTGGTCGTCGCCGGTGTCGTACTTCGCGCGTCGGGCGACGCGGGACACCGAGGTCCGCGGCGTGCGCGTCGCGAAGGGCGAGCGCATCACGCTCTGGTACCCGTCGGCGAACCGCGACGAGGAGGTGTTCCGCGACCCGTTCCGCTTCGACGCGCGCCGCACGCCGAACGAGCACGTCGCGTTCGGCGGCGGCGGGCCGCACTTTTGCCTCGGCGCGAATCTCGCGCGACGCGAGATGATCACCTTCTTCGAGGAGCTGCTGCGTCGCACGACGTCGATCGCGGCGACCGGGCCGTTGACGTTCGCGCCGCTCGGCATCTTCAACTCGATCCTGGTCGCGCCGCAGTCGATGCCGGTGCGCCTCGCGTGACGCGGCACGGCCGCGACAGGGAGCGGAGAGCGATGCGCTTCGTCGTGATCGGCGCCGGCATGGCCGGCATCCTGGCCGTGATCCGCCTCCGCCGCGCCGGCCACGACGACGTCGTGGTCTACGAGAAGGCCGACCGCGTCGGTGGCACCTGGCGCGAGAACACCTATCCCGGCCTGTCGTGCGACGTGCCGTCGCACCTCTACAGCTACTCGTTCGCGACCAATCCCGACTGGAGCCGGCGCTACTCGCCCGGCGCCGAGATCCAGGCGTACTTCAGCGACGTCGCGACGCGCTTCGGCGTCATGGAGCGCATCCGCTTCGGCGAGGAGATCGTACGCTGCGCGTTCGAGGACGGCCGCTGGCACCTGGCGACGAAGGACGGGACGCGCGACGTCGCCGACGTCGTGATCGCCGCGACCGGCGTCTTGCACCACCCGAAGATGCCCGACTTCCCCGGTCTGGAGACCTTCGGCGGCGCCGCGTTCCACAGCGCGCGCTGGGACCACTCCGTGCCGATCGAGGGACGCCGCGTGGGCGTCGTCGGCACGGGCTCGTCGGCGGTGCAGATCGTCACCGCGATCGCGGACCGCGTCGGCGAGCTGGTGCTCTTCCAGCGCACGCCGCAGTGGATCATGCCGACGCAGAATCCCGAATACACCGACGAGGAGAAGGCGAACTTCCGCGCCAACCCCGAGGCGATCGAGCAGGTGCGCCGCGAGACGTCGCAGCAGTTCATCGACGGCTTCGCGAACATCGTCGGCGACGCCGGCTCGCCCATCCTGCAGATCATGCACGACATGTGCGTGCAGCACCTCGAGTCGACGGTGAGCGATCCGGAGCTGCGCGAGAAGCTGCGCCCGTCCTATCGCGCGGCGTGCAAGCGGCTCGTGATCGCGGACGGCTTCTACCAGGCGATCCAGCGCCCGAACGCGCGCCTGGTCACCGAGCCGATCGAGCGCGTCGAGCCCGCGGGCGTGCGCACGAAGGACGGTGAGCTGCACGCCCTCGACGTGCTGGTGCTCGCCACCGGCTTCCACGTCGACTGGTTCGTGCGGCCGATGCAGGTCGTCGGCCGCGACGGCATCCGCCTCGACGACGTATGGGCACACGGCGCGACCGCCTACATGTCGGTGACGGTGCCGGGCTTCCCGAACTTCTTCATGCTCAACGGGCCGAACGGCCCGGTCGGCAACTTCTCGCTGATCGACGTCGCGGAGCTGCAGCTCGACTACCTGCTGAAGCTGCTCGAGCCGGTGCACGCGGGGCAGTGCCGCGCGGTCGAGCCGTCGGCGGACGCGATGGCGCGCTTCGACGCCGAGCGCCGCGCGGCTGCACGCAACACGATCTGGAGCACCGGCTGCAAGAGCTGGTACCTCGACGAGACCGGGCTGCCGACCGCGTGGCCGTTCACCTTCGATCGCTTCCGCGCGGAGATGGCCGCCCCGCGACCCGCGGACTACGAGCGACGCTGAGCGTTCCGCGCTGCGCTCGGCGGCGCGCTCAGCGCGCGTGGCAGACCGCGCACTGGAGGGCCGAGTCGGCGATCAGCTCGGGGTCGTGCGCCAGCGGATCGTCGATCGGGGCGTGCCTGCGCTTCCGTCTCGAGACGGCGCTCGCCGGTGACGGCGCGCCGGTCCAGCCGTCGACGCCACGACGATGCTTGCGTTCGCGGGTTGCGGGATGGGATGTTCCGCGGGTCGATCCGTCGCGTCGCAGCAGCCGGCGCGAATGGCCGCTGCTCTCGCACTGAAGCCGCGCGGTCTGCTGGTGACGAGAGGAGACCCGATGCGGGATCACGCAAACCGGTTCAAGATGGCGGTCGTCGCGGTCGCGCTGCTCGCGCCCCTCCGGGTGCAGGCGAGCGCGGAACAGGCCTCGTGCCCGACGGCCGTGACGACGGTGCAAGCGGCGCCGCTCGTCGTGACGGCACCGATGCTCGCCGCGGCGCGCCGGCCGGCGAGCGCGCTGCAGCTTCTCGGCGGGTTCGACATCGTGCTGGTCCCCGGACCGGGGCTCGCGGCGAATCCCGGCGCGCTCGCCGCCTTCGAGCGGGCCGCCGCGCAGTGGGAGGCCCTGATCAGCGACCCGATCGTGGTCACCATCGACGCCGACTTCGCCGACCTCGGCGATCCGGGAATCATCGGGCAGGCCTCGGCGGTCCTGCTGCAGGGTCCGTTCGATCTCATCCGCGACGCGGTGGTCGCCGACGCCGCCGGCGAGGGCGACGACGACGTGGTCGCGGCGATGCCCACCGCGGCGCAGTTCTCCGCCGCGCTGCCGCCGGGTTTCGGGCTGTCGGGCTTCCTGCTGAGCAGCAAGGCGAGCCTGAAGGCGCTCGGCTTCGCCGGGCTCGACGACGGCTTCGGGGTCAGCGACGGCGCCATCACCTTCAACGAGGTGTTCGCGTTCGACCTCGACGGCAGCGACGGTGTGAGCCCGGGCACCATCGACCTGGAGACGGTCGCCGTGCACGAGATCGGGCACACGCTCGGCTTCTTCTCGATCGTCGACGGGATCGACGGTGCGATCGGCGGGTCGGTGACGCCGAGCACGCTCGATCTCTTTCGCTTCGCGAGCCGCGGGGCGAACCCGGCGAGCGCTGCGCGCTTCACGCGCACGCGACGCAGCGCGATCCCCGGAGCGGACGAGATCTTCGACGACGTCGAGCTCGAGTGGCGGATGTCGACCGGGGTCTTCGGCGGCGACGGCCGTCAGGCGAGCCACTGGAAGGACGACGTGCTCACCGGCGCGTTCATCGGTGTGATGGACCCGACGCTCGCCGCGGCGACGATCGAGCCGATCACGCTCGCCGACCGTCGGGCGTTCGACCTGATCGGCTACGACGTCGCCCGCGCGTCGCTCTGCGGCGCCGCGCCCGAGCCGGCCGCGAGCTGCTTCCAGCAGGCGCAGCCGCTCGCCGCGACGGTGGCGGTCGCCGACCGCGCCAGCGACGCCCGGGACCAGCTGCAGTGGAGCTGGACCAAGGGCGAAGCGACCTCGCTGCTCGACTTCCTGAACCCTTCCGACACCGGGACGCGCTTCGAGCTCTGCGTCTACGACGCGTCGGCGAGCGCACAGCCGCTGCACGCGGCGGTCGTGCAGGGCGGCAGCACCTGCGGCGCGCGGCCCTGCTGGCGCGCCGTCGGCTCGACGACCCTCGCCTACGGCCGCAGCGCGAGCGCCGGCGTCGGCGACGGCATCACCCAGCTCAAGCTGAAGGCGGGGGCGGACGGGCAGTCGCAGGTGACGGTCAAGGGCAAGGGCGCGAGCCTCGCGCCGCCCGATCCGGCGCTGACCGCACCGGTCACGGTGCAGCTCGTCGGCAGCGACGGGACGTCGACGCGCTGCTGGCAGACGACCTTCGCCGGCGGCGTGACGCGCAACGACGACGAGCAGTTCAAGGCCAAGGGGCCCTGACCGTCGTCGCCTGGCGCGGGCGTCGGGCGTCGTCGTGCGCGGGTGTCGCTACGCGATGATGTCGTGCACGATCTCGCCGTGCACGTCGGTCAAGCGAAAGTCGCGCCCCTGGAAGCGCACCGTGAGGCGCTTGTGGTCGACGCCGAGCAGGTGGAGCATCGTCGCGTTGAGGTCGTGGACGTGCACCGGGTTCTCGATCGCGGCGTAGCCGATCTCGTCGCTCTTGCCGTACTCGAAGCCCGCCTTGACGCCGCCGCCGGCGAGCCAGATCGTGAAGGTGCTCAGGTCGTGGTCGCGTCCCGGCCGGGTGCCCTCGGTCACCTGCGCCATCGGCGTGCGGCCGAACTCGGTGCCGAACACGACGAGCGTCTCGTCGAGCAGGCCGCGCTGCTTCAGGTCCGTCACCAGCGCTGCCGCGGCGCGGTCCACCTGCCGGCACTTGAAGGGCATCAGGTCGAAGATCGCCAGGTGGTGGTCCCAGTCGGAGTCGAAGAGCTGCACGAAGCGGACGCCGCGCTCCACCAGGCGTCGCGCCAGCAGGCAGTTGTTGGCGAAGCTCTCCTGGCGGAAGGATGTGCCGTACAGGCGGTGGATGGACTCCGGCTCCGAGGAGATGTCGACCGCCTCCGGAACGGCGGCCTGCATCCGGAAGGCCATCTCGTACTGCTTCATCCGCGTCTCGACCTCGGGGTCGTCCGTCTCGTCGAGCTGGAAGCGGTTCAGCTCGTTGATGCAGTCGATGGTCTTCGCGCGCAGCTCGCGCGGCGTGCCCTGCGGGTCGGTGAGGAAGAGCACGGGGTCGCCGCTGCTGCGGAACACGACCCCCTGGTGGACGCTCGGCAGGAAGCCCGGACCCCAGCCGCCGCCGCCCAGCGCGGGCAGGCCGCCGGAGTTCATCACCACGAAGGTCGGCAGGTTGTCGGACTCGTTGCCGAGCCCGTAGGAGATCCAGGCGCCGGCGCTCGGCCGCCCGTAGCGCGTCGAGCCGGTCAGGGCGAGAAGCTGCGCCTGCGTGTGGTTGAAGTGCCCCGTCTGCATCGACTTGATCATGGTGATGTCGTCGACCACCGTGCGCAGCTCGGGCATCAGCTCGGAGATCTCTCGTCCGCACTTCCCGCTGCGCGCGAACGCGTAGGGGCTGCCGAGGAGCTGCGGCCGCTCCTTGATGAAGGCGAGCTTCTCGCGCTCGAAGAACGCATCCGGGCACGGCTCGCCGTCGCGCGCGTTGAGCACGGGCTTGGGATCGAACAGGTCCACCTGCGAGGTGCCGCCGGACATGAACAGGTAGATGACGTTCTTCGCGCGCGGCGCGATGGATCGCCACGGCCGGACGGGATCGTCGGGGGGCGCCGCCGCGAACCCGTCGCGACGCAGGAGCGTCGCGAGGACGAGCGAGCCCAGGCCGCCCGCCGCGTCGAGCAGCAGGCGTCTCCGGCTGAGCGGCCGTGCCGCGTCTCTTTCGGCTCTGGTGCCGAGCAGCATCGAGGGATCCTCTCTCACGAGCGTGTCACCGTCTCGTCCAGGTTCAAGAGGACGATGGCGATCTGATACCACGCCGCGACCTCGGCCGGCGGGATCGGCTTCGCGGGCGAGCGCGGCAGGGAGCTCGCGACCCTCTCCGCGAAGGACGCGTCGGCCGCGACCTCGTGGCGCACGCGGGCCAGGTGTCGCTGCAGCACCGCGACCTCGCCGTCGCGCGGCTCGCGCGCGAGCACGAGCCGGATCGCGTAGCGGAGACGGTCGTCGTCCGTCGTTCCGGGGGCTTGCTCGAGGATGCGCGCGGCGAGCGCGACCGCCATCTCCGCGTAGCCCTCGTCGTTCATCAGCGCGAGCGCCTGCAGCGGCGTGTTGGTGCTGCGGCGTCGCACCGTGCAGGTCGAGCGGTCGGGCGCGTCGAGGAGCGCCATGGTCGGCGGCGGCGCCACGCGCCGCCAGACGACGTAGAGCCCGCGCCGGAAGCGGTCCTCGCCCTGATCGACGGCGTACGGCGGGTTCACGCTTCCCGACTGCCGCCAGAGCCCGTCGGGCTGCGGTGGGTAGATGGGCGGTCCGCCGATGCGCTCGACGAGGAGGCCGCTCACGGCGAGCGCCTGGTCGCGGATCGTCTCGGCGGGGAGCCGGAGTCGCGGCATGCGCCACAGGAGGAGCACCTCCGGGTCCTTCTCCTGCGCCTCCTTCGAGCTGCGGCCCGAGCTCTGCTGGTAGGTCGCCGACGTCACGAGGAGACGCAGGATCTGCTTTCGCGACCAGCCCTTCTCGACCAGCTCGACCGCCAGCCAGTCGAGCAGCTCGGGGTGCGTCGGCCGGGCGCCGCGCGTGCCGAAGTCCTCGAGCGTTTCCACCAGGCCGCGACCGAAGATCTGGTACCACCACCGGTTCACGGTCACGCGGGCGGTCAGCGGATTCGCCGGATCGACGATCCAGCGTGCGAGACCGAGCCGGTTGCGCGGCGATTCCGGGGGCAGCGGGTTGAGCACCGCCGGGACGGCGGGCTCGACCGGCGGGCCGGGCTGCAGGTGGTCGCCGCGCAGGAAGACGTGCGTCGTGCGCGGGGTCTCGAGCTCGGCCATGACGAGCGCGGTGGGCTTGCGCAGCGGCGCGAGCTTGGCCGTGATGCGGTCGATCGGCGGGAGCAGCGCTGCATCGCCGAGATGGCGGCGTGCGAGGTGCGCCAGCCGCTGGTCGCCGACCGCCGCGGTCGCGCCGGCGGCGAGGCGCGTCTGCGCCTCGGTCGGCAAGCGCAAGAAATCATCCCGCAGGTCCGTGACGCGGAACGCGAGCCTGCCGATCGTCCGGCCGAGCCCGGCCTTCTGGTCGAGCTCGATCGTCAGACGCACGCGACCGCCCGTGCGCGGGGTGGTGGCGGTCGGGGCCAGCGGGAACACGCTCCAGTGGTCGCCGCGCGTCATCTCGTGCGGCGACCAGCCGGTCTCCGGCTTGCCGTCGATCGCGGCGTGCACCGGGGTCGCGCTCGTCTCGCTGTTTGCCGACGGTGTGTCCGCACCGAGGGCGCGTAGCGTGCCGAGGTCGAAGACGCGGATCTCCGAGAGCACGAACGGCTGCTCGACGCCGGCGCCGCGTCCCGGTCCGCCGTCGGGCAGCGACGGGTCCGAGAGCAGCTCGAGGCGAATCCCGGTCACGGTCGGCAGATCCGTCGAGATCTCGACGGTGTACGTGGCCTCGTACGGGCCCGCGCCGACGAGCAGCACGGAGCCGTCGGGCAGGACGCGGTACGGTTCGTCGCTCGAGGTCGAGAACCGCTCGACGTGCGCGCGCTGCCAGCCCGCGCTGTCCTCGTAGAGCGCGGCCATCTGCTCGATCCACCGCCGCACCTCGTGCGGCGGCGGGATCGTCGCGTCGAACTTCTGCCGCGCGGCGACGAGCTGCGCCTCGAGCTCGTCGCGCCGGCGCTTCACCTCGGGCGCGGGCTCGACGGCGAGGGTGGGACCACCGAGCTGGTTGAACACTCCGGCCTTGACCACCTCGAGCGGGCTGCTGTTCAGGTAGGCGAACAGTCGATGGTACTCCTCGATGCTGATCGGGTCGTACTTGTGGTCGTGGCACTGCGCGCACTCGATCGTGGTTCCGAGCCAGGCCGTCGCGATCGTGTTGAGCCGGTCGCGTACCTGCTCGATGCGCGCCTCCTCGAAGTCGACGCCGGCCTCCAGGCTGAGCGGCGAGTTGCGGAGAAAGCCGGTCGCGAGGATCTGATCCGGAGTCGGCGAGGGGACGAGGTCGCCGGCGAGCTGCTCCACCGTGAAGCGGTCGTACGGCATGTCGTCGTTGATCGCGCGAACGACCCAGTCGCGGTACGGCCACACCGTGCGCAGCGAGTCCGACTTGTAGCCGTTCGAGTCGGCATAGCGCGCGGCGTCGAGCCACTCCCTCGCCCAGTGCTCGCCGAATCGCGGCGACGCGAGCAGGCGGTCGACGGTCGCCTCGTAGGCCCGGGGCGACGGATCGGCGACGAAGGCGCGCACCTCGTCGACCGTCGGCGGGATGCCGATCAGGTCGAGGTAGACGCGACGGAGCAGGGTCGCCGGGTCGGCCGGCGGCGACGGCGAGAGCCCTTCGTGCTCGAGCCGCGCGAGGACGAAGGCGTCGACGGCGTTGCGCGGCCAGCTCCGATCCGCGACGCCGGGGATCGCGGGACGGCGGGGCGGGCCGTAGGCCCAGTGCGGGGTGGGCCCGCCGTCCGGCCACGTGGCACCCTGGTCGATCCACCTGCGGAGCAGCTCGATCTGGGCCGGGGACAGCGGCGAGCGCTCCTTGGGCATCCGCTCGTCGGGCGAGGACGAGCGGACCAGGTCCATCAGCGGGCTGAGGTCGCTCCGGCCGGGCTCGATCACCGGAATTCCGAGCTGCCCCGGGGTGAACGCGTCGACCCGGTTGGTGAGTCGCAGATCGCCTTTGCGCGTCTTCGGACCGTGGCACTCGTAGCAGTTCTCGATGAGGATCGGCTCGATGTCGCGCCGGAAGTCGACCTCACCGGCCGCCGCCGACCGCGCCAGGGCGAGAAGCACGGCGGCAACCCAGAGCAGGGCCGGGCCGGCAGGCCGGCGCCGGCGGTGTGAAACGCGTGGCATGGCGAAAGCGGCGAATCGCGACGACGCAGCAGCGAAAGTAGCACGGGCCGGTCCGGCCGCTCCACCCCGTAAAGACGGGCTGTCGTGAGGGCGTGGCTCGCCCCACGCGGGACGACATGGCGAAGCTCACATGGTACGCGTCGGCAGGCGCGCACTCCGAGACGTCGTGCGCGCGACCAGGGAGGTGGCCGATGGCGAGAGTGTTGGGGGTCGTGGGGCTGATCGTGGCGCTCTCGCTCGTCGCGGTCGCTCCGGTGGCCGCGATGCCGCCCGCGCACAGCCTGGCGCGCTGCCAGCGCACCGTCGCCGACGAGGGCCAGCAGTTCGTCACGCGCGTGCAGCAGGTGGTGGGTCGCTGCCTCGACGCCGCAGCGGAGGAGTCGCTGCGCCGCGAGCGCCCGGTGGTCGACGTCGCGGCACGCGCCTGCGTGAACGCGTTCGCGGAGATCCTGCGCAGCCGCGGCGACCTCGGCGTGCAGCCGCGCTTCGAGACCACGATCGCGCGCTGGTGCGTTCCCGGCCCCCGCGACGTGACGCACACGGCGGCGGACGTCCTCGGAACGAGCCCGCTGGTCGGTCAGCCGATCGACGCGAAGAGCCTGGGCGCCCTCTGCGCCGGGTTCGGCGGCGACGGCGCGATCGAAACGGTCGAGGAGTGGCTCGACTGCGTGGTCGCGGCGCACTGGTCCGCCGCGGCGACGGCGGTCGGCACGCAGTACCCGCGCTCGCTGCAGTGGCTCTCGAGCCTGCGCCCGGCGATGAACGCCTCGGCCGGAGCGTCGGAGGCCGTCGCGGCGCTCGATCGCCTCAGCGCGGAGATCGAGGCGCAGGGAAGCGAGCCGCGGACGGCGTCGCTGCCGGCGACGGGGCAGACCGAGTCGTACGCGCCCGGCGACGACGGCGCGCTGCGGATCGGCGCGCCGCTCCGCTTCCGCGACAACGGCGACGGCACCGTCACGGACGAGAGCACCGGGCTCGTCTGGGAGAAGAAGGGCGACGACGGCGGCCTGCACGACAAGGACCGGGCGTTCGCCTGGGAGCCGGGCGAGGGGTCGCTGTGGGAGTGGATCGCGGCGGTGAACGCGGAGGGCGCCGCCGGCTTCGCCGGCAAGAGCGATTGGCGGGTCCCGAACCGCAAGGAGCTCGAGTCGATCGTCGACGCGAGCAGGCTCAATCCCGCGCTCCCGGCCGCGTTCTCGAGCTCCTGCGCGCCGGGTTGCAAGCCGACGATCTGCAGCTGCACCGCGACGCTGCTGCACTACTGGACCTCGACCAGCGTTGCGGCGGCGCCGGGAGAGTTCGCCTGGAGCATGCTGCCGTCTAGCGGCGCCGTGCAGGCGGGCGCGCGGAAGACCGCGCTCGGCCACGTTCGCGCCGTGCGCGGTCCGTGAGGGACCGCGCGGCTGCTCCGGCAGGATCGCGAGCTCGCGGTTCGTGTCCCGACGGGTCGAACGGAGCGCGCCCGTGTATGCATCGAAGCTCGGCACCGTACCGACGACGCCGTGATCCGCTCCGCCGTGCAGCTCTGGCTCGCCGGGCTGCCGGTCGAGTGGATCCGCAAGTTCATGCACGAGAACGCGGCCGAGCTGTACCGGCACCCGCTGCCGGAGCACCGCCTGCCCTGAGCGCAGGAGCGCACCCGCGTCACCAACACGAGAGGAGTCACGAGAGATGGAGCTGCCCGGAATCCGGGGGAAGGTCGCGATCGTCACCGGAGCGGGTGGCGGCATCGGCGAGGCGTACGCGAAGGGGCTCGCGGCCGCGGGCGCGCGCGTCGTGGTCGCGGAGATCGACCGCGAGCGCGGCGAGCACGTCGCGGGCGAGATCGGGAAGTCGGGCGGCGACGCGATCGCGCTGAGCGTCGACGTGGCGTCTCCCGAGAGCACGCAGGCGATGGCGGCGGAGAGCGTGAAGCGCTTCGGCGGCATCGACTTCCTGGTCAACAACGCGGCGATCTTCGGCGGCATGAAGCCGGCGCCCCTGTGCGAGGTCGACTGGGCTTACTACGAGCGCTTCATGAGCGTGAACGTCAACGGTGCGCTGCACTGCACGCGCGCCTGCGTGCCGCACATGAAGACCCGCGGCGGCGGCTCGATCGTCAATCAATCGTCGACCGCGGCCTGGATGTCGGCCGGCTTCTACGGCCTCGCGAAGCTCGCGATCAACGGCCTCACCGGCTGCCTCGCGAAGGAGCTCGGCCCGAGCGGCATCCGGGTGAACGCGATCGCACCCGGACCGACCGAGACCGGCGCGCTGCACTCGGTCGTGCCCGAGGCGTTCATCAAGCCGATGGTCGCGCAGCTCGCGCTCGCGCGCATCGGCACGCCGGCGGACCACGTGCCGACGATGCTGTTCCTGCTCTCGGACGCGGCGTCCTGGATCACGGGTCAGGTGGTGAACGTCGACGGCGGGCAGATCATGCGGCCGTGAGCGACGGCGTCGCGTCGCCGTCCAGCTCGGCCGAGGCGCGAAGCGTGCTCGACGGAGGGAGCGCTCCTTTCAGCGATTCGCGAGGGTACGGAACCCCTTGCCGCGGAGCAGCCGCTCGTCGGCCGTGACCAGCGTCAGCTCGTAGACCTCCGCGGTGGCGGCCAGGAAGCGGTCCGCCGGGTCCTGGTGATCGAGACGTACCGATCGGCTCGCGAGGGCCACTCCCGCGTCAGGGCTGCGAGGCCACCTGTCGGGCCGACGACGTCGCCACGAAGCCCGAGCGTGTCGCGCATGCCACCGAGCCAGTCGACCGGTGGCTGATCGGGAGCGGCGCGCACGACGTGTCCATGCGCACGCATCGACCATGGTGAGAAACCATGGTCGATACGGAGGGGCGGCGTGGGGGACTCGGGTCGCGGCTCTCCCCAGCCGCTGGAAGCAGCGGGACGGGTACGCAGTATCCTCGCGTCTGGCCGTCGTGCATGGTCACCGGAGGAGGTCGCCATGCGGGGGAGCTGCCTTTGTGGAGACGTCGTCTGGGAGGGCACGGGCGCCGGGGAGCTGATGCACCACTGCCACTGCGGAATGTGCCGCAAGGCCTCGGGAACGGCGTTCACGACGATGGCGGGCTTTCCAGCGGCCGACTTCCGCTTCGTCGCGGGCGAGGCGGGGGTCCGTCGCTACGTTTCGTCGCCGGGCAACCGGCGCTGCTTCTGCGGGCGTTGCGGCTCGATGGTTCCCGGCGCGCCGTTTCAGGACATCGTGTTCGTGACCATGGGCAACGTCGAGGACGACCCTGGCGCGCGCGCGATTGCGCACATCTTCGTCGCCTCGAAGGCACCCTGGTACGAGATCCCGGCCGACGAGGTGCCGCGCTTCGACGCCTACCCGCCGGGCTACCCCGACCCGGAGCTGTTCGCGTCGCTCCCGCGCGGTGCGGCGGATGGCCGCGTCGGTGGCAGCTGCCTCTGCGGTGCCGTCGCCTACGACCTCGAGCCGCGGATCGACGGCTGGTTCCAGTGCCACTGCTCGCGCTGCCGGCGCGCACGCGGCGGCGCGCACGCGTCCAACCTCTTCCTCGCCGCGAAGCGCTTTCGCTGGACGCGCGGCGAGGAGCAGGTGGCCTCGTTCTCGCTCCCCGAGGCCGGGCGCTTCGCGCAGAGCTTTTGCCGGACCTGCGGCGGCAAGGTGCCGCGGGTCGACGCGCAGCTCGGCCACGTCGCCGTTCCGGCGGGGAGCCTCGACGACGATCCCGGCACGCACCCGCGGTGTCACATCTTCGTCGCGTCGAAGGCGCCGTGGTTCGAGATCGCGGACGATCTGCCGCAGTACGCTGCGCTCCCGACCACTTGACGCTGCGCGGCGGCACCCCGGCCGAAGGCGCGTGACAGCGCCGGCGGGTTTGCATAGACCCGCCCGATGAATCCCGAATCGTCGTCCTCGTCGCCGGAGGCGCAGCCGGTGTCTCCCTGGAGCCACGCGCTCGCCACGCTGACCGCACCAGGCAGCGCGTTCGAGCTGGCCGACGGCGAGATCCGCGGTGTCCGCGTGCGCCTGTTCAAGAAGGCGCCTGCGACCCTGCGCGACTTCGTCGACGGAGCGCGCGCGAAGGGCGACGCGACGTGGCTCGTCTTCGAGGACGAGCGCTACTCGTTCACCGACGGCCTCGCGCGCGTCGACGCGCTCGCGGCGGCACTCGTGCAGCGCCTCGGCGTCGAGCCCGGCGATCGCGTCGCGATCGCGATGCGCAACTACCCGGAGTGGATCTTCGCGTACTTCGCGATCACCGCGATCGGCGCGGTCGTCGTCGGCGTGAACGCGTGGTGGACGACCGAGGAGCTGGACTACGGTCTGCGCGACTGCGGTGCGCGCGTCGTGCTCGCGGATCAGGAGCGCATCGAGAGGATCGCGCCGCTGCTCGGCACGCTCGGTCTGCAGGTGGTCGCGGTACGCTGCGCGCCGTCGGTCGCGCTGCCGGCGGGCGTCGAGCGCTACGAGGACGTCGTTGCGCCGTTCGACGGCGCCTCGCTGCCGGACGTGCAGGTCGAGCCCGACGCCGACGCGATGATCCTCTACACCTCGGGTACGACCGCGCACCCGAAGGGCGTCGTCTCCACGCACCGCGCGATCCTGCAGTCGCTGTTCGCGTTCGCGTGTCGGGCGATCGCGAATGCCGTCGCGCGCCCGCCGAAGGAGCCGCACCCGTACCCGACCTGCTACATCCTCATCGTGCCGCTGTTCCACGTCACCGGGCTCGTGCCGGTGATGCTCGGTGCGACGTTCGGCGGCAGCAAGCTCGTGCTGATGTACAAGTGGTCGCCCGAGCGTGCGCTCGAGCTGATCGAGCGCGAGCGCGTCACGACCTTCGTCGGCGTGCCGACGCAGTCGCACGACCTGCTCGAGTCGCCCAGGTTCGCGAGCACCGACACCTCGAGCCTGCAGTCGGTCGGCGGCGGCGGTGCCGCTGCGCCGACGGCGCTGGTCGCGCGCATCGAGTCGAGCTTCAAGCGCGGGCGGCCCAACATCGGCTACGGCATGACCGAGACCAACGCGTTCGGCCCCGGCAACACCGGCGACGACTACGTGCGCAAGCCGGCCAGCACCGGGCGGGTCGTGCCGATCTGCGAGATCCGCGTCGTGGATCAGGTGAGCGGCAAGGTTGCGGCGACGGGCGAGGTGGGCGAGGTGTGCTTCCGCGGACCGCACCTCTTCCGCGGCTACTGGAACAAGCCGAAGGAGACCGCCGAGGTGCTCGCCGACGACGGCTGGCTGCGCACCGGCGACCTCGGCTACCTGGACGACGAGGGCTTTCTCTTCCTCGTCGACCGGGCCAAGGACATCGTGCTGCGCGCCGGTGAGAACATCTCGTGCTCGGAGGTCGAGAACGTCGTCTACGCGTACCCGGACACCTACGAGTGCGCGTGCTTCGGCCTGCCGCACGAGCGGCTCGGCGAGGAGCTGGCGGTCGCGGTGTACGCGAAGCCCGGTCGCACGCTCGATCCCGAGGCGCTGCGGCGCCACGTCGGCGAGCACCTCGCGGCCTTCAAGGTGCCGTCGCGGGTGTTCGTGTTCGACGACCCGCTGCCGCGTAACGCGAGCGGGAAGCTCCTGAGGCGCGCGCTGCGCGACCAGATCGCCGCGTCCGCGAAGGGGTGACGATGGGGTGCCGGCGCCGTCGTGACACGCCGCGGCGAGCCAGGAATCGGAACGACCGTGCGGCGCCGTTTGCGTCCGTGGGAACCGGACGGCGCGGCGCAGCGCCGTCCGCGCGTCCGTGCGTTGCCATGGCCGGAGCGCTTCTGGCACGGGTACTGCAGACACCTGGACCGTTTGCCCGCCGCGATGCCCGCCCCGGGCCGCGAGGAGACCGCGCATGTCGACCACGTCCGCCGATGGCCACATCCACCTGACGCCGCAGGAGCGGGACGCGCTTCGCGTCCGCTACCGCGCCGAGCGCGACAAGCGCCTGCGCGCCGACGGCAACGACCAGTACATCGAGCCCAAGGGCCGCTACGCGCACTTCGTCGAGGACCCGTACACGCGGAAGGTCGAGCGCAAGCCGGTCACGGGCGAGGTGACGGTCGCGTTCATCGGCGGCGGCTTCGCGGGGCTCGTGACGGGCGCGCGCATGAAGCAGGCCGGCATCGACGACTTCCACATCATCGAGGGCGGCGGCGACTTTGGCGGCGTCTGGTACTGGAACCGCTACCCCGGCGCGATGTGCGACACCGCGGCGATGGTCTACCTGCCGCTGATGGAAGAGGCCGGCACCCGCCCGAGCATGAAGTACACCTTCGCGCCGGAGATCTGGCGCCACGCGCTGCGCATCGCCGAGGTCTTCGACCTGCGGAAGAACGCGCTCTTCTCGACCAGCGTGACCTTGCTCGAGTGGGACGACGCCGACGCGCGCTGGATCATCCACACCGACCGCGGCGACCGGATCCGCGCGCGCTTCGTCGCGATGGGCACGGGACCGCTGCACAAGCCGAAGCTGCCCGGCATCCCCGGCATCGAGACGTTTGCCGGGCACGCGTTCCACACCAGCCGCTGGGACTACGCCTGGACCGGCGGCGATCCGAACGGCGCGCCGATGACCAAGCTCGCGGACAAGCGCGTCGGCATCATCGGCACCGGTGCGACCGCCGTGCAGTGCATCCCGCCGCTCGGGCGTGACGCGAAGGAGCTGTACGTCTTCCAGCGCACGCCGTCCTCGATCGACGTGCGCAACAACCACCCGATCGACGAGAAGTGGTTCGCGACGCTGAAGCCCGGCTGGCAGAAGGAGTGGCTGATGAACTTCGCCACCCTCCAGACCGGCGGCTTCGCCGACGAGGACCTCGTCAAGGACGGCTGGACCGACATCGCGATCCGGGTGCGCGACCGCATCGTCAAGGATCTCGGCGTGAGCGGCAGCATCCTCGACATGGCAGCGATCCAGAAGGCGTTCGAGGACAGTGACGACGAGAAGATGACCGAGATCCGCGCGCGCGTGGACGCGATCGTGCGGGACGAGACGACCGCCGCGAAGCTGAAGCCGTGGTACCGCCAGCTGTGCAAGCGGCCGTGCTTCCACGACGAGTACCTGCAGACGTTCAACCGCCCGAACGTGCACCTGGTCGACACCGACGGGAAGGGTGTCGAGCGCATCGACGCGACCGGCGTGTGGGCGAACGGCGTCCACTACGCCCTCGACTGCCTGATCTTCGCGTCGGGCTTCGAGTTCGCGACCGACTTCACGCGCCGCGCCGGCTTCGAGACCGTGGGGCGCGGCGGCGAGAAGCTCTCCGAGCACTGGCGGGACGGCATGCGCACCCTGCACGGCATCCACGTGCACGGCTTCCCGAACCTGTTCATCGTCGGGCTGGTGCAGGGCGGCGGTCTGATCTCGAACATCACGCACAACCTGGTGGAGGCGGGCACGACGATCACCAGCGTCGTCAAGCACGCGCTCGACAGCGGGGCCGAGCTGGTCGAGCCGACGGCCGAGGCCGAGGCGGCCTGGGTCGAGCAGATCGCGAGCGCGCCGCAGAGCTTCCTCGGCAACCCCGAGTGCACGCCCGGCTACTACAACAACGAGGGGCGCGAGATGACCCGCCGCGACAAGCTCAACGTCTCGAGCTACCCGCTCGGCCCGGTCGCGTACTTCCAGCACATCGACGCGTGGCGCACGTCGGGCAAGTTCGAGGGGCTCGAGTTCCGGAGCGGCAAGCCGGCGGTGAAGGCGGCCGGATGAGCCCGTGGACGAGCCGCGCAGCGGTTCCGGGCCGCTGGCCTCGTCCTTCGCGGCTCGGATATACCCTGGGACGTGAACGAGGCGCTGGTAGAGCGACTCCGTGTCGCGCGCGCGAGCCATCCGGAGGTCCGGCTGGCGATCCTGTTCGGTTCCACCGCGCGAGGGACCGATCGGGAAACGTCGGACGTGGACGTGGCCGTGCTGGGACGCGACCTCGATTCCCTGGGACTGTCGCGGGATCTTTCCCGCGCAGTGCGCCGCGAGGTCCAGCTCGTCGATCTGGACGCCGTCGGCTACCCGATGCTGCAAGCGATCGTGCGTGACGGGGTGGTGGTCGCGGAGCACGAGCGCGGCTGCGCTGCGCGCTGGCGCTCGCGTGCGCTGATCGACCTCGACAACGATCGCGCGTGGTTCGAGCGCATGCGCGATTCCTACCTCGGGCGCCTCGCTGCGGAACCGCCCGCATGACCGACCGGGACGTCGTCGCGGCGAAGCTCGCCGAGCTCGAGGACCGGCTCGGCCGGGTCGCGTCGCACCGCCGCGGCTCGGCCGTGTCGTGGCAGACCTTCTGGACTCGGCCGCAACCGAAGGAGTCGGTGACCTCGAGCGCTTCGCGCGTGAGGTCGCGGGCTGGATCGCGCGCGGCGACAGCTGAGGCCCATCCATGCTGCAGATGAACGTGAAGCCCATTCCGACGCTCGATCCGCGCATCAACGAGATCCGCTCGCTCACGGCGCAGATCGTGAACCGCGACGTGCTGCCGAACGAGCGCAAGCTGTGGGTCGCGCGCTCGGACGACGCGACGGACGCGCAGCGTCGCGAGGCGCGCGAGCTGCGCGAGTCGGTGAAGGCGAAGGTGAAGCAGGCGGGGCTCTGGGCGCCGCACCTGCCGCCCGAGTACGGCGGATCGGGGCTGAGCTTCCTCGAGCACGCCTACATGAACGAGATCCTCGCCTACAGCATGGGGGCCGCGTCGCTCTTCGGCGTGGTCGCGCCCAACTCCGGCAACCAGAAGATCCTGCTCAAGTACGGCACCGAGGAGCAGAAGCGGAAGTGGCTCGTGCCGCTCACCGAGGGGACGATGGAGTCGGGCTTCTCGATGACCGAGCCGGAGTCGGCGGGCTCTGACCCGCGCTCGATCAAGACCACGGCGCGCCGCGACGGCGACCAGTGGGTGATCAACGGCCGCAAGTGGTTCACCTCGAACGGCTTTCGCGCCGACTTCTTCATCGTCATGTGCCGCACCGAGGGCGCCGGCAAGGACAACGGCCGCATGACCCAGATCATCGTGCCGAAGAACACTCCGGGTCTGAAGATCGTGCGCGGCATCGAGGTGTGGGGCCGGCACAGCGACCACTGCGAGATCACCTACGACGACGTGCGCGTGCCGCTCGAGAACCAGCTCGGCCGTGCCGGCTCTGGTCACGAGGCGGCGCAGGAGCGCCTCGGCGCGGGACGCGTCTACCACTGCATGAACTCGATCGGGCAGATGTGGCGCGCCTTCGATCTGATGGTCGAGCGCGCGACGATGCGCGAGGTGCACGGCGGCAAGCTCGAGACCAAGCAGTTCGTGCAGGGCTTCATCGCGGACTCCTACATCGACATCCAGGCGGCGCGCCTGATGACGATCCACTGCGCGGAGAAGATGGACGGCGGCGGCGATCCGCGCACCGACATCTCCGCGATCAAGATCTTCGTGCCCGCCGCGTACGAGCGCGTGGTCGACCGTGCGATCCAGGTGTGGGGGGCGGCCGGCGTGTCGGGCGACCTGCCGCTCGCGGCGATGTACCAGGGCGCGCGCACGCTGCGTCTCGCGGACGGTCCGGACGAGGTGCACCGCATCCTGATCGCGAAGAACGTGCTGACCCGCTACCACGCGGGCGAGAGCTGGGATTTCGGGAGCTAGGCAGGAGCGATCGAGCGATCGCGACGACGTCGCCGACGAGCTCGACGACACGCATCTCGCCGAGGTCCGTAGTCAGCTCTACGAGCGCCACGTCCCGCTCGCGCTCGGTGCAGAGGCCCTCACGGCGTCGTCGTGCGAGGGCGGAGGCGACTTCGATCTCGCTCAGTCGGCTCGTGGCGAGCACTCCGGACAGCAGGCGTCGCACGTCGGCGTCTCCCCGCTCGCTCACGTAGCGCTTGGCGAGGGCGCTCGAATCGAAGTACCGCAGGCTCAGAAGCGGTCCTCGCGATCCTCGTCGATTGCGTCGGACAGCGAGGCGCCGCCCTTCAGGCGGATCGGGCGGAAAGGGCGCAGCGGCCTGCCGGTACCCGGACTCACGACGCCGGCGGCGACCAGTCGCGCGAGCCACGGAGGAAGCGATCTCCGGGCGAGCGGTCGCAGCTCCGCGACCGGTTCGCCACGCTCCGTCACGACCATGGTCGCGCCTGCTCGCACGCGCCGCAGCACGGCTCCCAGGTGGGCTCTCAGCTCGCTTGCACCGACGGTCTTCGGGCGAGGCATGGTCGAGTTCTGTCCGCCTGTCTCCCGCCAGTCAATGTCAGCCTGGACAACGTTTACGCGAAGCACCCGCCGTCCACTCGGACCTCCGCACCCGTGACGTGCTTCGCGTCGTCGCTCGCGAGCATCGCGACGATGCCGGCGACGTCGGCGGGATCGCCCGATCCCTTCGGCGCCATGACGCGCTTGACGAGCTTCCAGTCGCCGCCGTCGGGCATCTGGAACTGCGAGAAGATCGGCGTCGCGATGTCGCACGGCAGGACCGCGTTGGCGCGCACGCCTTGCTTGACGTAGTCGATCGCGATCGCCTTGGTGAGCGCGAGCACGCCGCCCTTCGACGCGGCGTAGGCACCCGCGTACGGCTGGCCGTGGATCGCGGCGGTGGAGGCGACGTTCACGATGTTGCCGCGGCTCGCCATCAGGTGCGGCAGGGACGCGCGGCAGGTGAAGAAGGTGCCGGTCAAGTTCACCGCCAGCACGCGCTCCCAGTCGGCGGTGCGCATCTCGTGCAGGTGGTCGGCGCGCAGGATCGCGGCGACGTTGATCAGGGCGTCGAGGCGGCCGAAGCGCGCGATGCACGCCTCGACGGTCGCCGCGACGTCCGTCTCGCTCGCGACGTCGCAGCGTCGCGTGGCGACGGCGGCGCCGGCGGCGGTCTGCGCCGCCTCGAGCTCGGCGAGCGGCTCGGTCTGGAGGTCCACGGCGAACAGCGACGCCCCTTCGGCCGCGAGCCGCTCGGCGACGGCGCGGCCGATGCCGGAGGCGGCGCCGGTGACGAGCACGACGCGATCCTGAAAGCGCTTCATGGCGGCAGGTTAGGGGACGCGCGGCCGGGGGATCAAACGCCGGCCCGACGAGGCCGCGATCCGACGCCGGGGCTCACGCCCGCCGGTACTGGACGACGATGCGTGCGATGGCGAAGACGGCGACGCCGAGCATCAGGACCCCGGTCGCGCGCTGCTCGAACACCACCGCCAGCGTGAGCGCCCCGAACACCATCATCGCGAGCATGCCGCCGGTGATGAGCAGCGGCGGCGTGGCCGCACGCCAGTCGCCCGCGGCGATCAGGCGCTTCAGCCCCGGCACGCCCGCTGCGGCACGGCGCTCGACGTCCGACGGCGCCCCGCTGCGGTGGATGACGAGCCCGGTGATCCCGAACAGGACCGCGACGAGCCCGAGCAGGGTGAGGAGAATCAACGGATGCACAGGCCAGCTTGAGCGCATGGACTGGCGGAACGCAATCCAGGCCGCCGCGGGGGAGTGGGTCTCTCGTCGGTCTGACGAGTGACCCACTCCCGCCGCGGACGGCGGTGGCAGGGCGGGGTGGGCGCTGCGGCGTCGGGTGTGCGTGTGCTAGGCCGACCGGGATGCCCCGCGAGTCCGGAGAGAAGATCATCACCGTCAACCGCAAGGCGCGGCACGACTACTTCATCGACGAGACCGTCGAGGCGGGGATCATGCTGCTCGGCGCCGAGGTCAAGTCGCTGCGCGAGGGCAAGGTCAACCTCAAGGACTCGTACGCCAAGATCACCAAGGGCGGCGAGGCGTACCTCGTCGGCGTGCACATCACGCCCTACGGCTACGCTGCGCGCGACGTCCCCGATCCGGAGCGGCAGCGCAAGCTCCTGCTCCACCGCCGCGAGATCGACCGCCTGGCGGGCAAGACCCGGGAGCGCGGGTTCACGCTGGTACCGACCAAGATGTACTTCAAGAACGGGGTCGCCAAGGTCGAGATCGGGCTCGCCCGCGGCAAGGAGCACCACGACAAGCGGCAGTCGATCCGCGACGCGGAGAGCAAGCGGGAGATCGACCGGGTGATGAAGGCGCGCAACCGCTCCCGGGAGTGAGCAGCGCGGCGCGGGGTCGGGCGGGCGCGCGGTCGGGCCGTCGATCGCGCGGATCCGGCCGGCGCCGAGCCGATTCCTGCTTGCCGGCGGCGACGCGGGAGAGATATGAATTTGCCCTGACGCCGACGGGGCCGCGGGGGCGGCGGTCCGGGCCTCATCGCGAGGAGCCCATGAAGCACGCCATCGCCGCTGGTCTGGTCGCCGTCCTGGCATCGGCGAGCGGCGCGCACGCCTTCTCGGGGAACGCCACCGCCGACCGCGTCCTCGGCCAAAATGGCTTTGCGAACTTCGCCCCCGGATTCGTCGACTCGCGCGGCTTGCACGACCCATCGTCGATCGCCGTCGATCGCGGCTCCACGCCGAACCGGCTCTACGTCGCGGACTACGACAACCACCGGGTGCTCGGCTGGAAGAACGCGCGCAACTTCAAGAAGGGCACGCCGGCCGACCTCGTGATCGGACAGGTGGACTACACCTCGGCGGCCTGCAACCGCGGCGGCACGGCGAGCGAGCGGACGCTCTGCCTGCCGACCGGGCTGTCGGTGGATGCCGAGGGCGACCTGTACGTCGCCGACAGCGCCAACAGCCGCGTGCTCCGGTTCGCGTCACCGTTCAACAGCGGCTTCGAGTTCGACCAGCCGGCGGAGGCAGTGTTCGGGCAGGCGAGCTTCACGACCAGCCTGTGCAACCGCAGCGTCCCCGCGACGACGCCGACCGCCGACACGCTGTGCTCGCCCGCCGGCACCGCGCTCGACGCGGACGGGAACCTCTACGTCGCCGATGGATTCGGCGGCTTCGGCAGCAACAACCGCGTGCTCGAGTACGACGACCCGAAGGCGGCGGGGGGCGGATCGCCGGGATCGCCGGGCGACGACGGCGACACGACCGCGGACGAGGTCTTCGGCCAGGCGACGTTCACCGCCGGCTCGTGCAATCGCGGCAACGGCAGCACGACGGCTGCGGACCGGCTATGTGGCCCCACCGATCTCTGGGTGGATTCGTCCGGCAACCTGCTCGTGGCGGACAAGCAGAACCACCGCGTCCTGGTCTACGTGAGCCCGCTCGGCGACCAGACCGCCGACTGGGTGTACGGACAGCCCGACCTGCAGAGCAGCACGCTCGGCTCCGCCCTCGACGAGCTTCGCGAGCCGACCGGCGTCGGCGTCGATGCCGCGGGTCGGCTGTGGATCGCCGACTTCAGCGGGCGCGTGCTCGAGTTCGATCCCCCGCTCACCGGTGCGAACGGCCGCACGGCGAACCGGACGCTCGGGACGACCGGGCCGTTTCCGTCGGCGAAGCGCTTCACGCAGGCGTCGGACGTCGACTTCGATGCCTTCGGCAACGTCTATGTCGCGGACGGAATGCAGCCGCTGACCGGCATCGAGGGCGGCAACAATCGCGTTCTGCGCTTCGACAGCCCGCTTACGACCGACGCGATCGCCGACGGCGTCGTCGGACAGAAGGGCTTTGCCGCGTCGCTGCCGAACCGCATCGACGTGAAGTCGCTGAACGTGCCGCGCGGCATCGCGTTCGACCGCACGGTGAGCCCGCCGCACGTCTACGTCGCGGACGCCGGCTCGAACCGCGTCCTCGGCTGGCTCGATGCGACGACCTTCGCGAACGGGGCGTCGGCGGACCTGGTCCTCGGGCAGCCGAGCTTCAAGGCCCACTACTGCAACCGGGGCGTGCTGGTGTCGAGCGCGGCGGCGAACACGCTCTGCCAGCCCACGGACGTCGGCGTGGATTCGCAGGGGCGCGTGTGGGTGGTCGACGAGCTCAACAACCGCGTCGTCGGCTATGCGTCGCCGTTTGCGAGCGGGCTCGTCGCCGACCAGCCCGCGATCCGCGTCCTCGGCCAGGCGGACTTCGCGGGCAAGTCCGCGAACCGTGGCGGTGCGGTCGGCGCGAGCACGCTGCGCGAGCCGCGCAGCATCGCGATCGACGCGAGCGACAACGTCTGGGTCAGCGATCGCGTGAACAACCGCGTGCTGATGTTCAAGAAGCCTTTCACCACGGACGGGACCGCCGACTTCGTCCTCGGTCAGGCAAGCTTCACGAGCGCCGCGTTCCCGGCCTCGCCGAGCGCCGACAGCCTCGCGAGCCCGTTCGGTGTCTTCGTGGACGGTCCGGGCAACGTCTACGTGGCCGACACCGCCTACAACCGCGTGCTCGTGTATCAGAAGCCGCTCGCCGCGGGCGGCGGCACGCCGGGCACGCCCGGCGCCAAGGGCGACCGCACTGCGGATCGAGTGTTCGGGCAGGCGTCGTTGACGGCGGGCACCGGCTGCAACCAGTACAACGGCGTGGTCGGTCGTTCGGCGCAGAGCCTGTGCGGCCCGTCGGACGTTGCGCTCGACGGCGACGGTGGTCTGTGGATCGTCGATCCGGGCAGCAGCAACAGCCGGCTGGTGCGCCACGACCAGCCGCTTTCGGGCGACGACACGGCGGATGCGGTCATCGGCGCGCCGAGCCTCACCACGAGCGACAGCCGCTGCGGCACCCCGATCCGCACGGCGACTCGGTTCTGCCTCCCCGACGCGGTCGCCTTCGACCCCGCGGGCAACCTGTTGGTGTCGGAGTCGGGAGGCAACCGCGTGCTTCGCTTCGACGACTGACGTGTCCATGGCTTCGCCGACCACGTGTGGATGAAGGACCGCTCGGTGCCATGATCGGACTCCATCGCGGCTAAACACGCCGCGCCGCCGCACCGATCTAGCCCTCCGGTAGCCCAAGCGGAGGTGGAACGTGCGGAGAGCAGGATGGATGCTGGCGGCGGGGACGCTCGCGACGGTGGCAGCGGGTGCCGTCGCGGTCCCGATGGTGGCGGAAGCGCAGCAGACGACGGCGCGCACGTGCATCACGGACATCGCGACCAGCAGCGGAACCGTCAGGGTGCTCCGCAAGATCGGCCCGAAGCAGAGCTGCCCGGCGGGCGAGGAGCTCTACACCTGGGAGCGCACCGGCTTCGCCTGGCGTGACGTCTGGTCGTCGTCGACGACCTACAAGCTGAACGACGCGGTGAGCCTCGGCGGCACGAGCTACCTGAGCCTCGTCGACGGCAACCTGAACAACGATCCCGAGACGAGCCCTGCCCAGTGGGCGATCCTGGCGCTCGAGGGCGCTGAAGGGCCGACCGGAGAGGATGGCGCCGACGGAGCGACCGGCGCCACCGGACCGACCGGCGACGCGGGTCCAACCGGCGACGCAGGTCCGACCGGCGCCACGGGTGCGACCGGCGAGGGCGGCACCGTGGGACCGACGGGACCGACGGGTGACCCGGGAACGCCAGGCGCTGCCGGGGCGACCGGCGCGACCGGCGACGTCGGTCCGACCGGCGTGACCGGCGACATCGGCCCCACCGGTCCGACCGGTGACGCGGGCACGATCGGCGCGACCGGGCCGACGGGCGCGACCGGTCCGACGGGCTCGAGCGGCATCTTCGTGGTCGTGATCTTCGTCGCGACGCACGATCCGATCGCGGACTTCACGACCCGGTATCTGCCGATCGGCTCTGGTCGCCAGGAGGCCGACGTGAACGACGCGGGCTCACCCGTCGCGCGCAACGGAACGATCGGCGACCTGAGGGTGCGCACGAACGTCGCCGGAGCGGACGCGATGACCGCGACTCTCTACGTGAACGGAATGCCGAGCCCGGTGTCGTGTCAGATCGATGCCGGTGACCAGACGTGCAGCACCGGCCCGATGGATACGGTCGAGGTGATCGCCGGCGACCTGATCGCGGTCGAGGTGATCGCCGGCGACCACGACGATCCGCAGGTGAACGCGTCCTTCTCCTTCACGGGCAGCAACTGAACGAGCTCGCGGTCCGTGGCGGCGCGCGCCTGCACCCGCCGCGGACCGCGAAGTCTTTTCTCGCTCCGTGGACCCGCCGGGGGTGGCGGCAGCACACCACCCGACCTATAGTCGAGGAGTCGTTCGATCTGGGGGCGACCTGGATTCGACGGAGGTTACAGAGTCGGAGGTGGCACGCCGAGGTTCCGGTTGGCCTCGTTAAACAGCCGGACTGCTTAACCGCAGACAACGATCAGTACCTCCTCGCGGCTTAAGTCCGTGAGGCGTTCGCCCGGTCCTCTCCTGCGGGGTCGAAGCGAATGTCATCAATGCGGGATCGGTCATGGGCTGCAGCTTGGAGGCTCGTGACTCAAATCTCCCAGGCTGGTCTCGAAGGAGCCCGCTCACCGGCGCCGACGGGATGACGATAAATGGTGAGCTAAGCGTGTAGAGGCTTTCGATCGAGTGCTTTCGGACGGGGGTTCAATTCCCCCCGCCTCCACTAAAAAACCCGCGAAATCACTGAAAGAGTTGTTGGCGGGACACCTCTCCGGAACGTCATGGAACGTTCCGGCGGTCGACGACAGGCGCATCCGGGCCGCGAAAGCGGCTCCGGGTGCCCTCGTTGGCGCGCTGGATGTAGCGGCTCCACGGCGCCGCTTCCGTGTGACCGCTGCCCACGGATCGTCGAGCGGCAACGTTCAGGTCCGGAGCAGCGAGCCGCAGCCGCGCGCTTGGCGCCAGCGACGGTCCGCCAGTGTCGCTCCGATGGAGACCCGGCCGGTGGGGGGAGCTGCTCGCAAGACACGCTGCCGCCATTCGTGAACGGCTGATCACGGCCGCGATCCCGGGTTCGTTCTCCGAGTTGGCGGGGCCCCGACGACTTTCTCTTTCCGCCGGAGCTCGCCGAACGCGTGCGCGCGAGCTCGACGGATGAGCGGCAGCGCGCCGCGCGTCACCAAGGAGGCGGATCAAGTCGTCCCGCCGATCTGCCGATGGATGATCGACCTGGCTCGGCGCCGGCAGGATGGAGTGAGCGATGCGGACGACGGGACGATGGGCCGTGTGCTGCTTGACGGCTGCGGCGGTCGCGGCGTGGGCTGCAGACACAGCGCAAGCGCAGCAGACGACGGCACGTACCTGCATCACGACGATCCAGACCAACGTCGGATCGGTCAAGGTCCTGCGCAAGATCGGGCCCAAGCAGTCGTGCCCAGCAGGTGAGGAGCTCTACACCTGGGAGCGCACGGGCTTCACCTGGCGCGACACCTGGGACGCGGGCACGACCTACAACCAGAACGACGCGGTGAGCTTCGGCGCGTCGAGCTACATCAGCCTGATCGCGAGCAACGTGGGCAACGATCCCGAAACCTCACCCGCCGCGTGGGGCGTCCTCGCGCTCGAGGGCGAGGTCGGCCCGACGGGCGAGACCGGCGCCATCGGACCCACCGGCGCGACCGGCGAGGCGGGGCCGACGGGGGCGGGCGAAGCCGGGCCCACGGGCCCAGCGGGCGAGGTCGGCCCTGCCGGCCCGACCGGCGCCCCCGGACCGACCGGCGATGCCGGGCCCACCGGGCCGACGGGCGACACCGGGCCGACGGGGCCGACCGGCCCCGCGGGCTCGGGCACCATCACGCTCCTCACGGGCGGCTCGGGCGAGGCTCTCGACACCGGCGGTTCCACTCACTACAGCGCGCCCGGCGTAGGTTTGTTCGCGACGACACCGTCCCACGTCTCCGTTCCGGTGCCCGCTGGGAGTCTCCAGAACCTGCGCGTCAAGCTCAGCGAGTCGCTCGCATCCTTGAACGAGTATGTTCTGGTCACCGTGCTGGTGAACGACCAGCCCACCCCCATGGGCTGCCAGATCGCCTTTCCGGAGGACGCCTGTGACAACTTCGAGGAAACCCGCAGCGTCGAGGCGAGCGACACGGTGTCGGTGCGGGTGCAGGCGTTCATCAGTGGGACGACCGGGGTGTTCGTGAAGTGGTCGGTGGAGCTCGCGGAGATCCCACCCTCCTGAGGCTTAGGGACTCGTCTCGACATGAGAGTGGGCACGCCCGCTCATCGCGCGTCTGCTGACTCTTGGCTGACCTGGCTCGAGCCGGATCGTGGTGGTGTCTGTCAAGTGGTGTAAAAGTATCTTGACGTCAGCTCCGGCGCTTCTCTCGCCTACGCTGCCTCTTCGCGCTTCGTTGGCCGCTTCGGCAGGTCTTCCCACCCGTCGATCTTCCGCATCTTGATCTTCCCGCTCCGCAGCAAGCCGAACAGCAGCAAGAGCACGGAGTCCTCGCTGGGCAGGCTCGCCTGCGTCTTCGTTCGGCGACGGAACTCCTCGTTGATCCGCTCCAGCGCGTTCGTCGTCCGCAGCGCCTTCCACTGCGACGCCGGGAAGCGCAGGAACGTGAACAGATCGTCGCCCGCCTCCTTGAAACTCTTCTCCACCGCGGGACAGCGCAGCTTCCACTTCTTGAGGAACGCTGCTCGTGCCTTCTCCACCTCGGCCACGGTCTTGCCGTAGATCATCCGTCGGTAGTCTTCGCTCAACTCCTCACGAAGCGAGACCGGAGCCTTCGCTTCGAGGTTGCGCAGCTTGTGGACGGTACACCGCTGGATCGCGATCTTCGGCCATTGGCGGCACAGTGCTTCCGGCATCCCCGGGTTGCCATCGATGACCGCCAGGACCGGCGCGCGCAGCTTGCGCTTGACCAGGTCCGCAACGACGTCGCCCCACGCGGCGGCGCTCTCCTCGCCCGCCATCCGCATGTCGAGCACCACCTTCTCGCCGTCGCTGCGAACGCCAAGCGTGACCAGCACCGGCACGCGCTCGCGGCGCTTCCCGATCCGCACTTTCGGGTACCATCCGTCCAGGAACAGGTACACGATGTCCTCTTCCGCCAGGTCCCGCGTCCGCCACGACTCGAAGTCCTCGCTCATCCGCCCGACCAGACGCGACACCGCGTCCTTCGACAGCGGAGACCCCTTGAGCAGCGGTGCAAGCGCCGACTTTACGCGCCGCGTGTTCGCGCCCGCGAGGTACAGCCCGAGGATCGTCTCGTCGACGCGTGCCGTGCGCCGCTGGTACCGCGGCACCACGCGGCTCTGCCACTCGCGCGTCCCCTCGTCGCTCGCGAGCCGGGCTCGCGGCATCTCGATCGTCGCCGGTCCAAGGCTCGTCGTCAGCGTCCGCGCTCGCGTCCCGTGCCGATACCCACGACGCTCATCGCCGACACGAGCAGAACTCGCTGCCCCAAGCGCCGCTTCCAACTCCTCCTCGACGATCGCTTCGATCGCCTGGCGTACGCGCTCGCGCATCACCTGCTCGATCGTGTCGGCGTCGAACTCCGATCGCGCTTCTCGGACTTCCCGCTTCCTGCTATCCCTCGCCACGGCGTCATCCTCCGGCACCCGCCGCCAAGCGGGCGCAGCTGATTGGTCTCAACTGCGCCGGATGATGACGCCTTCTTCACTTTTCCACCAACTTCACGACACTACC
>Ga0268299_1000954_pt1 | contig 65992 bp, 52 predicted proteins | sample NOBtaG_FD_193484 | JGI IMG/M metagenome (GOLD analysis project Ga0268299, IMG submission 193484) | Activated sludge microbial communities from bioreactor in Nijmegen, Gelderland, Netherland - NOB reactor | ecosystem: Engineered > Bioreactor > Aerobic > Activated sludge | place: Netherlands...
GGGGCGGGGGGGGACCGGGAGGGAGTGGGGGGCGGTGTTTGTCGGTGCTGGAGATCCAGCGGTACGACGGGGAGATCCACGCGCAGTCGTTCCACCTGATCGCCGAGCCGGGGGCGGGCGGGGGTGGGGGTGGGGGTGGGGGGACGGTGCTGCGGACGCAGACGCTGTTCGAGCACCGCTAGCGGGCGCGAGCGGATGAGTCGAGGATCAGGGTGACGGGTCCGTCGGCGTGCATGTGGATGGCCATGTCGGCGCCGAAGACGCCGGCGGCGATGGGGACGGCGCGGGCGGGATCCGCGGGTGTGGTGAGCAGTTCGAGCAGGCGGAGGAAGAGGGGTCGGGCGCGGTCGGGGTGCATGGCGGCGTCGAAGCCGGGGCGGTGGCCCTTGCCGGTGGAGGCGCACAGGGTGAAGTTGGGAACCATGAGGAGGCCGGCGCCGGCCTGGGCGGCGTTGAGGTTCATTTTGCCGGCGGGGTCGGGGAAGACGCGGAGGCCCAGGAGGCGATCGGCGAGCCAGAGGGCGTCGGCGTCGGCGTCATCGCGGTGGATGCCGACGAGGGCGAGGAGGCCGCGGGCGATGCGGCCTGATTCCTGGCCGTCGGCGGTGACGTGTGCGTGGGCGACGCGCTGGACGACGGCGAGCATGGGAGGGGGAGCGTAGAGGGTTGAGCGCGGCGCGGCGTCGGAAGGGGGCACGATCGTGCCGGATCATGGCGGAGCGCGCATCGGTACACTGCGATGATGCACACTTTCTGCGCGCGTCGGGTGGTTGGCACGGGGTTGGTGGGGATGTGGGGGCTGGTTTGGGGGACGGCGGTGGCGCTGGCGTCGGCGCAGCCGGCGAGCATGGCGCCGCCGGTGCCGGCGTCGATCGCGCCGGCGACGGGGCCCGTGACGGCGGGTGTGGCGAGCCCGCCGAAGGGATACTACAGGCAGCCGGCGCTGCATGGCTCGACGATCGTGTTCGTGGCGGAGGGAGATCTGTGGAAGGTGCCGGTGGGCGGCGGGGTGGCGACGCGGCTGACGAGCCATCCGGGTGACGAGTCGATGCCGGCGATCTCGGCGGACGGGAAGATGGTGGCGTTCTCGGCGCAGTACGAAGGCTCGATCGAGGCGTACGTGATGCCCATGGGGGGCGGTCTACCCGCGCGGCTGACGTGGGACGGGTCGCGTGCGTTGGTGGCGGGTTGGACGCCCGACGGGCGTGTGATGGCGGTGACGGACCGTTTGAGCACGCTGCCGAACCCGCAGTTGACGTTGTTGGAGGCGAGCGGGGTGGGGGGTGGGGGGCGGCGTGTCGTGCCCTTGGCCCAGGCGAGCGACGGCTGCTATGGGAGCGAAGGGGACAGTGCGACGCTGTTCTTTGTGCGGATCGGCGCGCAGGGGTCGGCGACGAAGCGGTACAAGGGGGGGACGATCCAGCAGATCTGGAGGTTCCGCGAGGGGGATGCGGAGGCGACGCCGCTGACGACGGATTTTCCGGGGACGTCGAAGCGGCCCATGTGGTGGAAGGGGCGGGTGTACTTCCTGTCGGACCGCGACGGGACGATGAACGTGTGGTCGATGACGCCCGACGGCGGCGACCTTCGGCAGCACACGAGCCACAAGGGGTTCGACGCGCAGGGGGGGAGCCTGCACGACGGGCGGATCGTGTACCAGGTCGGGGCGGACGTGTGGCTGCTGGATGTGGCGACGGGGGCGACGGCGGCGGTGCCGATCACACTGGACAGCGACCTGGACCAGATGCGGGAGCGGTGGGTCGAGAAGCCGATGGAGTATTTGACGTCGGCGCACATCTCGGGAGACGGGGAGCGTGTAGTGCTGGTGGCGCGTGGGCGGGTGTTCGTGGTGCCGCACCGGCAGGGGCGGATCGTGGACGTGGCGCGGGAGGACACGGTGCGGTACCGCGAGGCGCGGTTCTGGGCGGGAGAGGATGGGGCGGAGTCGGTCGTGGCGCTCTCGGACAAGAGCGGGGAGATCGAGTTGTGGCGGCTGCCGGCGAACGGGGTGGGCGCGCCCGCGCAGATGACCAGCGACGCGCGGGTGCTGCGGTGGGAGGCGGTGCCGTCGCCTGACGGGAAGTTGATCGCGCACCACGACAAGGACCAGCAGTTGTGGGTGTACGACGCGGCGAACGGGTCGAGCACGCTGATCGACACGACGCAGGTGGAGACGTTCGACGGGCTGGCGTGGTCGGGCGACTCGCGGTGGCTGGCGTACTCGACGCAGGCGGACAACATGTTCCGCGTGGTGCGGGTGTGGAGCGCGGAGACGGGGAAGGTGACGCAGGCGACAACGGATCGCTACGACAGTTACGCGCCGGCATGGCACACCGACGGGGCGGGAGGTCAGTGGCTGTTCTTCCTGTCGGACCGGACGCTGCGGACGCTGGTGCCCAGCCCGTGGGGGAGCAACCAGCCCGATCCGTACCTGGTCGAGACGACGAAGATCTACGCGCTCGCGCTCAAGGGCGGGCAGCGGTGGCCGTTCGCGCCGAAGGATGAGTTGCAGCAGAAGAAGAGCGCGGAGAAGAAACCGGAGGAAGCGAAGGCCGACGAGAAGAAGGGTGAGGCGAAGGCGGAGGGCGGCGTCGCGGGTGAGAAGAAGGAGGAGGGCAAGGCGGGGGTTGGGGGGGTGGTGGGGGTGGGCGGAAAGGGGCCCAAGCGTGTGGAGATCGAGTTGGAGGGGCTGGCGGAGCGGCTGTACGAGGTGCCGCTCGTCGCGGGGAACTACGGGGCGCTGTCGGCGAACGACAAGGCGTTGTTCTATCTCTCCACGCCTTCGTCGTTCGAGCGGAAGAGCGACCTGCGGGCGCTGGAGATCAAGAACGACGGGACGGGCATCGAGGCGAAGACGGTCATGAGCGACGTGTCGTCGTACGAGATGTCGGGGAACGGGAAGAAGTTGCTGGTGCGGAAGAAGGACAGCCTGTACATCATCGATGCGGCGGCGTCGGCGGCGAGCGATCTGGAGAAGAAGTCGGTGAATCTGCAGGGGTGGTCGCTGTCGGTGGTGCCGCGGCTGCAGTGGCGGCAGATGTTCATTGATTCGTGGCGGCTGATGCGGGACTACTTCTACGACCCAAAAATGCACGGGGTGAACTGGCGGGCGATGCTGGACAAGTACCTGCCGCTGGTGGACCGGGTGACGACGCGGGCGGAACTCAACGACCTGATCGCGCAGATGGTGGGGGAGTTGTCGGCGCTGCACCACTTCGTGCGCGGGGGCGACCAGCGGGAAGCGCCGGACTCGGTGGCGGTGGCGGCGCTGGGGGCGGAGTTGGTGCGCGACGATGCGGCGGGTGGATTCCGCATCGCACGGATCTATCGGTGCGAGGCGGACGACCCGGGGCGGGTGAGCCCGCTGGCGCGGCCCGACGTGGGCGCGCGCGAGGGCGACGTGATCGAGATGATCGACGGCGTGCCGACGCTGAGCGTTCCGGACTGCGGGCAACTGCTGAGGCGGAAGGCGGATCGGCAGGTGCTGGTGCGGATCAAGCCGCGTACGGGCCAGGGGGGTGACGCGGGGGCGTTCGGGCCGTCGCGCGACGCGATCGTGGTGCCGATCTCGCAGCAGTCAGAGGCGGACCTGCGGTACACCGACTGGGAGTATTCTCGTCGGCTGGAGGTTGAACGGCAGGGCGATGGGAAGATCGGGTACCTGCACCTGCGGGCCATGGGCGGCGGCGACTACACCGCGTGGGTGAAGGGGTTCTATCCCGTGTTCGCGCGGGAGGGGCTGATCATCGACGTGCGGCACAACCGGGGCGGGAACATCGATTCGTGGATCCTGTCCAAGTTGATGCGCAAGGCGTGGTTCTACTGGAGCCAGCGCGTGGGCAACCCGCCCAGTTGGAACATGCAGTACGCGTTCCGCGGGCACGTGGTCGTGCTGTGCAATGAACGGACGGCCAGCGACGGCGAGGCGTTCGCGGAAGGGTTCCGAAGGCTCGGCCTCGGAAAGGTGATCGGCACGCGCACGTGGGGCGGGGAGATCTGGCTCTCGTCGAGCAACGTGCTGGTGGACCGGGGCATCGCCTCGGCGGCGGAGACGGGCGTGTGGGGCCCCGAGGGCGCGTGGCTCATCGAGGGGCACGGCGTGGACCCGGACATCGTGGTGGACAACCCACCCCACGCGGCGTTCAAGGGCGAGGACCCGCAGTTGAAGGCTGCGATCGAGCACCTCCGGCAACTCATGCGGGAGAAGCCGGTGGGCCCGTGGAACCCCCCGCCCAAGCCGGACAAGAGTTTTGACAACAAGTGAGTGTGGGCGAGGGAGACCGAGTGCCCGTGCGGTACGATGGCCCCATGGTGCCGAGTTTCCGCGTTGAGTCTGAGTACGTTCCTGCCGCGCTCGATGGGGGTTCATGGGGCGAGTTGGAACCCCTGTACCGCGGGCTGATTGATCGGCCGGTGCGCGGGGCGGAGGATCTGCGCCGGTTGATCCACGACCGGAGCGAGTTGGACGCGGCCGCGAGCGAGGCGGGGAGCACGCGCTACATCAACATGACCTGCCGGACCGACGACCCGGCAGTGAAGGCGGCGTACCTGGCGTTTGTGGAGGAGGTGCAGCCGAGGCTCAAGGAAGTCGGGTTCGAGTTAGACAGAAAGCTGGCGGCCGCGGAGGGATGGGAGGGGTTAGAGCCGGCGGTCTACGGGCAGTATCGGCGCGAGGTGGTGACGGCGGTGGAGTTGTTCCGGGCGGAGAACGTCGCGCTGGAGACGGAACTGACGCGGCTGGATCAGCGGTACGCCGAGTTGTGCGGGCAGATGAGCGTGTCGTTCCGCGGGCGGGAGCACACGCTGCAGCAGATGGCGCGGTACCAGGAGGAGCCGGACCGGGCAACGCGCGAGGAGGCGTGGCGGCTGGTCGCCGAACGGCGGCTGCGGGATCGGGACGCGGTCGAGGCGCTCTTCGATCAGATGCTGGTGCTGCGCGGGCGGGTGGCGCGGAACGCTGGGTTCGAGGATTTCCGGGCGTACGCGTTCAAGGCGAAGCGGCGGTGGGACTACGGGCCGGAGGAGTGCCACGCGTTCGCTGAGGGCGTCGAACGGCATGTGGTGCCGGCGCTCCGGCGGTTGTCGGCATCGCGTCGCGCGGAGTTGGGCGTGGGGGTGCTCCGGCCGTGGGACATGAGCGTGGACCCGAAGCAGCGGCCGGCGCTGAGGCCGTTCGAAGGCGGGGCGGATCTCGTGGCGCGGTCTGCGCGGGTGTTCCGGCGGATGGACCCCTCGCCCGGCGGGCTTGGAGAGTTGTTCGACTACGTGGCGCGGGGCGGGGTTGGCGGGAGCGGTGCGGCGTCCGGGGCGTGCCTGGATCTTGAGTCTCGCCCCGGGAAGGCGCCGGGTGGATACCAGGCGAACCGGGACCGCGCGCGGATGCCGTTCATCTTCATGAACGCGGTGGGCGTGCAGCGGGACGTGGAGACGATGGTCCACGAGGCGGGGCACGCGTTCCACGCGCTGCTGTCGCGGGGCACGCCGGTGCTCTACAACCGGGCGGAGATCCCGCTGGAGTTCGCGGAGGTGGCGAGCATGAGCATGGAGTTGCTCGCCAAGCCGTTCCTAGACGAGTTCTACACGCCCGCGGAGGCGGACCGGGCGAGGCGGCTCCAGGCGGAGCACCGGGCGAACCTGCTGCCGTGGGTGGCGACAATCGATCAGTTCCAGCACTGGCTCTACACGCACCCGGGCCACACGCGGGCGGAGCGGCGCGGGGCGTGGCTGGCGCTGCGGGGCCGGTTCGGCGAGGGTGCGGACTGGGCGGGCTTGGACGAGCCCCAAGCGTACCTGTGGCACCGGCAGGGGCACCTGTTCGGCGCGCCGTTCTACTACATCGAGTACGGGATCGCGCAGTTGGGGGCGCTGCAGTTGGAAGGGGCGTACCGGCGCGACCCCGCGGCGGCGCTCGCGGCGTACAAGCGGGGGCTGGCGCTCGGGGCGTCGCGGCCCTTGCCCGAGTTGTTCCGCTCGGCGGGGATCGAGTTCGATTTCTCGCCCGCGAGAATCGCCCGGGCCTGGGCCGAGGTCGAGGCGGATCTGGCGGCCCTCCCGGCTTAGTTCGCCCACAGAGACACCATGCTCACGCTGCACGGCATACGCAAGCGCTTCGGATCGACGGTCGCGGTCGATGGCGTATCGCTCTCGGTGAAGCGGGGCGAGGTGTTCGGGCTCCTGGGACCCAACGGGGCGGGCAAGACGACGACGATCTCGATGGCGATTGGGCTGCTCGCGCCGGATGAGGGGCGGGTGGAACTGGAGGGGCTCGGCGCGCCGACGGACCCGCGGGTGCGGGCGCACATCGGCGTCGCGCCGCAGGCGCTGGCGCTCTACGACGATCTGTCGGCGGAGGAGAACCTGCGGTTCTTCGGGCGGGTGTACGGGCTGGGCGGGGCCGCGCTGGCTGGCCGCGTGGCCGCGGTGCTGGAAGGCGTTGGGCTGTCGCCCCGCGGGCGGGACAGGGTGAAGGGATTCTCGGGCGGGATGAAGCGCAGGCTGAACCTCGCGGTGGCGCTGCTGCACGATCCCCCGATGCTGCTGCTGGATGAGCCGACGGCGGGTGTGGATCCGCAGTCAAGGAACAACATCCTGGAGTTGGTGGGCCGCCTCCGGGCCGAGGGGCGGACGGTCGTGTACACCACGCACTACATGGAGGAGGCGGAGCGGCTGTGCGATCGGGTCGCGGTGATCGATCATGGCCGGCTGCTTGCGCTGGGCACGGTGGGCGAACTGGTCGGCGCGCACGGCGGCCGCCCCACGCTGGCCCTCCACCACGGCGAGCAGGTCCGCCGCATCGAGACCGACGACCCCGTGCCCGAGATCGCCCGGGCCCTCGCCCCGGGCGGGCCGCCGCTCACGGGTCTCGCGATCGAGCGACCGAACCTGGAGTCGGTGTTTCTCCACCTGACCGGCAGGAGCCTTCGAGACTGACCGTGCGGGCTGACGCCTCTTGATCCCCACCATGCGACCGATCCTGGCCATCGCGATGAAGGACCTCCGGCTGCTCGTCCGCGACAAGGGCGCCGCGTTCTTCACGTTCATCTTCCCGCTGGCGCTGGCGATCTTCTTCGGCATGGTCTTCGGCGGCGGCGGGGGCGGGCCGTCGGGCATCCGCGTGGCGCTCGTGGTCGAAGACCCGGGCCCGGCAGCGGCGGCGCTGGCCGCCGATCTGGCCAAGGCCACGGGGCTGACCGTGACGACGATGGGGACGCGGGCCGAGGGCGAGACGGCGGTCAGGCGGGGCAAGGCCGATGCCTGCGTGGTGCTGCCCGCCGGCTTTCAGGAGCAGGCCGACAACATCTTTGCCGGGCAGTCCATGCGCATCGAGGCGCGGGTGGACCCGCGACGGCAGGCGGAGGCCGGGCTGCTCACGGGTAAACTCAACGAGCTCGCGTTCGTCCAGATGTCCCGCGGGATGACCGACACGTCCAAGTTCACCGGCATGCTCGACCGGGCGCGCTCGTCGATCGCGGCGGCCAAGGGCCTGTCCCCCCAGCGCCGCTTGCTCATGGGGGCTCTGCTCGACACCCTTGGGGGCCTGAACGAGGCGCAGGCACGCCTGCAGGCGGATGCCGAGGCACCCGCCGGCGGTGCTGAAGCCGCCTCCGGCGGCGGATTCACCTGGCGCCCCGTCACCGTGGACGTTCAGCCTCTCAGGCCCGAGGACAACACGCCTCAGAACGCCTTCGAGATCTCCTTCCCGCAGGGGATCGTCTGGGGCCTCATGGGCTGCGTGGTGGGCTTCGGCGTCTCCATGGCCAGCGAGCGGACCCAGGGCACGCTCATGCGGCTCAGCGCGGCGCCCATCGGCCGGCACCAGATCATCCTGGGCAAGGCGCTGGGGTGCTTCCTCGCGTGCGTGCTCGTGCAGGGGCTGCTGATCCTGATGGGCACGGTGGCGTTCGGCGTTCACATACGGCAGCCCGCGCTGATGGGCCTGGCGGTTGTCAGTTCATCGCTCGGGTTCGTGGGCGTGATGATGCTCATGATCGGGCTGATGCGCACGGAGGGGGCCGCGAGCGGGATGGGGCGGGCCGTGGTGCTGATCCTGGCGATGATCGGCGGCGGAACGATTCCGCTGGCGTTCATGCCGCCCCTGCTCCAGAAGGTCTCGGGCATCAGTCCCTTCTCGTGGTCCACCCTCGCGGTCGAGGGCGCGGTGTGGCGCGGGTTCACGCTCGGCGAGATGCTCTGGCCCTGCGGCGTCCTGGCGGGGATCGGTCTGGCGGGCTTCCTCATCGGCCTGATGGCGATGCGCTGGGCCGACCGGGGCTGAGGGGCCCCCGCGGGGGCGTACGCTTGGATCGTCGCACCTTGGCTGGCCGCCACCCGTGTCCCAGCGGCCGTTCCGGAGCAGCCCATGCTGATGTTGAGTCCACGCGTCCGCGGCTTCGCCCTCGCGATGCTCCGCCCGGGCATCCTCGCCCTGCTGGTTGTGCTCGCTGTGTCGGGCCGGTCTCTCGCCGACGGAAAGCCGACCATCGCCGTGGTGGAGATCGAGGGCAAACTCGCGTCGCGGGCGAAGGTGCTCAGCCCGCTGGCGCCGGCCGGCCCGGCGACGATGGCCCGCGTGACCGATGCCATCGCGGGTGTCGGACAGGATCGGGAGGCGGTGGGGCTGCTGATCCGCCTGCGGGAGGCGGAGTTGTCGCTGGCGGAGGCGGAGGAGATCGGCCGGGCCGTGCGCGCGATCAGGGACCAGGGGAAGAAGGTCTACCTGTACGCCTACTCCCTTGGAACGCCGGACCTTGTGCTGGGCTCGTTCGCAGACGAGGTGATCGTGCAGGCGGGGGGCGCGGTCTCGCTGCCGGGTCTGTACGCGGAGGAGATCTATCTGGCCGACGCGCTCTCGTGGGTCGGCGTGCGGGCGGACATGGTGCAAGTGGGGGACTACAAGGGCGCCGCGGAGGAACTGGTCAACAGCAAGCCCTCGGCGGAGTGGAGCCAGAACATCGACGCGCTGCTGGACTCGATCTACGCGCGCGTGCGGGCGCAGTTGAAGCAGGGCAGGAAACTCGACGACGCCGGGCTCGACCGCGCCATGGAGACGGCCTGGAGCGCCACGGCGGAGGACGCGCGCCGCGTCGGCCTCGTGGACACCGTGCTCGATCTGCCGGACCTCACGGCGCACCTGGAGAAGGCCCACGGCGAGTTCGCGTGGGGTGACAATCTCCTCGACGCGGAAGAGCGGGCGCCGGACGTGTCGAACCCCTTCGCCATCATCCGGGCTCTCCTGGAGAAGCCCGACTACGGGCCCGCCAGACCCACGATCGCCGTGCTGCACATCGACGGGGCGATCGTCGATGGCGAGTCCACCGAAGGCGGGATCCTCGGCGGCGAGGGCTCCGTCGGCTCGCTCACGATCCGCCGGGCCCTCTCGGAGATCGAGCGGGACGACCTGATCAAGGGCGTCATCGTCCGCATCGACTCCCCGGGCGGATCGGCCATCGCGTCGGAGGTGATCTGGCAGGGACTGAGGCGCGTTGCCGAGAAGGGCAAACCGGTGTGGGCGAGCGTGGGGGGGATGGCCGCGTCGGGGGGGTACTACGTCGCCGTGGGCGCGGGGAAGATCTATGTCACGCCCGCGTCGATCGTGGGCTCGATCGGCGTGGTGGGGGGCAAGATGGCGACCGAGGGGCTCTTCAAGACGCTTCGGCTCAATGTGGTGTCGCGGGCCCGGGGGCCGCGGGCCGACATGGAGTCTTCCGCCCCGTGGTCCGACGAGCAGCGGGGCCTGGTCCGGGCGAAGATGAAGGAGACCTACGACCTCTTCGCCTCGCGCGTGGCGGCGGGGCGCAAGGGAATCGACCTGTCGAAGACGGCCGAGGGGCGGCTGTTCACCGGAGAGCGGGCCATCGACCTCAAGATGGCCGACGCGCTGGGCGGGCTTGATGACGCAGTCGGCGATCTGGCCATGCACATGGGCCTCGAGGTCGGCGACTACGACGTGATGGACTATCCCGCGCCGATGACGCTCGCGGAGATGCTGCAAAGTCTGATGGGGACGTCGGGCGTGAGCGCCTCGGCACCGCGTGTCGGCGCGACGGCGTGGGGCGGCCTGCGACAGGCCGCGGGCGCACCGGGAGGGTCGGCCGCGGCTCTGGACGGGCTCGACGCGCTGGCGAGCGAGGCCCTCGGGTCCGCCCGCTGGAGGGCCATCCGCGAGCCGCTCCGGGCCCTCATGCAACTCCGACGAGAGCCCGTGCTGCTCGCGTCACCCCGGATCGTGTTCGTGCGGTAGACCGGTGCGACCCCGCTACCGCGACTGCCGACCCGGCAGTTCGCCGGGGCGAGCGCTCGCGCCTACGCGACAACCAAGTTCACCAACTTGCCCGGCACCACGATCACCTTCTTGATCTCCTTGCCCTCGATGTGCTTGCGCACGCCCTCGTCGGCCAGGGCCGCGGCCTCGACCGCTGCCTGGTCCGCGCCCGCCGGCACCGACACCTTCCCGCGCACCTTGCCCAGCACCTGCACCACGATCTCGACGGTGTCGTCGGCCGCCAGCGCCGGATCGCCCACGGGAAACGGGTGGTGCGCCAGCGAGCCGGCGTGCCCGAGCCGCGCCCACAGTTCCTCCGCCATGTGCGGCGCAAGCGGCGCCAGCATCAGCGCCAGCGGCTCGGCGATCGCCCGCGGCACCGGGCCCTCCGCGCCGTACACGCGGCTGAGTTCGTTGTTGAACTCGATCAGTTTCGCCACAGCCGTGTTGAAGCCCAGCGTCCGGTAGTCGTGGCTGACGCCCAGGATCGTCTTGTGCAGCAGGCGGGTGATGGCCGGTTCGGGGGCGATGTCCGCCGCCCGGCATCCGCCCGTTGACTCGTCGATCACCGTTCGCCACACCCGCTGCAGGAACCGGTGAGCCCCGGCGATGTCCCGCGTGTTCCAGGGCTTGCTCGCCTCCAGCGGGCCCATGCTCATCTCGTACACCCGCAGCGTGTCGCACCCGTACTCGGCGCACACCTCGTCGGGCGAGACGGCGTTCTTCAGGCTCTTGCCCATCTTGCCGAACTCGCGGAAGACGGGCTGCTCGCCCAGGAAGAAGCGTGTGGAGCGACGAAGCGGCTCGCGCTCGATTCCTAACGCTCCCGGCACGTCCAGATGGTCCACCTCAATGGTCGCCTCCTGCTCCCGCTCGACCACCTGCGCCGCCTCGACGTACGCGCCGCGGGCGTCCTTGTACGCCGCCGCTTGGATGTAGCCCTGGTTGAACAGGCGCCCGAACGGCTCGGGCGTCGAAACGCAGCCCAGGTCAAAGAGCACCTTGTGCCAGAAGCGGGCGTAGAGCAGGTGCAGCACCGCGTGCTCAACGCCCCCGACGTACAGGTCCACGCCGCCGATGTGCGGCGTGCCGTCGGCTCTCCGCGACACCATCCAGTATCGCTCCGCCTCCGCCCCAACCAGGGCGCCCGCGTTGGTCGGGTCGAGGTACCGGAGGTAGTACCAGCACGAGCCGGCCCAGTTGGGCATCGTGTTCGTCTCGCGCGTGAACTCACGCTCCCCCCGCCCGTCGCCCAGGTCGAGGCGCACGCGCACCCAGTCCGCCGCGCGGCCCAGTGGTGTTACGACCGGTGCTTCCGGGTCATCGCTCGACTCGGGCTTGAAGTTGTCAACGTGCGGGAGCAGCACCGGCAGCATCGACTCGGGCAGGTCGTGCGGCACGCCGGCCTCATCGAACACGATCGGGAACGGCTCGCCCCAGTACCGCTGGCGGGAGAAGAGCCAGTCACGCAGTTTGTAGTTCACCGTGGACCGTCCCAGCCCGGCGCGTGCGAGCCACGCGGCCACTTCGGACTTGGCCCGAGCCGTCGGCAGACCGTCGATCGACAGGCCGCCCCGGCGCGAGTTTGCCGCGACGCCCGGGCCCGCAAATGCCTCGCCGCGCGTGGCGTAGTACGCGCCCGCGTTGAACATGGCCCGCAGCGCGGCGGGGTCGGCGACGCCGAGGGTGTTCAGGGCCTCGAGCCAGATCTGCCGAACCGTCCCGCGCTGCTCGCCCAGCGTCGCGGGCGGAGCCGTCCTGCCCGCCACGCCGGGGTCGTCCGGCGCGCCAGGTGTCCGCGGGGCGCGCCGGCCCCGCACCACGTCCAGCACCACGTCAAGGGGATCCTGGTCCAGGGGCGCTGACACTGCGGCGGCGATGAAATCCGCCAGCGCCTCGCGCCACCCATCGCCCGCGCCTTCCAGCAGCCCCGACAGCGCGTAGTGCCGCATCGCCGCGACGGGCCGGTCGTAGACCACGTCGCGGATCGGCAGGTTGAAGACCCGCGCGAACTCGAAGTCCCGTTCGTCGTGGGCCGGCACAGCCATGATCGCTCCGGTGCCGTAGCCCGTCAGTACGTAGTCCGCAATGAAGACCGGCACGCGCTCGCCGCTCACCGGGTTGACCGCGTACGCGCCGGTGAACACGCCGGTCTTCTCCTTGCCTTCCTGGCGGGCCACGTCGCTCTTGCTCTTGGCATACGCCCGATAGGCCGCGACCAGTTCGGTGAACGGCGCGCCGCGGGCGAGCAACTCGTCGGCCCCCGGGAACACCGCGTGCGTGAAGGCGCGAGTCGGCGGCTGCCCGGGCCTGGGCGCCGCCCCGCCGGGCGCCGACGCGTGCTTGTCGGCGGGCACGATCTCATCGACCATCGGGTGCTCGGGGCTCAGCACCAGGTAGGTCGCTCCGAAGAGCGTGTCGGGCCGCGTGGTGAAGACGCGGATGCGCCGCCTGGCGCACTCGAAGTCCGCGAACGCGCCCTCGCTCCGTCCGATCCAGTTCCGCTGCATGATCTTGATCGGCTCGGGCCAGGCCAGGGGCTCCAGGTCCTCCAGCAGCCGCTCGGCGTACGCGGTGATGCGCATCATCCACTGCTTCAGCGGACGCCGATACACAGGGAAGTTCCCCCGTTCGCTCCGCCCGTCGATCACCTCCTCGTTGGCCAGCACGGTGCCCAGCCCGGGGCACCAGTTGACGGGCACCTCAGCCAGGTATGCCAGTCTGCGGGCGTCGATCTCGGCCCGCCGCTCGGCCGGGCTCATGTCGCGCCAGGGTTTGCTGGCGCTGGTGGGGCGCGTGCCGCGCTCGAACTCGTCGATCAACTCCCCGATCGGGCGCGCGCGACCCTTCGGGCCCGCGTCGGGGTCGTACCAGGCGTTGTAGATCTTCAGGAAGATCCACTGCGTCCAGCGGTAGAACTCGGGGTCGGTGGTGCTCACGCTCCGCCGAGCGTCGTGGGCCAGCCCGAGCCGCCTGAGTTGGGCCCGCATCGTCGCGATGTTCCGCTCGGTCGTCACGCGCGGGTGCGTGTTGGTCTGCACCGCGTACTGCTCCGCCGGCAGGCCGAACGCGTCGTAGCCCATCGCGTGGAGCACGTTGCACCCCGCCATCCGCAGGTACCGCGCGTAGATGTCCGTCGCGATGTACCCGAGCGGATGCCCCACGTGCAGCCCCACGCCGCTGGGGTATGGGAACATGTCGAGTATGAACTGCTTGGGCCGGGATGCGTCGAAGCCCGGCTCGCCCGGGTTGGGCGCGCTGAACGTGCCCTCGGCCGCCCACCGGTCCTGCCAGCGGGCCTCGATCTGGTTCGCCAGGGCTGCCCAGTAGCGGTGCTTGGGCGTGTCGTCGGTGCGTTGGGCTTCGTTGCTCATGGATTCGTCCCGCGGTCGAGGTACCGTCAAAAAGCACAAGGCCCCGCGGCGGGCGGGGCCTTGTGAGAATACACCGTGGCCGCGCCCGCTCAGCGAGTCAAACCGTCGGCCCGAAGAAGCGAGCGCACACTGACCATCATCGCATGATATCCCCCGGTCTCCCGGCTCGCTTGGGGATGGGCACAAACGCTCGCACCCGGTCGCAGTACGCCCGGTAGTCCTCCCCGTGGGTGGCGCGCAGGTCCCGCTCCTCCATCCACACCCCGAACACGATGTACCCCGTCGTGAGCACGGCGAACAGCAGGTGACCTTCCGTCATGACCGGCGCCGCCCAGAACGCCAGCAGGAACCCAACCATCAGGGGGTGCCGCACCAGTTTGTACAGACCTACGAGCCGGAACCCCACCGGCTCGTAGGTCCGGCCTGTCAGCCGCCAGAACGTCTGCCTGAGCCCGAAGAGTTCCCAATGGCTCACCATGAACGACGACGCGAACACCGTTGCCCAACCCAAGAGCGAGATCCCCGTCAGAACCCATGCCACGGGCCCGCTCGTCTGCCAGACGACGGCGGGCAGCGGCCGCCACTGCCAGAACAGAAGGGCCAGGATCGCGCTCGCGGCGAGCACGAACGTGCTCCGCTCGATGGCCTCCGGCACGATCCGTGTCCACCAGTCCTTGAACCATCGCCGCGCCATGACCGTGTGCTGTATGACGAACAGAACCAGGATCCCACCGTTGACCGCCAGCGCTTCGACCCACGCCGCGGCGGGCCCGGAGTCGATCGACTTGGGCACGAGCCAGTTCCCCACGAACCCGATGGCGTACACGATCGTGCCGAAGAACGAGGCGTAGGCCAGCAGGCCGTAGGCCATCGTCGCCGTGCCCGCAAAATCTACGCGCCGCCCCGCGGCCGGTCGCGCCGTACCCGGGTCCGCGAACAAGGCATGAAACGGGCAACGGCTGGCGGGGGCGATCACCTCCGATTTCGTGCCCTGGGTTGCGGAATCCTGAACTGAATCTGCTGCCGTGGCAAGGCTCATGCGTGCACTCCCTGTGTGGTGTGTGGTGGACGTGTGTGATCCGTGGCGGCCCCGGCGATGCCCCCGGCGAAGACCAGCCTCCCGTCGCGGTGGTGCACGGCGATCCGCCCCTCGAGGCCCACCGAAGCGGCCCACGCACGCAGCCGATCCACCGACTCCCAGTCCGCCGCGAACGCGACCACCCGCCCCTCGCCCGCCGGCAGGCACGACTCCATCCGCGTGCCCCGGGGGCCCCGCGTGCCCCGCCCCGCCCTCGGCTCTCCGACGCAGTGATGGATGGTGACTTCGTGGTGCAATGCTGTCTCCGTGTCGCGCCCCCGGGGCCGGCGTCGGGAAAAACTCGCCCCATCGCCGCCGTCCGTGGACGCAACAAACCTAGAGTCCTCACGTGAGAAACCAAGTGCACTTGCGGTACACCCGGGGTGTACTGCCGGTACACCCGCGCCAGAACAGGCCCCAGGGGCTGGATGCAACCGCTGATGACTCCGCAGACCACGCCCGCCCTGCCGACGCGCCAGCGGCTCATCGAGACCGCCGCGGAGATGTTCTACGCCCAGGGCTTCCAGGCCGTGGGGCTCGACGCGATCCTCGACGCCGTCGGGATCACCAAGACTGCGTTCTACAAGCACTTCGAGAGCAAGGACGCGCTCATCCTCGCCGTTCTCGACCACCGCGACCGCGTCGAGGTCGACGAGTGGGTCGGCTTCATCCGCGCCCGCGGCACCGGCGACGCGCGCGCCAGCCTCCACGCCCTCTTCGACCTCCTCGACGAGTGGTTCAGCAAGCCCGCGTTCAACGGCTGCCTCTTCCTCAACGCCCTCACCGAGTTCCCCAACGAGAGCGACCCGATCAACCAGTCCGCACGTCGCCACGGCGAGCACATCGCCGGAGCCATTAACACCCTCGCCCGCGCCGCCGGCGCGAAAGACCCCGAGGCGCTCACCGAGCAACTCATGCTCCTGGTCACCGGGGCGATCGCGTCGCGGCACCGCGGGCACGACCTCGCCGCCGCCAAGACTGCCGCACGCGTCGCCCGCGTACTCGTTCGTGAGGCGTGCGAAACGCCGCAGTCGCCGCCGACTCGCGGGTGACCCCGCCGGGCCCAGCCCCGCGGCCTGTCACACCGTCCGCCGGGTGAGCGCGATGAAGTCCGTCACCGCGCGCTGCCCGCCGACCTGTGCCAGCAGCATCGCCACCTGCCCGCGGTGATACGTCGAGTGGTTGTGCACGTGCGTGAGGATCTCGTGGATTGTCGAGACGTACGCCACGCCCTCCGTGCTGGCGTAGCGCACCTGGTTGCTCAACTCCGCCTCGCGCAGCGGCTCAAGGTAGTTCGCCCAAAGCCGGTCCAAGTCCGTCATCTCCGCGTCGAGTTTGTCGAGCGGCCAGTCGGGGAACATGACCCACTCGGGCTTGGCGATGGCGCCGAGCCGCGAGAGCCACATCCGCCGCGCCAACTGCACGTGCGACAGGATCCCCCGTGCGCGGACGAACGGCGGATCGCCGCGACGGTCCGCCGGCACCGACACGAGCGCGCCCAGCACACGCCGGCTCGCCTCTCGCTCGTACGCGAGCATCGAACGATGGTGATCCAAGAGGTTCATGCCCAGGCCCTCTGCGCGCCATGACTATCAGGTGCGATCCATCAGCCGCTTCAACTCCGCCACCGCATCGCGAAGCCCCGTGAAGACCGCCCGGCTCACGATCGCGTGCCCGATGTGCAGTTCCGCGATTCCCGGGAGCCCCTCCGGCCCCGCAACCAACCGGATGTTCAGGTAGTTCAGCGCGTGTCCGGCGTGGAATCGCATCCCCGCCGCCCTGATCCTGTGCCCCGCGTCGCCCAGCCGCCTGAGTTCCGCCGCGAGCGTTCCCAGGGCAATGTCTCCTCCCGCCGCCGCGAATGCCGCGGCGTATGGACCCGTATGCACCTCGCAGGCGTGGAACCCCGCCGCCTTCGCCGCGTCCACCTGCTTCGCGTCCGCATCGATGAACGCCGACACGGTCATCCCCGCGCCGGCAAGGCGGGCGACGGTTTCCCGCAGCCGTGCGATCTGCGAGGCCACGTCCAGTCCGCCCTCGGTCGTCACTTCGAGCCGCCCCTCGGGCACCAGCGTGCACATGTGGGGGCGAGTCGCGAGTGCGATCCGCACCATCTCGTCGGTCGCGCCCATCTCCAGGTTCAACCGCGCCGAAACGCCCTCGCGGAGCCGAGCCAGATCGCGGTCGTGGATGTGCCGCCGGTCCTCCCGAAGGTGAACGGTGATGATCTCTGCCCCGCCCAACTCGGCCTCGTGGGCCGCTCGCAGCGGGTCGGGCTCGCCCAGGGCATCGCTGCCCCTGTAGCGGGCTTGCCGGAGAGTCGCTACATGATCGATGTTCACACCGAGGAGGGGCATGAGCCAAGCGTATGGCTCGCGACCCTCACCCCCGCGTCCGCCTCTGCTCGGTCTCGCGTTCCAGCCAGCGCTTCTCCGCCGCCGACAGGCTCCCCATCCCGGTCTTGGCGATCTTGGCCAGGATCCTGTCCAGTTCTTCCTGGTCCTTGCGGGCCTGTTCCTCCCGCGCGGCACGCTCCTTCGCCGCACGCGCCGCCGCCCGCTCATCCGCCGGGTCGGGCCGGAGGGACTCCGCGAACGACGACCCGAACTCACCCTCGCCGTCCAGGCCCTCGGCGGCCATGAACTGGATCCGCCGGTACTCCGTCCAGCACGTGAACCCCGAGAAGACCGCGATCATGAACAGGATGTTCATCTGAAGCGTCAGGCCCACCAGCCCGACCAGCACGGCCATCACCAGGCCCGTCAGCGTCGCGATCCGCATGGACTTCGCATAACCCATCCGGGCCCACAGCACGTTCTGCAGCACCCGTCCAGCATCCATCGGGAACATCACCAGCGTCATGTTGAACGCGAACAGCGCGATGTTCTTCCAGTACAGCACCCACACAGCCTTTGCCCACCACTCCCGCGATGCCAGCGTCGCCAGGCTCGCCGACGGGTTCAGCGGGTTGAGCACGAGCGTCCCCAGCGTGCCCCCGCACGCCAGAACCGCCAGCGCCAAAATTGGAAACAGCACCACGTGCACGGCAGGTCCGCCCAGCGTGGTGATCAGGTTCGCCCGCCACGCGTGCGGCGGGTGGCACATCGCCAGCCCCCCCAGGGGCCACAGCAGCACCTCGTCGGCATCGCCCCTCACCCATCGGCACGCCAGGCAGTGCCCGAACTCGTGGATCAGCACCAGCCCGAACGTCGCCAGCGTCCCGATCAGCGCCCATGTGAAGTAGCCCTTCGCCGACGCGTCCAGCAGCAGCCCCGCCTCGACGAACAGGAACAGGATGTGCAGGCGGACACGGATCCCCAGGAGCGTGAAAAGGGGCACCGACAGGTCGAGAAACGACCCGCCCGAGCCGGAGAGCGCCCGCCGGAAGCCGTCGGACCATCGGGGTCCTTGCCCACCACCGGAGTTGTCCGGGTCGGGCCGCCAGGTTGGGGTTCGCCGTGGGGTCATGCGGTCTGGTCCGATCCCTCGGGCTGGGGGATGAGCCCGCGGCGGAGGGCCAGGAGGATCGCCGCGATGCTCTTGCCATCGGCAATTTCGCCCGAGTCGATCATCTCCAGCACACGGGCGACCGGGAGCAGGTGCACCTGGATGTCCTCGTCGGGCTCCAGCCGTTGTCCCACGGGGCGCAGATCCGTCGCCACGAACGCGTGCATCCGCTCGTCCGAAAGCCCCGGCGACGTGTGGAACGTCGCCAGGTGTGTCAGGGCCCCGGCTTGATAGCCCGTCTCCTCCGTCAGTTCTCGCGCTGCGCACTCCGCCGGATCCTCACCCGCCTCCAGCGTCCCCGCGCAGCACTCCCAGCAGGACCGCTCCAGCGAGGCCCGGTACACCCGGATCAGCACCAGGCTGGGGGGATCGATCGGGTGGCTCTGCACGCCCACCACGACCACCGCCCCGGGGTGCCGCACCACCTCTCGCGTGTGCTCTCGGCCTGACGCTCCCCGCACCAGGAGTTGCTCGTAGTCAAACTTCCTCCCCTTGTGCAAAGGCACTCGGCTGACCACCACCGGGTGGGGAGTCCGGCCATGGTCGACTTGTTTCCCCATATTGGGTGTCACTTGATCCATCGGTTGCACCATGATTGGGGGGTCATTTCGGAGGTCGAAGAAACTGGGGGCAACCACTCACACTTGGGCCACGGCCTTCGACAAAGTGTGGGCCCGCACGCGCTCGTGGGCGCGGACCCTTCGGAGCCCATCCATGTTTGAGCACACGCAAGGAACGGCCGTGGCGGGGGGGGCGGGTGGAGTAAGAGCATTGCAGTTGCCCCAGGCCGCCAGCCACGCCCAGGGGAGCGTCGCCCCGCACGGGCTGGCCCTGCCGTCTCGCCTGGCGCAAGGCACGATCTCGACCCGCGTTCGCGAGGCGTGCGGGGGGATGAGTGTCGCGGCCGTGTCACGCGCGACCGGGTTTCATCCTGAGACGGTCCGGCGATACGTGCGGGGTCAGGCGCCATCGGCAGAGTTCCTTGCCGCGCTCGTGGATCGATTGGGCGTGAATCCGGAGTGGTTGCTGTGCGGACGGGGCCACCCGACCGGCGCTCCGGGGCTCACCGCCTGCGCTTCTTGAAGCGGTCCTTGATGCTGTTCGAGTGCGTCGAGCCCTTGGGCTTGAGCAGGCCGGGCATCATCGAGGGCAACCCCGGGAGCCCTGCGGCGCCGCCGCCCGCGGAGAGTTCGCGGGCGGCCTTGATCTTCTGCGACGCCGACATCCCCGCGAGTTGCGTGGTCATCTTGCTGACGGTCTCGAACTGCCGGACCATCTGCCCGACTTCCTCCGGCTTGCTCGCCGAGCCCTTGGCGATGCGCCGCCGCCGCGAGTGATCGATGATCGAGGGCTTCTTGCGCTCTTTGGGCGTCATCGAGTTGATCATGCCCTCGATGCGGTCGAGTTGCTTGTCGTCGATCTGCACGTCCTTGAGCATCGATCCCACGCCCGGGAGCAGGCCCAGCAGTTGCTTCAGCGGGCCCATCCGTCGCAGGGAGCGGAGTTGCGACAGGAAGTCCTCCATCGTCATCTCGCCCCGGGCCATCTTGGCTTCCAGGGCCTTGGCCTCGTCCTCGGAGACCTGCTCGCGGGCCTTCTCGACCAGCGACACGACATCGCCCATGCCCAGGATGCGCCCCGCGGTGCGGGTGGCGTGGAACTCCTCGAGCGCCTCCAGTTTCTCGCCCGTGCCCACGAAGCGGATCGGGGCCCCGGTGACTTTCTTCACCGAGAGCGCCGCCCCGCCGCGAGTATCAGAGTCGAACTTGGTGAGGATCAGGCCATCGACCGACAGTTTCTCGTGGAACGCCTTGGACGAGCGCAGCGCGTCCTGACCCGTCATGGCGTCGACGACCAAGAAGATCTGGTGCGGCCGTGCCGCCATCTTCACCTGCTGCAACTCTCCCATGAGCGGATCGGAGACGTGCAGGCGGCCGGCGGTATCGAGGATCACCGTGTCCACGCCCTTGGACCGAGCGGCGGCGATGCCCCGCGAGCAGACCTCCACCGCGACCCCCACCGCCTTGCCGTACGCCGCCGCCTTGTCCGGCTCGGCGTAGAAATGCACTTGCGACCCGCCCGGAAGATCGCGATTGACCGCCTCGGCAACCGTCTGCAACTGGTCGATCGCTGCGGGCCTTTGAAGATCCGCCGCCACGAGCATCACGCTGCGCCCGCGCTTCTTCAGCCACCCCGCGAGTTTGCCCGCCGTCGTCGTCTTGCCCGAGCCCTGGAGCCCGCACAGCATCACCACCGTCGGCCCGGGCGACACCTGGAGAATCCCGGGGCCCTCGGCCGTCATGATTGCCGCGATCTGCTCGTGCGACGCCCCTTCCGGGATCGCGGGCATGTCGCCCAGCAGGGCCACGAGCCGGTCGTACACGATGCCCACGACCTCTTCGCCGGGCTTGAGGCTCTTGGTCACCTCACGCCCCACCGCGTCGGCCAGAACGTCGGCGATGAAGTGCTTCACCACGTCCTGGTGGACGTCGGCCTCCAGCAAAGCCTGGCGGACCTCGTTCATCGCCTCGGCGACATTGGCCTCGCTCAGCGTGGCCTGGCCCGAGAGTTTGCGGACAAGCCCGGAAAATGCGTCTGACACTCGATCGAGCATGGCCGATCGTAGCGGCCGCTCCCGGGGGGCCAGCGCCGGGCTATCTTCGCTCCATGGCCCGCATCGGCGTGTGCTCCTGGTCCCTTCAGGCCGACAATCCGGACGAACTCGCCCGGCGGGTGACCGCCTGCGGCGTCGCCGCGGTTCAACTCGCCCTCGACCCCGTCACCTCCGGCGTCTGGAACGAGGCCGAGACCACACGCGCCCTCCGAGTCGCGAAGATCGACATCATCTCCGGCATGATGGGCTTCAAGGGTGAGGACTACTCGACCCTGGACTCCATCCGTCGCACCGGGGGCGTCGCCCTCGACGAGCACTGGGCCGCGAACCTCGCCGCCGCCAAGGCCAACGCCCGCCTTGCCGACCGGCTCGGGCTCACTCTCGTCACCCTCCACGCCGGCTTCATCCCCCATGAGCCGAGCGATCCGGCACGCGGGCGTCTCCTCGCCCGCCTCCGCCAGATCGTGGACATCTTCGGCGACAAGGGTGTCCGTGTCGGCCTCGAAACCGGGCAGGAGACCGCCCCCACGCTCCTCGAGGCGCTCGACCAACTCGACCGCCCCCATGTGGGCGTGAACTTCGACCCCGCGAACATGATCCTCTACGGCATGGGCGACCCGATCGAGGCCCTCAGGCTCCTCCGCCGACGCATCGTGCAGGTGCACATCAAGGACGCGAGAGCCTCCCGCACCAAAGGGGAGTGGGGAGAGGAAGTGCGGGCGGGCGCGGGCGACGTTGACTGGCCGGCGTTCTTCGCGGCGCTTCGAGAGTCGCCCCGGGGTGCGGGGGCAGGGGTGGATAGCGAAGTCGGCGTGGACCTGTTTGTGGAGCGCGAGGCGGGAGCGGAGCGCGTGGACGACGCCCGCGCGGCCGTTGCCCTCGTCGGTCGTCACGTCCCCTCGGCGGCGTGAGCGGGCGACGCGGACGTGGTTGGTGGAGCGTCCAACGCGCGCCGGGCCGCGTCGAGTTGGCCCTCCGCCGCGGCGCGGGCAGCGCTATCCCCCAGGGCGTCGAGGATCGGAAGGAGGGCCTCCAGCAGCGCCACCCGCGCCCGCCTGCCGCGAGGGCTCGAATCCGGCAGGGGCAGACCCGCCTCGAGCACGACCCTTGCCGAGGCGAAGTCGCGCGCGGCGGCGAGCGCGCGGGCCAGCAGGAGCCGCGTCTCGCTGGTCTGGTCCGACGCGAGCGGCAGCACCCGCTCTCGCACCGCGAGAGCGTGCATGAGCATGGGGATCGCGCCGGACAGGTCGCCACGTGCACAGAGCACCGCCCCCAGCGTGGTCCGCGCCGACGCCGTCGCGGCGTGTTGGGGGCCGAAGATCGACCCCTGGAGTTCCACGGATTCGCGAGCAAGCGGCTCGGCCTCCGCCCACCGGCCCTGCTGGTGCAGCGTCCACGCGAGATTGTTCAGACCCGAGCCGAGCATGGTCTTTGACAGCGGATTGGTGCTCTCCCGCCACGCCCCGACGGCCTCACGCATCAGGCTCTCCGCCTCCGCGAGGCGCCCCATCTCTACCAGCACGCCCGCGTAGTTGCTCTGGTGCCGGGCCATCGCCGTTGGGCCCCCTCCCGCGGCCCGCGCCCGCGCAAGTGCATCCCGCATCATGGGTTCGGCGGCATCGAGGTCGCCGATCTCCCACGCCAACATCGCCGGCGCGTCGGTGAACACGTGATCGCCCGCCGGCGCGGTGGAGAGCAGCGTCTCCTGCAGCCCCGCGAACTCACGGATGTGCGCACGGGCGTCGTCCCACAGGCCCAGCCGACGAGCCGTCTCCGCCAGATCGGAGACCAGCGTGGCATACGTCAGCGTCTGCCGGCCGACCCGCTCCTCCACCAGCGGCTTGGCCAGCAGCAGAAACTCGCGAGACTTCTCAGGCTGCCCGAGCCCGTCGTACGCGTGCGCGATCGCCAGGTACAGCGCCGCGGCGACCTCCGGCGTCGCCGGACGCCGCTGCGACAGTTTCCGCGTTGCTTCGTCGAGCAGCGCGACCGCGCTCAGGTCCGCGTCCCCGGGCTGCTTGGGCCGCGCGCGGGCGAACACATCCCCCATGAACGCGGCGACCACACGGGCCGCCTCCGCCTCCCGCGTCGCCCTCGCGGCGCTGGCGACCGACTCCCCCCTGGCCGCTTCGGCATCGGCGCGCCGCGCCTCCGCCACCCCCCAGAGCCACGCCATCGTGACCCCAAACGCCAATGAGCCGGCGACCAGCACGCCCAGCAACCCCGCGACCGTCCTGTGCCGCTGGATCAGCCGGCTCAGCAAGTAGGTCGCCGAGGGCGGGCGGGCCGCGATCGGTTCCCCCGCCAGATACCTCCGCAGATCCCCCGCCAGCGCCGCGGCGGACTGGTACCGCCGCACCGGGTCCTTTTCCAGCGCCTTGGCCACGATCGTCTCTAGGTCGCCCCGAAGCGAGCGGTCGACCGAGCCCGCGGCGGGCGCGGGCGTCTCCACGATCAGCCGCGCCGCCTCCGGCACGGGCCTCCCACGGACGTCCACGGGTGGACGCCCCGTGAGCAGTTCGAACAGGATCACCCCCAGCGCGTACACGTCCGACCGCGTATCAGCGTCGTGCGAATCCCCCCGTACCTGCTCGGGGCTCATGTACTGAAGGGTGCCTATCAGTTGCCCGGCGTCGGTGCGCATCGTGGTGACGGGGCTCTCGGCCCCGGTCGCCCTCGCGACGCCGAAGTCCAGCACGCGGGGTCGATACCACGCGCAGCCGCTCCCGCCCCCGGCGACCGGGCTCCCCGTCCCCCCCGACAGTTCGGAGCGCCCGTCACGGGCGGCGCGGGAACCCGTCGGCGTCTGCTCGGCGGCTTCGACGAGAATGTTGGCGGGCTTGAGATCCCGGTGGATGATCCCCTTCTGGTGGGCGTGCTCCACCGCGTCGCAGACCAGGGCCACCAGATCGACCCGTTCGCGGGTCGAGAGGCCGTGCGTCTCCGCAAAGGCCATGAGGGGCACGCCCTCGACGAGTTCCATCGCGAAATAGGGCGTCGTGTGGCCGTTCGCGCCCCGGAGCGAGCCGGCCTCGAAGACCTGCGCGATCCCCGGGTGCCGAAGGCGCCCGAGGATCTGCGACTCATGCTCGAACCTGCGGAGCAGCGCCGCGGAGGCGAACGGCGACCGGATGACCTTGAGCGCGACCGTGCGGCGCGGCCGATCCTGGGTCGCGCGGTAGACCGTGCCCATCCCGCCCTCGCCCAGCCGCGAGAGAATCGTGAACCCGCCGATCATCGTCCCGATCAGCGGGTCCCCCGCGGTGCCCCCCGACGCCAGCGCGTCGAGCGCTGCGGGGCTCGCAATCGCTGGACGATCGAGAAACGACCCCGTGCGGCCTTGGGCTTCGAGCAGTGCCAGCACCTCCCGACGCAGCGCCCCGTCACCCCCGCAGAGCCGATCCACACGCTCCTCGCGCCCCGCGAGTGGCGCGTCGGCAACCTCGTCGAAGATCGCTCGGATGCGCGACCAGTCGGGCGTGGCGCTCACGGCGCCGAGTCCTCGGCCGTCCCATCGCCGGACCCCGCGCGGTCCATCTCCCGGTGGAGCCAGGCACGCGCGAACTCCCAGTCGCGCTTCACAGTCCGCGCGGCAAGTCCGGTCGCGTCGGCCGTCTGCTCGATCGTCAGCCCCGCGAAGAACCTCAGCATCACGACTTCGCGAAGCCGCCCGTCGACCGCCGCCAGCCCGCTCAGCGCGGCGTCAAGCGCTAGCAGGTCCGAAGGGTCGGGTTCGTCTGCCTCCGCCCCCATGTCCGCCTCAAGGCTGAGGCGCGGTCGCCCGCCGCCGCGCTTCAGGCTCGCCCGCTGCCGGGCTCGTTCGATGAGGATCCGCCGCATCGCCTCCGCCGCGGCTCCAAAGAAGTGCGCCCGGTTGTGAAACCGCGCCCCCGCGGTTTCCGGCCGGAGCAGCCGCAGGTACGCCTCGTGCACCAGGGCGGTCGGTTGGAGGGTCTGGCCCGCGGGCTCCCCGGCCATCCGGGCCGCGGCGAGAGCCCGCAGTTCGTCGTACACCAACGGAAAGAGCCGGTGGGCCGCGTCCGGCTCGCCCCGGTCCAGCGCGGCCAGCACCTGGGTCACATCTTCGGCCCGAGAACTCCCAGACATGGTGTCGCCCCGCGCTCCGCCCGGCGGGTGCGGGCGTTCACGACGTGGAGTGTACCACACGCCGCCGGAACTGCCCGCCACGACCGGTCGATTTGCCGGTACGTTGCCCCCGGAGGACGGGCGGAATAACCTCTCCGTCCATTCCCGCGGCTGTGGCGGAATTGGCAGACGCGCTAGATTCAGGTTCTAGTGGGCTCACCCCCGTGGAGGTTCGACTCCTCTCAGCCGCATTCGAAGACGCCGCCCGGCCTCGCGCCGGGCGGTCGTCGTTCTGGCCGCCCTCGCCTCAATCGAGCATCCGCTGGTAGAACGCCACGTCGTGCCACGCCTCGAACTTGCGCCCGACCTCCCGGAACGTGCCCGCCGGCGTGAACCCGACGGCTTCGTGCAGGCGGATCGACGCGGGGTTCGGCAACGCGATCCCCGCCACCAGCGTGTGGAACCCCGCCGCGACGCAGTCCCCGACGAGTCGCTCGTACAGGGCGCGGCCGATACCCCGCCCGTGAAACGCCGGGTCCAGGTAGATCCCAACCTCCGTCGTGCGCGCATACGCGGCTCGCTCGCGCCAGCGCGAGGCCTTGGCGTACCCGATGAATCTCCCCGCCGGGCCCTCCTCGCAGACGAGGAACGGATAGATGAAGCGGGACTGCTCCCACGACGCTTGAAGTTCGCCCGCCGTGACCGGCTCGGTCGCAAAGTGAATGGCCGTCGCGCGGATGTAGTGGTTGGTCAGCGCCGCGACGCGAGGGAAGTCGCCGGGTTCGACGGAGCGAATGTGCATCGCGCCCACTCCGCGTGCGGCCGCCGCCGTCTACAGCCCCATCGCCTTCGCCATCGCCGCGCCCATATCCGCGGGGCTCATCGCCACCTCGACCCCCGCGGCCTTGAGCGCCGCGATCTTCGCGTCTGCCGTGTCGTCGGCACCCCCGATGATCGCCCCCGCGTGCCCCATCCGCCGCCCCGGCGGCGCGGTCCGCCCCGCGATGAACGCCGCCACCGGCTTCTTCACGTGCTTCTTCACGAACTCCGCCGCCTGAGTCTCGTCGCTCCCGCCGATCTCCCCGATCATCAGGATCCCGTGCGTCTCCGGGTCGTCGTTGAACATCCGGATCACGTCGATGTGCGACAGCCCGCGCACCGGGTCGCCGCCGATCCCGACGCACGTGGACTGCCCGAGCCCGAGGTTGCTGGTCTGCCACACCGCCTCGTACGTCAGCGTCCCCGACCGCGACACGATCCCGACGGCCTTCCCCCGCTTCGCCTGGCTCACGTGCGTGTGGATGTACCCGGGCATGATCCCGATCTTGCACCCTGCACTAGTGAACGGGTCGCCGGCTCCGGTGCCTCCACCCGTCTTGGGGCCGGGCGTGATGACGCCCGGGCAGTTCGGGCCCACCAGCACAACCTTTGACCATGGGGAGGTGCCGTTGATCTCGTCCAGCGCGCACCGTACCCGGATCATGTCCTGCACCGGCACGCCCTCGGTGATGGCGCAGATGACCTTGATGCCTGCCGCCGCCGCCTCCAGGATCGCGTCCGCCGTGAACGCCGGGGGGACAAAGATCATCGTCGCGCTCGCCCCCGTTGCCCGGACAGCCTGAGCCACGGTGTCGAAGATCGGCAGGCCGTTCTCGTCCTTCGTGCCGCCCTTGCCCGGGGTGACGCCCCCGGCCAGTTTCGTGCCGTAGTGCAGGCAGCCCTTGGTGTGCTGGGCGCCGAACGCGCCGGTGATGCCCTGGCAGATCACGACCGTCGAAGCGTCAACGAGAATGGCCATAGGGCGGGAGCGTAGCCCGGGACGCGGGGGGATTGGGGGGGGCGGAGCGCGGGCCGGGCGGGGGTGAGGGGCGGGGTCAGGGGGCCGGGCGAGATGGGGCGCTCGTCCCCGCCGGCTAGTCCATGAACCAGTAGAGGGCCTGCGCCGGATCCAACCTCAGAAGCGTGAACCCCGCGATCCACGCCGCGATCGCCAGCCCCGCGGGGATCCACACCGAACCGACCCGGGGCCCCTTGGCGCGACGGACCGCCAGCAATACCAGCAGCGTCAGCGTCGCGAGGGCCAGCGCGGGGAGCGCCATGAGCAGAATCGCCCCGATGGTCATCATCCCGCTCACGATCGGGATGCCCTTCGGGTCGTCGGCCCCGGACCGGATGGGCCACCGTCCCAGTTCCAGCCGGGCCACCGCGAGCATCACCAGCAGCCACGCTTCCATGACCCACGGCGAGGCCGAGAGCGCCAGCGCCACCAGCGAGATCCGCCGATCCTGCCTCCCACGATCCGCCAGCCCCGCGAACTCAGCCCGGGGCGTCGCGCACTCCGAGCACCGCTCCATCCCCGCGGTCAGCCCGTGGCCGCAGAGCGGGCAGGGACCGAGGATTAGCCCGACACGGCGCGGCCGGGCCTCCTCGGCGGATGTCGCGAGGCGGGCCGGCCGTGGTGCCGAGCCGCCGTCACTCACCACTCCGGCCCCCCGGTGTACCGCCCGTAGATGTCTGCCATGGCCTGCACCATCTCGCCCAGGGTGCAGTTGGCCAGTGCCGCGTCCACCAGCGCCGGCATCACGTTGGTCGCGTGGATCCCCGCCTGTGTCCGCGCCAGCGTCGCGTCCAGCAGCGTCACGGGCTTGCCCTGGCACGCGGCCCGCACGTTGTCCAGCGCCCGCGACACCTTCGCCGCGTCGCGCCGCTTCTTGAACGCCGCCAGCCGCTCGCACTGCTCCACCTCCACCGTGTGCGGAATCTGCAGGATCTCGATCGGCCGCTGCTCGTTCTCCTCCACGTACGCGTTGACGCCCACGGTGATCCGGTCGCCCGCCTCGCACTCCTCGCTGTAGCGGTACGACGCCTCGGCGATCTGCCTGCGGAAGTACCCCTTGTTGATCCCGTTCACCACCCCGCGCCCATACTCCCCGCGCGCGGCGTAGGCCGCGTGCCGCGAGAGGTCGCCGCCTCCCTCCGGCTTTCCGGTGTCCCGCTCTTCCGCTTTCCCGCTCTGCCCCGCCCCCATCCGGTCGATCTCCGCGATGTAGTTCAGCGCCTCCCGCTCCATCACGTCGGTCAGGTGCTCGATGAACCACGAGCCCCCCAGCGGATCGGTCACGCGCGTCACCCCCGTCTCGTGCGCCAGGATCTGCTGCGTCCGCAGCGCCACCGTCACCGCCTGCTCCGTCGGCAGGCCCAGCGTCTCGTCCATCGAGTCCGTGTGCAGGCTCTGGCACCCGCCCAGCACCGCCGCCATCGCCTGGTACGCCACCCGCACGATGTTGTTCAGCGGCTGCTGCTCCGTCAGGCTGCACCCGGCCGTCTGCACGTGCGTCTTCATGAACATCGAGCGCTCGCTCGTCGCCCCGTACCGCCCTTTCATCGCCCGCGCCCAGATCCGCCGCGCCGCGCGCAACTTGCAGATCTCCTCGAAGAACTCGTTGTGGCTGTTGAAGAAGAAACTCAGCCGCGGCGCGAACTCGTCCAGCGGCAGCCCGCGCTCCAGGCACGCCTCGACATACTCCAGCCCATCGCGCAGCGTGAACGCCAGTTCCTGCGTCGCCGTGCTCCCCGCCTCGCGGATGTGGTACCCGCTGATGCTCACGCTGTTCCACCGCGGCAAGAACCGGCTCTGGAACTCGATGGTGTCTACCACCAGTTTCACGCTCGCCTCCGGCGGATAGATGAACTCGTTCTGCGCGTGGAACTCCTTGAGGATGTCGTTCTGGAGCGTCCCGCCCAGGTGCTTCCAGTCCATCCCGCGCTGCAGCGCGTGCGCCAGGTACATCGCCCAGATCACGCACGCCGGGCCGTTGATCGTCTGGCTCACCGTCACCTTGTCCACCGGGATGTCGGCGTACAGCCGGTGCATGTCCTCGATCGTGCTGATCGCCACCCCGCACTTGCCCACCTCACCCGCCGACAGCGCATCATCAGAGTCCCGGCCCATCAGCGTGGGCAGGTCGAACGCCGTGCTCAGCCCCGTGTTCGCCGCCGTGCTGCTCTTGGCCTGCTCCAATAGGTACTTGAACCGCTTGTTCGTGTCGTCGGCGGAGCCGAAGCCCGCGAACTGCCGCATCGTCCACAGCCGCGAGCGGTAGCCCATCGGGAACAGCCCGCGCGTAAACGGGAACACGCCGGGCGACGCGATGTCGCGCTCCAGATTCGCCAGCGACACCGGCACCTCGGGGCCCGGCGCGGGCAGATTGCCCCCCGACCCCTTTCCCGTCTGCCCGCCGCGAGTCCCGGGCCCGTACGCCGGGTCGAGCACCAGCCCGGAGATCGTCACCGCCTGCGGATCCAGGCCCTTCGTTTCGCTCGGGCGAACCGTCCCCGCGTGCGTCACCGCCGACGAAGGCTTGGGCGTGTGGCACGAACCGCCCCCGGCGCCGCCCTTGCCGCACCCGCACCCACCGCCCGCCCCCCTCGCCCCCCCCGCCCCCCCCGCCCCCCCGGTGCCCAGGGGCACATCCGCGTCGAGCAACCGAGCCTCCAACCCTGCGATCGGCGTGGACATACAAACCCCTTGGAGCGGCGGCACGCACCCGCGCCGCGGCCACCCCAAGTATACGTGCGCAGCACCTTTCGCCCGCGAACTCCCGCCCGATCACTCCGCCCGCGGTTCGCCCACCTTCACCGCCCGCAACGCGAGGAACAGCGGGATCTCCCGCCTCGCCCGATCCTCCGCCGCCGCGCGCGGCCCGGGCTGGCTCACCCGCCTCGACGACCACTCTTCCACCGCGTCGATCAGCAACCCCGCACCCGCCAGGAGCCTCACGTATGTCTGGATCGGGCGATGGAACGACCACGTGACGGCGTCCCCGCCGGTCTTCCCGTGCGCCGCGAGACCCGGGTGCATGTCGATCTTGTGCTGACCGGATGAGAGATACCCCTCCACACGCCGGAACTGCGTCCGGTTCGCCTCGTCCCACTCCCAACTCGTCTGCCCCGGTGCGCGGAAGCACGGGTGGCTGATCACCGCCACGAACCGCCCGCCCGGCTTGAGCAGCGCGCTCACGCCGCGGAACACCGGCTCCAGCGGCTCGATGTTCCCCAGCGCCATCACGCACGCCGATGCGTCGAACGACCCCGGACCGCCGGCATCCAGCGCCGCCACCGCGGCCTGAAGCGCGCCGGCGTCACCCACGCCGTACCGTGCACGCCCTCCCTCGCTCCCCCGCGCCTTCGCCGCCTCAATGAGCCCGGGTGACGCATCGATCCCCACGACCTCCGCCCCCAACCCCGCCAGCGCCCGGCTGACGATCCCTTGGCCGCACCCCACGTCCAGCACCCGCATCCCCGCCGTCGGCTGCACCAGGCGGATCGTCCCGGGCAGGATCACGTCCCGATAGTGGTCGCTCCCCGCTTCGCCCGCGTCCCCTTGCATCTGGTCGTACCACTCCGCCACCTGCTCCCACGACGTGTCAGCCCCGCGCGGCGAGCCCGACGTCGAGTGGGGGGGTGAGTGCGGGGGGGGGGATGTCCGTGTCGGCGGTTCGCTGGCGGCCCCGGTCGGCGCCTTTTGCCCCACAGCCGCGTAGAAGTTCGGCGGCGCAGGGCTGCTGTACCTCACCGTCTGCCCGGTCCCCGGGTGCGTGAACCCCAACTCGCTGGCGTGCAGCCCCAGCCGCCCCAGCGGATCGGTCTTCGCCCCGTACCGCGGATCGCCCACGATCGGGTGGCCCCGCTCCGACAGGTGCGCCCGGATCTGGTGCTTGCGGCCCGTCTCCAGCCTCACCTGCACCAGCGACATCCCGTGCCCGATCGCGACCACCTTCACGTGCGTCACCGCGGGCTTGGGCTGCGTCTCGTCCTTGTTCCCCGCGGCCTTGCCCGCCCCGCGGAACGACTCGCTCGGAATGCTCCGCACCGGCCCGCCCTCGGGCGGCTCGTAGAGGAACGACTGGATCGTCGTCTGCATCCCCACCTCACCCCACTCGCCCTCCACCAGCGCCGTGTACAGCCGGTGAACGCGCTTCGCCTTGAAATCGTCCTTGAGCCACCCGAACGCCTTCTCGCTGGTTGCGAACACCAGCAGCCCCGACGCTTCCTTGTCGAGCCGATGGATGACGTACACGCCCTGCCCCGCGCTGCGGGCGCGGGGCGCGTCGATGTCGGCATTTGGGTCCCGCCGCGGACGCGGCCGGCTGTTCCTCACGTACCGCTTTAGAAACTCGAACAGCGCCGGACGCATCTCCCCCGGAATGTTCGCCGTCAGCAGCCCCGCCGGCTTGTCCACCACGATCACGTCCGCGTCCTCGTGCACCACGCGGATCGCCGGCGGCAATCGCCGCATCGGCGTCATCGGCAGCCGCGGCCCCGAAAACGACCGCGGCCCCTTCCCTGGCCCGCCCATCCGCGGCCCCCGATCCCCGAACGGCTTTCCCGGTCCCGCTCCCACCCTCGCCCCGCCTGCGCCCCGGCTCCCGAACCTCGGTCCTCCACCCCGCGGCCCGACGCCGCCCTGCCCCCCGCCGTAGCCGCCGCTGCTGTACCCCTTACCGCCTGCCCGCGGCCCCCGCGCCCCGGCGTACCCGCCCCCGTTCCCACCATCACCCGCCGGCGGCGCCGCCCGCGTCGGCCCCAGCGGCGCATCAGGCCGCGCAGGCACCCGTGGCCCCCGCCCGCTCCCGCCAGCCCCGGGCGGCCCGAACGGCTTGCGAGGCTTGAACGGCTTCTTCTTTCCAGTCGGACGACTCGGCTTGCGCGGTGCGGGCATCCGCCACAGTAGGGGCGAACATCCCGCTCACCCCTCAAATTCCACGAATCCGCCCCAAATCTCGGCGGTTCCGCTCACGCGCATGAAGCCCGGTGCCGAGGCTCTGCCCGGCGTCCGTCAACTCGCCCCCACCGTCACGCCCACCGGCTGCGGCCTCACCACGTGGCTCGGCTCCACCACCAGCCCCAGAGGCACCCGCTTCCCGCCCGCCGGGGGCATCCCCTCCTGGTCGATGTGCCGCTGGATCGCCATGATCCCCTCGATCAACTGCTCCGGCCTCGGCGGGCACCCGGGGATGTACACGTCCACCGGCACAAACTGGTCCACCCCCTGCACCACCGCGTATGTGTCGAACACGCCCCCCGTGCTCGCGCACGCCCCCATGCTGATCACCCACTTCGGCTCGGTCATCTGCAGGTAGATCCGTTGCAGCACCGGCATCATCTTCACCGCCACCCGTCCCGCCACGATCATCAGGTCCGCCTGCCGCGGCGAGAACCGCACCGCCTCGCACCCGAACCGCGCAATGTCGTACCGCGAGCACGCCGTCGCCATCAACTCGATCCCGCAGCACGCCGTCGCGAACGGCATCGGCATCATCGCCCACCGCCGCGACCAGTTGATCACCCGACGCAACTGCGTCGTCAAGATCGTGTCCTCGGGCAACGCTGCTTCAAGACCCATGTCCGGCTCCTCACCCGCACCCTCCGCCGATCGTACACGCCCCGCCCGGGCATCGCCCCGGACTCGCGGCCGCCCCCCGCTCACGCCCCTGCCATCTCCCCCAGCACCCGCCCGAACCGCCACACGTCATGAAAACTCGTGTACAGCGGCACCGGCGCCGCCCGGATCACGTTCGGCTCCCGGAAATCGCAGATCACCCCGTGCCGCTTGAGCGCCGCGAACGCCTCCCGCGGGCCGCGGTGCATCACCAGGCTCAGCGCGCACCCACGTTGCTCCGGATCCCTCGGCGTGATGATCTCGATGGGCCCGCCGCCGCCCCCCGGCCCGCCGCCCGACCGCTCGTTCACCCGGTCGATCAGCCACTCCATGTACCCCGTCAGCCGCTCCGCCTTCGCCCGCAGCACTCCCATCCCCACCCGGTCGAAGATCGCCAGCGACTCCACCACCGGCGTCATCGACAGGATCGGCGGGTTTGACAGTTGCCACCGGTCGGCGCTCGCAATCGGTGTGTACTCCGGCCCCATCTTGAACCGTGTCGCCGGGTCGTTCCCCCACCAGCCCGCGAACTGCGGCAGCGAGCGGTCCCCCACATGCCGCTCGTGAACAAATGCCCCCGCGATCGCCCCCGGACCCGCATTGAGGTACTTGTACGAGCACCACGCCGCGAAGTCGACGTTCCACTCGTGCAGGCTTAGCGGCACGTTCCCCGCCGCGTGCGCCAGGTCCCACCCTACCACCGCGCCCGCATCCTGCCCGGCCCGTGTGATGGCCGCCATGTCCATCCGCTGCCCCGTCAGGTAGTTCACGCCCCCGATCATCACCAGCGCCAGCGACGCGCCCTCTCGCGCGATCGCCGTCACCACGTCCTCGGTCCGCAGCGTGTGCTCGCCTACGCGGGGCTTGAGCCGCACCACCGCCGCGCCAGCATCGAAGCCCGCGTGGGCCGCGTGGAAGGCAGCCTGCGACTGCACCGCGTAGGAGTCCGACGGGAACGCCGAGTCCTCGATGATGATCTTGAACCGGTCACGCGTCGGGCGGTAGAACGACACCATCAGCAGGTGCAGGTTCACCGTCAGCGAGTTCATGACCACCACCTCGCGCGGCGACGCGCCCACCAGCCGGGCCGCCGCGGCTCTCGCCTGCTCGTGGTACGGCAGCCACGGGCGCTTCCCGTGCAGATGGCCCTCGACCCCCAGGCCCGCCCAGTCGTCCAACTCGCACTCGAGGGCCGCCCGCGCGCTCCGCGGCATGCAGCCAAGCGAGTTCCCGGTCAGGTAGATGCTCGGCCCGTCCGGATCCACGCCCGGGGCCAGCGACACCCCCGCGTCCCCCGCGATGGCCGCTCGCGCCGGGGGAATGCAGAAGTTGGCACGCTCCCCCGCGAGCGGGTCGGCGGCGTCAAGGCTCCGGGCGAAGGCTTCGTCGGCGCGGTAGTCGGTCATCGCGCGATCGTAGATGTCCAGATGCGACCACCCGCGCTGCCTGAGCGCCCGGCCCCATCACCCTCCCCCCGGTCCCGACCGGGCGAGGTGCCTCGCGGAGCGAGGCGGAGGGGGTACGAGATCGCGCCCGACCACGCGCTCGGCCGACGCCGCCGCGCCCTGTGGGCGGTTGCACGAATCGCCCCGCCGTCGCCCGGTTTGCGCGCAGGCGCGTCCGGCGACCCCGCCGCCGCGCCGGATCGGGGTCGTGTGCGCCACATTGCGCGCAGGGCGACAAAAATCCGCGTTTCCCGCATGAGAAACAGGCCAAATCCGCTACGATGCCCCAGGATCGATCCGGCGGGGTCGGGTGGGGGGGTCGTGGGTCCGCGGCGCGGGCCGCCCAGATTGGCTCTAATGCCCGCCGTGGCGATCGCGCAATCGCCGCGCGAACCGGCGGGGCGTCGCCGTCACCTTGCGCTCGCGGCGTTGGAGTTACCCGCGCCTCCCGCCCCGTCGCTCACAGGACGACCGCGGGCCCGGGTGCTCAGTTCATCACGACGATCTCGACGCGCCGGCTCGCGGCGTCGGTCTTCTTGAGTTTCGTCGAGCCCATGCCCACCGACTCGATGCGCGACCCGGAGATGCCCTTGGAGATCAGGTACTTCTCCACGGCGGAGGCCCGGGCGGCGCTGAGGGCTTCGTTGCTCCCCCAGTTGCTCTTCTTGATGGGGTGCTTGTCGGTGTACCCCTCGACGCGGATCTGGTTGTTGCGATACCTGGACTTGAGCGTCGAGGCGATGCCGTCAAGTTCCCTCCGCCCGGCGCTGGTGAGTTCGGCCTTACCCGAGGGGAAGAGGACGTCGCCGGCGACGGTGAGCCGGGCGGCCTCGCCCCCGCCTCCCCCTCGCGGAGCGGGCGGGCGCCCGCCGCCGCCCCCGGTGGGTGCGTCGTAGACGGGGGCGGGGGGATTGTTGCGGATGTTGGCCAGTTCGCCCAGGAGTTGCTGGTTCTGGGCCTGGAGTTGCTGGGTGTTCTGCTGGAGGCTCTCGTTCTCGCTCTTGAGTTGGGCGTTTTCCTGCTGGAGCCCGGCGATGGTGTCCTTGTCCTTGTTGCATCCGCCGAGCCCGAGGGCGAGGACGCCGCCGAGGGCGATGGCGATGAACCGGCCGGGCCGGGACGCGATCAGAGAAGCGATGCCCATGCGTATCTCCTTGGCAAAGGCCCGCGGGGCGTCGCCGCCGCGGGGGCCGGTGAGTCGATCATTCGCGCGGCGAAGCAGCCGCGGCACCCATCACCCGTTTGCCCGATCAGGAACCCATGACGACGATCTCGACGCGCCGGCTGGCGGCCTTGGTCGCCTTGGGGTTGGCCGAGCCCATGCCCACAGCCTCGATGCGGCTGGAGGGGATGCCCTTGGACGCGAGGTACTTCTCGACGGCCCGGGCCCGCTCGAGGCTCAGGGCCTCGTTGCTGGCGAACTTGCTCTTGCGGATGGGGTCGCTGTCGGTGTAGCCCTCGACGCGGATGGTGGCGTTGGGAAACTCGCGCTTGATGCGGGCGGCGACCTTGTCGAGTTCCGCCTTCCCCGCGGGCATGATGCTCGTCGAGCCGGAGGCGAATAACTTGTCGCCCGAGACCTCGATGCGGGTCATGGGGGTCGGGGCGGGGCGGGGCTCGGGCCGGGGTTGCGCCCACGTCGGATCGTTCGGCTGGACGACGGGTTTCGCCGCGATCTGCGCGCGGAGCGCGTCGAGTTCGGCCTGCTGGTTGGCCTGTCGTGCGGCCAGATCGCTCTTCTCCGCCTTGGCGGACTCGATTTCCTGCCGAAGGGCCGCGTTTTCGTCCTTGAGTTTCTGCTCCTGGCAGCCGCCCGCGAGCCCCAGGGCTCCCAGGACCGCCGCCGAGATCAGACCCGCCCGCAGAAACCCGCCGATTCGACCGATCATGGGAACCTCCGTGTGTGGCCTACGCCGGGGTGGTGACCCCCGAGGCGAAAAGCCGAGATCGAGCCTGCCCGAGTCCGGCGCCCGCGGGGCTCCGCCCGCGAAGTCGCCCCGGGTCACGGGCACGATAGTAAACGGTCCGGTGTGGGGGCGGTAGCGCCCACTCACGGAATATTGATCGGCGTAACACCCGCCGGAACCCCCAACAGAAGGTTCAAGCCTGATTCGATCGCCGGCTTGGCGACCATGACCAGGAGTGTCGCGACGGCGAGGAACGGCCCGTAGGGCATGGCGCGCCGCGCCCCTCTGCCGCCAACGGCGGACAGGACAGCCCAGGCCACGCCCACGAAGGCGGCCCCGAAGAAAGCCAGCACCGCGTCAATCCACCCCAGGCACGCCCCTACCGCGGCCAGGAGGTGTACGTCACCCATGCCCATGGCTTCTTTGCCGAAGGCCAGCGAGCCGAAGATTCGCACGAACCAGACGACGCCCCCGCCCACGAGGTAGCCCAGGAGCACGCCGCCAAGGACCGCCAGCCACAGGGGCGGACCGGGATCGAAGATGAGCCCGATGGCGCCTTCCGGCAGGCGGGGGGTGGGCCAGTAGCGGACGCCGAGTTGGTACCCGGCGAGGCCCAGGATGGCCGCGGGGGCGAGGAAGGCCAACTCCCGGACCATCTCCCGACGGGCATGGGGGTAGGCGATCCAGAGGCTGGTGGGGTCGTCGGGCTGTGAGGCTGTGGGGGGCGCTGGGGTTGGCGTGGAAGCGGAGCCGTCGGTGGGGTTGTCGGCGGGGTGGGTTGGAGGGAGAGGTTGGCCGGCCCGGGCTTGCTCGTCGAGTGTGCGGGCTTCCCACTCGTCGTAGTCCATGAAGGACCGCTTGATGAGCCCGAATCGCACGAGGAGGAGGGCGACGCCGAGGCCGATCGTCGCCCCGATGCAGGCGAGGATCATCTCGCGGTCGGGGGTGGGGAGGGACCAGCGGTAGAAACCGCCGTCGAGGGGCGCGGTGTGGCGGAGGAGGCCGCGGTCCCACTGGATCCAGGCGGCGAAGCCGGTGTGGATGACCAGGGCGGCGAGGGTGGCGGTCCAGGGGAGGACAAGGGGGATCGTGAAGGTCTTGGCGTCGATGATGGTCATTGCGACGAGGCAACTGACCAGGATGAGCACCGCGAGCATGATGGGCCAGGTGACGGCCCCGTTGGCGGCCCACTCGGGCTGGAGGCGCGACCAGTCGAGCCCGAGCCAGACGGGCCCGCGCCCGCCATGGGGATTGGGGATGACGTACCAGAGGGCGACGAGGCCGGCGAAGAGGAAGGCGACGGTGGCCTCAACGATCGGGTATTCGGGGGAGATCTTGCTCTTGCAGAATCGGCAGCGGCCGCGGAGGAGGAGCCAGCCGAAGATCGGGATGTTCTCGCGCCAGGTGAGTTTGGTCTGGCAGGCGGGGCAGGCGGATGCGGGCCAGACGACGCTGATGCCCTTGGGGATTCGGTAGGCGAGGACGTTGATGAGGGAGCCGATGCAGGCGCCCCAGGCCGCCACGAAGGGCAGGGGGAGGAGCCGAGCGAGCAGGATGATCAAGTCTGGGCCCATGCGCCTCCCTGCGCGGCCCGGGCTCGCGTCAACGCGGCGCGGGGCGTGAGGAGGAGCATATCGGGCCGGTGGGCCGGGCTTCGCCAGTGGTCAGGCGGTCGCTGGGCTGCCTGGGACGGCGGCCTTGGCGAACCGGCTGCCCCAGGGGCGCCAGGCGAACCAGCGCCAGGGCATGAGGAGTGACCACGGGCGGAATCGGCGGCGAGGCGACTGGTGCGGGAGGGTTCCGAGCCCCGGGATGCCGGCGTGAGCCGCCTTCCCGCCCCGCTTGAAGAACCAGCGGCGGGCGAGGAAGAGGGCGACGAGCAGCATCCCCAGGCCCACGATGGGTGCGAGGATGGCCATGATCGAGAGGAGCGCGGCCCCGATGTTCTCAAGCGTTGCGAGGAGGGGGTTGGCGAGCCCGCCGGTGGTGGCGGTGGAGGTGGCGCGGGCGGCGACGGTCGCCAGTTGCACACCGCCAGCGGTGACGGAGCCGCCCAGGAGGGCGGGGGCCCAGGCCCACCCGCCCAGGCCCAGGTTGGCGTCGGCGGGGAGGATGGCGACGCTGGCGGCGAGCGCCCCCGCCATCGCGGCGAGGGGCGTGGCGAGCACGTCGAGGGCGTGGTCAACCCAGGGGATGTAGTACGCGCCGATCTCGACGCAGGTGGCGGTTGAGAGCGCCAGGAGCGCGGGCCAGGAGCCGACCCAGGCCATGGACGAGCCGGGCTCGACGATGCCGGTGCGGGCGGCGAGGCTGAGGATGAGGAGGGGGAGGAAGACGCGGAAGCCGCAGGCGGCGGCGAGCCCGATCCCCACAGGAATGGCCAGGAGGGCATCCATGGCTGTTTGTTGGGAGGGCGGGGTCCTTGGTTTCTGGCGCGTCCGGGATACGGTTATTCATGGCGTTTCGCATAGGGATGGTGAAGTACCTCAACACGCTTCCGCTGGTGCAGGGCCTGGAGGCCTGGCGCGAGGCGGAACTCCACGCGGCGGTGCCGAGCAAACTGGCGGGGATGCTGGCGGGTGACCCCGCGTCGGGGCGGGAGCCGGAGGTGGACGTGGCGCTGGTGTCGGTGATCGACGCGGCGCGCAGCGCGGTGCCGCTGGCGATGCTGCCGGTGGGGATGATCGGGTGCGAGGGCCCGACGCTGACGGTGAGGCTGTTCAGCGCGGTGCCGCCGGAGCGGATCGGGGCGGTGCACGCGGACACGGACAGCCACACGTCGGTGGCGTTGTGCCGGGTGATCCTGGCGCGGGCGTATGGCGTGAAGCCCGAGGTGATCGATTTCGACGCGCGGGAGCGGGTGGCGCTGGGTCGGCGCGGGGGAGGCGTGGGGACGGAGGAGCCTGAGTGGCCCGAGACGCTGTTGCTGATCGGCGACAAGGTGGTGACGGACTCTCCGCCGGCGGTGCGGTACCCGCACCAACTTGATCTGGGCGAGGCGTGGAAGGCGCTGACGGGGCTGCCGTTTGTGTACGCGGTGTGGATGTGCCGGGCGGCGGACGCGGGGTCGGCGGACGTGGGGCTGATCGCTGACATGCTGGATCGGCAGCGCCGGCGGAACACGTCGCGGCTGGATTGGATCGTGGACCGGCTCGCGGCGGAGCGTGGGTGGCCGCCGGACCTGGCGCGGACGTACCTGGGGTCGCTCCTGCGGTACGAGGTCGGGCCGCGGGAGCGCGAGGCGGTGGTGCGGTTCTTCGATGAGGCGGCGGGACTGGGGTTGATCGCGCCGACCGTGCCGCGGTGGGCCGAGGCGCGGCGCGTGCGTGAGGGCGAACCGGTGGCGGTTGGCGGCGCGGGGTCCTGAGCGATGCCCCCGCTGCCCCGGCTTCGTGTCTCGGTGCTGGCGGATCTTGCGGAGCAACTGAAGTTCACGCCGAGGGATGCCGCGCGGAAGCAACTGGAGCACGCGGAGGACCTGCTGCACGCCGTTGACGCGGAGAGCACGTACCCGGAGGACTGGCTGGTGGCGCGGATCACGGGGTATCGCCCGGACCTGCGCGAGCCGGCGTTGATCGTGGGTGAGGCGCTGCTGAGGGACCTGGGCGCGCTGGTGGAGCGGTTGAGCGTGCGGGCGGCGTACGAGACGACGGAACTGCCCGGGTGGCTGACGGTGCCGGATTTGTGCGCGCGGTGGCGGGTCTCGCGGCGGACGCTGGAGCGGTACCGGGCGCTGGGCCTGCAGGGTCGGCGGGCGCGGCACCCGCGCGCGCCCGCGGGCGACGGCAAGCAGGTGGTCATGTTCGACCCCCGCGTCGTGGAGTGGTTCGAACGGGAGCACCCCGACCGCCTGAGCGTGGCGTCGGGCTTTGCGCGGATCGATGAAGAGATGGCGCGACGGATGGTCCGGCGCGCGGAGCGGTACCGGCGCGTGCTGGGATGGCGTCGCGGGGAGGTCGCCCGGCGGCTGGCCGAGCGATTCGGGCGGTCGTTCGACGCGGTGCGTCGGCTGCTGATCCGCCACGACGATCTGCACGCGGCGGAAGCCCCGCCGATCTTCCCCGAGCCGGGTCCGGCGACGCCCCGGCAGGCGCGGCTGGTCGAGCGTGCCAGCCGATGGCGGGGCTTCGGAATCGCCCCGCGGCTGATCGCGCGGCACATTCGCAAGTCGGTCGCGACGACCCACAGGATCGCCGCGGAGCAGCGGGCCCTGATGCTGCGCGCGCTGGATCTGAGCGGTGCTTCTCCGCCGGCGATCGAGGCTCCCGACGCGGGGAAGCGGCTGCTGGCGCCGGAGTCGGTGCGGGTGGGCCTGGGCCTGCCCGGCGCGAGGACCGTGCCCGAGTTCATCGCGCGAGCCATGGGACAGGGCTGGCCCGAGGCCCGCCCTGAGCGCGAGCGGGCGCTGGCGCAGGCGTTTCTTCGGCGTCGCGCGGCGGCGGCGATCGCGGCGCTTCCGGTTCAGAGCCCATCCGCCGGGGCGATCGACGCGATTGTCACGGATCTGCGCTGGATCGCGCGGCTGAAGGCCGAACTGATACGCGGCCAGGCGATGCTGCTGCTCAAGACCGTCGAGGCACGTGTCGGGCGGCCGCTGGCGGACCTTCCGGCGGCGCCGGCGGCGCGGGTCCTGTCCCTGGCGCTCGAGGCGCTCGCGGGCGAGCGTGGTGGGTCCGGGCCGGTCGATCGGTTCGACCCGAGCCGGGGCGGTCGGCTTGCCGCGCCCGCGGGGATCGCGCTCAACAAGGCCATCGCGCACTGGACGGCATCGGAGGGCGTGGTGTGGACCGCCGCCGCGCCGGCCGCGCGTGAGGCGGCGGGGCCGCAGCGCGCGACGCGCATCGCGCCGTCGGGCGTACCCACGCTCCGCGACTGGACGCGGCGCGTCGCCCCGTGGCAGGCGTGGACGGAGCACGACCCGGAACTCCCCGACGCGCTGGAACGAGCCGATGCACCCACGCGCGAGTTGCTCATGCGCCGCTACGGGTTGCTCATCGCCCCGCCCACGTCGGTCGCGGACCTCGCGGCGGCGCTCCGAGAGCGGTCCGAGCAGGTGCTGAGGCGGGAACGCACGGCGACGCGGGCGCTGCTCCGTGCCGAGGCGCGGCCGCCGACCCGCCCGAGCACGGGCAAGGATCAGCCGTGACCGATCCGACTCCGCACGCCGGCCTGGACGCGATTCTTGACGCCTCGAAGCGGGCGGCGCGAGCGGAGGTGCGGGCGCGGCTTGCCGCGGGCGACGCGGCGGGGCGGGCGGTTGCGTCTCGGGCGATCTCGCGGGCGCTGGACGCCTGGGCGGCCCGGGCCGTGCCGACGGGCGTGATCCTCGCCTTCTGGCCCGTGCCCGACAGCGAGCCGGACATTCGCCCGTGGTTGGTCGAGGTGGCGCGGACGGGTCGCCTGGCTCTGCCGCGGGTGGACTGGGTGGCGCGCACGATCGCGGCGGTGCTGGTGCGGGATCCGGCAGTGGACCTTGTGCCCGGACGTGCTGGAGTGGCCGATCCGTCGCCTTCGTGTGCGACAGTCGAGGTGGCGGCGCTCGGGGCCGTGCTTGTCCCCGGGGTTGCGTTTGATGCGTCGGGCAATCGGCTGGGCCGGGGCGGGGGCTTCTACGACCGATTCCTGGGCTCGCTGCGCGCGGCGGGGGCGAACGGCGGGGGGGCCCCTTCGGCGGTGGGGGTGACGTTCGAGTGCCAGGTGCTCCCGCGGGTGCCGGTGGGCGCGCACGACCAGCGGGTGGCGCACCTGGCGACGGAACTGGGTGTGCGCGAGGTGACGGGGCCGGGCTGATCAGCCCGGGGCGGCGGAGCGCGCGAGGAGCGCCCGGCGCGTCGTCGGGCCGACGATCACTTCATCAGGTCGGGATTGGATGTCCCGCTCGCGGGGGCGGAGGGCCGAACCGGCGCGGGCGAGACGGCCTCGGCGGCCTGGCCGGTCGGGAGGCTGCGGGTGAGGAAGACCTCGACCCGGCGGTTGGCGGGGGTGTTGCCCGAGCCGGTGTTGGCGACGGCCGGGCGGCTCTCGCCGAAGCCGCTGAACATCACGCGGCGCTTGTCGACCCCGCCCGAGGACATCGCGCGGCTGACGCTGATGGCGCGGAAGGCGGAGAGTTCGTCGTTGTCCACGAAGCGGCGGCCGGCGACCTGGCGGACGCGCTGCGCGTCGGTGTGGCCGACCACTACAACGTCGTACTGCTGGGCCGAGGGGAGAGACCCGAGGATGCGGCCCAGGGCGGCGACGGCCTGCTGGCCCGCGCCGGTCAACTCAAAGGAGCCCGAGGCGAAGGTGATGTCGCTCTTGAAGCGGATGAGCCCGCGGGAGGCGTCGTACTCGATGAGGTCGGGGTACTGGGCCGCGAGTTGGGCCAGGGCGGCATCGGTCGAGGCGTCGAGCGGGCCGAACTGGATGCCCGCGAGGCGGCTCTCCATCTCGGCGAGTTGCTTCTTGAGGCGGGCGATCTCGTCGCGCAGGGCCTGCTGGCTGCCGGCGGCGCTGCCGAGGCCGGACTCGCTGGCCGAGAGGCGTGCCTGGAGGTCGGCGATCGTGGCCTGAAGGCCGCGGATCTGTTCAAGGAGTTCCTGGTTCCGGGCCGTGAGCGTCCGGTTGTTTTCCATGAGGCGGCCGACCTCGTCCTGACGGACGCAGCCGCCGGCGCCGAGGCCGAGCAGGACGACAAGGGCGAGCGGGGAGACGCGGAGGAGGGCGGATGGCATGGTCGGCTCCGGGCTGCGGGCGTGCGAACGGTCAATCATACGTGCGGGCGAACGCGCCGACCCGAGGCGCGGCCCCGTCGGCGGACAATATCGTCCCGCGAGCACCGATTCCATGACGCCTGCACCCGATCCCGCGCGCCACATGCTGATCACCGGGCGCGCGGCACTCGACGCCGAGGGGCTCATCGCCGCCCCGGGGGCCGTTCTGGTCCGCCTGCACGGGCTGGTGGAGGGCTCGCCACGCCGGGTCCGGTGCGAACTGCTGGCCGTCGGCCCCGTCGCCGAGGTGCGAGACCACCCACTGGCGGGCGTGGCGGAGCGGATCGACCGCCCCGATGCGGTGCTTGTTCCCGCGCTGGTGAACGCGCACGCGCACCTGGATCTGTCCCACCTGGCGCCCCGACCGTTCGACCCCGCGCGGGGCTTCGTGGGCTGGATCGAGGACCTGCGCCCGGGTCGGCTTGGCGAGCGTGAGGCGATCCAGGCGGCGGTGTCGCTGGGCGCCCGGATGAGCCTTCAGGGCGGGGTCACGGTGGTGGGGGACATCGCCGGGGCGGTGGGGGGGCGGGCCTCGTCGCTCGCGATTGAGGGGTTGCTGGGCACTCCTCTCTCCGGCGTGTGGTTCATGGAGTTCTTCGCGGCGGGCGCGCGGCAGCAGGCCGGACTGGACGGGTTGCAGGCGGCGTGGCCCGAGGCCGCGGCGGTCGCCAATGTGTGCGACGCGCTGCGGCCGGGCCTCCAGCCGCACGCCCCGTACAGCGTTGGGCTCCCCGGGTACGCCGTGGCAGCGGGGATTGCCAAGGCGGCGGGCCTGCGCCTCGCGACTCACCTGGCCGAGTCACCCGAAGAGCGCCGGCTGATCCGCGATGGCGACGGGCCCCTGCGGGACTTCCTCGTCTCGATCGGCGTGTGGGACGAGGCGATCGAGCGTCAGTTCGAGGCCCGCCGGCGCGAGGTCGCGGCTGATTGGCCCGGGCGCCCGCTCTCTGCCGTGCGGTATCTCGAGCCGGTGCTCGCCGCGGCCAGGACGCTCGCGGTGCACGTCAACGACTGCGACGACGAGGATCTGGCGGTCCTGGCCCGTACAGGCACGAGCGTGGCGTACTGCCCGCGGGCGTCGGACTACTTCCGAGCGCCGGAGCACTTCGGCCCGCACCGCTACCGGGAGATGCTCGCGGCGGGCATCACGGTGGCGCTGGGCACCGACTCGGCCCTCTGTCTGGGGCCCGAGGCCGACCCCGCTCGGGCGGGCGACGCCGCACGGATCAGCGTGCTCGACGAGATGCGGCACCTGTGGCGGCGCGACCGTACGGATCCGTACACGCTTCTGGCCATGGCGACGGTGAACGGCGCGCGGGCGCTGAGCCTGCACGCCCAGGGGGCCACGCTCCGCGCGCCCGTCGGCTCGGCCATCTCGGGCGTGCTCGCCATCCCGGCCCCGGATGTGTCCCGGGACCGGCCGGACCTCGCCCTTGCCGCGGCGTTGGACGCCGACGCGCCCCCCGAACTCCTCGCCATCGGCTCGCTCTGACGCCGGCCCACGCCGCCTGTCGCCCGAGGCCCCGCGCGGGCCGGGCCTCGCGCCTCGTATCATCCCGCCCGTGCCCCTGCTCCAGGTCTCCAATCTCCAGAAGTCGTACGAAGGCCGCGCTGTCGTCCAGGGTGTGTCGTTCCACGTTGAGCCGGGCGAGATCGTCGGCCTGCTCGGGCGCAACGGCGCGGGCAAGACGACGTCATTCCGCATGACCATCGGCATGATCGAGCCCGACGCCGGCTCGGTCCTGTTCGATGGACGCGATGTCTCGGCGCTGCCCATGTACCAGCGAGCCCGGCTCGGCATGGGGTACCTGTCGCAGGAGCCGTCGGTCTTTCAGCGGCTGACGTGCCAGCAGAACCTGCTGGCGATTCTGGAGACGCTGCCGATGTCGCGGGCGGCACGCCGCGCACGCGCCGCCGAACTGCTCGACCAGTTCCACCTCACCCACAAGGCGCAGCACGCGGCGCGCACCTGCTCCGGCGGCGAACGCCGCAAACTCGAGATCGCTCGCGCCATGGTCACCAACCCGCGGCTCATCCTGCTCGACGAGCCCTTCAGCGGCGTGGACCCCATCGCCGTCGAAGACCTTCAGAAGGAGATTCGCCGGCTGGCGGCCTCGGGCATCGCGTGCCTGATTACGGATCACAACGTCCAGCAGACGCTGCGGGTATGCGACCGGGCGTACATCATCGACGAGGGCAAGAAGTTCGCCGAGGGCTCGCCCCGGCAACTCATCAACGACGAGCGAGTCCGGCGGGTGTACCTGGGCTCCCTGTTCCGGGGCGACGAGTTCGACGACCTGCCGCCCGACCCGGCCGGCGCGCCCGGGCCGTCCTCAGCCTTCACTGCCTGACGGATCCCCCGCAGGTCTCTCCCCGTCATCCCGCCCCCCGCCTCTCCCACACCCGGCGTCCGGTCTGGCCACCCCCTGAAACGCCCCCGCGGGCAGCGAATCCGCTGGCCCGGCGTCGGCGAAACCACGGGGTCTACGATCTGCACTTGACTTTCGGCCGCGAGTCCTCGCCGCCGTTCCGCGCCCCTCTGGAATCTCTCATGCGCACTCGTCTCGCCGCCGTTTCCGCGATCCTCGCCGCCTTGACGCTCGCAGGACTTGCCGTCAGCCAGCCCGGAGGTGGGGGCGGGGCTGCCGGGGCGAAGCCCTCGACGGCTCCCGCCGGGCAGCCCGCCGCGGCCGCGCCCGCACAGCCCGCCGGGCCCAAGAAGTGGGAGATCGCCGCCGACGCCAAGCCCGTCGAGCGCCGGGAACTCGAGGGCGGCCTCATCATCGAGGACTTTGTCGTCGGGACCGGCGTCGAAGCCAAGGACATGGGCACCGTCGTCGCCTTCTACCACGGCACCCTCAAGTCCGATGGCAAGGTCTTCGACTCCGCCTTCGAACGCAACGAGCCCGCCGCCTTCCCCCTCCGCGGCGTGATCGCCGGCTGGCAGAAGGGTGTCCCGGGCATGAAGGTCGGCGGGCTCCGCCGACTCACCGTGCCCTTCGCGATGGCCTACGGCGAGCAGGGCCGGCCCCCGGTCATCCCCGCCAAGGCCGACCTGGTCTTCGTCATCGAACTCGTCGACGTTCTCCAGGCCGAGGACCTCAAGCCCGGCACCGGCGCCGAGTGCGGCGACGCGGGCGGTGGCTCCCAGTTCATCGCCGTCACCAAGCACACCATCAAGACCAAGGACGGCAAAGAGATCGAGAACACCGGCGACAACCTCTACGTCTGGTTGCCCGGTGAACTCATGGGCCTGGACATGGGCCTTGCCGGCATGAAGGTCGGCGGGAAGCGCAAACTCGTCATCCCCGCGACGATGGCCCGCACGCCCCCGGGCCTCATCTCCGCGCGACCCGCCGGCCAGGACCTGATCATGGAAGTCGAACTGGTCGCCGTCCGAAACCTCCCCGGCGGGCGCTGAACCACCGCTCCTGCGCGGCCCGCGCGATTGGACACCACGCCCCCGTTCGGGCACAATGCCCGCATGGCGAGCCTGCACAACGTCCGCGATGAATACCACGCGCTGGTGGACCCCGAGTCCCGCCGACTCGCCGCCGACGCGCAGCGTCTGGCCAACTGGAAGCGCTGGGGGCCGTACTTGTCGGAGCGGCAGTGGGGGACGGTGCGGGAGGACTACTCGCCCGACGGCTCGTGCTGGTCCTACTTCCCTCACGACCACGCCCGCTCGCGAGCGTACCGCTGGGGCGAGGACGGCCTCATGGGCATCTCCGACCGCGAGTGCCGCCTCTGCTTCGCCCTCGCGCTCTGGAACGGGAAGGACCCGATCCTGAAGGAGCGCCTCTTCGGCCTCACCGGCCCGGAGGGCAACTGTGCCGAGGACGTCAAGGAACACTACTTCTACCTCGACTCAACCCCGACGCACTCGTACATGAAGGGGCTCTACAAGTACCCTCAGGCCGAGTACCCGTACGCGCGCCTGCTCGATGAGTCCCGCAAGCGATCCCGCGCCGACGGAGAGTTCGAGATCACCGACACGGGCGTGTTCGACGGCGGCCGTTACTTCGACGTGTTCGTCCAGTACGCCAAGGCCGCGCCCGACGACGTGCTGATCAAGGTGACGATCCACAACCGCGCGCCCGCCGGCTCGCCCCCGGCACCCCTCCACGTCCTGCCCACCCTCTGGTTCCGCAACACCTGGTCATGGGGCAGCGCCAACCGCCACGAGGGCCACTCCACCAAGCCCGGGCTCCACCGCGTCGATGCCGCGACTGTCCACGCCCACCACCCCACGCTCGGCAAGTTCGTCTGGTCCGTCGAGCCCGCGGGCGGGTCATCGCCCGATCTGCTCTTCACCGAGAACGACACGAACGTCCACCGCCTCTACGGCTCGCCCAACCCTTCCCCCTTTGTGAAGGATGCGTTCCATCGGCACGTAGTCGGCCGGGAATCGGGCGCGGTGAATCCCGCGGGCACGGGCACCAAGGCCGCGGCGCACTACCAACTCTCCGTCCCCGCGGGCGATAGTGTGACGCTGCGGCTCCGACTCGCCGCCGTCGCCGACGCGAAGCCCCAGCCCTTCGCCGATTTCGATTCTGTGTTCGCCCAGCGGCTTGCCGAGGCCGACGGGTTCTATGCCGCCTCGATGCCGCGGAGCATGCCGGCGGAGCGGCGCCTCGTCGCGCGCCAGTCGTACGCCGGGCTGCTCTGGTCCAAGCAGTTCTTCTACTACGTCGTCGAGGACTGGCTCAAGGGCGACCCGGCCCAGCCCCCGCCGCCCGCGTCGCGCCTCCACGGGCGCAACAACGAGTGGCAGCACCTCTTCAACCGCGACGTGATCTCCATGCCCGACAAGTGGGAGTACCCGTGGTACGCCGCGTGGGATCTCGCCTTCCACATGATCGCCTTCGCCCAGATCGACCCCAAGTTCGCCAAGGACCAGTTGCTCCTGTTCCTCCGCGAGTGGTACATGCACCCCAACGGGCAGATCCCCGCCTACGAGTTCCAGTTCGGCGACGTCAACCCCCCCGTCCACGCCTGGGCCTGCTGGCGCGTCTACAAGATCACCGCCCCGCCCGGCCACCGTGACCGCGACTTCCTCGAACGCGCCTTCCAGAAACTCCTCCTCAACTTCACCTGGTGGGTCAACCGCAAGGACGCCGAGGGCAAGAACATCTTCTCCGGCGGGTTCCTCGGGCTCGACAACATCGGCGTCTTCGACCGCTCCCGCCCGCTCCCCACCGGCGGCACCCTCGCCCAGGCCGACGGCACCGCGTGGATGGCCTTCTACTGCGGCACCATGCTCCACATCGCCCTCGAACTCGCCCTCGAAAACCCCGTCTACGAGGACATCGCCTCCAAGTTCTTCGAGCACTTCATCCACATCGCCGACGCCATCAACACCCTCGGCGGCTCCGGCCTCTACGACCCCAAGGACGGCTTCTACTACGACCAGTTGATGCTCCACGGCAACCCCATCCCCCTCCGCGTCCGCTCCCTCGTCGGCATCCTCCCGATCATGGCCATCGAAGCCATCCCCCAGTCCACCATCGACGCCCTCCCAGGCTTCAAGAAACGCCTCCAGTGGTTCCTCGACAATCGCCCCGACATCGGCGACTACACCTCCCACATGGTCCGTGACGACCGCACCGACTTCAAGCACCGCCTCCTCGCCATCCCCACCCGCGAACGCCTCACCTCCGTCCTCCGCTACGTCCTCGACGAGAACGAGTTTCTCTCCCCCTTCGGCGTCCGCTCCATCTCCCGCTTCCACAAGGACCACCCCTACCTCTTCCGCGACGGCCACGAGGAGTACCGCGTCGACTACGTCCCCGGCGAGTCCAACACCTCCCTGTTCGGCGGCAACTCCAACTGGCGCGGGCCCATCTGGTTCCCTCTCAACTACCTCCTCATCGAGTCTCTCGAACGCTACCACCGCTTCTTCGGCAACACCTTCCAGATCGAGTGCCCCACCGGCTCGGGCAACCTCGCCAATCTCTCCGAGGTCGCCGACCACCTCCGCGATCGCCTCTGCGCGCTCTTCCTCAAGACCCCCGACGGCCGCCGCCCCTGCCACCGCGGCGACCGCCTCTTCCACGAGGATCCCCACTTCTCGGACCTCCTCCTCTTCCACGAGTACTTCCACGCCGACACCGGCCGAGGCTGCGGCGCGAACCACCAGACCGGCTGGACCGCCCTCGTCTCCCCCCTCATGGCCGACCACTTCTGGCGCGTCGATAAAGACACCCAGAAGCCCCCCCGAACCGCTCCGCAATCACCAAACCAAGTCCAAACTGCATCCGTGCAGACCCCTTCCTCCCGGGCACGCGCGAAATCCTGAGGTATACTGACTCTGTCGTGCGGGCGTGGCGGGAACGCCTCCCCGGAGGGATCGTGCTCATGCGCATCGAGACGCTTGTTCGTTTGGCCGCCATCGTGGCCGCGTGGGTTCTGTCGCGCCTTGGTGAGGCGACCCCCCAGGCGGTGCCGGCGCGCGTCCGGGCAGGCCGGGGCATGAGTCGGCGAGCCGTTCGGTGAGCCGCGTCCGCGGATGAAGGATGGGGCCTGGCCGTCGGGAGACGACCAGGCCCTTTGTCGTTCTCGCCCGAGCCTCGCTGCCGCTACGCCAGCAGCCCGCGCCGCCGGAGCGTGTCCAGCACCAGCGCCGCCACGTCCGCATCCGACGGCACCAACAAGTGCGTCATCCCGCGGGCCGTGCAGAACTCCGCCGCGCCGCCCACGAACCGCTTCACCGATGCGCGGTACGCGTCGAGCAGCGCCGGCGTCACCGTCACCTCCGCCGACCGACCAGTCTCCACGTCCGTGAGCGACAGATCGCCCAGGAGTGCAGGTGGCGCATCGTCCTCCGCGCCTCCTCCCGCCGACCGACCCTCCTTCGACGGATCGAGTTCTCCGGGTGAGAGCACCTGCACGCAGCACACGTCAAAGGCCGCCCCCGAACTCTGCGCGCCTGAGGGCGCCGAGAGCAGCCGCAAGCCCGTCTGGTAGCCCCCTAGTGGCGGCGGCGGCACGAGCAGGTCGGAGATCACCACCAGCACGCCCTTGCCCTCGCGTGATCCCGCGATCGCGCGCATCGATTCGTTCCAGTCCCGCGCCCGGGCGGCCGTCGCGCCGCCCCCGCCCGCGCGGTCCGATGCCGCTCGCCGCGCCGGCTCGAACGCCGCGTCGATCATGAACCCCCCAAGCCGCTGGATGCTCGATCGTCCGCGCACCGAGGCCAGCCGCCGATCGCCGCCGGGCGTGCCGATCACCGTGCACGACACGCGGTTGTTCCGCGCCAGGCCGATGTATCCCAGGGCCATCGCGATCCGGGCCGCGGTGAGCAGTTTGAGCGGCGAGCCCGCGAGCATCGATGCCGACGCGTCGAGCACCAGGATCAGGCTCAGGTCCTCCTCCTCCTCGAAGATCTTGAGGACGAGCCGGTCGAACCGCGCGTACACGTTCCAGTCAATGTGCCGAAGGTCGTCCCCGGGCACATAGTCGCGGTGCTCCTCGAACTCGACGGACTTCCCCCGGCGTTTGGAGCGCCGCTCGCCCTGCAACTTGCCCGCGAAGACCTTCCGCGACACCACGTCCAGCCGGTCAAGACGGGCCGTCAACTCCGGGGAGAGCAACTCCCCGGTTGTCGTGGGCAGTCGCGATGGCGTCCCGGCGAGCATGGTCCACCACCAGCGTACGACGGGCGCGCGGCCGGGGTGGGGGGGATCGGTGGCGACGGTTGGTCGGGCGCTGGGTCGAGCGCGCAGAAAAACACCCCGCACGGGCAGGGTGATGGGGTCGTGCAACAGTTGAAGCGCGGGGCGAGAGCCTCAGCCGCGGTTCTTGTAGTAGTCCGCGTTGAGTTGGATGTACTGGTTCCACTCGCCGGGGACGGACGCCTCGGGGAAGATGGCCTTCACGGGGCACTCGTCGACGCACAGGCCGCAGTCGATGCAGGTGCCCGCGTCGATGGAGAGGTGCTTGACCTGGTCGAAGCCCGCCTCGTCCTTCTTGGGGTGGATGCAGTCGACGGGGCAGACCGCCGCACAGGCGACGACTTTCCCGCCGGGGCCGGCGCAGGGTTCGGTGATGACGTGAGCCATGGGGAAACTCCTTCGGACACAAATGGTGTGAGGAAAGGAGGCTCCGCATGTCCGTCTTGCCGCGACGGGGTGAGCCTTGTGGTGATCGAACCGGACAGCGCTCGCCCCGGCAAACCGGAGCACAGCGCTCGGCACACGGTGAGGCCCGCCGATCCCGCGTCACGGGATTGGCCCCACAGGTCGCGGGAGCATACCACAATCGTCAGTCGAGCCGTGAAAGCGCGACTGGTTGCCGCGAGAATCACCAAATGCGACTGAGTCGCAGTTGCTGGCTTCCGGCCCTCTCGTCCCGTGCCACAGATGTCGCGTCGCGACATCTGTGCATCCCGGCACCATCATGCCCCGACCGGACACAGAAGTCGCAAAGCCGACTTCTGTGCCACGCCCCCGCTCGCACGACACGCCCGGCTGCCGGGCGAGTCGGATCGCCGTGTCTCGGAACTCCTGCGTGTAAGCCCTGCGCGGCATCGTCGGACTCCTTGGCGAACCATAACCGAGGTTCGTCGGTGTCCGAATCTCGTGGGCAAGGTCACCCACTTCTGTGCCACAGTCGCAAAGCCGACTTCTGTGCCACGCTCCCTCCGAGAATCACCATCATCGCGGCACCAGGCGCTTACCTGCGGCGCCACCTTTCCGCGAGCGCGACGACGCCGGCGATCAGGATCCACGTCGGCGCGACAATGACCGCCAGGTAGAGGTACGCCCCCGTCGTCGCGGGGCCGCCGAATGCCGATGGCAGCAGCAGGGCCGCCAAGGCCAGCGCCAGCAGCGCCGTCACCGCCGACGGCCAATGCGTCCGCGCCACCAGCCGCGACTGCCCCTCCCGCAGCGCCGCCAGGTGCCCGGCGATCTCGTGGAGGAGCGCCTCGGTCCGCCGCTGCCGATCGTCGGCCCCCTGGCCATCTTGGAGCGGGCTGCCCACCGAAGAGGCGTCCGCCGCCGAGCCGCCATCGGCGGCCACCACGTGCCCCGCCGCCGCTGCCTTGGCCGCTGCCTCCGCGTAACTCCGCGCCGGCACCGGCACCACGTACGCGGTGCCCTTCTCGCGGTGAACGCAGCAGACTTGCTGGACACGCATCGCCATCGTGGGGTCCCTCAATTGCCAGCAGCGGCCTTCGGCAGCGGGCAGACCAGAACCCCCGCCCTTCCCGGTGCCACCGAGGCCGCCTCTTCCGCCGACCTCGGTGCGACCGACCTCGCCTCTCCCGCCCGGGACATTGAGATCGCCAAGCCGATTTCAGTGCCACGCTCCCCGCAAGGCCGGGCACGTTGGCACGCGTACGCGGCTACGCGTACACCTCCATCAGGATGTTGTGCGTGGGCCTCACCTGCTTGTGGATCATCTGGCGGTTCCAGCGGCGGATGTCGCGCATCGCCTCGTTATCCACCTGCAGGTAGCGTTCCAGCGCCGAGCCGTTCAGGTTCAGCGCCAGTTCCTGGAACACCCCCAGTTCCATCCCCGCCAGCCCGCACATGTAGATCAGCGTGCGGTCGTTGGCCAGGAAGGGCAACAGCATGTCCCGCTCGGTGCGGATGCGGTCCTGCACGTACAGGCGGTCGTACGCGCCGTTCTTCTCGCGCGACACCGCCGTGATGTACGTGAAGTTCGGGTTGTCCTTCGCATAGGACAGCATCTGGTCGTGGTACAGCAGGTCGGTGCTGTACGGCACCCCCATGATCAGGAAGATCCGGCTCTTCACCTTCGCCTCGAGCAGGTCCGTCACCATTCCGCGGAACGGCGCAATGCCCGTGCCCGTCGCGATGAACACATAGTCGTGCTTGTTGGGCTCCTTGGGCAGCAGGAACTTCTTGCCGTTGGGGCCGGAGACCTTGATCTTGTCGCCCGGCTGGCGGTCGCACAGCCAGTTCGACGCCACCCCGATGAACAGGCTGTGGTTGTCCCAGTGCTCGTCGATCGTCCGCTTCACCGACACCGAGACCACGTTCCCCTTCCCGTCGTGCCCGCGGGTCGGGTGGCTGAACGAGTACAGCCGCAACTTGTGCGGCTTGCCCGTCTTGGGATCGATCCCCTTGTTGAACGACCGCTCGTCGGGCAGCACGCCCAGCGCCTGTCCCGGCTGGCACTTGCCGGCCAGTTTGGTCCCGCTGACATCGATCTGGATGTCGCGGACGACCGACGCCGACTTCTTGAACATGCAAATCTCGTTCTTCACGATCGTCGCCTCGACCGGATCGGTCGGGCGGTAAACGTGCATCTCGGCATCACGAAGGACGGGACCCGCCGGGGCGGACGTACCGGGAGCAGTGGTGGTCATGCCCCGCAAGGTACAGATCCCCGCCCGCCTGTCAAGCCGACCCCATCGGCGCGTCCTCTGGGGGTCTTTTTCCCGGGTGAGAGTCAGTCTCAATGGACCTTCGGCCCTTGGCCCCTATTCCGAAATCCGCTCTGTTGGCTCGCCTCAGGGGGTCCCCGGCGGCAGGCACGGGTGATTCGGCGGCAGCCCCTGCCGGAACTGGAACACGCTCTGTCCCACCCCCGCCCGCTGGTTCACGTGCTGCCCGATGAACTGCTGCAGCGCCGGCCCGTTCAGTTCCGCGCTCGCCCGGCACCCCGCCGGATCCGCCGCCGTCTGGGCAATGTGCTCCGCAACCAGCGACCGCACCACCCCCGACATCGCCGCCGCGCTGCTGTAGCCCATCTCCGCGAACGTCCGGTTGATCGTGGTGGTGTCGATCGGCCCGCTGGGCTCCAGCGGTCCCACCGGCGCCGGGGGCGACACCAGCGCCTCCGACGCCAACTCCCGCGGACGCGTCCCAAGGGCCGGCGCCCCGTCCAGACGCCGCACCCGCGGGTCGCTGGGCAGGTTCGTCGCGTCGGGGTTGTACTGCACGATCACCTGTTGCCCCGACGCCGTCACCGCGTTCATCACCAGCGTGTTGCCCAGGTACGTCATCCCCACCACCCGCGTGATCGAGTTCGGATCGACGCCCCCCGTCGCGGCGGTGCCCGTCTGCACCGCGAAGTCTCCCGCGTCGGCGCTCCGCGCGTCGACCAGGAAGTTCGATCGCGGGTCCATCTCCAGGAGCACCGCGTTCGCCCCCGAGCCGGCCAGTTGGAACGTCCCGAACTCTCCCGCCGTCCCCGGCACGTGCCCCAGCGCGAACACCGTGCCCCGCGACGGCGCCCCAGCCAGCGCCCCCGCCTGCATCGCCAACTGCGGCGACATCCGCACCTCCAGGCTCGTCGGGCCCGTCACCTCCAGCACCGAGGCGTGCGCCTCGGCGGGCAGGATCGTGCTCCGCTCGAACCCCGTGGTGAAGGTCCTGTTGCCGATCGTCCCCAGCCCCGCTAACTCGTAACTGATCACCTCGCCGAGGTCTCCGAGCCTCCGCCCGAACGCGCCGACGCGCTGCCACGTCGATCCGGGATTCGACAAGTCCAGCCGGTCCAGCACCGGCGTGTCGAACCCGTCGGGCGTGCGCTCGGTGCTGAGGGTCAGCAGCGCCCGCCCGGCGCCGCCCGCCGGGGCCAGAGCCGCGCCGAGGATCGGCTTGGTCTGCCCGTCGCCCGGCCTGAACACCGACTCGTTGCCCGCCAGGTCCCGCGCCACCACGTCCCCCGTGTACTCGTCCACGTACACCACGCTGGTCACCAGGTTCGTGCCCGATCCGCCCGCGCCCGGAGCCAGGCAGGGGTGGTTGGCCGGCAGGCCGCTGCGGAAGTCGAAGATCGCCGCCCCCGCCCCGGCCCGCTGGTCGATGTGCGCCGCGATGGCCGCCGACAGGTTCGCCAGCAACTCCGCGCTGCCCGCGCACGCCATGGGGTCGCGGGCCGTCTGCAGAATCTGGTTGGCGATCAGCCGCTCGACCACTCCAGACGACACCGCGTCGGGCCCGTACGCAAGGTCCGCGAAGAGCGCGTCGACGCTCTGGTCGATCTGCGAGGGCGACGGCGCCGGCGCCAGCGTCGGCGACGCCCCGACCGCCCCTCGGCTCTCCGACGCCAGACCCTCAAACCGGAACGTCGAACGCCGCACCACCGCCAGGCTCGGCCGCCCCTGGTCGTCCAGCGTGAAGATGTTCACGATCGCCTGGTTGGGCACCCCGCCCACCGTCGCGCTGGTTGTCACGATCAGCAGAGGCGTCCCCGTCACGTCCACCACGATGCTCAGCCCCGTGATCCGCTGCACCGAGTCGATCACCAGCCCCGCCTCGACGCTCGTGGTCGGCAGCACCGCGAACGAGCCGTCGATGTCGCTCGCCGCGCCGGACAGATAGTTGATCCGCGGGTCCACCTCCAGCAGCACGCCGTTGGCTCCCAGCACGCCCGCCGTGCCGTTCGAGCCCAGGCCCGTCGGCAGCCGCCCGCCCACCAGCAGCACGCCCGCGGGCGTGATCCCCGCCAGCGAGTCGTCCAACTGGATGCCCAGGTTCATCACGGGCTGCACGTCCAGCCCGCCCTTGCCGTCGTCGCTGATTCTCACGATCTGGTCCGGCGTGAGGCTCCCGAGGTCCTGCACCGCGAAGAGGTCGCTCCCCAGCGCCCCCAGGCCCGTGAGCACGCCCGCGAACCCCCCGCCCGAGGCGACCTCCTGGAACGCGCGTGCCGGATCGCCAAGGTCCAGCGACAGCAGCCGCGCAAACCCGGGGGTGGACTCCAGCCGCAGGTACGTCCCGGCCGTCGAGTCGCCGTCGAACACCAGTGCCGCGCCGGCGCCCCGGCCCACGCCCAGGTTCGCCCCGGTGGTCGCCCCGATCCGCCCACCCGTGCCGAACACGTTGGACAGATACAGGTCCCCAGTCTGCTCATCGACGAAGTAGACGTCGAACGGCGCCTCGGGCACCAGGTCCCGCAGCACGATCTCCAGCAGCGCGAACAGGATCGTCTGGAAGTCCTCGTACGAGAACTCCTCGTCCCCGTCCTGCGACCACAGGTCGTTGGTGTTGACGTACCGGCCCAGTTCGGCGAACCGCGCCGTGGACGTCACCTTCGCCGACGCACCCTCGTTCCCCCGGAACGTCGTGGTGATCCGCCGGTCGAACTCCACGTCGAACACGCCGCGGTTCAACTCGCCGCCGAACGCGAGTGTCGGGAAGCCGGGCGAGGCCTCGAGCCCGCCGATGGTCCCCTTCACCGCCAGCGTGGCATCGGGCGCCTGGATCTTTACGTCGTTGGCGACGGTCGCCGAGGACACGTTGAACTGCACGCGCCCGTAGGGCACCTGCACGGTGGTCGTTTCTTTCCCGCCCGATACTGCCGCCGCCTTCACGATGAACTTGCCCAGCCGATCGAACGTGAACACCTGCCCCGAGCCCACCTGCAACTCGATCGCCGAGCCAACCCCTGTGAACACCTCCGCGCCCTCGCGGAGCACGTCGCCCACCTTCGCCGCTTGGAGCGTTGCCTCGGGCGTCAGCCGCCACGACACCTTCCCTTTGACCCCGCGCACGATGATCGGCATGGCGCTGGCGGGTTGCGCTGTGCCCGCAGCGGCAGACATCGCCGCTGCGTCCGGCCCCCTCGCAGCCCCCGCGCCGGCCCCGGCCGCGGGCTCTTGGGCTCTCACCCCATCAACTTCAAGCGCACCAACAACCACCGCGCCCGCCGCGATCGTTCGAGCAATTCGTCTGCGCATTGGACTCCACCTCACCCGAGGGCTTGTGCCTAAGAACAGTGTAGCACAGCCCTGCCGCGGTGCACCGCCTCCGTCAGATTTGGCGCGCCAATCTGGGGACCCCCTGCGGCCTCGGCAGGCCCTAGCAGGGCCCCCCGAAGTACCACCCGAGGAAGTCCGCAAGGTCGTCCGGGTCCACCGACCCGTCCTCGTTCATGTCGCACGACCGCTCCGGCGGCTCCATGAAGTACGACCCGATGTAGTCCGACAGGTCGTCCGGGTCCGTGATCCCGTCACCGTTCACGTCCGCGATCGGGCAGTACGGCGGCGGTGGGGGTGGCGGCGGCGGCGGTGGGGGCGGTGGGGGAGGCTCGGGCGGGCCGATCGGCGTCCAGTCCGCAGGCGTCGGCAGCGCCCCGGCCCAGTACACCAGGTCCGCTGTCCCCACCAGGCTCTGCGCAATCCCCACGGGCACACCCATCGAGAACGCCAGCGGGCCCCACGACAGCGGCCCCACCGGCTCCTGAAAAACCTGCGAGTAGATCACGCACCCTGCCAGAAACGTCCCACGCGAGGACGGGTGCGCCAGGTCCGTGTCGTGCAGCCCCACCCACCCGAAGTTCTGCCACGCGTCCCCCACCCGGGCCATCCGGCACGAGCCCTCACCAAGAAAGTGGTTCACGTCCGCGCACATCCGCACGTACGTGTCCCGCAACTCCGCCTGCATCTGGTCCGGGCCCCCGGGAAAATCCGCGACGCGCTGCCCGGGCAACACCGAGTAGAAGTAATACCCGGGCGCCCGCGCCCACGTCTCGTACAGCACCACCCGGCAGTTCGGGCTGTGGTACCGCACCGTCTGCGCCAGCGCCACCGCCGACCGTCTCGAGTCTCCCGGACTCCCGAGGTGCGTGGGCATCGTCGAGAAGTCCTGGAGCACCACCACGTCCCACGTCTGACCCGCCGGCAGCGTCTGCGTGATCACCGCCGTGTTGTTCGCCAGGTGCCACTCCAGGCTCCGGCCCCCGACCGCCGCGTTGTGGCAGTACACCGGGTGCGACCCGTTCCCCGCCACGTTGGCCAGGTAACTCACCACCTGCGGCAGCGCGTAGTAGTTTGTGTAACTGTTCCCGTAGAACAGAATGTTCTGCCTCGGCTGCTGCGCCGCCGCGCCCCCGGCAAGCACCAGCCACGCCCACGCAGCGAGCGCCGCGCGAACGACCCCCCAAGCGCTCATCGAGCGCCCCCTGCCAACGCATCCCGCATAAGCACGCATGTGCCTGTTCCTTCCCGGCCTGCCGCCGGGCCCTGCCCGCGCCGCCGCGCCCACGATCGCAGCCTGCGCCGGACCGGCAATGAGTCTACCTCAACTACGCCCTCCACGCACCCGCTTTTCGCTACCGGTAGCGGCGACCCTCATGCCAACGTGGAGGCGGGACGTAGATCACGAAATCGCCCGAGGACGTGAACGGATTGCGAACCTGCCTCGAGCGCTCCAGCGTCGGCTGCGCCGCCCGCGGCCACTGGTCCGACGCCGTAAGGGCTCCGGTCGGACCCGCCACCGCCAGTGCGCCGTCACGCCGCGCGTACTCCTCGAACTCCCACGCTTCCACGCCGCCCAGCGCCCGCCGTGTCTCCGTGGGCAGGAACAGCGCGCCGCCGACCACCCCGCCGACCGATGACGCATCCCCGCCCGCGCTCAACCGCGGCACCACCGCGGGCGCACACCCGCCCAGCGCCGCGGCGAGCCCCACGCACACACCCCACCACGCCAAGCACCCAACCCTTCGGGCTGGCTTTCGGTTCTGCGCAATCATGCGGTCTTTCTGCTCAAACACGCCCATCCCGCCGGCCGGCACCTGGCGTCCCCGCCATCACGAGCCTTCGTCTGCGTTCGATGGGCCTCTCCTAGTCTGCCACGGATGCCGCGCCGGGCAACCCGACCCCGCTCGCCCCTCCGCCTTGCGTACCCCATTGCCCACCCCCCCGGCACACGTTCCGCAGACCGCCCCGTTCCGAGCGGTCTGCTGCCGCATTACAGGACGCACAGCGCTTCCTCCGTCGCCTACCCGAGCGGCACCGCCATCACGCACTCGTGCCGCGCGCCCCCGCCGCCCCCGCCTCCCACCGCCGACAGCACGCTGCTCATCAGCCGAACCTCCCGCACCTCGAAAGCCTCGGCCGTCGCCGCGTCCAGCACGGGAAGCGCCTCGCTTCGCAGATCGGGCCGGGCGGCCTGCTGATCGAATCGCGCCAGCGTTAGGTGCGGCAGGAACCGCTCCGGCGCGCGATCCCCCTTCGGCCGCGCCAGCCTCGTCGCAAGGCGACGCTGCACCTCCAACAGGCCCGCCGGCGCGTCGGTCTCGACCGCCAGCACCCGCGGGTGCCCGCGCTGCGGCAGCAGCACCAGACGCTCCGGTTTCAGCATGAACGCCTCCACGCCGCTCACCGATCGCGCGATAGACTCCCCGACGTTCCGCACATCTCGTCCGCGCACCGAGCCCAGGAACACCAACGTCAGGTGCACCTGCTCGGGACGAACGGGCCTGTCCCCCGGGCCCAGCACGCCCGACCCGGCAGCGAATCGGGCCAGCGCCTCCGCTCGCTCCACAGGCGGGTACGCCGCCACGAACAGCCGAAGCATCCCCGATCGCGCGTTCATGCCCCCGCCCTCTCGCAGACGACCACACCCCGGGAGTCCTTCGCCATGAGCCACGCCCTCTACGTCGCCTATGACGGCTCCGAGCCCGCCAAGGCCGCGCTCGAACTCGCCCTCGTCCTCGCCCGGCCCACGGGCCGGCGCATCGAGGGGCTCTACGTTATGGAACTCACGCCCACGCTCGCCGCGGGGGACCTCGCGGGCGTCGATCCACTCGCCGGGTCGATCGGCGCGGCCCTCCCGTCCGCCGAGATGATCGAGGCCGAGCGCGACCGCGGGCGCGCCATCCTCGCCGACCTCAAGGCGCGCTGCCACGCCGCGGGCCTGCCGGTGGAGACATCCATTCACCTGGGTTCGGTGATCGACACGCTCGAGGCCCTGGCCGAGCCGGGTGACCTGATCGCCGTGGGTCGCGCGGGCCGGGGGCGGTTCGCCTCGGGCGGCGTGGGGAGCAGCGCGCGGGCGCTGGTGCGCGGCGCGCCGTGCCCGGTGCTCCTGGCCGGCCCGTCCCGCGACGGCGCCGCCGCGGACGTCTCGCGCCTGGTCGCCGTCTTCGACGCGACGCCCGCGGCCCACCGCGCCCTCGCCGCCGCGATGGATCTGGCGCGTGCCACGGGCTGGTCCCTTACGGTGCTGGTGATCGGGGGGCGCGCAACCGGGGCCGCGCCCGCGGGGGAGGCGGCCGATCCCGTGCCTGTGGTCCGGGCCGCCTTGGCCGCCGGGCCCGGTCCCGCGGTGCCCGCAGACGTGATCGCCGTCGAGGTCAAGGACGAGGCGCACGAGTCGGCCCTCATCGCCGCCGTCGCCCGGCACGAGCACCACGCGCTCCTGGTCATGGGCGCCTTCGCCGACTCCTGGCTCAAGGACCTCTTCGGGACCAGCGTCACCGGGGGCGTCTTCAAGCACGTCCGCGGGCCGATGCTCCTCGTCCACGGCTAGCGGGCCGCGCAACGGGGTGCGATCTACTTCTTCTCGAACGCCGCGTCGAACGCACGCGCCGACGGCGTGAAATCCAGCCCGCGCACGAACCCGCACGCCTCCGCCGCCCCGTGCAGGCGGTCCATCCCGCTGTCCTCCCACTCCACGCTCAGGGGCCCCTGGTACCCCGCGCGGTTGAGCGCCCGGATGCAGGCCTCGAAGTCCACCTCGCCCCGTCCGGGCGTGCGGAAGTCCCACCCGCGCCGCGCGTCCCCGAACGCCAGGTGCGAGGCCAGGATGCCCGAGTCGCCGTCGAGCGTCTGGGCCGCGTCCTTCACGTGGCAGTGATAGATCCGATCGGCGAAGGCGTCGACGAACCGCGCCGCGTTCACCCCTTGCCACACGAGGTGAGAGGGGTCGAAGTTGAACCCGAACGCGGGCCGCCGCCCCACGGCCTCCAGCGCCCGCCGCGCCGTCACCGTGTCGTACGCGATCTCCGACGGATGGACTTCGAGCGCGAAGCGGACGCCCGCGGCGTCGAAGGCATCGAGGATCGGATTCCACCGGGCCGCGAAGTCCGTGAATCCCGCGTCGATCATGGCGGTCGAGACGGGCGGGAACCCGTAGAGCAGGTGCCAGATCGACGAGCCGGTGAACCCGTTGACGACCTTGACGCCGAGTTTCGCCGCCGCCCGGGCGGTGTCGATCATCTCCTGGGCCGCGCGACGCCGAACGCCCTCGGGCTGCCCGTCACCCCACACGCGCGCGGGGACGATGGCCTTGTGCCGCTCGTCGATCAGGTCGCAGACGCACTGGCCGACGAGGTGGTTGCTGATGGCCCAGACTTTCAGCCCGTGCCGGGCGAGCAGGTCGTGCCGGCCCTGGCAGTAGCCGGGCTCGGCCAGCGCCCGGGCGACGTCGAAGTGGTCGCCCCAGCAGGCCAGTTCCAGGCCGTCGTACCCCCACGAGCGGGCCATCTGGGCGAGCGTTTCCAGGGGCAGGTCCGCCCACTGGCCGGTGAAGAGCGTGACGGGTCGTGCCATGCCGGCAGCGTATCAGCCGGGCCGCCCGGCGGATGCGGGAGTCCGCCCGCAGTCGCTCAGATTGCGCGCAGGCGCGACCGGCACCCCCGCCGGGGTGCTGGATCGTGGTCGTGTACGCAAGATTGCGCGCACGCGATCAGAAAATCGCGTTTCCCATGTGCGAAAAGGCCACTTCCGCCACGATGCCCCAGGATCGATTCTGGCGCGCTGGGTGGGGGGGTCGGAGGGTCCGCGCGAGGGCCGCTCAGCGGTGCCTCCAAAGCCCGGCAACGAGGTGCGCGCGCAAGCGCGGAGTTACACGGACTACGCCATCACCAAATCGGGGCCCAAAGCAGAGGCCCCGGCGCCAGCCGGGGCGTGGGGGGCGTGGGGGGCGTGGGGGGCGTGGGGGGCGAGCGGGAAACGTCCGAACGGGGAACGCTCCCTCGCGGTCGCGTCTCGGTGGAGGGCTCAGGCGCGGGGCAAGCACTCAAGCGGCAACGGACTTCAGGCCGGCCTCCTGCGCCAGCAAGCGGCTGGTGATCTGTGCCGAGAGGAAGATCACCGGGAGGCCCGAGCCCGGGTGGGTGCCGCCGCCGACGAGCCAGAGGCCGTCGAGCCCCGGCACGCGGTGCTGGGGGCGGAGGTGGAGCATCTGGCCCAGGTTGTGGGCGAGGTTGAAGGTCGCGCCGAACTGGATGCCGTCGGCCTCCCAGTCCAGGGGTGACAGCGAGCGTTCGCCGATGATGAGCGATCGAACGTCCCGGCCCACCAGCGCCGAAACGCGGTCGAGCGCGCGTTCGCGGAGAGCGCGGGCGGAGCCGTTGGACCAGCCCGGATCGCCGGCCTTCAGGTTGGGCGTGGGCACCAGGACGTAGAGGGCCGAGCAGCCATGCGGGGCGAGCGTGGGGTCCGTGGCCGCGGGGTTGCAGACGTAGAGCGAAGGGTCATCGGAGAGGCGGCCCCGGGTGATGTCGTCGAGGTTCTGCTCGTAGCGGGAACTGATGCGGATGGTGTGGTGGGGCAGGTCGAGCCGGCCGCGGAGGGCCAGGTAGAGCATGAAGGTGCTGCACGAGTAGCGCTTGGCTTCGAGTGTGCTGTCGGAGAGCGTCGGCGGGCGGAGTGCCTCGGGCACGAGCGTGCGCAGGGCGTGGGCGGCGTCGGCGTTGAGGACGACGTGGTCGTGGCGCGCGACGGGGCCCGAGGGCCCGTCGAGGCGGACGCCGACTGCGCGGCTGCCCTCGAACTCGACGGCGTGGATGGGCCGGCCTGTCTCGATGCGCACGCCGAGTGCGCGTGCGGTGTCGGCGAGGGCGAGCATGAGGGCGTGGCACCCGCCGCGGGGGTGCCAGACGCCGAACTCGTGCTCGATGAAGGGGAGGATGGTGAAGAGGCTCGGGCAGTCGCTCGGGCTCATGCCCAGGTACTTGGATTGGAACGAGAGCGCGAGCCGCGACACGCGGTGGCGGAAGCGCCGCGCCAGTTGGTCGGCGACGCTCTCGAAGGGGTGCAGGCTGGGCAGGGCCCGGAGCATGTCGGGGCGCAGGGCGTCGAGCGGCCCGGTGAACGGGCGGCGGAGGATCGGTGTGAACGCGGCGAGTTTGGCGCGGTTCTCGCGGATGAAGGCCTCGAAGGCGTCGCCATCGCCCGGGGCGAGGGCGTCGAGTTGGTCGCGCATGCCGCGCGGGTCCTGCGTGCAGTCGATGACCGTGTCGGGCCCGGGGTTGGTCGGCGCGGGGTCGCCCACGCTCAGGCGATACATGGGGTCGAGGCGGGTGAGGTGCGCGGCATCGGTCAGGCGACGGCCGGCGGCGGCGAGGATCTCCTCGAGCACGAAGGGCATGAGGAAGAAGGTCGGGCCGCGGTCGAAGTGGAAGGGGCCAAGGGGCGTGTCCAGGGTGACGCGCCCGGTGCGCCCGCCGATGTGCGGCTGGCGCTCGTAGATGGTGACCCGCGCGCCGGAGGCGGCGAGGAGCACGGCGGAGGCGAGCCCGCCGGGGCCGGCGCCGACAACGCAGATGGATGGAGCGTGTGGTGTCATGTGGAGCAGGTCGGACGCAGCATACGCGAGCCCATGAACGATTTGAACGATTTTGGCGATCGGATGGTATACCATGGTGAGGATGGACCGCTCATTGGGCGAGAATGGGGCGCGCGGCAGACCGGGCGATGGCCCCGGGGCGCGGTGGCCGCTCTCGGAGCGTGTGGCCTGGGTCGATCGGTTCGGGCGCATGGTGGCGGGCGAGCGAGAGGAACTCTGCGGGCTGATGGAGGCGGAGATTGGCAAGCCCCGGCACGAGGGGCTGACGGCGGACGTTGGGGCGCTGGTGGCGAGTTGCCAGTGGCACGCGCGGCACGCCGGGGCCGTGCTGGCGGAGCGGCGCGTGATCGCGGGGTTCTTCGGGGGCGGATGGCTGATGGTCGGGACGCGGGCGCGGGAAGCGCGGCTGCCGCTGGGACGGGTGGGGATCATCGCGACGTGGAACTACCCGGTGCAGTTGCTGGGGATCCAACTGGTGCAGGCGGTGGTGGGGGGCAACGCGGTGGTGGTGAAGCCCTCGGAGGTGGCGCCCCGGACGCAGGGGCGGCTGCTGGAGATCGCGCGGCGGGCGGGGCTGCCCGGGGGCGTGCTGGCGGTGGCGCCCGCGACCCGCGAGGCGGGACCCGCGGTGCTGCGGGGTGAGTTCGGGGCGCTGGACCATCTGGTGTTCACGGGCTCGACGGCGGTGGGGCGGGAGATCGCGGCGTGGGCGGGGGAGCGATTGCTCCCCACGACGCTGGAACTGAGCGGGCGGGACAGCGCGCTGGTGCTTGATGACGCGGATGCGGTGCTGGCGGCGCGGTCGATCTGGGCGGGGGTGGTGATGAACGCGGGGCAGACGTGCACGGCTCCGCGGCGGGCATTGGTGGATCGGCGGGTGTACGGGGCGTTCGTGGCGGCGCTGGCGCCGCTGGCGTCGGGGGAGAAGCCGCGGGCGCTGGTGAACGAGTCGGCGGCGACGCGGTGCTTCGGCCTGGCGGAGGGCGCGGTGCGCGAGGGGGGGCGGAGCATCTCGGGCGTGCTGGAGGGCGTGCGGGCCGACGGCGGCGGAAGGTTGCGAGCGATCGTGCCCCTGGCGATTGTGGATTGCCCGATCGGAGCGGGGCTGATGGCGGGGGACCACTTCGGGCCGGTGCTGGCGGTGACGCCGGTGGATGGGGAGGAGGCGATGGTGGGGCTGCACACGCGGCACGGCCCGCACCTGGCGGCGTCGGTGTTCACGCGGCGGGCGTCGCGGGCGCGGGGGTTGGCGGAGCGGCTGGGGGCGTCGGTGGTGACGGTGAACCAGTGCGTGATCCCGACGGCGCACCCCGGGGCGAGCCTGGGCGGGCGCGGGGCGAGTGGGTGGGGCGTGTCGCGCGGGCGCGAGGGGCTGCTGGCGATGACGCGCGGGGTGACGGTGACGCGGACGAGCGGGGTGGTGCGGCCGCCGACGGAGGTGCCGACGGGTGCGGCGGTGGCGCGGTTGTCGCGGCTGGTGGGATGGCTGGGTGGCGCCGTCGAGGCGCGCGAGGCGGAGGCGGCGCGTGGAGGGGGGCTGGTGAGAGGAAGCGCCCGAGCGGGGTCGATGATCGAGGCTGGGCCGGGGGCGGGGCCGGGGGGTGAGGGCGTGCGGCGGGGTTCGAGGGCGGCGGTGGAGCATGGCGGCGGCGGGGCGATGGGCACGGAAGGAGCGGCGACATGAACGGTCCAGCGGTGCGCGTGGTGGTGGTGGGGGGCGGGTTGGCGGGACTGGCGTCGGCGTGCGAACTCGCGCGGCGCGGGTGCGACGTGACAATCGTGGAGCGGAACGAGCACCTGGGCGGCAAGATGAACGTGCTGAGCGAGGGCGGGTACACGTTCGACATGGGGCCGACGATCCTGACGATCCCCGATGTGCTGCGGGGGATCCTGACGCGGGCGGGTCGGCGGGTGGAGGACTACATCGATCTGAGGCCGTGCGTGCCGCAGTGGCGGGGGATGTACGAGGACGGGACGGTGCTGGACCTGGACGGGGACCCGGCGGCGTTCGCGGCGCGGCTCGACCGGCAGTTCCCCGGGACGGGCGCGGGGGCGGGGTACACGAAGTTCCTGTCGTTTGCGCGGCGGATGTACGGGCTGAGCGAGAAGGTGTTCTTTTACAAGGACGTGGAGAGCCCGCTGGACATGATGCGGGCGTCGCCGGTGGGGGATCCGGGGCTCTTGCGGGACGTGCTGGGGATGCGGATGCACAGCACGGTGGGGGCGACGGTGGAGGGGATGATCCCGGAGCCGCACGCGCGGCAGATGTGCGAGCACTTCCTGCAGTACGTGGGGTCGAGCCCGTTCCTGGCGCCGGCGATCCTGAGTTTGATCGCGGCGGCGCAGGCGGACCACGGGTGCTGGTACGCGATGGGGGGCACGCGGATGGTGGCCCGGGCGCTGGGGCGGCTGGCGGGGGAACTGGGGGTGCGGGTGATGAGGGGGCGCGGGGTGAAGGCGATCGACCACGACGGCGCGCGGGTGGTGGGCGTGGTGCTGGATGATGGGGAGCGGATCGAGGCGGACGCGGTGGTGAGCAACTGCGACGTGCAGCGGACGCTGACGGGGCTGGTGGGGACGGAGGCGGCGCGGGCGGCGCGGGCGAAGGTGGCGTCGCGGTACACGCCGGCGTGCAGCGGGGTGGTGCTGTACCTGGGGCTGTCGAGGCGGTACGAGCACCTGGCGCATCACAACTTTCTGTTCAGCGCGGATTCGAAGGCGGAGTTCGGGGACATCTACGACCGGGGCGTGCCGGCGCGGGACCCGACGCTGTACGTGGCGGCACCGTCGCGGAGCGGGGACGAGGCGCAGGCGCCGAGCGGGTGCGAGGCGTTGTACGTGCTGGTGCACGTGCCGTATCTGCGCGCGGGGCAGCGGTGGGAGGGGAAGGGCGGGCTGATGGAGGGCTATCGCGGGATGATCGTGGAGAAGATGAAGCGGATGGGGATGGGGGACCTTGAGGAGCGGATCGTGGTGGAGCGGCACCTGACGCCGAACGGAATCGAGGGGATGTACAACGCGGAGGGCGGGGCGATTTATGGGCTGGCGTCGCACGGGCGGATGCTGGGGGGCTTCAAGCCCAGGAACCGGAGCCGGGTGCTGAAGGGGCTGTATCTGGCGGGCGGGAGCGTGAACCCGGGGCCGGGCGTGCCGATGGTGCTGATGAGCGGGGTGACGGCGGCGCAGTGCGTGGCGGAGGACCACGGCCTGCGCGACGGGCCGGCGGTGCGGGTGCCGGCGGGCGCGGGGGGGGC
>Ga0268299_1000955_pt1 | contig 65937 bp, 80 predicted proteins | sample NOBtaG_FD_193484 | JGI IMG/M metagenome (GOLD analysis project Ga0268299, IMG submission 193484) | Activated sludge microbial communities from bioreactor in Nijmegen, Gelderland, Netherland - NOB reactor | ecosystem: Engineered > Bioreactor > Aerobic > Activated sludge | place: Netherlands...
CTCAGCTCGCCCAGATTTCGATGGTGACCGGACCCCCAACGGTTCGCGATGAACGAGGCTCGCTGTCCGGCATTGTGTTCGTGGACGTGACGGGACGGGATCTGGCCGGGTATGTCGCCGAGGCGCAGCGGGTGGTGCGCGAGCAAGTCCGCCTGAAGCCCGGCTATCGACTGGAGTGGGGGGGACAGTTCCAATATCTGGAGCGGGCCAAGGCCCGCCTCAGGATCGTGGTGCCGGTGACGATTTTTCTGATCTTCGTCTTGCTCTACATGAATTTTCGGTCCGTCACCCGGAGTCTGATCGTGCTGCTGTCGGTGCCATTTGGGGTGATCGGGGCGATTGTGTATCTGTACTTCCTTAGTTATCACCTGAGCGTGGCCGTCTGGGTGGGGATCATTGCCTTGGCCGGCGTCGCGGCTGAGACGGGGGTGATCATGATTATCTTCCTCGACGAAGCCTATGAGCGCTGGCATCGGGAGGGGCGGCTCCATTTCATGGCTGATCTTCACCTGGCGATTATCGAAGGCGCGGTACAGCGTGTGCGGCCGAAGGTGATGACGGCGTCGGCCATCTTGATCGGGCTGTTGCCGATTATGTGGAGCCATGGGTCGGGCGCGGATGTGATGAAGCGGATCGCCGCACCGATGATCGGCGGCATGGTGTCGTCAACCCTATTAACGTTGGTCGTCATTCCGGTGCTGTATGCCTTGTGGCGGGGCAGGTCTCTGCCGGCCGAGGCACCTGCCGAGGTCGGAGCGGAGAAGCGTCTCGTCCCGTTAGAGAAGCCCTGAGTAATGCTCACTCCAAGGAGGGCAGTGCGATGAAATCCATAACCCAGTTTGTTGTAGTGTCCCTGATGCCTGCTGTGGTGTCGGGCTGTATGTGCATGATGCCGATGGAGAAGATGGATATGGGGAAGGACAATAAGGGACAGATGGACATGGGGGACAAAGGCCGGAGTCATGAGATGACCGGAACGAAGATCGAAAAAACGAAGGTCGAAAAACGGGTGGGAGATCTGACGGTGGCCTTCGCGACTATTCTTCAGAAACCCACGACAGGGAGAACGTGTTACGTGTGAAGCTGACAGATGCATCGGGAGAAACGATCAGAGATGCCGTCGTCACCTTCAACGTCACAATGATGCCGGGGATGACCGTGACGGAAGAGCAAGCGACGCTCGCAAAGACTTTTATCAAGCGAACGCGAACTTTGGCATGGCAGGAGAATGGCACATCACGGTGAAGATCATGCGTGCGGGGGAAGCCGAACGGCGTGAACACTTCACTGTCTCCGTGACCTGAGAAGTAGGGGTTCTTTAGAGCAACACTCTGACGGTGCGGTCCCCTGGCTGTGTCGCGACAGGTGGTCGGGCTGATGGGGAAATAAGTACACCTAGACAGGTGAAGAGCATGGAGGCCTTCCTGCTCTTCTCCAATCGAGGAAGGTAAACAAAGCGAGCGACCGTGATAGGCGTCGGAGGACGATGAGCCGGTTGTGGGATGACGCTTCAAGGACCCCATTAGCCACGACTCTAGCACGCATCTTTATCGCGGCGGTTGTCTTCAATTATCCCTGGGAACGCGCTCAGTCCACGCTTTACGTTGCAAGGGATGGAACCCCTATTCCCTGGTGGCAGTGCTTCTCGATGAGTCTCGGCGACGGCTTGCTCGTCCTGCTCATTTTCTGGATCGGGTGGATCTGGTTTGATCAGCCAGGATGGTTTCAGCATCCTGGGCTGCGAGGGTATGCGCTCATGGCCGTTACCGGGCTTGTCATGATCATTCCGCTTGAATGGATCATGATTTACGGGGCGAAGTGGTGGAGCTATACCACACAGATGCCCCTCATTCCGGGAGTTGCCGTGGGCGTCAGCCCGGTGGCCCAGATGTTACTGCTCCCGCCGTTGATCCTCTGGGTCGTCGCGAGGTGGCATCGCTGAAGAACGAAGGAGCGCGCCGCATGGCGCAACAGCACTCACGATCCCAAGCAGAGTCGCTTCCGGAACTTTCAATTATCATCCCGGCTTTAAATGAAGCGGATGAGCTTGACGCGACCTTGCACGCCATAGCTCGCTTGCGAGGCCACAAAGAAGTGATCGTCGTCGATGGCGGGAGTCAGGACACGACGGTCCAGATTGCCCGACGGCATGGCGCATGCGTCATTCGGGAGCAAGGCGGCCGCGGAAGGCAGTTGCACGCGGGCGCCAGTCTGGCTATGGCGGATATCTTATGGTTTCTGCATGCCGACACGATTCCACCTGCCAACGCTGTTGAGCATATCAAAGAGGCATTACAAGGTCCCGACATCGTTGGTGGGTGCTTCGCGGTCACGTTCGCCGGCTCAACATTCAGTGCACGCTTCCTGACTTGGCTATTTCGTCGTTTGCATAAGGTAGGACTGTGTTATGGAGACGCGGCGATTTTTGTGAAACGCCATTACTACACCTCTATGGGCGGCTTCCCGCCGTTTCCAATTTTCGAGGATGTTGCGCTTCTGCAATCCCTGAAGGCCATGGGCCGTCTCGTCGAATGTCCGGCTGCCGTCACGACCTCTTCACGCCGAATCGAACGATGTGGCTTGGTGAGGACCCTAGGACTGTGGACGGCCTTGCAAGTGCTGTACTGGCTCGGTGTCTCTCCATATACTCTCGGTCGCTTCTATCGTCCGGTCAAAGGCCAGATGCAAACTCCGCCATGAACAATGCATGTGCGAGAAGAAGAGAACTTCAGCTGTCGTGCGTTAAAACGGACTCTCTTTCTGCTATGTGCTGAGCGTCAGTCTCACGAAATGTGAAGAATGTTCGATGATGCAGGGAAGCGAACCTTCTAGCCGACTATGCACAACAATGGTGTTGGTCCTCAGTGGTGCAAGCTTGTTTTTGATGGGTGCCGTTGTGTCCTGCATGATGCCCATGATGGGGGATGATGAGGATGGACGACAAGAAAGGCCATGGCATAATGGACCAGGGGCACATGAAGGAGATGATGCAGCAGATGATGGGCGGGATGTTGCCGCCTGGCATCAGGCCCCAAGATCTTCCGGAACCAGAAAGCCTCGGAGCGACATTGCTGAGCACCTACTGCTCTCAATGTCACAATCTTCCCAGCGCCAGGAACTTGTCTCGGCTCCTGAATGGTGAGCGTTCGCGCAAGCAGGTTTCCATCCTCGATCACTTCTGTCCGCTTCATCTTCAGCAAGCCGAGATCTGACCTTCCTGAATCCTGTTACAGCCTGGGACGACATAATGGTAAAAGTTGGCCCTCTTGACAGGTATACCCGGTATGGCTATTGTACAGGGGTACCAGGTACTCCTATTTAACTTGGAGGGACACGATGAAAATTCCATTTCTAGGCGAGAAAACCCAGATCATTACTGAGGAGCGCAAAGCCGACGCCACACTGCGACTCAATCGCATCGAGGGGCAAATCAAGGGTATCAAAAAAATGGTCGCCGAAGGACGTCCGTGTGTCGAAATCCTCACACAATTGGCCTCAACCCAGGAGGCGCTTCGGGGGCTCACCAAGTTGATGATGCGCAACTATCTGGAGAACTGTGCGACGGAGGCGATCCGCTCTAAGAGCGGCGACGAAATCTACGATGAGCTCATGAATGTGATTTTTAAGTTCGCCAAGTAGCACGGATTGCGGTAGCTGGTCGCTGCCCGATCCTGAAGAACTTGGTCGGGAAGAGGAGGTTGCACCATGGTCGCGAAGATCGCCAAGCACCTGTTTGACTGTCCGCTCTACGATGAAACCGGGCTCTGTGGTTTCACTCCGTTACTTCTAGTGACGCTCGGAGCCATAGGACTGGGCTGGGTAACCGGGTACTTCGATGTCATATTGTTTCCAGCTCTGGCCGTGCTATTTACCCTGACCCTGTACAGGATTTTAAAGTGAACCTGGGTGCAAGCACGTTCTACCAGTGATCCAAGGCTGACGAGTCTACAAAGACGGAGCGCAAATGATCGTCGAGGAATTTCTCAAGACCTATGCCGAGGTGCTCCTTCATGGCTCTTGGTTGGTCGTCGGGATTGCCCTTGTGGCCGGCCTGCTCAGTAGCGCCATTTGTCCCTTCACAGTGCCCGTTGGCCTCGGCGTCGTCGGCGTGGTCGGCACGGCGGAAAGTCGAGCTCGTGGCAGCGGCTTCCCGATTGCCATGGCCTTTTTTGCTGGCCTCGTCCTCAGTCTGACCGCGCTCGGCGCACTTGCGGGAGTCTTGGGCTTTGTCGCCACGCAAGCCATTGGCCAGTGGTGGATGCTGATCATGGCGGCGCTGGCGTTCGTCGCCGCGTTGGCGGTCCTTGCAGGGCCGTCGGTCACGCTGCCCGATGTGACGGCTCTGCGGCGGCCCGGGCTTCTTGGTGCCTTCTTCTATGGATTCGTCTTCAGTCTCGGCACGCCAGCCGTCTCCCTGCTCCTGGTGCTCACCGTCGCCGCCGCTGAACACCGACCGGCCTATGGTGTCCTGTTGGCGTTGGGGTATGGCATAGGGCGCGGTCTCCCCTTCCTGCTGTTTGGACTGTGTTCGGGCGCGGCGATACCGCTGCGCTGTCAGCCATCGTGGTCCCGCGCGGTTCAAGTCACCACCGGCAGCCTGCTGCTGGTGATCACGGGCTATTACCTCTGGATCTTTCTGCGACTCAGCTAAGTAAATGGAGGCTCACATGGCAAACAATACGTTCGAACCCATCCAGATGAAAGTCTCAGGGATGATGTGTTCCTTCTGCACGATGAGCATCGAGCGCGCGCTGAAGCGCTATCCCGGCGTCAAGAGCGTACTCGTCAATCTGGTCCACGGGATTGTCTTGGTGGAAGCCGATACCATGCACATCAGCCGAGCGGAATTGGCTACCGCGGTCGAAAAGCTTGGGTACAACGTGTCCTCCACCGAGGTGCAGCAGTACGCCACGGATGAGGCGATTTTTTCGGTGATCAAGCAGCGGGGACGGATCGGCATGGCTCTCGCCCTGCTGGATCTGATCGTGGACCCCTTCAATCTCTTCAGCTTGCCGGCGTACCCGCGGGCTCTGTTCAGCTTCGCGGTGGCCGCCGTCATGCTGCTGTGGGTCGGCTATCCCATCCTGCGCAAGACGCTGCTCGCCATCGGTCAACGCGTGATCAACGCGAACGTGCTCCTCTCCGCCGCGGCCTGGGGCTCGTTCATCGTTGGCAGCCTGTCGCTGGTGGATCCGCGCTGGCCGAACTTTCTGCCCGTGGCGGGGTGGTTGATGGCGCTGCATCTGTTCTTTGGCTACTTCAAGCTCGACGTGCGCAAGAAGGCCTCCGAAGCTGTCCGGAAGCTGCTGTCGTTGCAACCACCGAAAGCCCGGGTTCGTCGAGGCGAGCAGTTCATCGAAGCGCTCACCAGTGACGTGACGGCCGGCGAGATCGTGGAGGTCCGGCCAGGGGAACGGATTCCGCTCGATGGTGAGGTCATCGAGGGGATGGCTAGTGTCGATGAATCCAGCTTCACCGGGGAATCGATCCCCTCCGCCAAGGAGATTGGGACGAAGGTGATCGGGGGGACGCTGAATTTGGATGGGCGGCTCATCGTGCGAGTGACCAAAGTCGGCAGTGAGACCTTCCTGAGCCAGATTGTCCGGCTCATGACCCAAATAGCCGAGCGCAAGCCGCCGATTGAACTGTTGGCCGATCGGTTGATGAACTACTACGGGCCCGTCGTCTTTCTCATCGCCGGCCTGGCCTTTGCGGTCTGGGCCTTCGGAACCGGTGATTACACCCAGGCCACCCTCGTGCTGCTGACGACGGTCATTATGGGCTATCCCTGTGCCTTGGGGATCACGACGCCCATGCTGGCCGCGATTGCCGGCGGCAAGGGCATTGCGATCGGGCTGTTGGTCAAGGCCAGCGAGGTCTTCCATGGACTGTCGATCGTGAATACGGTGGTCTTCGACAAGACGGGGACGCTTACCTACGGTCGGCCAACGGTTACGGATCTGGTCCCGATGGGCACGGACCGTGTGGAATTGTTGAAGGTGGCGGGGGCGGTGGAGGCCTCCTCCGAACATCCCCTGGGTCAGGCCATCCACTTCTTTGCGGAACGGGAGGATGTCCACACCGCTGCGATCGAGCAATTCCGGGCTTGGCCAGGCAAAGGGGTGTCAGGCATGGTTCAAGGTGTAGAGGTGTTTGCTGGCAAGCCGTCATTTATCGAGGAGCGCGGCGTAAAGCTCGCTCAGGACGTCCGCACTCAGATTGACCGGCTCCATGGAGCAGGGAAAACGGTGGTGGTGATCGTTCGCGGAGGCACACTGCTGGGACTCGTGGGCCTGCAAGATACGCCTCGGCCCGGCACGAAACGGCTGATCGAGAAGCTCCGTGAGCGCGGATTGAAGACGGTGATGTTGACCGGGGATGCCTGCCGCGTGGCAGAAGCCATCGGCCAGACGCTCATGATGGATGAGGTCCGAGCGGAATTGCTCCCGCGAGAGAAGGTCGAGGCCATTGAAGCGCTGCAACGCGAGGGGCGGAAGGTCGCGATGGTGGGAGACGGCATTAACGACGCCCCCGCCCTGGCGCAAGCAGATGTCGGTATCGCAATCGGGGCCGGAACGGATGTCGCGATTGAATCGGCCGGCGTCATTCTGGTCGGCGACCGACCAGATGACGTCCTGAACGCCTTGACGTTGGGCAAGGCGAGTTACCGCACGTTGACCGGCAACGTGGTCGTGGCCGTCTTCTTCAACATCGTGGGGATGCTCTTCGCCGCGTTCGGGTATGTCACCCCCCTGTTTGCGGTCGTCTTTATGGTCGTGAGTATCTTTGCCATCCTCCTCAACACGCTCAGGATCCGTTGGATGAAACTAGAGCGCGAGGCGGTGCCGGAGCACGCCCCACTGGCAGAGCGGGAATTCCTGATCCCCAACATGGTCTGCGAGGGCTGCGCCACGAAGATTCAGCAGAGCCTGCAAGCAGTCCCTGGAGTCCGCGAGGTGAAACCCAAAGTGGCCCAGAAACATGTCCAGGTCACCTATGAGCCCGCAAAGGTCCAGGCAGAACGTCTGAAGGAAGTCATTGGGCAGGCGGGGTTTACAGCGCTCGAAGCGTAAAGGCGGTGATCGCCATGTGTCCATGGGTCGACACGCTCGGCTTCTGCCCGTATGAGGTGGCATCCCGCGTCTGGCAGTGGGTGCAAGGCCTCTTTGCGTAATCAGAAAAGGGCAATAAACGGGCGACCGGTCTACTGTGCGCCGGTCGCCAATTTATTGCGTCAGTCATGAGCAAGTTTGATCCTATCCAAGTCGGCGCGTCCTAAATCCCTTGACTCGGTACTATGGTACAGGGGGTATTGTTCGCAATGGGGTGATGGCATGGCCACTGAACTGACGATCGGACGGCTCGCCAAGCAAGTTGGCGTCAATGTTCAGACGGTCCGATACTATGAACGGCGGAAGCTGCTCCCGCCGACCTCCCGCATGCCATCAGGCTACCGCCTCTACGGCAATGAGGCACTTAGGCGCTTACAGTTCATTCGAAACGCCCAAGCGCTCGGTTTCACGCTCCGCGAGATCGCTGAGTTGCTCGCCCTCCGGGTTGCCTCAACGGCTCGTTGTGGTGAGGTGCTGGAGAAAGCTCGGGCGAAACTCGTGCAGGTGGAATCCAAAGTTGACGACTTGCAGGCACTGGCCCGCGCGCTGAACAGTTTGATCCGGGCTTGCAGAGTTGGCCGGCCCACCGGTCACTGTCCGATTTTGATGAGCCTCGAAGACGAAACACAAGCCGGTGCGAAGAAAGGAGTGGCAAAAGGATGACAACAGACCGCGAGAGTTTGTTCGCGGAATTACGTCGCTTAAGTCCACAGGTCACCGGCGGCTTACTACGCATGCGCCAGGAAACCTTTCGGGATGCTGCGGTCGCAGCCAAATATAAACTGCTGGCAGCAATGGTCGTCTCCATCACCATTCGTTGCGAACCCTGTATCAGGGCGTATGTGAGGATGGCCTATGATAAGGGTGTCTCACAGGAGGAACTGATTGAATTCCTCGAAGTGGCCATGACGATGCAAGGCTGTCCGGGGGAAGAGTGGGCGCTCAAGGCCTATCGCGTCTACAAGGAATGTCTGATGGGTGGGCCCATAGGCACGACCGCGCTGTGTTGCGAGCATGGAGGTTCTGACGCATGAGAGAAGAAGACTGGCCTTGCGTGGCATTTCTGAACGTCTAGAATCTGTTGCGCGACTGTGTGGCGAGACGGTAGGCTACGAATCATGAGGCACTCCATGAATAAGAGGAACCCATCAGAACCACAAGGCGAGGGTTTCTTCACCGCATCGAACGGGACTCCTGAACCTCACCTGAACGACATGATCCAACGGCTTCTAGAGCATGAGTTTGCGTTCCGAGTGTTTTTACGCCGTCGTGTCGGTGACGAGACTCTGGCGGAGGACTTATTGCAACAAAGCCTCATCCGAGCCGTTCAAAGTCACCATTCCGTACGAAATGATGAAAGTGTGGTGGCCTGGTTCTATAAAATCATTCGCCACACACTCATCGACTATTATCGGTCGAAAGGCGCAGAAGCTCGCCGCAATGAAGCCTTTCTCCAAGAACTGACTCTCTCCGGAGACGATAAGGAGCCTCCACTCGATGAGGTAAAGGCCACCGTCTGCACCTGCCTCCAACGTCTGCTTCCAAAGCTGCCTTCGAACTATGCCGCGCTCATCCGGAGAATCGATCTCGAGGACGAATCTCCGAAATGCGTCGCAGAGGAGTTAAAGATTTCTCAAAACAATCTCACGGTTCGTTTGCACCGAGCCCGTCAAGCCTTGCGCGCCAGCCTGGAACAGTCCTGCGGCGTCTGCAGCAAGCACGGCTGCCTGAATTGCACCTGCGAATAACCCAGCCTGTCGGCACTATCCGCAACGACGAGTCCTAGCCTGATCCCCACGCCAGCTCAATTGTATCGACAGACACTGTAATAATTGGCGCCCTCTTCCGTCTGAAGGGGTGAAGGATGCGCGTTTCTTGATTGTGAGACGCGCGAAACCCACTCACTGAGGAGGTTCGCCATGGACGAATTGACCCTGAAGATCACCGGGATGAGCTGCGGGCATTGCGTCGGACAGGTCACGAAGGCGCTGACCCGGCTCGACGGCGTGCAGGTGCACAGCGTGAAGGTCGGCGAGGCCATCGTCGTGTATGACCCGAGGGAAATCGTTCCCACGGAGATTATCCTGGCTATGAACGAGGCGGGATATGAGGCCCAGTTGGTCAGGAGGGTGGCATGAGCATGATGGAATGGATCGTCATCATCGGCGGCATCTCCTCAATCGCCTGGATCAATTGGTATTTCTTTCTGGCCCGACAGCCGGTGTCGAACGCCGGGATCGACGGGGAGGGAGTCCAGGAGGTTGCCATTGTGGTTGAAGGCGGCTATCACCCAGCCGTCGTAAGCGTCAAGAGGGACAGGCCGGTCCGGCTCGTCTTCGACCGCCGAGAACGGTCAGGTTGTTCTGAAGAGATCGTCTTTCCGGATTTCGGGGTCCGCAAGTTCTTGCCCGCCTTCCGAAAGACCCGGCTCGAGCTGACGCCGGCACAGACAGGCAATTTCGAGTTCACCTGCGGGATGAGCATGCTGCGCGGTCGGCTCATCGTGCAAGACTGACGAGGAGGAAACCATGCCGACCACGACTCCCTTGGTGCTGATAGAGAAACGGAACCGGACAGATACGGACGAAACCGGAACCAATGCAGCGACCACCCGTGAGAAGGTCACGATTCCCGTGAAGGGCATGACCTGCGCCGCCTGTCAGGCGCGGGTACAACGGGCGCTACAAGCAAAACCTGGCGTCCTCGACGCCTCAGTGAACCTCATGCTGAAGAGCGCCGTCGTCACGTACGATCCCACGGCGACCTCCCCCATGGTCCTGGTCGAGGCGATTCGCGAGACCGGGTATGGCGCAGAACTTGCCGCGCAGGATCAGACCGCGTTCGATGAACAGGAGGCCCAGGATCGGGCGCAGGAGGAAGAGTATCGGGAACTCAGGCGCAAGGCACTATTGAGTGGAAGCTTCGGTCTGGTGGCCATGGCCCTGTCCATGCCGCTCATGGGGGCTGCCGAGGCGGAGATCCATGGACCGGTGGCCGATCCGTTCATGCGATGGGTCATGGAATCCATGACGCCCGCCATCCGTGCCGTCGCTCCCTGGCTCTATACGTTCACCCCATGGGTACTCTCGTACACGCTGCTCGCGCTGACCCTGCTGGTCATGGGGTGGGCAGGGCGACATTTCTACGTGCGCGCCTGGTCCGCCTTCCGACATCACTCGGCGGACATGAACACACTCATTGCAGTCGGCACAGGGGCAGCCTTCCTCTATTCTGTGCTGGCGACTGTGGCGCCGGAGTTCTTCCTGAGTCGAGGCGTGCTGCCGGACCTCTATTATGAGGCGGTGATCATGATCATTGCGCTGATCCTGACCGGCAATGCGCTGGAGGCGCGGGCCAAACGACAGACCTCTGCGGCCTTGAGGCGTTTGGTGGAACTCCAACCGAACACCGCGCGGGTGGTGCGGGCCGGCGCTGAGGTCGACATCCCCGTGAACGAAGTGCAGGGCGAGGAGATCGTGATCGTGCGACCGGGAGAACGCATTCCCGTGGATGGAGCCATTATTTCCGGGACGAGCGCGGTCGATGAATCGATGGTGACGGGCGAATCACTGCCGGTCGAGAAACAGCCGGGGGATCGCCTCATTGGTGGCACGATCAATCGGACCGGCACCTTCCGGTATCGCGCGACGACTCTGGGGTCGGACAGCGTCCTGGCCCATATCGTCAAGCTGATGCGTGAGGCTCAGGGCTCACGGGCACCGATCCAGAGGCTCGCCGATCAGGCCAGCGGGATCTTCGTGCCGATTGTGCTGTCACTCGCGATCGCGACGTTTGTGATCTGGTTTGTGACGGCTGACCAGGCGCCGGCCATGCGTGCGTTTGCCGCAGCGGTGGCGGTCCTGATCATTGCCTGCCCCTGCGCAATGGGACTTGCCGTGCCGACTGCCGTCATGGTGGCGACCGGCAAGGGAGCCGAAGGGGGTATTTTGATCAAGGGCGGCGAGGCGTTGCAGCGGGCCGGCCAGATCAACACCGTCGTGCTGGATAAGACCGGCACGATCACCGAGGGGCGACCGACCGTCACGGACGTGGTACCGGTTTTGGGTACGGAGTGGTCCGAAAAGGATCTCGTACGGCTGGTCGCCTCGATCGAGGCTTCCTCTGAACATCCGCTGGCTGAGGCGATCGTGCGCTATGCAAACGAGCAGTCGCTGCCCCTGGCGACGGCAGACTCGTTCCAATCGGTCACGGGACGGGGAGCAACTGGCGTGATAGATGGTGCCGCGCTTGCCGTCGGCAATGAGGCGCTCATGGCCGATTACGCGGTGGATCTCATCGCAACGAAAGAGGAGGCGGAACGTCTAGCCGGCGAGGGGAAAACGCCGATGTATATCGCGATCAACGGCAAGTTGGCGGGGTTGATCGCCGTAGCCGATCCGATCAAGTCCACATCTCGTGAGGCCATTCAAAAGCTGAACCGGATGGGGCTCACAGTGGTGATGCTGACCGGGGATCATCAACGCACTGCGGAGGCCATCGCACGGCAGGTCGGGATTGACCGCGTAGTCGCTGGGGTATTGCCGGATGGCAAAGTGGCCGAGGTCCGACGCCGTCAGCAGGCAGGAGAGGTCGTCGCGATGGTGGGCGATGGCATCAACGATGCTCCAGCCCTGGCGCAGGCCGATGTCGGGTTCGCGATCGGTACCGGCACCGATATCGCCCTGGAAGCGAGCGACGTGACGTTGATGCGGAACGATCTCCACGGCGTCGTGTCGGCTATTCTTCTAGCCAGGCGAACGATGCGGACGATGAAACAGAATTTGTTCTGGGCATTTGTCTACAACGTCGTCGGTATTCCAGTCGCGGCCGGCATCCTCTACCCGGCCTTCGGCATTCTGCTCAGCCCCATTCTCGCCAGTGCGGCCATGGCGTTCAGTTCAGTCAGCGTGGTGACGAACAGCCTCCGCCTCCGGCATGCACGGGTGGCGTGAGGAGTTCGGAGAGACGAAAGGAGAAGGTGTGAGGCGCTTCGCTACGGTATGACATGGACGATTGACCCGAAATGCCTCAAGAGGATCCATCTATGAGGTTCATGGTTTCAGCTGAAGGTTCGCGTATGTTACTGAATCGTATGCCATACTAAAAGATCCCGTTTTCATCGTCTGTGGCACCGCGCATGCTTTATCAACATGTGGGTGAGTGGGGTCGTGGGTCAGTTTGAATTTCTATCCTCCTGGGCCAACTGTCTAAAGGTAGTTGCTAGCTGCATGGCCCCCGTTGCTGCTAGGATTGGGAAATGGACGAGTGCTGTGCGATCAGAACAATTTCAGGACAGCAACGGCGCGTCTTTCGTGCAGTACTCTGGATCAATGTCACGATGTTCTTTGTAGAGGCTGCTGCTGGAATCCTATCCTATTTCACCGCACTCCTGGCCGATTCTATTGATATGTTAGGTGATGCGATTGTTTACGGGGTCAGTCTGTACGCGAGTAGCAGAGGTGTGATCTAGCAGGCCCGCGCCGCGTTCCTAAAGGGCCTTATCATGGCGGCGTTTGGCGTAGCGCACTTGTCCAAGTGGTCGTTAAGATTGTCCATGGATTAGTACCGACTGCGGAGTTATGAGCATTGTCGGTGTGACGGCGCTCGCCGCCAACGTCCTATGTCTCCTGCTACTCTGGCGGCATCGTGGCGACGACATCAACATGCGATCCGCATGGATGTGTTCGCGCAACGATGTCATTGGCAATGTGGGCGTACTTGTAGCTGCCGCCGGAGTCGGCCTCTCCGGTTCGGCGTGGCCTGACATTGTAATCGGTCTGCTGGTGGCCGCCGTGTTCTGCAGATCGGCGATGCTGGTGCTACGCGACGCCTCGCGGGAGTTTCAGTTTTCAAACTGACCCACTACCGTGAGTGGGCCAGACTTGACGTGACTGCTACGAAGTGATAAAGACCATGCTCAGAGTTGAGGGAAGCGCGTTTGTCAGAGGGGTGCTCGGTCTCATGATTTCACGAGATTATACACGGTACGTTGCGCTGGTGCTCTTTTTCACCTTGTGTCAGGTGATCGGGGCGATGTGCGTCTTGCCCGAGATTTCCGCAGCGGAAGAGGAGTCGGCGCTCGTAGAAGATGTGATGACCTGCCCGATGGACGGAACCACCATGTGTCCGCCATCGGCGACCTCGTCGCCGGAACGCCAGATAAAAAGTAGCGCGGTCGCAGATGTTGATCATGCCACGATCCTCCTCAGCCCTTCCACAGATCTCACAACTCTCTCAGTCCCGACCCTGTGCTCATGGAGCAACGCGTTTTCCATTGTTCCTCTCTCCATAGATTCTTCTTCGGTCCTCCGAATCTGATTCCACACCTCCATTTCTTTCTCGCCGCTCTGCTTCCTTGAGTTGAGCGGGCGATACATCATTATCAGTTCTCTGTCTTAATGCCCTCCGAGGTGGTGTCATGACACGAGTATTCCGTCATCATAATCTGTGTCTTCTTTTTTGGGGTGGTCTTCTTTTCCTTCTCACGGGGTTGCCGTTTGCGCTCGCGGTCGAAGATCAAAACGGTTCCCTGCCCGAGGGGGATAGCCATAACCCGAGCGGTCCAAGAATCAGTCTCCCGAGTCTCATTGAAGAACTCGAAGCAACGAATCCAGAGATCAAAGCCGCCCGTCAACGCTGGGAAGCAGCCAAGGCCGTCGTGCCGCAAGTCCAGACGCTCCCGGATCCAAGGGTTCAGCTCGGCTACCAGCGGATGCCGATGATGGAGCCTCTTCAAGGGGCCATGTATGGTCTTGCGCAGGAAATTCCGTTTCCCGGAAAACTGCGTCTCCGAGGGGAGGTGGCAACTCGGGAAGCCGAGCGGCTGGAGCAGGAATATGTTGCGACGCGGCTGCGGTTAATCGCCCGGCTCAAGCAGGCCTATTTCGATCTGCATTTCATCCACAAAGGCATTGAGATCGTGGAGCGAAACAAGCAGCTGCTGTTGCAGTTCGAGAAGACTGCGAAGGCCCGCTATAGTGTGGGGCAAGCAGCCCAGCAGGACATCTTCCGCGCTCAGGTGGAGAGTTCCCGTGTCCTCGACCGGCTCGCCGTACTTGACCAACAAAAAGAGAGTCTGCACGCGGAGATCAATCGTTTCTTGAATCGTCCTCCCGCTGGGCTCCTCGGCACTCCGGAGGAGATCCATGTCACGCTCCTGACCGTGCCGTTGCCGGACCTGAGTCAGCGGGCCGAAGACTTCTCCCCCATCCTGAGAGCCTCTCTAAAGGGTGTGGAACGCGGGGAGCAAACGGTCTCGCTCGCACGTCGACAGTACTTTCCTGACTTTGACATTAGTGCATTAGGCCTGCGGAACGATCTCATCCATGACAACGGCTATCAAGTGATGCTCGGGATTAAAATCCCTCTCTTTTACCACACGAAGCAACGCCAAGGCGTGAGGGAGGCGGCTGCCGGCTTGAGCAGTGCGCGCGAGGAGTTGACGGCTACGCGCCAGGAAGTCCTGTTTCAAGTGAAGGATACGTTCGTCCAGGCGCAGCGCGCAGAGCGCTTGGTGATGATCCTGCGTGATGCGATCATTCCACAGGCCACCCTTGCTCTGCGAGCCTCGCAATCGAGCTACGCAGTGGGCAAGGTGGATTTCCTCACGCTCTTGAATAGCCTGTTGACGTTGCAAGACAGTGAATTGGAGCTCCATGGAGAGATGGTCTCACATGAGAAGGCTCTCGCGCGGTTGGAAGCCATAACAGGTGGGCCGTTGATCGAGGTCATTCAGGAAGGAACCCACGGCCAATGATGCCTCGGACTCTGTATATCAGCCTGGGACTTCTGCTGACTGTGGGGCTCGCCATGGGGTGGTGGTGGACAACTGGAGATTCCACGCCGGCACCTCGAGGCGAGGGACGTGAGACGACCTCGACCCATGAGGCTATGCCTGCTGTAGAGCATCCGGGTGAGAAGCCAGGATCCACGGAGCAGGCTCCGACCGAAAGCACGGCACCCTCTCCGGAGAGTACCTCGCACACCGTGACGATCCTGCCCGAGCGGTTACAGACGATTGGTGTGAAATTCGAGGAGGTCACACGGCGCCCGCTCGAAAAGGTCATTCGCACCGTCGGCCGGGTAGAGATCGATGAGCGTCGCCTCGAACGAGTCAATCTCAAGTTCGCCGGCTGGATTGATCAACTCGCCATCAGCGCCATCGGGGATCACGTCAAGAAGGGGGAGATTCTCTTCACTATCTATGGTCCCGACTTGGTCGCTACCCAAGAGGAGTATCTCCTGGCACTGCAGAGCGTCCAGGAGCTGGGGAATAGCGAATTTCCAGAAGTCGCTCGGGGCGCCAAAGATTTACTCGAAGCGACACGGCGCAGGTTCCAGCTGTGGGATATTACGGAGGACCACATACGCGAGCTTGGGGAGACCGGCAAAGTGTTGAAAACTCTTCCCATCCATTCCCCGATGACCGGGACCGTCATCCGGATGGAGGCGCGGAAGGGGACGTATGTCAGTCCCGGCACCGAGCTCTATATGATCGCCGATCTTTCCAGCATCTGGGTCCTAGCCGACATCTACGAGTATGAGTTGCCCTCGATCAAGATCGACCAAGGCGCGACGGTCACGCTCTCCTATGATCCCCGCACGAAGCTGGATGGTCATGTCGCGTTCATTTATCCGACCCTCGATCCCAAGACTCGGACCGCCAAGGTTCGGTTCGAGTTGGAGAACCCCGGCAAAAAGCTGAAGCCGGACATGTATGCCAATGTGGAGATCAAGATCCCACTCGGGACACAGGTAGCGATTCCGGACGGAGCCGTCGTCAATACGGGTCGCCGTAAAGTCGTGTTTGTGGACAGAGGACAGGGCAAGCTAGAACCACGAGAGGTTCTAGTGGGAGACAAAGTCGAGAACGCCTATGTGGTTGAAAGCGGACTCCACCCTGGAGAGCGCGTCGTGACGTCGGCGGCTTTCTTGATCGATTCCGAAAGCCAGCTGCGGTCCGCGCTCGGGATGATGGGCATGCATGGCATGGACATGGGCTCAAAACCGTCCACGGCACCATCCGGCCCGGCCGAGAATGAACAGGGGCCAATGGAGGGAATGGCCGGTATGAAGCATGAGGCAAGGACGCCGACAGCCGGCACGAAGACACCTGCACAGAAGGCACACGATGATCGGGAAAATCATTGAATACAGCGCCCAGAATCGGTTCGTCATATGTTTAGGTGTCGCGTTCTTCACCGCATGGGGAGGGTGGGCGTTGTTACATACGCCGCTGGATGCCATCCCGGATCTCTCGGATGTGCAAGTGATCGTCTATACCGAGTGGGAAGGCAGAAACCCGGCGCTCATTGAAGAACAGATCACCTATCCGATCGTATCGCAAATGCTCTCGGCTCCTCGCATCAAAGTCGTGCGGGGCTTTTCGTTTTTCGGCTATTCGTTCGTCTACATGATTTTCGAGGATGGGACGGATATGTATTGGGCGCGATCCCGCGTCCTCGAATACATGGCCGGAGCGCTGAGGCGGTTGCCGCAAGGCGTGGTCCCCGTCTTGGGACCCGACGCGACAGGTGTCGGGTGGGTCTATCAGTATGCGCTGGTCGATCGCAGCGGCAAGCGCAGCCTCGCGGAGCTGCGTACGTTACAAGATTGGTATGTTCGCTATTGGCTCAAGGCGGTCCCTGGCGTAGCGGATGTGGCCAGCCTCGGAGGATTTGAAAAGCAGTATCAGATCCAGCTCGATCCGACGAAGCTCCTCGCCTACAACCTCTCGATTCGCGACATCATGGAGCGGATTCGGGACAGCAACAATGACGTGGGAGGCCGGGTCGTCGAGTTCGCCGGCGCCGAATTTATGGTGCGCGGACAAGGCTATGTCCGATCCATTCAAGATATCGAACAGGTGGCCGTAGGCACCAATGCGAAGGGGACGCCCATCTTAGTCCGCGACATTGCGACGGTTGCACTGGGGCCGGAGATGCGTCGAGGTCTCGCTGATCTTGATGGGAGTGGGGACGTGGTCAGTGGGATCGTCATTATGCGGTTCGGAGAGAACGCTTTGAAGGTCATTGAACGGATCAAGGCGAAGATCGCCGATATCCAACCGTCGCTCCCCCAAGGAGTCGAGTTCGTACCCACGTATGACCGCTCGGATCTGATCCTTCGCTCGCTCGCCACGCTGAAGGAGAAACTGCTCGAAGTCATCCTGGTCGTCAGCCTGGTTTGCGTTGTCTTTCTCTTCCATCTCCGCTCAGCGTTGGTCGCAATTCTGACGCTGCCGATTGCCATTCTGTTCTCATTTTTGGCGATGTACTACCTCGGCCTCACCTCGAACATTATGTCGCTGGGGGGCATTGCGATTGCGGTCGGTGCGATGGTTGACGCCGGCATTGTCATGATTGAAAACGCGCATAAGCGTCTCGAAGACGCGCCGGATCAGTCGTCTCGGACGCGGGCACGGGTGATCATAGAGGCGGCGAAGGAGGTGGGAAAGCCGCTCTTCTTCTCGTTGCTGATTATCACCGTCTCTTTCCTCCCCGTCTTTACCTTGGAGGCGCAGGAAGGGCGCCTCTTTAAACCGCTGGCCTTTACGAAGACCTTTTCGATGTTCTTCGCGGCGTTGCTCTCGATTACGCTGGTGCCCTTACTGATGGTTCTGCTGATCAAGGGAAGGATTACTCCGCTTGGGAAAAATCCGCTCAACCGCCTGTTGGTGGCCGCGTACGAGCCCGTCGTCAAGTTGGTACTCCGATTCCCATGGGTGACAGTGCTGGTGGCCTTGTTCGCGCTGGTCGGGTCTGTTCCGGTGTATGAGAAACTCGGCTCGGAATTCATGCCCCCTTTGAATGAAGGCACAATCTTGTACATGCCTGTGGGTCTCCCCGGCCAATCCGTGACCGAATCGAGTCGCTTGTTGCAGATCCAGGACTCGTTGTTGAAGCAGTTTCCGGAAATCGAGCGGGTCTTCGGAAAAGCGGGTAAAGCGGATACCGCGACGGATCCCGCCGGCCTTGAGATGTTCGAGACCGTGGTCACACTGAAACCCGAAATGCAGTGGCGGCCGGGCATGACCTGGGCAAAATTGATCGATGAGATGGATCGCAAAGTCCAGCTTCCGGGTGTCACCAATGCCTGGACGATGCCGATCAGGGCGCGGACCGATATGTTGACGACCGGCATTCGAACTCCGGTCGGCATTAAAATTTCCGGACCGGACCTTGACGTCATTGAACGGACGGGGACCGCCGTGGAAATGACGATCAAGACGGTTCCAGGGGCGCGCAACGTGTACGCGGAGCGGGTGACCGGCGGCTTTTTCTTAGACTTCCGTCTGAAGCGGGAAGAAATTGCCCGATACGGTCTGACCATCAGCAACGTGCAGGATGTGATCGAATCGGCCATCGGCGGACGTGTCATTACGACGACCGTGGAAGGCCGGGAACGCTACACGATCAACATGCGCTATGCCGCAGAATTGCGCGACGATGAGACGCAGTTGAGCAGGGTTCTTGTAAAGACCCCGGAAGGGAGCCTGATCCCGATGTCGCAACTGGCCGATATTGTCCGAACCCGCGGGCCGGCAACGATTCGCAGTGAGGCCGGTCTGTTAACAGGCTATGTGTATGTCGATGTGGCGAATCGTGATGTGGGTCGATTTGTTGACGACGCGAAGGCGGCCGTCGCGAAAGCGGTCAAGTTGCCGCCGGGCTATATCCTCTCGTGGTCAGGACAATACGAATATATGCAACGAGCGGCCGAGCGGCTTCGGTTGGTGGTTCCTTTGACGGTCTTTCTGATTTTTGTACTCCTCTACTTCAATTTCAACTCCGTGACCGAGTCGTTGATCGTGATGTTGTCGGTGCCCTTCGCGCTGATCGGTAGCTTTTGGTATCTGTACCTCCTCGATTACAACCTGAGCGTGGCGGTCTGGGTCGGCATCATCGCGTTAGCGGGAGTGGCGGCCGAAACAGGCGTACTCATGATCGTCTATCTCGATGAGGCCTATCATAAACGGGTCCAAGAAGGACGAATGCGCACGCACGTAGACCTCTATGAGGCGGTATTGGAGGGCAGCGTGCAGCGCGTGCGACCCAAGACGATGACCGTGGCGGCGATTATGGCCGGACTCTTGCCCATCATGTGGAGTCATGGCGCGGGGACGGATGTCATGCAACGGATTGCCGCCCCGATGATCGGCGGGATGCTCACGTCCGCAATCCTGACGCTGCTGGTCATCCCCGCGATTTACATGATGTGGCGCTGGCACGGGTACGTGAAGAAAAGCCTCCAACCTATTAAATCTGCACCGTCCCGGCCCGTGGTGACTGATCGAAATGGAGTCCCGGTATGACCTCAACGAGAAGGCGTCCCTGCCTGGTCACCGGCGCTGGGTCGCCCTCCCGCCGCGCCGCTTTGCAGACTAGCTGACGTCGAGCTGATGGGACTCGATATCGACCTACGAATGCTGAACCGGGTGCGAGCAGGCTAGAACAGGGAAGAACGCATGTGAGGGAGATGAGGGAGCTGCCTTCACCTTGTCGGTGGAGAGTCGCTCGTGTGATTGCGTCCTGTCGAGTCTGCTCCTGCATCGTTTGACGCGCGACGTAAGCAGCCAACCTTGCAGGAAGTCTTTGTATCTGGGGTAGCTAGCGACCTGACGGAAAACTAATGCCGACGTACGTCATCGAGGAATTCAGACTCAAGAATTCAGCCATCCAAGGCGCACCGGGGCATGTCTAGTGCTGGGCCTCGATACACACCCGTCAAGGGTGGGGGAAATGAGCTGCGCACGTTGAGGGGGCACATGCAACGGACGGCAGGTGTCTTAGTGGTGCTCGGAGCGCTCGGTTTCGGCTATTGGTGGGGGCAAAGCTTGAAACCTGTTGACATGATTCGCGCCCAACTCCACGCGATCGACGAGGGAGAGTACCCCCAGGCGTATGACTATTTGTCCTCCACAGCGAAGGCCAAGCTGTCCTTCAACGAATTTGTGGCGTTGATCCAGAACAACAGCGTCGTCGCGGAAACACGCAATAGTATCTTTCTGTCACGGAGCATGAACGGCGCCACCGCCACCATTGGTGGCATTCTCGAAGGATACGGACTCGATGTGAGCGATGCCCTGTACATCGTGGTGAAGGAAGGCGACCAGTGGAGGATCGAGAGCTTTGAGTGGGGACCTCCACGTCGGTAACGCACAAGGCGCCAATGCCAACGTTTTTGAGAACCCGTTCGCGTTCTACCAATCTTTGAAAAGGGTGCACCCATGTCACCAATTCTCTCATCGCGTGCCGTTAGGGTGGTCCTGCTTGTTTTAGGCTTGGCTACCTTGATTGGCCTCGTCGTCCATATCGGTCCGGACAGGATTTACAGAGCCGGAGCAAGTCTCGGTGCTGTGGGAGTCGCGGTGATGCTCTTACCCTCCACCGTGATGTATCTCCTTGATTGCCTCGGCTGGCGATTCACCTTAGGACAGCACACTGTCGCTGTACCGTTCTCGCGGCTCTTTGTGATCCGGACGGCAGGTGAACTCGTGAACGCAACCACACCTACGGCCTATGTCGGAGGAGAGCCTCTGAAGGCCCACTTGCTGAAACAATACTCCATCCCCATGGTCGAGGGCTTAGCTTCCGTCATCGTCGCAAAAACCGCCATGACGATCGCTCAGATCGTCTATATTCTGCTGGGCATTGGTCTTGGGGTATGGATCCTCCTCCCTTCCGGATCAACGCAGGCTGGTCATGTTTCAGGCATGGCCGCCGTCGTGAGTTTGGGCCTCCTGGCCTTTGCCACCGCTATGTTCGTCGTCATTCAACGCCGGGGTCTCTTCACCTTACTGTTTACGGTGCTTGGGAGGTGCCGGATTCGAGTCGCCCCTCTGGAAGCCAGGCGCGAAACACTGCTCGCGCTCGATAAATCAATCATAAGCTTTTACACCCACGCCCGGGCGCCGTTCCTTTTCTCGACCACAGCTTTTCTGTTCGGTTGGTTGGTGGAAGCCATGGAGGTCTATGTGATTCTCCTGTACCTCGGAGAGCCGATTGACCTGTTGACGGCCTTGTCTATTGATGCCTTGTGTACATTGATCAAGGGCGGGGCGTTCTTCGTTCCCGGAAGCGTAGGCGCTCAAGAAGCGGGAAATCTGCTGCTGTTGAGAGCCTTCGGCTATAGCGACGTGACGGGGATGACCTTCGCCTTGCTTCGACGGGCGAGAGAACTGGTGTGGATTGCCATTGGATTGCTCTGTCTGGCGTTCATGATGCGAGGGAACAGGGCGAGCATCCAGGCAGCATGAGTCAAACAAAAAAGATTTACAGCTTCTTGAAGGATTTCTGGCCTTACATTTGAATTTCAAGCATGACGGGTTGGGTGACATAGAAGCTCAATGAATCGTGGATACGTTGTGGCCGATCAAGAGCCAGACGACTTACTCCGCTCGCAGTCCGCGATTGGCGGTGCTCTGTGTTACGCATTCGAAGAGGATACGAAGGAGAAGGGACATGATTGAGAGGATAATCATGCAGTCAGAGCGCAAGATTCTCCAAATCACCCCAGCTAACGGCTGGAATGCGCTGTATGCGATTCGTCCGGAAGAAAACAAGAATGATCCGGTCTGGGTGTCACCGTTGGCCTGTTGGGCCCTCGTGCAGCAGGAGAATGTGCGATATGTGGTGGGCCTTGATTCCACCCTGTCGTTCTGTGACCAGGGCGACAACTTCCTGGGTTATTTAGCGCCGGGCATGCAATCTGACACCTGGAAGGAAAAGGCGCTTCGTTATCTTCGGAATCCAAAAAGCAATGGGACCAGTGTCTAAGCCGAACCTTGCGGGCCTGGACGTGGGTGGCTTTGGCTGTCTTCGCAGAAGAGACGAAATTTGAGCTGACATGGGGAAGAAACTCTTTGTCGATGGTTTTCCAGCATCCTGTACGGATCAACAGCTCTACGATTTATTTGTTCCTTTTGGACAGGTGTTATCCGCCAGAGTGATCAGAGGGCATAGAGGGGAATCCCTGCGGTTCGGGTTTGTGGAAATGGCCTCGGAAGAAGAAGCGGTCCGAGCCCAACAGGCACTCCATAGAACGTTCCTCGAAGGGCAATCTCTCATCGTCACCTTTGCACAGTAAGAGAAACCGTCATGCACAAGAAGGCCCAGCAATGGGTGGGATAGAAGACCATGGACTCCGTTTCAGTGGTCGGTATGCCGCTCCATCTTTTTCAGCATCATTGGAGTGTGAGTTTGTATCTGGTCTGTGAGACTAGGCGATTGGGTAGAAATGACAGACTGCTATGATCGCAATCTTTACCCCCGATGAGAGGAGTCCAGCGATGACGACCCGAGTCGGCAAGATGATCACCCTGTTCATAGTCGCCGCAGCAATCAGCGGGTGCCTATTCTGGCAAGGCCCTCTATTATCGGCACCGTCCAGTGCGGATTCCCTCGCCGCGCGTCACAATGATGGGGGGATTCAGGCGTACAAACAGGAACAGTGGGATCGTGCCAAAGAACAATTCGAGGCATCGGTCAAGATTGCGCCGTCGCTCGCGGAAGCGCATTACAACCTGGGAATGGTGTTATATCGGCAAGGCAAAGATGCCGAGGCCAAGCGTCACTTCCTGCAAGCGGCGGCGTTGGCACCTGAGAACGACGTGATCCAGAGCGCCCCTCCGTTCGGTAAAGTGGCGGCGCCATCCAGGCCCAGTGGATCCTCGGGCATGTCCGACGGGCACGGCGGGCACAGCCACTGACCGCCAGATCCGTCATCCAGTATGCATGCCGCCTGCTCTGGGGGAGGATCTCCGGGCGAGTCAAATCGGAGGGTGACAACTTCTCATAGTTACCTGTGAGCAGGAGAACCCGTCATGAAGTAGCCAATTGGACTCGGGCTATGTGCGGATGATTATTGCCGTGACCCAGCACATACACCCAGTTTCTGGGTCGGCAATCAGTGTGGGGCCAAATACTGACCAGAAAGGAGTGTGCGATGGCGACCAAACACATGCTCGTGACGACCATGTTACTCGCAGCACTGACTATCGGAGGATGCTTGTCCTCGCAGGCTGGGAATCTCTTACCGGCACCGTCGGGTACCGACCCAGAAGCGGCGCGTCACAATCAAGAAGGAGTGGAAGCCTACAACAACAGCCAGTGGACCGCTGCGAGAAAACATTTTGAGGCTGCTGTTAAGGCATCACCGAGCCTCGCCGAGGCACATTACAACCTCGGCATGGTGTTGTATCGGACGGGAGCCGAAGGCGAAGCGAGGCCTCACTTTGTGAAGGCGGCGAATTTAGCGCCAGGAAACGAGGTCATTTGGAGTTCCCCGGCATATGTGCCGATGCCCTCGAAATCAATGTCAGGGGGAGGCTCTTCGGACGGCCATGGCCACAGCCACTAATGTGGCTGTGCGATCGGGCAGAGAAGGGAAACGTACGGGCTCTAGGTCGAGCCCGAGAAGGGAGCTGAAATGCGCAATTCCTCTGAAACGCCGTACTTCATGATTCTCTTTGGATTGGCGCTCTTTGGTATTGGGATGGTGATTGACGTGACCCAGCATGGTCTCGAGTTTCTCATTTCTGAGTTTCGTCATGCGCCGTTGGCCCATGGATTGCCGCTGGCCGGCATACTGCTGATCCTCGTGGGAACCCTTCGACTATGGTCATCTGTCCGGTGAGCATTGCGGGGAAGACAAAGAGCATCGTAATAACGAATCGCTCATTTCCGGCTCGTATTCTTGAATACCGAAGGTAAAGCATCATGCCACCCAAAAGGATCGTACAAAATGAAACGGACTTGATTTCGAGACGTCTTCTACTGAAACGCACCGGGGCGCTGGGGCTGCTCGCGGCTGTGGAGCATCTGATTCCAGCCTGCGCCTGGACAGAGGCCACATCGCACGTCGGTTCACAGACTCCGCTGAGCGGAGACGCCATCGATCTGACCATCAGCGAGCAGCTATTCCGCGTCGATGATCGAACCGGGACTGCGATCACGATCAACGGGACGATACCGGGGCCTGTGATCCGCCTGAAAGAAGGTCAACAGGCGACGCTGCGTGTCACGAACCGTCTGACGGAACCTACGTCGATTCACTGGCACGGGTTGCTCCTGCCGCCCGAGATGGATGGCGTCCCTGGGGTCAGCTTCGGCGGCATCCCGCCGGGCACCACCTTTACCTATCGCTTTCCAGTCAAACAGAGCGGCACATACTGGTTTCATAGTCACTCCGGCGGTCAGGAGCTTTTGGGGGTGTACGCGCCGATGATTCTTGACCCTATCGAGCCGGAGCCGTTTCAGTATCACCGCGAGTATGTGGTGGTGCTCTCGGATTGGAGCTTCGAATCACCCGACATCCTGCTCTCCAATCTCAAAAAACAAGGCGGCTACTATAACTTCCAGAAGCGCACCGCGCGGGAGTTCTTTGTCGACATCGCACGATCCGGCCTGTGGCCGACCCTGGCCAACTACTTGAGTTGGGACCGGATGCGGATGGATCCGACAGACTTTGCGGATGTCACCGGCTACACCTTCACCTATCTGATGAACGGCTTATCGCCAACCGGCAATTGGACGGGGCTGTTTCGCCCAGGCGAGCGGGTGCGCCTGCGCATCATCGCCTCGGTGAACATGACCTTCTACGACGTGCGCATTCCGGGTCTCAAGATGACGGTGGTGCAGGCAGACGGGCAGAACGTCCAGCCCGTCGTGGTGGATGAGTTTCGCATCGGACCGGCGGAAACGTACGACGTCATCGTCGAACCCGTCGAGGATCGCGCGTACACCATCTTTGCCGAGACGATCGATCGCAGCGGCTACGCGCGCGGCACGCTCGCGACGCGTCCGGGCATGAGCGCCGAGATTCCTGCACACCGACCCAGACCGCTCCGCACGATGGAGGACATGGGCATGAAGATGGAAGGCATGGAGATGAAGGGCATGGACATGGGAGGCATGAAGAAGAACGCTCATGGCGGTGGCATGAGGATGCCCGGCATGGACCCATCCGGTGATATGCCAAGCATGAAACCGCCTGACGATGATCAGAGTACGCAGAACATGGAACATAGGCAGCATGGTCCGGAAATGCAGAACAGGCCGGGCATGCAGCATATGCCCGGCCTGGAGATGGGCGATCAACGCCGCTCGAAGATTCCCGGCGCTGAGCCCGTCAAGCATAGTCCCGACGATCATGGCTCCGGCAATCAAACGGTGGCCGAGTATTCGCAGAACCGCATGGGAGAGCCAGGGAGAGGGCTGGAAGACAGTCCCCGGCGGGTACTGCTCTACACCGACTTGAAAAGCCTTGAGCCTTACCCCGACCAACGCGAGCCGGAACGGGCAATTGAGATCCACCTTACGGGTCACATGGAGCGCTATATGTGGTCGTTCGACGGCAAGAAGTATTGGGAAGCCAAAGAACCGATCCACTTCCGCTATGGCGAGCGTGTGCGCTTCACATTCGTGAACGATACGATGATGGAACATCCGCTCCACCTGCACGGCATGTGGATGCACCTGGAGAACGGCGCGGGCGAGTATCTGCCGCGCAAGCATACGGTCATCGTCAAGCCGGCCGAGCGAGTGTCCGTGGCTATTACCGCAGACGCGCCAGGACGGTGGGCCTTTCATTGCCATCTGCTCCTTCACATGGAAGCGGGCATGTTTCGAGTCGTCGAGGTATCTGAGAATGACCGGACCATATCCTCGTGACAGATGTTATGCGAGCGTCCTCGCCATTGTTCTGATCTGCTTAGTGGGCCAAGGCCTCGGCGCAAGGGGCGTCGGGGCGCAAGCTCTATTCGGCCCCTCCCTCCCTGTACCTTGGTCAGAAGGGACCAATAACACCTCTTCCACCGCCTCTCGTAGGTTCACCGCTACCAGTGCATGGCTGAGCAGCAATGCCTCCACTGGACAGGAAAGGACGTTGCCGAACTTATCCCCGCAGCGCGGCTGGCCTTCTCCCGTCAATGATCAGGAGAACCGCCTATACACCCTCATCGACGTCCTCGAATACCGCCCGAGCACAGGTGGAGGTCAAAGTCCGAGCGACTACCGGTGGGACGTCGAGGGTTGGTACGGCGGGGACTACAACCGAGTCTGGTTCAAGAGCGAAGGGCAACGGAATACGGCATTCAAAGCGGACTACGACGTGGACTTTCAGCTGCTCTATGGACGGTTCATCCAGAAGTATTACGATTTTCAAATCGGCCCCCGCGTCGAGACTCAAACATTCCGCGGACGCAACGTGACCCGTGGGCTCGGCGTGATCGGAATCGAGGGACTCGTGCCGTACAACTACGAATTCGAGTCGGCCCTGTTCATTGATCAGAACGGCGCGGTGTCTGCCCGGCTGTCGTTGACGAAGGACATGTTGTTGACCCAGCGACTGATCTTCCAGGCCCGCTTTGAAACCAATGCGGCCATTCAACGAGTCGAAGAATTCACCACCGGCTCCGGGCTCAACAATCTCGAATTCGGAGCGCGTCTCCGCTATGAAATCCGACGCGAGTTCGCACCCTACGTGGGCGTGTCCCTGGACCGAAGTTTCGGCGAGACCGCCACGCTCGTGCGCCGAGAGGGCGGAGACCCGAGTCAGGTTCGATTTGTTGTGGGCGTGCGGGCGTGGTTTTAACCGAGAAGAGTGGATATTGAAATGGGCAATTCGGAGGAATATTGAGCCGTAACATGGGAGCGTTCGAGTCATGTTCGCGAGGGCCAGGGCATGGAGTTCTCTCGTCCTCTGATCGCTGGATCTTTTTAAACACCATCGGCTGGCCGGTTAGATTGTAAGAAAGGAGAAAATGATGTCATTAAATACTCATTGGTTTCACGTGTTGCTCATTGTGGTGGCTGCATCGGCTATCGGCGGGTGCGCCTCAGCGCCGAAGTCCGCACAGACAATGCTACCGGCACCGTCCGGCACGAGTGCCGCCGCGGTTCGTCACAACGATGAGGGGATTCAGGCCTATCAGCAACAGCAATGGACAACGGCGAAAGAGCATTTCGAGGCGGCGATCAAAGTGGCCGCAGATCTTGCCGAAGCGCACTACAACCTGGGGATGGTGCTGTATCGGCTCGGTGCATTGAGTGAGGGGGATGCACATTTCATCAAGGCAGCGAACTTGGCGCCGGGGGACAAAATCATCTGGAATTCACCCCCTCTCGCTGGCGTATCAGTTCCGGAAAAAGAGAGCAAAATGCCAGGTCACGGAGGAGGCGGGCATAGTCACTGACGAGGTTTTGGCGAGAAGGGCAGAAGTCTATCGAGTTTCACGAGCGTCCGCGCCACGAGAGACACGTTGGGGAGCATCCCTTCTGTCAGATGGGTATGGACAATTATCCGAAGCATGTGCGGATCACCAGCACGCACTGAAGGAACACGCGGAAGGGTGTGCACGTGTCACGGTGTAGAGGCAGATGTTCTCGCGTGAGACTGAGTCTGAGCCTCTTGCTTCACAATGGAAAGAATGGATGTTGCGATGACACTACGAAGGTCAGGCACTCACGGGCGCGCACGTTGGCTTTTACCATTATGGCCATAGTTCAGCATGGCCATACGCTCACCTGTCGACATGAGCGGCGCTCGGTGTTCACCATCGGGGTGTGGACCAACAAGCCGTTGTTATGGGTGAGGAAGGATCGGCACGTCTTCAGGCTGCCATAGTGCCGACCCTGCTGCTACAGCCGATCTTTCAGGGTCGCTTCATTTGATCCAGAACGCTGGCTGCAGGTGTTTGGGATCGGCATCCAACCCTGCTGGCCATGGAAGGCTGGAAACGACTGCACCTGGTACCTCATCCGGACAGCATTGACAAGCACTGGCCTTTCGAACTGAGCCTGGCAGAGTCGGAGGTTCCTGACGATAGTGAGAGGGGCGAAGAATGTGTAGCTTTGGGGAGGGGCTATGTTATATATGGGTTACACTCAGAGGCATAGCTGGTGTTGAAAGGGCGAACAGAAAATGTGCTCCTGGTCGTACTGGTTCTCCTCCTCGGAGTCCAATTGACCGGTTTTACCTGTCTTGGTGAGTGGCAAGTCGGGTCAGCCGTCGGTCTCGTCGAAGCCGTGGATCTTTCCCCATCTCCCGATGGGGCCGTGACAGATGACGGGTGCCCCTGTCATTTTGTGTTCCAGTCCGTGTCCCTTCCTGCTCCTGAAATTATCTCTCCATTCGCAGATGATGTCGTCTTGACTTCTACATTGTTTGCGCCGACCTTTGTCGTGGTCCTCTTCCATCCTCCCCTGAGCCTCTGATTCTTCGCAACTAGCCGCTCTCACAATTGATCAGCAGGCGAAGCGTTGCCCTGTCATGCGGGCAATGGGGAGGACTCTTATGCAATACAAAACCGTGTGTCTTATTGGCATTATCTCGCTACTAGGCAGCATCTGGTGCGGGGAGTCATCGCCCGCCAGCGCTAATACAGGTGTATTCAAGCTCGAGGAAGTCATTGAGCTTGCGTTGAATCGGAACCCGGCAATGGCCGGCGCGGCAGCCGCTGTCAAGCAGAGTCGGGGAGAGCGAACCGCGGCTGGTGCATATATGAACCCGTCGATTAGTGGGACAGCGGGACGTGGGGCGATCACGGATCCAAGAACGGGCGTCGTCATTCTTGAGCATCAAGTGACCATTGAACAACCAGTGGAGTTGCCGGGGAAGCGTCGGGCCCGCCAAGGGGCCGCTGACGCGGGTCTGGCGGCGGCCCAGGCGGGAGTCGAGCATACACGACTGACGGTGCTGTCCGATGTCAAAGTGGCCTTCTATCAGCTGTTGCTGGCGCAACGAGACGTCGAACTGACGATCCAAAACCTGGCGACGATGCAAGAGATCTTTCAAATGATCAAAGCTCGGGTCGATGCGGGCCAAGCGAGGCCGTTTGAAGCCGTGAAAGCGAGCGTCGAATTGCAGAAAGCCGAAAAAGATCTGAGCCGGAGCCAAAATGGGTTGATCGTCGCACGGGTCCGAGTCGACGTGCTGACAGCCGGGGCGCTGGGGAAAAACTTTGTGGTGGGCGGGGACTTCTTGTCGTTCCCCCAGGAACTCGCGTTAGATGAACTGACGGCGCGTTCGCTGGAATCGCATCCGATGCTCCGGAGACTCTCCAAGCGGATCGAACAAGCTGAGCACAGCATTGTGCAGGAACGGGAGTCTCGCCTTCCCTACATCGCGCTCTCGGGTACGTACATCCGGGAAGCTGGCAATCAAGATTTCCTCATGGGGTTGAGGATTCCTCTTCCACTTTGGTACCGGCGGCAGGGGGAAATCGAAGCCGCCTTGGGGGCAAGGGAGCGTACCGAAGCGGAGCGAATGTCGGCGCAGAATGAGCTGGTGAGGAACGTGACTGAGCAGGTCCAGGGAGCGCAAACGGCGCGGCAGCAGCTCGACGTGTTTGAAAAGGGATTGTTGAAGCAAGCGGAGGAGGCGCTCAGGATCGCCAGGATCAGTTTCAAGCAGGGCGCGGCCAGCTTGTTAGATGTGATTGACGCACAACGCGTCTCCCGCCAAATGCTGCTGGAGTATGCCCAGGCGCGGGCCGATCTGTCTGTCGCTCTGGCGAGGCTAGAACGCTGGACGGGAGAGCTTCGATGAGCGGGTTGAGTGATTTCTTAAGCGCAGGCGCGGAAACCAGGCTCACCCTGGCAGACCCCTCACGCCACGCCGGTGGTCTTCCAACCAGGAAGTCTCCCATGAGCCAGAATATGTTCGTTCTAGTGGTGTCTTCCCTTATCTCTGTCGTCGTAGGTTGTAGCGAGCGCAAGATCGAGCCACCGCCGCCGAAGGCAACGGCCGAGCAGGAGCCAGGCAAGGCTGCTCATCAGACTGGCAAGACTCTTCCACATACTGAGACCAGTGCGCCACACCAACTGACAGTCCCACCTCAGGCACTCGAAGGACAAACGTTCCAGACCGCCGTCGTTGAACGACGCGACTTCCGGGATGAAATTCAAGCCACCGCGAGTATCAAGCCGAATGAATATCGATTATTCCACCTCAGTCCCCGGATCGAAGGCCGCGTGATCGATGTCATGGCCGAGCTAGGTGATTCCGTTAAGCAGGGACAGGCGTTAGCGCTGTTTGACAGCATTGAGCTGGGACAGAAGAAGGCAGCATTTCTCCAAGGTGTCACTAATCGCGATGTGGATTATCGTAACTACACCCGAGAGAAAGGCTTGTTCGAGCAACGCATTTCCTCAGAAAAGGAATATGTGGAAGCCAAGGGCACTTACGAGAAAAGCATGGCGTCCTATCGGGCCGCCTACGAAGCCCTGCGGCTCGTCGGCCTTTCGGACGATGACATCAAGAAGATCGGCTGGAGCGGGAAGGGGAAGGCTCTCTCCTCCTTCGCGCTGGTGGCTCCACAGGCGGGGACTGTGATCGAGCGGAACATCACTCGTGGTGAACTGCTTACACCGAAGGACAATGCCTTCACCATCGCGGATCTATCCACCGTCTGGATCCTCCTCGATATCTATGAACAGCATCTGGCGGCTGTCCAAGTCGGGAGCGAGGTGGAGATCACCGTGGACGCATATCCGAAGGAGCGATTTCGCGGGAAGATCGCCTATCTCGGTTACGTGCTGAATCCGGATACACGAACCGTCGACGCACGGGTCGAGATTGCAAACCACGACCGCCGTCTGCGACCCGGCATGTTTGCCCGAGCGGCCCTCATTCTTCCCAGCACGCAAGAAGACCAAAAGGTCTTGGTCATCCCCCAGGACGCCATTCAACAGGTCGATGAGAAGTCGGTGGCATTTGTGGAGGAGCGCCCGGGCGCCTATACGGTCCGGCCGGTTCTTGTCGGCCGTAAGTCAGGAAACGACGCGGAGGTGCATTCCGGCGTAGCTGAAGGCGAGCGGGTTGTCACTCAAGGATCCTTCGATCTCAAGTCCATTCTGTTGAAGGAACGGATCGCGGGAGACTAGCCAGAGAATCGTCAGAGGAGCCACTCATGTTGAACTCACTCTTTGAATTTTCGTTGCGCAACCGATTTCTCGTGCTGGTGTTTGTGGGCCTCATTATTGCTGCCGGCGTCTATGCCATGCGGAAGTTGCCGATCGATGCCGTGCCCGACGTGACGCCGAATCAGGTGCAAATCCTCACCGACTCGCCCGGCTTGGGTCCCGTTGAGGTCGAGAAGTTCATTACCTTTCCCGTTGAAACGGCGCTGTCAGGGCTGCCAGGCATCACCCTGATCCGCTCGGTGTCCCGTTTTGGGCTGTCCGCCGTCACCGTGTACTTCGAGGAAGGGATGGACATTTATTTCTGCCGGCGACTTGTCATGGAACGACTGCCGCGGGCGCGGCAGGCAATTCCACCGGGATTCGGCAATCCCGAGATGGGCCCGATTTCGACGGGATTGGGGGAGGTCTTCCAGTTCGAGGTCAAGGGCCAAGGCTTTTCCCTCATGCAGCTACGTACGATTCTTGATTGGGACATCGCCTTGAAGTTGCGGTCCGTTCCGGGTGTCGTCGAGGTGAACAGCTACGGAGGGGAGCTCCAAACGTACGAAGTGGTGCTCGATGCGAGCAAATTGGTGGCGTACAAGATTCCGATCGGCCGGGTCTTCGAGGCAATCGAACGCAATAACGCCAACGCCGGCGGCGGATACATCGTGCACGCGCAAGAGCAATATCTGATCCGCGGCGAGGGGTTGGTGCAAACGTTAGAGGACCTTAACAATATCGTCGTGGCGACTGGACACGATGGGACACCGATCACGATTCGCAACATCGCGCAGACACGCTTTGAACCGATGATACGGCAGGGAGCGGTCACCCGGGACGAGGGCGGTGAAGTCGTGACGGGCGTGGCCCTCATGCTCATCGGCGAAAATTCGCGGGTCGTCGTCAACCGTATCAAAGCGAAACTCACGGAAATCCAGAAGTCGCTCCCGCCCGGCGTGACGGTCGACCCCTTCTATGACCGAACCGACCTGGTGCGCAATACCATTCAAACGGTCGCTACAAATCTCACCGAAGGCGCCCTCCTCGTGATCGCCGTCCTGTTTCTCCTACTGGGCAACCTTCGGGCCGGCCTCATCGTGGCCTCGGTGATCCCGCTGTCGATGTTGGTCGCGCTCACCGGCATGCTGGCCGCCGGCATTTCGGGTAACCTCATGAGCCTTGGGGCGATCGATTTCGGCCTTATTGTGGATGGGTCGGTCGTGATGATTGAAAACATCATGCGGCATTTGGCTGAGCGGCAGAAAGAACTGCGACGCCGGCCGAGCCCCGACGAGATCCGGCAAGTGATTCTGCGATCCGGCGGGGAAGTGCTCCGCCCGATCTTCTTTGCCGTCGGCATCATCATCATTGTCTACCTGCCGATTTTGACGCTGCAAGGCGTCGAAGGAAAGATGTTTCGACCGATGGCGCTGACCGTCATCTTTGCGCTCGTGGCTGCGCTCGTCCTCGCGTTCACGGTGGCCCCGGTCTTCGTGAGCCTCTTCCTTCGCAGAGAAGTCAGTGACCAAGAAACGTGGGTGATTCGCTGGGCCAAACGGGTCTACCAGCCTCTCTTGTCCCAGACCCTGCGGCATCCGGTGATCACCGCCGGCGTTGCCGCCCTCGCCTTTGCCGGCAGCCTGGCGCTCGCGTCGTTGCTGGGAGCGGAATTTATTCCCAAGTTGGATGAAGGAGCGATCGCGCTGCAAGCCTGGCGGTTTCCGAGTGTGGCCTTAGAGGAATCAGTCAAGAGTACGAACCGGATTGGGCAAATTTTGGGGCAGTTTCCGGAGGTCGCCACCGTTGTCCCACGAACCGGTCGTCCAGAGATTGCCACCGATCCAATGGGGGTCGAGGTCAGTGACGTCTACATAATCTTGAAGCCCAAGTCGGAGTGGAAGACGGCTCAGACGAAAGCGGAGCTGATTGAGGCCTTCGATCGGGCGCTCAAGGCGGCGGTGCCCGGCACCATCTTCAGTTACTCTCAGCCCATTGAGTTGCGGGTGCAGGAGCTGATTGCCGGGGTGCGTTCCGATATTGCCATCACGATTTTCGGCGAAGATATGGACACGCTTAAACGCCTGGGCGATCAAGTGGTGCAAGTGGTCTCTGGGGTTCAGGGGGCCGCCGACACCAAGGCCGAACAAGTTGCGGGCATGCCGTACCTGCGAGTCATCATCAACCGCGAGGCGATCGCTCGATATGGCATCAATGCCTCGGAGATTCTCGGGACCGTCGAAGCCATCGGTGGACGTGTGGCGGGGCAGGTCGTCAAAGGCAATCAACGCTTCTTCATTCAGGTCCGCTTTCGGCCAGAAGATCGGAGCAATTTCGATCGGATCAAGGACATCCGAGTCGCCGATCCTTCAGGTCGGCAGATACCACTCAGTCAGCTCGCCGACATTCGGACGGAGACCGGTTTGGCGCAGATCAGCCGGGAAAATATTCACCGGCGCCTCGCGGTGGAAACCAATGTCCGAAGCCGAGATCTGGCGAGTTTCGTGGCCGATGCGCAACGATCCGTCGAGGGGCAGGTGTCATTACCCAAAGGGTATTGGATTGAGTGGGGTGGGCAATTCCAACAATTGCAGGAGGCCTCCACACGGCTGGCCATCGTCGTCCCGATCGCATTGTTTCTCATCTTCGTGCTGCTCTATTCGACCTTCAACGCGGTTGGGCCGGCGATGCTGATTTTTCTGAATGTGCCACTGGCGGCCACCGGCGGCATCATCGCCCTGGCGCTCCGCGGCATGCCCTTTTCGATTTCGGCCGCGGTCGGATTTATTGCGCTGTTCGGAGTCGCGGTCCTCAACGGCGTCGTACTGATGGCCTACATCCTCGATTTGCAGAAACAGGGCCTGTCTCGTGCGGAAGCCGCTTCTCAAGGAGCCATGATTCGTCTGCGTCCGGTGCTGATGACAGCATTGGTGGCCAGCCTCGGTTTTGTGCCGATGGCGCTCTCGACCTCTGCCGGCGCGGAAGTGCAGCAGCCGCTAGCGACCGTCGTCATTGGCGGGCTCGTGACCTCCACCGCTTTAACCTTGCTGGTGTTGCCGACGCTGTATGTCTGGGAAGAACGTCTTCGAGAAGCCTGGGCTCGTCGGAGAGGAAGGGCCGACGAAGTGGGAAAGGCGTATGGGCAGGAAGTGTAGGACCCGACCTTGCGCGAGGCGTGGTGAGAAGACGAAGGCATCCACAATCATGATTCCAAGGGGTGAGTACGCGTGAAATCCATTCTGGTCGTCGATGACGATCCGGATATCCGGCTCTTCTGCCATGATTTGTTGGAGTATTGGGGCTATGTTGTTCACGGCTCGGCCACTGGCGAGCAGGCGTTAACCTTACTCTCGACGCGTGAGATCCAGGCCTTGCTGTTGGATTTGCATCTCCCCGGTCTATCAGGATCAGATGTGCTACGGCTGATTCGGGAGGCAGGCTTCGGATTCCCGATTTTGTTGATGAGCGCCTCCTATTCTGAGGAACCTATTCAGCTGCTGAAGCCGGGCGGCGCCCAAGGCTTTTTACCCAAACCCTTCGGTGGCATCGAGCTGGAGCATTGGGTGAGGACATGGGTCGGGGCTCCTTAGGTCGAACCAAAACGCGATGGATTCGAGAGCGACGTTCAACTACATGAGTAAGCTTCTCAGCAATGCTGCGGGAATTACCGTTCTGATTCTTCTGAGCTGCACCAGCGCTCCTCGAGCGGTTCACGTGTCTCGTGGAGCAGGACTGATTGGGAAAGCCACACAGGAGTTGCTGTCCTGTGCCGGCACACCTCTTAGGGAAACTCATACAGGCTCGGGGACCGTGCTGAAATACTATAAAGAAGCGCCGATGCTGGAGGAGTCGTTCGTGGGATCGAAAGGGAGCACCGCGAGGAGCCATCATGGATGTTGGGCCAGTGTCAGCATTGTGGGTGAGCGGGTGATCGGGGTGACCTACGAATCTGTTCCGACGCCAGCGGCCGCCGACGACCACTGCGAGGAGATCTTTGAAGCCTGTGCACAATAGAACGTCGGGAAGCCTAATGCCGATAGCACAAGGGACCGCAGAAATGAGGCATGACGCAGTTATGGGGAGCAGACCTCACTGGCGGCCGCTATCGGGCTTTTGCCGGCGGCTATCGCCAGCCGCATCGGCGCGCAGTCGCAACAGCCGCTGGCGCGAGTCGTGATGGGCGGCATGCTGACCTCGGTGGCACTGATTCTATGGGTGTTACCCCTATGCTATCAGGTCCTGCGTCGGTTTCAGGAGAAAGCATCTCCGCAAGATCCGGCATAGGAGAGCCGCAACGGAGGTCGATCCCTGTTCGAGATCCGTTATAACTTTTGCAAGAGTAAGACATTCATTTGATGCGCGTGATGGATATCCTTCGGCAGTCCACTTCTAATTGGTACTCCGTACTCGGGGTCGCTGCATCCCTCATTCTGTGCGCCATTCTCATTACCGGTCCTCTTGTTCGGGCTGAGTCAACGGAAGGAATGGTAACACCTTTCGCCCTTCCTCGCGGTACTGTCCGTCTCAGCTTGACTGATGCCATAACCTTATTCCTGAATCAAAACCTCGATCTGTTAATCGCCCGGTATGGGATCGACTCGAGCAAGGGCCAGCAAATCACGGCGACGCTCTTCCCTAATCCGGTGCTTCAAGTCGGAGGGAGCGCGTCTTTTACCCAAGGCAATACGCTGGCGCGGACCGGTAATTTGGCGACCCAAGTGCAACAGGTATTCGAAGTCGCAGGAAAGCGCGGGTACCGTATCGAGAGCGCAGATTTTGGGACACAAGCGGCCGAAGCCGGATTTGAGGATACAGTCCGGCAGCTCAGCTTCAGCTTGAAGGATAGCTATTATCAAGTTCAATTGGCACAACGTCGACTGGCGTTGGCCGAAGAGAATCGAGATCGCTTCGCGCGGATCATGGAAGTGAATACGATCCGCTTCAAGAAGGGATATATTGCGGAAATCGAATTGATCCGTATCCGGCTCCAAGTCGTCGACTTTCACTCTCAAGTGATTGCCTCGCTGCAGGAATCGGAATCGGCACGTGCTGACCTGCGTCAACTGTTGCGGCTTCCTGCTGGGACTCGGCTCGAGTTGACGACGGACCTCGATTTTCACCGCGTGGATCCCGAGATGAACAAGCTGCGGTCGGTCGCCTTGGACGCCCGCCCGGACCTGCGGGCGAAACGTACCACCCTCTCTCAGCGAGAAGCCGATCTCAAGTTGGCCAGAGCCTATCGCTATCCCGACGTGACCATCGGGGCGGGATATTCAATCCAGGGACCCCATGGTCCGGATAATCAACAGATGGGGATTCTAAACTTCGGCGTGCCCTTACCGTTGTTTAACAGAAATCAGGGCGGTGTGGTCCAGGCGGAAGTGGCGGCTCAATCGGCACAGGCTGATGTGGACAAGATGGTCACTCAGATTGAAAATCAAGTTGAGGTGACCTATCGGAATTTCTTGCAAAGTCGCCGGCTGGTGGAAGCGTATGTGGGCGGAGTCCTGGAGGATGCACGGTCGGCACTGACGATAGCGGAGCAGGCCTACCAACGCGGTGGAGCGACAATTCTGGATTTACTCGACGCGGCTCGGACGTCGCGTACAATCCAGCAAAATTATATCGAGGCGTTGTTCGCGTACCAGCGCAATCTGTTTCAACTCGAAAGCGCCGTCGGTCAAGCGATCGCTTTCTAGAGGGCTGTGCGCTGCCCACAGCTCGCTATTTGGGATGATCGCGAAGAGAATCTTCCGGGGTCGCAATGAAAATAATGAGCCAGCACATGAAACATCGTGACTCTCTTCTACGAGAGGGAAGAAGACTCGAATATTTTACAATTTTCTATAACAGCTTGGAGGGTTTAATTGCTGTGAGCACCGGGCTGCTGGCAGGCAGCATCGCGCTGGTCGGCTTCGGCTTCGATAGTGTCATCGAGGTTACATCAGGAGCCACTTTGCTGTGGGTATTACAGAGACAACGGAACGAGTCACAGCGTGAGGAGGATGAAGGAATTGCTCTTCGCATTGTCGGCAGCTGTTTTCTGTTGCTCGCAGGGTATGTCGGGTATGAGGCTATCGTAGCTCTTTATTACCAAGAGACGCCCGAACGAAGTCTAGTTGGAATCATCCTTGCCATAGCCTCCTTAATCGTGATGCCCTTACTTACGAGAGCCAAGCGGCGTGTGGCCAGAGAGTTGAACAGTACTGCCATGGCTGCAGACGCTAAGCAAACAGAGTTTTGCACCTACCTCTCTGCGATCCTGCTAGGTGGTCTGCTCCTTAACGCATTATTAGGATGGTGGTGGGCTGACCCTGCCGCCGCCTTGGTCATGGTACCCATTATTGGAAAGGAAGGCATTGAGGCGTTGAGAGGCGATACATGTTGCGAAGACCTATAGGTTGTGGCGAGCATAATACGCACCAATAAGGATTCAGGAAGGCTATGACGTTGGCGAAGCGATTTCACGTCTCCTCAATCGATCGGGCCCAGTTACGAGGATAGAAAGGACACAGGGTTATGGGCGCAGGACACGGTCACGACCACCTGAATGAATCGACCAAACGAAGCACTCTTCTCCTCGTGCTCGGTCTCACAAGCACCTTCATGGGAGTCGAGGCGATCGCTGGGTGGGTCACGGGGAGTTTGGCTCTTCTGGCGGACGCCGGCCATATGCTGGCCGACGTGGCAGCACTAAGTTTGAGCATGTTTGCAATGTGGATGGCGACCAAAAAATCACCTGCCGACAAAACGTATGGATACCATCGGGTTGAGATTTTGGCCGCTGCCATCAATGCCGTCGTCCTGCTGCTCTTGGTATGTTTCATCTTTTATGAGGCCTTTTTGCGCTTCTCTCATCCGTCTTCTGTCGTGGGACTACCTGTTCTAATAGTCGGGACAGTTGGGTTAGGCGTCAACCTCTTGAGTCTTCGGCTGCTGACCGGAAAATCCACCGCAAGCCTCAATGTTCGAAGCGCGTATCTCGAAGTGCTGAGCGACGCCGTCACTTCGGTCGGCGTGATCGTTGGGGGAGCAGTTATCTGGACCACCGGGTGGTATATGATTGACCCTCTTATCAGCATTGGGATCACGCTGTTCATCATTTGGAGAACATGGCTGCTGTTATCCCAGGCGGTGAATGTCCTAATGGAAGGCGTGCCGTCGCATCTGAATGCGAAGGACATCGGTGACGCGCTGGCATCCGTGACAGGCGTGCAGGAAGTCCACGACCTGCACATTTGGAGCATCACGTCGGGTCGGGATGCCTTAAGCGCCCATATCATTGTGCCGAGTGGTGAAGACCGAGATAGCGTGTTAAGAAATCTTCAGCAACTTTTACAAGAGCGATTTCATATCGATCACGTCACTCTACAGATGATGGAGCAGCGATCTGAGCGGATTCAGCCGGATGGACGAATTCGAAGCGACAATAATAAGAGTTCCGTCGTACGCGAAGGCAGCGATGGCTAAGAACCCTGTCAGGTCGGGTGATTTGGATCGTGTTCTACCAAGTCTACATGAGACGCTCTATTGGAAGTCGCCCGGATACAGGACACCATGAGTGGAAATTCATTCCCGTGCCGCTGTTGTCAGGTCGAGGAACCCTCAAGACAGAGCGGCAACCATTACAGTGGTGAAGAAAATTAGCGCGGTTACCCGAGCTATTATCGGCCTTCACGTATCGCATTTCGCAGCCCTTGAAACTCTTTCGTGATCAATTCCGCTGCCGTTTTATACTGCATGGCATTATCGGACAGTTTTGCCAGTTCCCTCTCCAAATTCACTGAATTCCCGTCGAGAGGTAAATCCCCGCCAGGAATCTCGACGATCTGTCCATATATTGAGCTGCCTGATCCACTCAGATGCTGGGCATTCGTCACACGGAGCGACACCTGCCCAGAGGGTGCACTGGCAGCTGTTAAGGCATCTTGGAAGCGTAAATCTTTCGCACGATAGCCCGGCGTTTCTTCGTTCGCAATATTTGAGTTAATCACTTGCTGGCGTGTCGCTCTCACATCCAGGGCGTGCTCCAGAAGTTTGATCCCACCAAAAAGATTCATGTACGAGCTCCTATTCCTGTAGGGATATCTGACTGCATCACCTATAAGTGCAATGCAGATGCCACGAATGAAACAGAAATGGGAGAGTTTCTAAAGCGTATTCCATTGGGGCGCAGAAAATTTGCTGACGATCATCGTCATTCGATTGTCTCTGAGAGAGGACAACAGTCAAACTTATGACATCCACAGGAAGAGACTCAACGCGGCGTCGGCTAGCGGGGGCAGACGATGGGTGCGATTACTCACCCTCGAACGAATTCGCGTCCCTGGTCTCCGGATAGAGCCATAGTCTATTCATAAGGCCAAGTGGCTGGAATGTGGTCGCGTCGCCATGATTGCTTGCGGGTGCGAAGACAGTTCCCGAGAGGCCAAACGTCCACTTGCCACCGTCGTGATCGGCGGACTCATATCGTCGACGGTTCTCACGCTCATTGCGCTTCCTGTTTTCTATCTCTGGATCGAGCAGTGGGATGCTCGCCGAAACCGAGCCCTCCCGAAGCCGGCTTCTGATGGAAGCCGGCTGCCCAGCCTTGTAAGGGGAGATGCTTAGAGCACGATCTCAGAGATGTGATGGGAGGATGTTACTGCACAGATCACCGACAGTATGGAGGTTAAGACCAAGTACTACAACTTTTCCTGCGCGGAAGGAAAAACCCATGTGCCATCGAACAAACTAATTAGTGAGCAGGACCGCATACGTCTTCTGAAAGTAGGAAGAAGGCTTGAGTACCTGACAATAATCTATAACAGTCTAGAGGGCGTGATTGCCGTTGTCGCGGGATTAATAGCAGGTAGTATTGCTTTGATTGGGTTCGGCTTCGATAGCGTTATCGAGGTGACCTCCGGAGCAACACTGTTGTGGCTATTACATGGGCAGCGGGACGAGGCACAGCGCGAGCGGGATGAAACAATCGCTTTGCGGATTGTTGGGATTTGTTTTCTCCTGCTTGCCGGATACGTGGGGTATGAAGCCGTGGAGGCTCTTTTCCAGGGAGTGACCCCTGAACGTAGCCTCATTGGGATTGTCCTTGCCATTGCATCTTTAATAGTCATGCCGTTACTAACACGCGCCAAGCGGCGTGTAGCCAAAGAGTTGAACAGTGCGGCGATGGCTGCGGACGCGCAGCAAACTGAATTCTGTGTGTATCTGTCCGCGATCCTGCTTGGCGGGCTTGTACTGAATGCCCTATCGGGATGGTGGTGGGCGGACCCTGTTGCCGCTTTAATCATGGTGCCGATTATTGGAAAGGAAGGCATTGAGGCGTTGGAGGGAGAAACGTGCTGTGAAGGCTTGTAACATGGAGACACTAAGCAGGTGATGAACATTTGTCTCACTGGGTGTATTAGGAAAGCAATTTTCGCTGCTACAGATCCCGCAGGACTCCGCGTCTGCGGATAAAAGTGAAGGAAAAGCAAATGGGCGCAGGACATAATCATGATCATGCGGGACATGGCCAGCCTCGAAGTCGGCTGGTACTCGTCCTTCTCCTTACGAGTGCGTTTATGTGCATCGAAGCGCTTGCAGGCTGGATCACAGGCAGCTTAGCACTATGGGCCGACGCCGGACATATGTTGGCCGACGTGGCCGCCTTAAGTCTCAGCACGTTCGCGATGTGGATGGCTACGAAACAATCCACGCCGGACAAAACGTATGGGTATCACCGTGCGGAGATACTGGCCGCTGTCTGCAATGCCGTGGTGCTGCTTTTATTGGCCTGCTGGATTTTGTATGAGGCATTCACGCGCTTTTATCATCCCTCAGATGTGCTCGGCTTGCCGGTCATGCTGGTTGGCGCGGTGGGGTTCGCCATTAATCTTGTGTGTTTGAGGCTCCTCTGTGGAGGCCCGGGAGCCAGCATCAATGTCCGTAGCGCGTATTTAGAGGTGTTAAGTGATGCGGTGACATCGGTGGGCGTGGTGATCGGAGGAGGCATCATCTGGATCACCGGATGGTATCCCATTGATCCTCTCCTGAGCGTCTTTATCACATTATTCATAGTATGGCGAACATGGCTGTTACTTTCCCAAGCGGTAAATATTCTCATGGAGGGTGTCCCGCCGCATCTCAATGCCAAAGAGATCGCCAACGCCATGATCAAAGTGGGCGGCGTGAGGGAGGTGCACGACCTCCATATTTGGACAATCACCTCTGGCCGAGATGCATTGAGCGCCCATATCATTGTCTCTGCCGGAGAAAATAGGGATAGAGTATTGCTCGATCTTCAACACACGCTTAGGAAGCAATTCGAAATTAACCATCTCACGTTACAGATGATGGAGCAGCGTCCTGAGTGGATTCAACCAGACAAGACTTGATGGTCAACGATGTCATTCCGAGGACTCTCTATGTCTCTGATCTCATCAATAGGTCTCTTCGTACTTGCTGGGCTGTGTGAAATTAGCGGCGGTTACTTGGTGTGGACATGGCTTCGCCATGGGAAACCGATCGGCTATGCACTCTGTGGGGCTCTTATCTTAGTACTGTATGCCATCATTCCTACGTTTCAGTCCGCTCATTTCGGTCGAGTCTACGCCGCCTATGGAGGGATGTTCATCGTATTGTCGCTGCTCTGGGGATGGGGCTTCGATGGCACGCGACCGGACAGATTCGACGCGATTGGTTGTCTCATCTGCCTGATTGGCATGACGGTTATCATGTATGTGCCACGGACCTGAGCGAGAGAGAGGTCTGACAGAAAGAAATACGTCGATTCATCGTATCGGTGACGCTGCACTCATTGATACGGCGCGGCTATGTGAAGCCGTGAACCAGCGCACGCAGCGAATCTGAACGGCGAGGGGCGGTGGACGACTGTATAAGCGGGCCGATTGGTCTTGTTGTATCCCCGCGCGCTGATCGACATTGTCCGAACGGTCGGGCACCTGCAACGTATCTACGCAGAGAAGGGCCATCCCAATGAAGACACAGGGAAAAGACATCATCCGAGGTATCGTGCAGGCTGCCAAACAACTCGATCATGACGTGACTTTCGTGCATCTCGAAGATTATGACATGACGCTCGCTCAACTCATGGCCGTTGGTGTGGATCTGTGGCTCAACACGCCGCAACGGCTGCTCAAGACCTCAAGGACCTCGGCGATGAAAGCCCCACCTAACGGGGTCTCGAGTCTCAGTTTCCTGGATGCCTGGTGGCTGGAAGGTCATATCGAGGGCGTGACGGAATGGTCGATTGGTCACGAACGGCCGGGCGAGAAGTGAATTCGGCCAAAGAAGCATGTGAACTCTATCAGAAACTGCGCCGGACCAGCGTGCCCATGTATTATCAGTCGCGGGACCGTTGGATTGATGTGATGCGGTATACAATGGTCTTCACCGCATCGCTCTTCGATACCCATCGGAAAGTACAACAGTATGCCGCGAACGTCTATGTGTGACATGGAGGGCATGGTTGCCGAGTGATGTGCGCCTGAACTTCTTTGTGCGATCGAATCAGAGACGGGGTGCTGCATGCGGGTTAGCGGCAGCGGCTCTCTTTGGAATGAGTCCTCCGCTCGCCAAGCTCCTGCTTCCCGAGGCTGGACCCCTTCTCATCGCGGGCTTGCTCTATCTTGGAGCCGGAGTGGGACTCCTTGTCTTTGAGAGAGTGTTCTACCGTGGATCTGAAACCTCACGGCGCGAGACACAAGTTGGGCCTTCCGATCGATGGTTATTGGCGGGCATCGTCTTCACAGGCGGCATCCTAGGACCTGTCTTCATGCTGTGGGGGTTACAACGCGTGACGGGAGTGTTCGGCTCGCTGCTGCTGAACTTGGAAGCGCCCTTCACGATTGTGTTGGCCCTGCTGCTCTTTCGAGAACACCTCGGGCGGGTCGAGGGAGTTGGCGCCGTGCTGATCATCATCGCGGCTGCGCTCCTTCAGTACCGATCGGGGGATCTGCGTCCTGATGTGTGGGGATTCTTCGCCATCGCCGGCGCCTGCCTCTCGTGGGCGCTAGATAACAATTTGAGTCAGCGATTATCCTTTCGCGATCCAATCGTCGTGACGCGGATCAAGACATTAAGCGCGGGGGTCTGTACGCTGAGTCTCGCTGTCGTGGTCGATCACAGCTTGCCTCGGCCACTGATCCTCATCGCCGCCTTGCTGCTGGGGGTTCTCAGCTATGGTGTGAGTCTCGTGTTGGATATGCAGGCGCTCCGTCTGTTAGGAGCCGCACGGGAAGCCGGATTCTTTGCGACCGCGCCGTTTATAGGTGCCCTGGCCGCTGTGCCTCTTTTAGGTGAACGCTGGGGATCACATGAAATCGTCGCCACGGTTGTGATGGTGCTGGGAGTGGGACTGCTGCTCAGCGCCCGTCATCACCACATCCACGTCCATGCGGAGGTTCTGCATGACCATACCCATGTGCACGAGGACCACCACGACCATGAGCATGAGGGAGAGCATCCGATTGAGGAGCCACATGCACATCTGCATGGGCATCTTCCCCTGATGCATGACCATCCGCATGTCTCCGATCTCCATCACCGCCATGAACATGGGTAGCTTCGTGATGGACAGCTTGGTGATGCATGGATGGTATCTGTGAGGCCATATGAGGAGGTGGCATGGAATGATGTCCGAACCGCTGGAACTTGAACGGCGCTTGGACCATGAGGAGTGGATCATTGAGCGAGAAGTCAATATTCGGCTTGTTGCTGCTGGTATCAATGAACTGCCTGAGGCTCTTCCTCCCTCTCCTCTCAAGATTTTCCTGGCTCAATTCTCCAGTCTCATCGTCTGGGTCCTCATCAGCGCGGCAATCGTGTCCGGCCTGCCACAGGAATGGGTCGAGACTGCGGCGATCCTCACCATCGTGGCCTTGAATGCCATCCCGGGGTTTGTCCATGAATTTCGAGCTGAGCGGTCGCTGTCAGCCCTGAAACAACTCTCAGGAGGGGAGCGCGATCTAGGCTTCTTAAGATTGAGTGGTCTATGAAAGATCCGATCAGACTGGAAGCGAAGATGGCTGGGGAGGCTTGTCGTACCGCTGGGATTCACACCGCCAGATCATAAAGACACAGCAGTCGCCGTTGCGAATGAGTTCGGCTTTATGAAGCGGGGACACGAGCGGCATCACAATCAGGAGAGGTGGACGATGAGCCCTGATGTTCTAATCCGGTTGTCGGCCTTTACCGGGGTGCTGGGTCTGATGGCTTTGTGGGAAATATTTGTCCCGAGGCGCCAGTTGAATACACCGAAGATGCGACGCTGGATCGCCAACCTCTCGGTGGTGGTGTTAGATTCGGCCATCGTCCGCCTGCTGTTCTCTGCGGGCGCGGTCGGCACCGCGCTACTGGCTGCCGAACGGAATTGGGGTGTCTTGAACCACGTGAGCTGGCCGCTCTGGATCGAGATGGTGGTGGCGGTTGTCGCGCTAGATTTCGTGCTCTATCTGCAACATGTGCTGTTCCACGCCGTACCCCTCTTCTGGCGCTTCCATATGATGCATCACGCGGATCTGGATTGTGATGTCACCACCGGGCTCCGGTTCCATCCGGTAGAAGTGGTCCTTTCAATGGTCATTAAAGTGGCAGCTGTGGTCGTCCTCGGGGCGGCGCCGTTGGCCGTCCTTTGCTTTGAAGTACTGCTGAACGCCACGTCCATGTTTAACCACAGCAACGTATGGATGCCCGCCGCGGTGGATCGAGTCCTTCGATGGATACTCGTGACTCCCGATATGCACCGCATCCACCATTCGATCAGGCATCGGGAAACGAACTCGAACTTTGGGTTTAATCTGCCGTGGTGGGATCGCTTGCTGGGTACCTATCGCGTAGAACCCATCTCTGGGCATATAGGTATGACGCTCGGGCTTGAGCAGTTTCGAGATCCTTCTCAGTTGACCCTGGCCGGTATTCTTGCCCTTCCGTTTGTCGGGAAACCGGGCGAGTATCCACTCAGTCGAGAGGACTCAAGAGGGTCGTGATCGAAGTGACCATTTGACGACTATCCTTGGGAGTACAACCATATGGTTCGTCAGTTGCTTTGTCGAATCGGGGGGACGAAGGTAAGGGGGAGTAAGACAGAGGGAGCAAGGACGGAGCCGACCTGTGCAAAAGCGGAACCAATAGTGGCATATAGAAGGGATGAGATGACCAAGCGGTCATTTCGTTAACTCTTCGACACGCTTCCTGAGCAGACAAAAAGCCTCGTCAAAGGCCGACTCGATTTCGGCGTCAGATCCAATCGCTTTGGCTGGGTCAGGCGTGCTCCAATGCAGCTTTGTTGGCTTCCCCGGAAATAGCGGACAACTTTCACCAGCGGCTTGATCGCACACCGTAATCACGAGATCAAAAGTGTGATTTGCCAACTCGCTCCAGGACTTACTGCGCGGGTGACCTGGATCAATGCCATGTCGCGTGAGCGTTTTAATGGACTTAGGGTGCACAGAGCCCGTCGGATGGCTCCCTGCGCTCCAGGCCTGATATAGGCCATGGCCAAGCGCATTGATCAACGCTTCCGCCATCACCGACCGACACGAATTGCCCGTGCAGAGCACCAATACTTTGGTAACTTTGGGGTTCATGAGCCGCAGCACCCGGCCGTTTGATCAGACGGCTCACAGCAGTTGGGCTGCCCCATCGTCGCAGGCGTGCAGCAGGCACGGTCCGTCGATTCGGCTTGTCCTGAGAAGAGTTGAACATCTTCCATCGTCCGATACGTTTCCCATGCGACCCCCGCGGGATCTTGCACCCACGATTTTTCCGACCGGGCGTAACAGCAGACTGTTTCCCCTTCATCGGCCAATGTAACATCGTTCGCCTTGAGACGATCCCGGACTTCTGCCAATTCCGTGTCCTCCTCAACCTGAATGCCCAAGTGATCGATGCCTTTCTTGGCGCGTGTCGAGATCGCAAAGTTCACGCGAGGGTCCTCCAACAACCATTTGGCATAATCAGGTTTCGTTTTGATTGGAGGGACCCCAAAGAGTGCTGTGTAGAAGTTGATACCTTCGCTAAGGTTCTCTACCCCAATGTGCAGATGTAATCGTTTCATGATGGTTCTCCTTTCGTGGCTATCCGGCGGTCAGCCCGGCGACCAATTGCGTGATCGCATCCGTTAACAACTAATTGAACAAGCGAGTCTGAGACTTCCCTTCAATACAATGAGTAGGCCAACAAACAGTGCCATATAGAGCAACCAATCTCGGAATACGTGGAGGAGGGTGACCGGCTTGCTCAAACCGGGCCATATCGGCTTCGATGACTTTTCGAAGACGTACACACATATCAGTATGGCCGAGGACATAATGCCAACCAGGCTCAGCCATTCCATGTATGCCCCCACTGTGCGTGGTTCTGGGCCGGTCCTGCGGATCAAAGCTGGGGTCGGTAACAAGTTTCCCTGTCTTCTGATCGTGTGATTCGACCGCAACCTGGGCCAGACCAGCACCACACACATATTTCCCGTCACTGACACAGGTCATGCTGTGACCTCTTTCAAAGGGAACCAGTGCCGGGTTCGATTGCACACATGACACACGGACAGCATGACCGGAACTTCGACTAACACGCCGACGACGGTAGCCAGCGCGGCCCCGGATTCGGGACCGAACAACGCAATAGCCGTTGCCACGGCGAGTTCAAAGAAGTTGCTCGCTCCGATCAGTGCTCCCGGCGCCGCGACGACATAAGGGACCCTCAAGCACTTCATCAAGCCGTAGGCCAAGGAGGCATTGAAATAGACCTGCAGAAGAATCGGGATCGCAATCAGCAGGACGTGGAGGGGTTTGCCCAGAATATTGTCTGCTTGAAAGGCAAAAATCAGGATTAAGGTCACGAGTAGCGCTATGATCGTGACGGGAGCAAACCGAGGAAGAAGCGTATCCTCAAACCAGGTCTTCCCTCGCTGCCTGATGAACCTCTGTCGGATCAGGACTCCCAATACCAACGGAATCACAATAAAGCCTACGACCGAATAGACGAGCACCGCGAACGGTACAGTGAGCGAGGAAGCGCCACCGACCAGGAAGCCGACGATCGGAGCAAACAGCACGAGCATGATCAGATCGTTCACCGAGACCTGAACCAAGGTATAGGCCGGATCGCCATCCGTGAGATAGCTCCAGACAAAGACCATCGCGGTACACGGTGCGGCAGCGAGGATGATGGATCCAGCGATGTATTGGTCCGCTTCGGCAGGAGTCATCCAGGCTGAGAACATGAATCGAAAAAAGACCCAGGCCAAGAGAGCCATGGAGAACGGTTTCACCACCCAATTGATAAAGAGAGTGACCAGTAAGCCCTGAGGACGCTGGCCGACCTTCGCCACGGCACGAAAATCAACTTTCATCATCATGGGGGTGATCATCAGCCAGATCAGAACGGCCATGGGAAAATTCACATGACTGTCCTGGCCGAACTCCATATCTCGCAACGCCTGAATGACCCCAGGCGCTGATTTTCCCAGCAACACACCCGCGACCATACAGAGGCCCACCCAGACGGTTAGATAGCGTTCGAAGAGATTTAGCTTTTTGTCTGTCGGAAGCGTCTGCTGCTCGATGATTGCCACGGTGTCCATGGGGTATTCCATAAAATCAATAAATGTTGATGACTGAAGGCAAAAAAAGTCAGGGGCAACAACCTTTCTTCGCGGACCGGCCTGAGGGACGGTTAAGGGAGTTCACCGCCTCCTGCAGTTCTTCAAGTGCGTCTGGATTAAGCGAATAATACACCCATCGTCCTTCAGGTCGATCAAGGACTAGTCCCGCCTCTTTCAACACTCGGAGGTGAAACGAAAGCCGTGACTGGCCTGTCTTAAAGGCGTCTGTCAGTTCGCACACACATTGCTCGCCATCTTTCAGTTGTTCCAGGATCAATAACCGGGTTTCATCTGACAGGGCCTGGAACACTTTGGCAACGTCCGCTATTGGTTTAGCCATCTTTGTTCTCATGAGTTACGATATATCAACTATTATTGATTAGTCAAGGAGTGGCGGTCGGACGATATTTCTGTAGGTTTTTGGAGTGCCCCCCTAGAATGAGACAGAAAAAATTAGCACACTTGTCACAGTAGAGGAGGTGGCAAGTGGCAAAAAAGCGGGTGGGCAAGTTTCCAAAGGCCTTTCGGCAGATGGCCGTGGACCGGCTCAAGCAGTGCGAGAATATTGTGGAGCTTGCAACAGAGCTCGGGATCCATCGGCGGCTGTTGTATCGGTGGCGCGATCAACTCGACCCGGCCGAGAGTGAGGACAGTCCACCGCCCGCGAACGCGCGGGAGTCCACACTGCGGAAAGAGGTCAGCCAGCTGAAGCGTCTGTTAGCGGATAAAACGGTGGAGATCGATTTTTTCAAAGGTGCCTTGCGAAAAGTCGAGGCTCGACGCCAGCGGAGCGGAAACTCTGGCGGGAAGGCATCTATGAGGAGATCCGGGACGTGATGCCGACGCAAGGCGCTTTGAGCATCGAGCGGATGTGTCAGTTGGCCCGGGTGAGCCGGGCGAGCTTTTACCGCTCGCTTGTTGAGCACCACCCGGAGGAAGAGGACATGGCGGTACGCTCTTCGATTCAGCAGATTGCCTTGGCGCATCGGCGTCGGTACGGCTACCGGCGGATCAGCGCGGAGCTGCGCACGCGAGGCCTGCTTGTGAACCGGAAGCGGGTGTTACGGCTCATGCAGGCAGACAACCTGCTGGCCGTGCAGCCGAGAGCCTTCGTGGTCACGACGGAGTCCGACCACCATTTGGACGTCTATCTGAACTTGGCCAGCCGCATGACGCTGACCGGGATGAATCAGCTTTGGGTGGCGGATATTACCTATAGTACGCCCAGCCAACGAAGCCCGCCTGTCTGGGGCTGAGTTGCTTGAGCATGTCTGGAATGCATGACTCGATGGAGCTGCTATAGCAGTCACGAGCATGCCCTCCTTCTGCTACGAGAAGAAGTGAGCCGAAGCGGCGGTGACTTGCCGGACACTGGCAAGGTGACGAAGTCCGCGGGAAACGGGGCGTGCGGCGAAGCGGTTACGCCAAGATGCGCCTCTAGGCTGAGCACGGGACGGTTGAGGAACACGCACCTATTGACACGCATCTGAGGGTTGAAATGTCACCCCTGCCGACACCGCTTCACAGGCAGGACGCGGATCCGTGCCCGTCATACGTATGGACTGGGATGGCGAGTGCTGGCGAGACATGTACGCTGGCCAGCAGGGAGTCATGGGGAGCGCGTAGCTAGACCATGACGTCCGCGACGACTTGCGGAACGCAAGGAGAAAGACTGCGATAGGCAACCTCGCCCGTGTGTGGAGTCCAGCATGTGAACTGGGGAAGGCGTGTACCGATGACAAGGGAGTGTGTCCCCCGAGGCGGTACACGTTGACGGAGCCCTCGTAGTAGTCCGCGGTCGGGAAAGCCGGCCACATGGCGAAGGGGGCAGTTTGAGCGGCATGTGTGGCGGATTACCTGACCACAATGAGGTGAAGACCTTTGATAATCAGGGAAATGCAACGCAAGCTGGCGACGTGGTCAATGGAGAACCCCGAACGCAAGTTCGATCGACTCCTGAGACTGATTGCGGATCGAACATGGCTGGCCGAAGCCGCGCGCATCACGCTCGCATCCAGTGGCGCGCGAACGCCGGGCGTCGATGGGGTCGACAAGGCCCTGATGACGGAAACCCTTCATCAGGAACGGGCGACGATACGTGCCGAGCTGTTAGCGGGCTGCTACAAGCCGCAACCCGCACGGCGCGTGTACATACCCAAGGCGAACGGCAAGGTGAGGCCCTTAGGGATTCCCAGTCTGCGGGATCGAGTGGTCCAGCGAGCGATGCTGATGGCCATGGAGCCGATCTGGGAAAGTGATTTCCATCGGGCGTCCTATGGCTTCAGGCCCGCCCGAAGTGTGCACCATGCGATACGAACGGTCAAATTGCAGCTGCAGGACAGTGATGAGCAAAGAACGGCGGGGCGCTGGGTGATTGAGGGCGACCTCGCCAGCTACTTTGAGACGGTCCATCACCGCCTGCTACTGAAAGGCGTCCGCAAACGTATTGCCGATCAGCGCTTCCTGGCCCTGCTTTGGACGTGCATCAAAGCAGGCTGTGTTGATCGGGGGCTCTTTTATGCCGCAAGCGACGGCGTTCCACAAGGAGGGGTCATCTCTCCGCTGCTATCCAACATCGTGTTACATGAATTCGATGGCTGGATGGAGGCGAACTACCTGAGCAAGAAGGTGCGCAAGGACCGATGGGCATGGAACTTCGGCATTCTCACACAGCGGCCGATTGCTGTGCGAGAGAACCGGCAGTGGAAACCAGGCGTCTCCTACTGCCGCTACGCGGATGATTTCGTCGTGGTCGTCAAAGGAACCAAAACACACGCAGCGGCAATACGCGAAGCGTGCCGGACGTTTCTGGAAGGTCAGCTCAAACTCACGTTGAAGATGGAGAAGACCCATATCACCCACGTGAATGACGGCTTTGTCTTCCTCGGCCACCGCATCATTCGCAAGCGGGGACCGCGAGGTCATCTGCGACCGGTCACGACGATCCCATGGGAGAAGTACCGGGGCTTCACGGCCAAGCTGGTCAAGGAACTATCCGGCAATTACAGCGTGAACCACATGGACCTGATGGAACGCCTGAACCGGACACTCTCGGGGTGGGCGAACTTCTATCGATACACGGACTATACGGCGACCATCTTTAGCCGAGTGGACCGGACCGTCTTCTGGAAGCTCGGATATTGGCTCGCGCGCAAGTATCGGCGAGGATTCCCGAGCCTGATGCGCGAACACGTCCGGGCCCCAGAACTGGGGCGTGCCACCACGTGGGTACTGAAGGGACAGAATAGTCGTGGGTGGTATGGCGAACAGGCGCTTCGGCGCCTGGTCACCAGCCACAAAGGTCAGTTCAGGTGGCGGACCCCGGAAGGGAACCCGTACCTGATTCGCGACGAGCATCGCACGTTTCTCGAATCGCGTTACGCTGACGTGGCTTTTGCGTTAAGCAACGCTTGAATGGAGAGCCGGATGCGCTGAGAGGTGCAAGTCCGGTTCGGGGAGGAGAGACTGGGAGCTAGTTCGACTACGCCCGGTCTCTCACTCCACTTCGCCTGCGCGCCGAGTTCGTCTACTTGGCGGTGATCCTCGATCGGTTCTCGCGCAAGGTGGTGGGCTGGGCGCTGGGCAAGACGCTGGCGACTCGTTTGCCGCTGGAGGCGTTGCACCACGCGATCACGACTCGTCAGCCGCCGCCGGGCGTGGTCCATCATTCGGATCGGGGCATCCAGGGCGGATTCAAGTGATCGTCGCAACATCTTAACGAAGGAGGTTGCGATGAACATTCGAAAGCGGCGTTCGGATCGGTCTGGGCGGCCCCCCTTGCTGTCACCAGGTCGACCGTCAGTGGCAGGAGGAGAGGAACGGCGACGGTTCTGGGCAGCGATCGCGGCAGGCATGGCCAGTGAGGATGCCGCAATCGAGGCCGGTGTGTCGCCGCCGGTAGGAACAAGATGGTTCCGGAAGGCAGGCGGCATGCCACCAGCGATGTTTGGATGCTCGGCGAGGCCGCTCTCCGGCCGGTATCTCTCGTTTGCAGAGCGAGAGGAGATCGCGCTCCTTCGCGTGCAAGGTTCCTCTATGCAGGAGGTCGCTCGCCGACTCGGGCGGGCAGCATCGACGATCTCCCGGGAGTTGCGGCGCAACGCCGCCACCCGAAGCGGCAGTCTGGAATATCGTGCGACGACAGCGCAATGGCATGCCGAGCGAGCCGCTCGCCGTCCCAAGCCGGCGAAGCTTGCGCAAAACGGGCCATTGCGGGCGTATGTGGAAGAACGACTGGCTGGCGTCGTCGTCGCTCCGAACGGTGCTCCTGTTCCCGGTCCGGCCGTGTGCTGGAAAGGCCGTCGGCATGGACCCCGGCAGGATAGGCGGTGGGCAAACGCATGGAGCCCGGAGCAGATCGCCCGTCGCCTGCCGGTCGACTTCCCGGAAGATGAGACCATGCGCATCAGCCATGAAGCCATCTATCAAGCGCTGTTCGTTCACGCTCGAGGTGCGCTGCGCCGCGAGCTGGCGGCCTGTTTGCGCACCGGGCGGGCATTGCGGATGCCGAGGGCGCGCATGCACAAGCGAGGCAAGGCCTTCATCTCGCCCGAGATCATGATCAGTCAACGTCCGGCGGAGGCCGCCGATCGCGCCATGCCGGGCCACTGGGAGGGGGACCTCATTCTGGGTCTTGGCAGCTCCGCGATCGGCACCTTGGTGGAGCGCACAACGCGCTTCACCCTGCTGCTGCACCTGCCTCGCATGACGGGCCATGGCCATGAGGCTCGCGTGAAGAACGGCCCCGCGCTCGCCGGACACGGTGCCGAGGCCGTGCGTGACGCCATCACGCGCACGATCATCACCTTGCCTCAGCAGCTCCGCCGGTCGCTGACGTGGGATCAAGGGGCTGAGATGGCCCAGCACGCACGCCTGACGATCGACGCAGGCGTGCAGGTCTACTTCTGCGACCCTCACAGCCCGTGGCAACGTGGCACCAACGAAAACACCAACGGGTTGCTGCGCCAGTACTTCCCTAAAGGCACGGATCTGAGCGTGCACAGCGCCGAGGAGATTGCGGCCGTGGCGGCCGCCCTCAATGCCAGGCCTCGTAAAACGCTGAATTGGAAAACGCCTGCAGAGGTGCTTGACCACTTGCTCTGATAGGCCAACAAAGAATATGTTGCAACGACCACTTGAATCCGCCCAGTATGCCGCCGGGGCCTACGTGCAACTGCTCCGGCAGCATCAGATGCTCCCGAGCATGAGCCGGCCGGCGAACCCCTACGACAATGCCAGTTGCGAGAGCTTCATGAAGACGCTCAAGCGGGAGGAAATCTACGCGAATGCGTATCGTGATCTTGAGCATATACATAGGAACATGGCAGCCTTCATCGATCAGTACTATAACCGCATCCGACTCCACTCGGCGCTGGGCTATCGTCAACCGGAGGAGTTCGAGCACGCGATGGCATCAAGGCACGTGCCTAGGGCGGCCGGGGGCCTTCGTGGTGGGGCATAGCTGTCCGAGGAAGTAGGATTGGTTACAATTTGTCATTCGCAAGCTATTGACTATGAAACTGATTGATGAGGTAAAGGGCTCTTCGTTCCTGCACCAACCACGACGTAAACCTGGTGCAGGAGGGTAGCCCGGAGGGAACACCGCTTACAAAGCATCGGATATGATGAAGTATCACCGTGCGATTTTGCCTCACCATAAACTTGAAAGAAACCTTCTAGACCTTCTCTGCAATCTCAAGGCGCTATGGCCTTCATTATGTGGCTATTCCAAGCACTGAGGGGATTGAACATGCCTAAACTTCTCATCACAATTGAAAAGGAGCATCTCAATGACGATGGGTCCGATGCGAGCGTATCGCCAGGTTGTCAAAAAATATAGCGGCATCAAGACGCTCACTGACGAAGCCATGCGACATTTTCTTGATGTCGTGTTGCCCACGTTGCCTCATCGGACGCAGCAAATGTTTGCAGACGAGATCTTTTTCTTCACGACGGGGTTGCCGCCGATGTATACAGACCTAGAACCCACAACACCTGCGAAGGGTGCAAGAACGCCTCGCTCCAAATCAACAAGACCCAGGAGCAATTGTCAAGCAACTCAGGATGCCTTTGATATTCAGCGGCGGGCCGTTGAGGTGTTCGGAACTGAGGCAAAAGCTCGTGCGTGGCTCACACGTCCGAACAAGACAGGCAAAAACAAATCCCCGCTTACAATGCTTGGAACCAAGGCCGGGAATGCCCGTGTGGTGGCGATCCTGAACAGGGTCTCTGGAAGGCTACGTGGAAGCCAATCGCCGAAGGCTCGTTCAGGTGGAAAGAAAAGACGACGGCTTTCACAGTAGCACTCTGACCATCATTCATGTCCGCGTCCCCTCCGTGCCCCTCTCGCCAGAAAGACGCGAACGTACGCGCCCGCAAATCCGGGAGATCATGATACACGCGATGCTCCGAACGAGAGGCAACAGATCGATGCTGGGCTTAGCTGCTTAGCCTTGAACTGACGTGCTACGGATATGGTATAGGACGATCAGCGCGTCGCCGAGCCGCGTTCTGAGTCGGTTGGGTTTCTGATCACACACGGATGGCCAGATTGGCGAATAGTCTGTCAACGTATACTGGCTTGGCATCACCATTCCCCGATGAGGAAGAGCTTGTGTCTCCGCCATCGCGCGTCGCGCTGAGCGACATGCATTCTATGGCTACATGGTCGTTACCAGCACCTCGAACACGTTGAAGCGCAAGAAGCCACTGGCTGTTTGAGAGAGGCTGAAGGTGTTGCCCATGGCCCGTGAAAGCCGCGCGCGAATGGTCTCCATGTGTTTCCAATAGCTACCGTTCTTCAGGAGTGTCAGCAACAGCTCGGACGAAAGCCGCCCACTGCCCTCATTGGGCGTACCATCATCTCTTACCCGAAACGCCGCGACGGTGATGTAATGCTTCCTGTTGTCCATCGGTTTACCTGGTTAGTTTGCCCAGCATCCTTCAAGCATTCGGAAACCAAACGAGCCTGGCCGAAGAGGCACGCAAACATTTGAGTTTGATCATCTACATCGTCTGACCGACGCCGGCCAGCTGTCGTACCTCAGTAATGGGTAGAGTGACCTAACCAAAGTCGTCGTAGCGTGTTTGGCCCTCACTCTCATCATCCTCTTCATCCGTGAGATCGAGAACCTGGCGTTCGTCTTTCCACCACAGCAAGGTAAGGACAAGGTTGGGGGTTATTCGCACAGAATCTTCGCAGATCGTGTAGTTGTTGGATCTTGGATGATTAATCCATTGGGCGGCATTCACGACAGTTGGCCCGGGAGGCATGATCGCCGCGCTTCTATGCAATCCAAAGGCAACCGTGTCTCTGCCCAGGCTTTCATGCGGCCAGACAGTCCTCGGCACAATGTCGCTTCGCGTAAACCATGTTCGTCCTCGGACGTTGGAGCAGAGGACCATTGATGGGAAAGATCCGTATTCCACCAATCGAATAGCGGTGGCCGTCGTACTGGTTTGAAAGGTGTTGGCCAGCTCCTCCACCGTATGGAACGAGATCGGGTGATTCTGGGTTCGAGGCTGGAACATATGGACGGGCATAAGGAGGTCCGCCGCATAACGATTCGCCCGCTTTTCAGGATTCTCGGAAAACCATTCAGAAGTGAACTGACTGTCTGTGCAAGCAAGCGCCGCCTTCCCACGATCGTGCATCCAGTGCCCTAACTCGTGCCCACCAGAAAAGCGTCGGCGGGCGGGAGACGAGGCGCTATCTATGGTGATAATGGCGCGATCACCATATCCAAGAATGCAGGCGGCACAACCTTTCAGCGGGGCATAGACAATCGTCGCCCCGCAATGTTGCGCGATGGCTTCCACATCAATATCGCGGGGATCCTCGATGCCTAATTCATACAAGAGGTTTGCTGGTGAGATGGGTCTTGTTGGGGACACCGAGCAGTTAGCCTTGCTGGGAGGGGAGATCATCTAGAACTCCAAGGTCTTGCAGTTGCTTCAACAGGAGGTCCACATCCTCATCGGTCAATGCGTGGAATTCACGGCCGGCAGCCGTGAGGACACCTCGCAGGTCTGGTTTCATCGCAAAGACTGTGGTGAGCAACTCGCGCCTCTTCCCGCTGGACTGCGGTAATGGAGATGCCCTTTTCCCCATGGAAAGAATCCGCGCATCGTACTCAGCCCTGGCGCGACGGAGTTTCCCTTGTTTATGGCGCGTGATCGCACTGGCGATAACCGTTTTGGCTTGGTTCGCCAGAGACTCGACATCAAGCCCCTCCTCACGGCATTCCCTCCACAGGTCCTCTGGAGAGGTTTCCGCTACAGACTCAGCGAGCGCATTCAGGATGGTTCGCCGTTCTCGTTCATTATCCTGTGGCATATCAGTCATGAGCCTTTACTTTTGCGAGCGTTCTGACCTTCCGCCTCAAGCGCTTCATTCCCGTTTCATAGTCAGACTTGGTGATGCCGAGAACCATCTGTATCTCTGGACCTGTCATTTCGGCTCGCATGCCACTGAGAATTTCCGTTACGAGGGAGTCGTCACGAAATGTATCGGTCAGATGCCGGATCTCGCTATTCCCCATTATGACACGCTCCGGAGAGGGTGTGGTGGATGCGTGCTGCTGAAGTTCGTTCACCTCTCCGCCTTCGGGATGAAGGCGGATGAGTTCGCTCTCTGAATACGTCCCAGCTTGCCGTGTAGAGACCTCTTCAGCCCAATGTGACGAAACACTTCGCATCACGCCAATCAAATGCCCCACCAAATCCACCGCACGCGTGTTCCAATTGCGCCGGCCCTCGAGGGTGAGCGTGACGGCTTCATTCAGCAGATCCTGCGCATCACGTCCCTCGGCGGATCGCCCGATTATCGCGATGCGGCTTGTCGCATATTGTTGCAACTTCAAAAGTTGGGCTTTGTTCTGATACAGGGATTCCAAAGCCGCAATGAGGTCGGTTTCGGTAGAAACCGCCTCTCTGATGGCCTTAGAGGACGTCGATTGTGAATCCGTCTCCTCCTTGCCCACACTCCCTCTACCTTTGTATGCCCGAATGACCTGCAAGGCCGGACAGGCGAAAAAAACTTTCTGTTTGTCCGAATTTGCCTCGCTGGCGGCATTGTACTGTAGGGAGAGTGGTGAAACAAATCTCAGAACGGGGAGGTCCATCGTGGGAAGAAAGACATATCACGTAACTCCAGCGAGCAACGGCGATTGGAAGGTGACAGGCGTCGGAAACAGCCGAGCTTCAGGTGTGCACGCTAATAAGGCGGACGCCGTGGCGCAGGCAAAAGAATTGGCGAAATCTCAGGATCTCGGCCAAGTGGTGATTCATAGTCGGGACGGAAAGATTCAAACGGAACACACCTATGGCTCCGACCCGCATCCACCCAAAGGATAGCCGGTCGGCAGCTTGGATGTCTTAGTCGTACAGGGATTTGACTTGGCGTAGGAACGTACACGTTGACAATGCGTCGCTCGTGCCTTTGAGTTATGTGAAAGACAATCCATCGGAGGAGTGCATGGACGTACAAGAAAGCAAGCAAGAGCACCAAAAAGTCTTCACCATAATTGTGAATGGTCGGCAAAAGATGGTGGAGACGAAAGAATTATCATTTACCCAAATCGTTGGATTGGCATTCGACAATCCGCCCACAGGCGAGAATACGGTGTTTACCGTTACATACAGGAAAGGTGAAGGGCATAAGCCCGAGGGCACGTTGGTCGAAGGCGACATGGTCAAAATCAAGAACGGGATGATTTTTAATGTCACAGCAACTGATAAATCATAGCCCCGATCTCAAAAGGCTACGCGATGAGGGGTATGACGTCGCGGTTCAGTCTAACTATCTCCTTATCAGGCGTGTTCCTTACGTCAATTCCAACCGAGAGGTCAAACGCGGGATCCTTATTTCGGAATTGAGTTTGGCGGGCGATGTGACGACTGCTCCCAGTACTCATGTCGTCTATTTTACGGGCGATCACCCTTGCAACAAGGACGGATCTCTCTTGATCAAGATCAAGCATCAAAGCGAACAACAGCGCCTTGGTCCTGATCTCGTCGCCAATCATTCGTTCTCCAGCAAGCCGAGTAGAGGGTATAAGGACTACTACGAGAAGATGTCGACGTACGCGACCATCATTTCAAGCCCTGCCGAGTCCATCGATCCACGTGCAACTGCCACGGTGTTTCCGATCATTGAAGCCGAGGCAGACCATTCGGTCTTCAACTATATGGATACAGCCTCGAGCCGGGCTGGGATTCAGATCGTGAGCAGGAAGCTGGAACTCGCGAAGGTTGGGATCATAGGTTTGGGTGGGACCGGGTCATATGTGTTAGACCTCGTGGCAAAAACTCCCATTAAAGAGATTCATCTGTTCGACGGCGATCAATTTCTGCAGCACAACGCCTTTCGGTCGCCAGGAGCGCCATCGCTTGATGAACTGCGAGCGGCTCCAAAGAAGGTCGTGTACTTCAAGTCTCGATATGCGCACCTGCACAGACACATCGTTGCCAACGATTGCTTTATCGACGCCTCAAATATCGAGCAACTGCGGGGAATGAGCTTTGTGTTCCTTTGTCTCGACAGCGGCAGCGCAAAAAAGGTGATCGTCGAGAAGCTGGAAGACTGGGCCGTACCCTTTATCGACGTGGGTATGGGAGTCGAGTTAGTCGATGACGCATTGGGGGGAATCCTCAGAATCACAACCAGCATCCCCAAGACACCTCAGTCTGCGAAATCCAGACAGCGAATCTCCTTCTCTGAGAGGGGCGAGAACAACGACTATTCGCGAAACATCCAGATTGCTGATCTGAATGCCCTGAATGCTACGCTTGCGGTCGTCAAATGGAAGAAATTGTGTGGCTTTTATCGGGATTTGGAAAAGGAGCATACCAGTGTGTACACCATCGATGGCAATATTCTGAATAATGAAGATCAGAGATGAAGCGCACAGCTCACCTCATACACGAGTTTGTCGACTTCATTCCCTCTCAACTGAAAGACGGAACGGTCTACGTATCCTTGCCTTTCGCCACCGCGGTTCACAAATGTTGCTGTGGCTGCGGCAATGAGGTGGTGACTCCACTGTCTCCGACAGACTGGACTCTCATCTTTGATGGCGCCTCCATTTCACTTGACCCATCGATCGGGAACTGGAGTTTTTCCTGTCGATCTCATTATTGGATTACTCGGAATACGGTCATGTGGGCCCGAGACTGGTCCAGCGCGGAAGTGGAGGCTGTGAGGGGCTATGACAAATTCGTGAAACAACGTCATTTGGATCAGATCCGAGCGCTGCCTCCTATTGATAGGAGGCGCATACATGGGGAAGGCCTACGAGATGAGAAACCACTGGAACGCTTGTTGCGCAAGGCTAAAAGTTGGTGGGCATAGTCGGTTGCGTCAGGATGATGAGCCTTGTTGCTTCACCGCGACCTATTCGGTTTCTTCCAACCCCTTATCAAGCTGGGCCATGTATGTATTCGACGCGTTAGAGGTCGTAATCCTTCGATCAAGTGCCTGTTCGGTGCGCTGCGTATCATCTTTGACGATGGCGAAAAAATCGTCCCAGGCGCTGCGGGATGGCGAGATTCGAGCATGGAAAGTATTAAATGCTGTCAGAGCTGAGGAGGGGAATAGGCGCAAACAGCCACGGCGCAGTGGCTCCTGGTTGACGCCCACCGATCTCCGTGTGAGAATGTCGCAACCCTCTCAAGTAAAGAGATCCAGGATGAATTCTGATGGAGTTGGATCTGGGTAGTCTGCCAACTCACACACGCAGGCGTTTCTCTGAAGGGTATCCGTGAATCAATACTCGCATGCCGCCTAAAATCGTCAGCATACGCGAAGCCAAGACGCATCCAGTCTGACCGGCGTGAGGGCCGTTGACCAACTCCTGCCCACATGTGACAATACGGCCAGATTTCGAGGAGGATCCGATGAACGCTGAATACGAGAGCTGGGCCGAAACGCTGGATACCCTGTCCGATGCGGACGAGATGGAGGCGATCCGGGCGGGTGAAGCTGATGTCCGCGCTGGCAATGTCGTCTCGTTCGAGGAGGCGTTTGGCAAGCCGAATGAACCGTCAAAATATAAGCTGTCAGATTTCCTAGGCGAAATAACTGACGAAAACGTGCATAAAGTTGTAGACTTCAAGCCGACCGGGAAAGAGCTTCTTTGAGAGTAACGTATTATCCTAATCGCGGTGATATCACACGCTGATGTGGCGGTGGAAAAGATGAACGCTGAACGCGAAAGCTGGGCCGATCCGGACGAGAAACGCAGAGCCGACGCACAACTCGAAACGAAATTGTTGCAGGGGCTGAACAGCCCCGAGAGTGAACTGACACCGGCTGTCTGGCGTGACATTCGCAAAGAGGCGTTGGCTACGGCGGCGCGTGCGAGTGCCCCGGCGTGACTTAAGAAGATCGGCCAGCGGCAAGTAATCCCGTGTTCCGGGTGGTTGAGCCAGGCCGCTTGCGTCGGCACTTCGAAATCGAAGTTCGACTGATACGCGTCCCTTCAAACTCCCATTCACGATCACTCCCCGGGCCTTCAGATACGTGTGCCAGTGACCCATGCCCATGTAATCATATGGGCACCTCACAGCCATCTGCCGCTTCCGCTTGCGCGCATCACCGATAAACAGTGGCGACATCACGCCTGAGATTCCAGACCCGCCGCGGAACTGATCCCCGTGAGTCAGGAGGTAGGACGTGTTGTGCACGGTAAACACCTGATCGGCCCCGTCGGCGATCCCGAAGCTGATGCTTTTTCCCCCTGCGAAGTGCCGCTTCAACTTCAACAGCTGATACGCCAACCAGTCGTAGTTGTCGTAGACCCGGTTCTTCGCTCGCGGTTTTTTGTCGATGCGCCCATGATTCCCAACGACGGCCGGGATATACACCCTCCCGAACGCATTGTGCAGCAATTCAAGCCCGGCGATGAGATGGTCAACGAGGTGGAGCAGGCTCGCGTGGATCGGCGCCTCGTTCGGCTGAGCAGCTCTTCGTGGATGTCCCCGCTCAACATATCCTCACCCAGGGCGAGCACCGCGTAGTCGTAGGACGGTTTCGAGAGGTGATTCTTGGTGAGGTCTACGAACGTCCGGAAACAGCGTCCTGCGCGTTGGACGGCGATCTCGCAATTGTGGGCGTTGACATGCTCTACCTGCTCCGGAGTGACAACTCCGTCCCAGTGCCAATCTGAGGCGAGCAGGATGGGGACGCCCGTGGTGTGACCCTTCGTCTGTTTCTTGCGCCACGATGGCGGCTTAGCAGGCCCATCGACGCATTCGTGGATAATCTCAAGGAGCGCGTGCTGCGATACTTGCTCGCCTGTCATCGTCGTGAGCTGCCCGCGGAGGTCTTTAACTTGTTGTTCGATCTGCGCGATCTTCCGCAAATGCGCCGGCATGGCGGGCTCCACGAGCTTCACGCGCGCGATGGCTCCGGTCTTGCCATGCCGAACCTGCACACCGCCGCGTCCAGCTGGACTTCAGCGTGTTGACCGGGATCTTGAGACGGCGCGCCGCTTCCGCTTTGACCCCGCCCGCAGATTTAAATGCTTTGATTGCTTGTGCTACGTCTTGCTTGGTGAGTCTAGAATGAGCCATGTCCCGCAGTATACAGGACAACCACGTATGTGGCGGGGAGAGGTGGGGACTGCATAACGTTTGGAGGGGGCTAGCTGTAGACGCCGTGCTCGATACGGCCGAGGACGGTGAGCAGGCGGCGGCTCCCGGTCTTAGTAGAGAGGAGCGAACGTGGAGTAACGCCGGATCGTGCGCGGTTGGGGCGAGAGAGCCAGACCTTTGCTTTGGCCTTAGATCCAAACACGTCGTTGGCTCGGGCAATGACGGCGTCAGCATCCATGCACTATAATACCTCACCCCGATGGAGGCTGATGTATGGCGAGAAAATCCCCGACCCTGTCTCAGCTCTTGGATACACTAAACACTGCGCTGGAACGTGCCATCGATAGCGTAGACGCCGCTCTTGCTTTGTGCGACGCCTCCAACGCACGGATAGATGCGCTCAACAATCCCGAATCCACCCGCATTGCGCACAGCGTGCCCTGCAGGCCGCGATCATCTCGCCGCCACAGCGGTCGCATGCGTCCGTAGGAATCTCATCGCCTGAGCCTGATTTGTTCGTGGGGGAGAAATGTTGGGGGTAGCGGTCGAAGATTTTCGTCATGATTGTGGGGAATATCCTTGCGATGAGGCCAGCGCCGATAATGACGCCAGCTATGACGGCAAATTCATGCATGCGCTCCCCCTTGGGAGATATTTTAGTGCTCGTGCGAAATTAAAGATAGGTCTGGGGTCTAGGGTACGGGCTTCGATACGGACCACAGCTGCATTCGGTCGCCGACAGACTGCTTGATCGCGACGATGCTCATCATCCGAGTGTGCACACCATCGCGCACAGGCACCACAACAAGCGCCACCACCACAGTTTATGGTGCTCGATGACGTGACCTCAAGCTTCGATGCAGGGCATCAGTTCGCCTTAATGGACGCATTGCGCACGTTGCTTCAGTACGGCGCGGCTCCTGATGGCTTGCAGTTCATCATCTTGAGCCACGACACCAGCCTGGAGAAGTATTTCGACAAGCTCAACGGTACCACAGACTGGCATCACCAGAAGCTGCAAGGGATGCCGCCGAAGGGGCGCCTGATGGTGTCCGCACAGGGGGCAGATCGTCTCAAGGCCCAAGCGCAGCAGCATCTCCATGCGGGCCAAGTCGACATTGGCGCTCCGTTTCTGCGTCAATACCTCGAGTACAAGCTCGGGCAGATTATCTCCAAGTTGGAAGTACCGGTGCCGCCCGACTATACCACCCGCGGAGACAGGCGGACGCTTTCGACCTATATCGATGCGATCACCGATGCCGTGACGCTGTATCAAGCGGCGGGCCGTTGCGTTATGTCAGCGCAGCAGATCAGTGAGCTTCAGAATCATCATGCTCCCTCGATTGTGGGTAACTTCATACGCCACTACGAGACGGGGGCCGGCACGCCTTTCAATGCCTATGCCTTGCTCGGTGTGCTTCAGAGCATCAATGATCTTGCCGATTGCTTCACCTATGTCGACCCGGCCAAGGGTCGGAAGCAATATTATCGCCGACTCGATCGACATTAGCAGCCGGGCGTGTTTAGCTCTCGCAAGTAGGCGCGTCGACGAGCTCGAGCATTCCTTCGGAGATCATCCGGTCGACGGCGAAGTGGAGCGCCTCGTTTTCGTGCTCTGTGAATGCTGCGCCTTCGTAACGGCGAGCGAGATCGAGACGTAGTTCTTCAACCAGGCGAATGGTCATATAGCCATGCAGTGCGTAGGATTTCCGAGCCAGCTCGTCATCGGTTTCCGGGAAAGAGCGAGTGAAGTTCGTTGGTCTCGGCAACCCCTCCATTTCACCGTCTCACGATGTCGCAGTCTGGACGATGTGATGCTGGGAAACGTGAGCCGCTGCGGATAGTCCGCCGTAGAGGCGGGGCAACGATTGCTCCAAGACGGCTACATTCGGGGCACCGTTCAACTTTCGCCTATTGGCTCGGACGGCCTTGAGCTGAGCAAGGATCTCTAGCTCTTGCCCGAGCATCGCATTCGCCTGCAGGTACCGTGCTTCGGCAATCGCTGCTTCACAAGGCTCCAGACCAATCACGAAGTCAGCGAAGAGAGCGTCACGCTCGAAGGCCGTTTGATCGGCCTCGGCGATTGCCCCATTGATGCGCAACAGCTCGGCCGCCAGGACCACGGTTACAAGCATGTGGGCGTCAATCAATCGACCATATGCGGCCATGGCCTTCGCCTTGGCTTGATCGCCGTAGACCTTCTGAATGGCATGCAGCATGGCCGCCGCCTCGATGAATTTGCGCTTGTGACGCTCGATTGCGTCCTCGTCCAACGTCTTAGCCACGGGCACCGAGTTCCTTGAGTTCAGCCAGGAATACTCGTGCGCCGACATCGACGGCTCGCTGCGCTCCATCCGCGTCGACGTCCACGCCATTCTGGCGAATGGGCTCGCGATGATTATCTTGCACAAGACGAGGGCCAAACAACCAAACTAAGGGCAAGGTGGGCAGTAATTCTCACCGTGTCTTCGACGACATCCCTGATGGAGGCATTGTTTCCACCAAACCAGACCGTGGGGGATACTTTTCTGGGCCCAATCGGCTCCTCATCACGCTTGAGAATAGCAGCCGCTCCGGATTCAACCGGAAGGGTGCGTCGCGGCCAACATTGCGCCGCTTTGGCACTGGGACTGAGCTCAAACCACGCTCGACCGTGCGCACTTGCACAAATCAGCGCGGCGGGACGATCTGTCAGCTGGACCAAACGCATGGCGGTCGCGGTGATACTGGTTTCAAATTGTTCTGCCAACCCTCGAACCGTTTCTAAGGTGAGAGGCTTATCTTTCAAAAGCGATTGAAACAAATACTGTGGCAGGAGCAATTCAGCTGCATAGCGATTGGCCACGCTCTCTCTATCACGTCCTTCCCACTTACACATCAGCTGTTCATTATTGCAAACGAGGGCGACTTTGCCGCGATGCTTCATCCAATGGCCCAATTCATGAGCGGCAGAGAATCTTTTTCTCGACGTGGTCGCCCGTTGGTCCACTGTGATAATTGCGCGATTGCCGTGGCCGATAATCCGTCCTTCACACCCAACAAGCCGTTCGTACATCACTGTGGCGCCGCAGTATTGCGCAATGGCTTCGATATCAATGTCACGAGGAGCGGTGACGTGTAATGCTTTCAGCAACGCTTGTGGATCGTCAGCAATCATATTTAGCCGTACAGGACAGAAGAGCCTTATGAATACACACCCCTCGCATCACGGAGCAGGAATTCTCCCGACGATCCAAGTTGGAGAACATGGCAGATTGCATGAATACAGGGGGCAAGTCTCATAGTACTGTACACCCGTCGCGACGGCAAGTTAGCCCCCGATTTTAGGCATATGGCTCCATACAGAGGGCGAGGACCATGGCAACGTCGACGAAATCGAGCCCATGGAATTTCGACTTTTCTTTCACAAGCGGAAAGTCTGACGTCGTTCGGGCTTACCACGGAGCGCTATGAATGCGGTGAACACCTGTTTGCCGACGGCTCTCACTCGTGATGTCGTAAACCAGAAGGTTTGCGCGGATTGCCGCCCCTAGACTTTCTTGAATTTGAGAAGGCCCAAGACATGAAGTTGCCGCAAAAGGCTATCGACATCTGACGGCGCCATATCGCTCAATTTTCGGTGCTGACCAGTCAGCACCGCAGGCTTCAAGTACTGATGATGTGCGAGGCAAGCCTTGAGCAATTCCAACTTGTCTTTCATAGTCGTTGGCAAAGAAAGTCGAACACGCTTTAGCAAGGTGGCCTCTTTCTGATAGGTCTGACGGGATCGGGCCAATGCTTGCTCATTGTGCCTTCCAAGTGCTTCTGCGACTACTCTTCTCGTCTCCTCTTCAAGCTCTTGCGGTTCCAGGCCACTCTCCCGGATTTCTTCATCCAATTCTTCTTCGGACAAACTCATAATGGCTTCGGTCTGCAAATCTAACACACGCTCATATTGCAAATGGATGCTCTTCGATTTCGTTCTCATAAAGCTCCTTCTTGGATGTGCTTCTTGATCTTTTTAACTGCGCGCACCACTTGCATATTGTAAGCCATGTATTGACGGTTGGTCAGCTTGAGCTCTCGGCAAATATCTCGGCCGCTTAACCCGTCCAACTTCAACTGAAACACCTGATGGCCCATAGATTCATGCCCCAGAACGGCCGACATCTGGCATTTAATGTTGGTCACAATGTGGGCCTGGCGTTTCGCTTCTAATTCTGCTTCCGGATTCGGAAGAGGGGAGGGGAAATCATCAGCAGTCTTCCCTCTTACTTCATCATCGTCGCCATCTTCATCTTTTGAATTGAGCGCTGAGAGAAGAACCGGCTCTCGATATCGTTGACTCTTGTGATGCTCCGCATGGTTGCTCACCTCTGACCTGATAGCCCAACAGAGATGCTTATACATCGGATAACTTTTATTCCACGGTCTTCGTCCAGTTAGCGTAGCCAGCACGGCTTCCTGAACATAATCTGGCGCCTCTCTTCCCCCGACACCGGCAGTAAGCGATCTCACTAACCAGTTCAAACGCCGGTATTCTTTTGCGGTCAGCGCTTCAATGGCGCGGCGAGTTTCATCATCACTAGCATTCACAATCTTTGAAGCCCCACTTCCAAAGAACTGCTGGCCCAAAACATTTTTTTGAATCGGCTGTTAAAAACCGCCAAGAACTCAGTATAGGCAAGTATGCCGCATGGAGTTGCCTCCCACGGCGATCAGGATAACACGAGATAGAAAGAGC
>Ga0268299_1000956_pt1 | contig 65929 bp, 65 predicted proteins | sample NOBtaG_FD_193484 | JGI IMG/M metagenome (GOLD analysis project Ga0268299, IMG submission 193484) | Activated sludge microbial communities from bioreactor in Nijmegen, Gelderland, Netherland - NOB reactor | ecosystem: Engineered > Bioreactor > Aerobic > Activated sludge | place: Netherlands...
ACGTCCGGCTCCGACGTCGGCGCAACATCTGTGTCCAGCATAAAACCACTCCGCTCGTTACCTAGGAGCGGACGATGAACAATCACGAGCCGCCTATGAAGATGCGGTCAGAACACCGCTTACGTTGTTGGGATGGGTGTGAGGGCTGTGCAGTCCCCCGGTGGGACCGAAATTGGCCCAACAGGCGGTGATCGCAATCCCGCGATGCTCAACCTGAAGAAAGTCGAGCGCCGCCTTACAACCCTTGCGAAGGAGCAACACCAGCTCAGCGAATTCCTGCCTGGTGTGCATGTCGGTTTGGGTCTGCCAGAAGCCGCCCAACTCCAGCAGCGATGGCCGAGGTGAAGTCAGGCGATAGAGATCGGCCAAGAGCTGCCGATTCAGGGTCTCAGCCACTTTCGGTTGCAGATCAACTGTCCAGACGGGAGTGGGGAAGAACTCCTGAACGCTCGTATTGGCAAACATCCCGCGTCCCTGCTCTCAAGAGTTCCTTTTGACACCGCAACTCGGCAGGTCCAAAATTAAACAACGCAAGTCTGCGGGTCGAAATGATTCTTTGCAAGCATAAAGGTTCAGAAGGGCAGCAATTGCAGACTAATTGAATCTAGAGATGGCGGGACAGCGTCCTATGGGTGACCAACGGTGTCACCTAGTGGGTTGTCCTGGAGCGCGGCGGCACTACCTTAGCAAGAGGAAGAGCGAGAGCAGCGCCGCGCGGGTTTCGGCGAGCATGGAGTGGCGGCGGTCATTGACGCCCGGCTCAAAAAACGCTGGACTAGCGCTTTTCGGAGGTGGTTCACGCGATGATCGAGCGATGCCCGTGCCAACTCGTTGGTACCCTTGGGTCGCGGCTGGTGCAGTCGCGATCCTGATCTACCCGCTTTTGGCGGCTGGGCTCACTACGAGCGTCGGACGTGCCGGGGGCGTGGACCGCACGGCTCCTTATCATGCAGATCAGGTCGCACCCGTCGGGCGCGCTGAGCGCTTGCGGAGCCCTGGAGATCGAACTTAGTCGCTAGGAGCCACTTGCGCGAGCCGACAACTGGCGGGTCCTCATGTCCCGAAGGCTTGACCTTCCTCGGCGCGGCGACGCGATCGATAGGCAATGCGCAGGCGGCCGGCGCGGCCCTCCAGAGCTACGTGCTCCTTCCACTGCCATCCGTCGTGTTTTTGTCCGGACGGTAACCGCGCCATCACCTCGCCGGAAGTGACCAATGTTGCATCCAGCTCCTTGCACAGACGCTCAAGCCTTTCGGCGACGTTGACGACATCGCCGAACAGGGTGAATTCCGCGTGGGTCCCGCTGCGCAGAATCCCGCCGACTGCTGTTCCGGCGTGCAGGCCAATTCCGGCCCGAAGCGCACGCTTGCCGATGCGCTGCCTTTCCTCCGCCCATCGCTCGAGCGAGCTGCTCAGCGACACCGCACATGTAATTGCCTTCTCGACGTCGTCAGAGCCGTTCCAAGGTTGGCCAAATACCGCCATGACGCCGTCGCCAATGAACTTGTCGACCGTGCCGCCGTGCGCGAAGATCGCTGACGTTACGAGTTGGCGGTACTCTGCGAGGAGTTCGGCGACTTCCTCCGGAGAGGCGACCTCGCCAAAGAGTGTGAATGAACGCAAGTCGACGAACATCACGATGACCTGGCGCTGGGCCAGCTCGAGTGACTCGCCCGTCTGCTGAAGTTGCGAGAGCACATTTGGCGGGAAGAATCGGCTAAGGTTGGCCCGGCTGCGTTCACTGGCGACAGCGTCTTGCAACAGCACATTGTGGTCGTTTGTCACCAGGCAACAAACAAAGGCCGCGAAGCCGAAGGTGGTCGCTAGGCCTGCTTCCACCCAAAAGAGCTTCCAATCAAGCTCGCTGGACGCTCCAGTGGCCACATGCGCGTCGACGGCGACCGTCAGTAGTGCCAGCCATCCGAGAATGACCACGATGGCAAACAAGAGGATGAGACGCGGGTCGAGTCGCAGGGCGACATGGGTGAGCAGCACGAATCCGATTGCAAGCGACGGTGCCGTCAGGCTGTGGTCCAGTCCACTGGCGGCCGTGAACAAATGTTCATGGAAGAGAGCCACGACGAGAAGCGCATCGATCACTACGAGGCCTGCCGCCAGCCAAGGCGGGCCTCGCGTCATTGCTGCCAGCGCCAGTGCCAACGTCGTCACGAGTGCGTACCCGACGACAACGTTTGCATGGATCAGAAAGTTCTCGCGATTGGGCGCCAAGGCGAGATTGACGGCTAGGATGGCCAAGACGATGAGCCTCAGCCATGCAGATCGCCTCTCGACGTGCCAACGCGGCTGAACCGCACTCAGCGAGGAAATCTGCGGGATCAGCCCAGATACGGATATGCGTCGCATTTTGCAGCTTTGGCATCGTTGACCGGCCGAGGCGCCCGCCGAGGATGGTCCCAGCCAAAGGTCCATCGATCAGAATTTCACTTGCCCGGACTTGCCGGCGGCGTTCTTCAACACCAGCGTGACCTGGGCTCCTGCCGGTATCGAGCTCTTTGCTTCGCCCTTCAGAGCAGCGTCCCCCGATACGGCGAGTTGGATTGTCTCGCGCGTGTTGCCCGACACGACCAGCGCCGAGCCGCTGAAGCCCTTCGATGGGACCGGCTTGTTGGCCTCATCGAGCAGATTGATCGTCAGGACGTTGCCCGCCACGACGAGTTCGGCGTGAACGCCGGCAACGTCCTGCATCGGGCCGCCATTGGGCCCCTTGACATTGCCGTGGCTGTGTTGGGCGGCGGCTATGCCGGACCACAAGATCAGCGCAACGACGGCCAGAATTCTTTTCATCAGCTTTCTCCTTGTTGAGCAGGCTTTTCGCGATTGAACAGCACATAAAGCGCGGGCAGGACCATGAGGGTGAGGATCGTGGACGACACGATGCCGCCGATGACGACAGTAGCCAGAGGTCGCTGTACCTCGGCGCCGGCGCCGGTCGCGATCGCCATCGGCACGAATCCGAGTGAGGCGACCAAGGCGGTCATCAGCACTGGCCGCAGACGCTTCATGGCCCCCTCGCGCACCGCCTGGCTGACCGGCATACCGTCGGCCCGCAGGCGCTGAATGAACGAGATGATCACCAGGCCGTTGAGGACGGCAACGCCCGACAAGGCGATGAAGCCGACACCGGCGCTGATCGACAGTGGAATATCGCGTAGTGCCAGTGCGGCGACGCCGCCGGTCAGCGCGAGTGGCACCCCGCTGAACACCAGCAACGCGTCACGTACCGACCCTAGGCTCATGCACAACAACACGAAGATGAGCAGGAGGGCGACCGGCACGACGATGGCGAGGCGCTCCGAGGCGGCTACGAGCTGTTCGAACTGGCCTCCCCACCCGATCCAGTAACCGGCCGGAAGCTTGACCTTGGCAGCTACCTCGCGCTGCACCTCCGCCACGAATGAGCCAAGGTCACGGTCGCGCACATTCGCCGTCACCACCACCCGGCGTTTGCCGTTCTCGCGGCTGATTTGGTTCGGCCCCGGCGCGACGTCGACCTCGGCCACGGCGGACAACGGCACATATGGGGCAGCTGTACCAATGCCGGTCTGAACGACAGTCTTGCGGGAATACTCCCCCGCCCCAGCAGCTGGTTGCGGGACGGGAATGGGTAGCGACGACAACGCGTCAAGATCGACCCGCAAGTGCTCCGGCAGACGCATCACGATGTCGAACCGCCGGTCGCCCTCGAATACGAGGCCAGCTTCCTTGCCGCCAACGGCGATCTCGACCACCGCCTGCAACTCGGCGAGAGTGATGCCATAGCGGGCGAGCGCGCCGCGGTTGGGTTTGACCGTCAGCATGGGCAGCCCGGTGACCTGTTCGGTTCTTACATCGGCCGCACCCGGCACGCTTTGAACGACCGACTGCACCTTGCCGGCGATCGACAGCAGTGTGTCCAGATCGTCACCGAAGATCTTGACCCCCAAGTCGCTGCGCACGCCCGATATCAGCTCGTTGAAGCGCATCTGGATGGGCTGCGTGAACTCGTAGTTGTTGCCTGGAATTTCGGCCACGCGCCTTTGCATTGCGGAGACCAGATCGGCTTTGGGGCGTTTGGGATCGGGCCATTCACTTCGAGGCTTCAGCATGATGAAATTGTCGGCGACGTTGGGCGGCATGGGATCGGTCGCGACCTCGGCCGTTCCGATCTTGGCGGCCACCTCCTTGACCTCGGAAAACTCCTTGATGGCTTTCTCGAGGGCTTCCTGCATCTGCACCGACTGCGTGAGGCTGGTGCCGGGAATGCGCAACGCGTGCATCGCGATGTCGCCCTCGTCCAGCGAGGGAATGAATTCCCCACCCATGCGCGATGCCGCTACGCCGGTAACTGCTACCAGGAGGATAGCGAGACCAACGATCACGTAGCGCAAGCGGACCGCGAACTCCAACGTCGGCGCATACAAACGTAACGCGCCGCGCATGAGCAGATTCTCTTTCTCTGCGACCCGGCCGGTCACCAGAAGAGCGACCGCTGCCGGGACTGCCGTCATCGAGAGAATTGCCGCGCCCGTGAGCGCCAGGAGAACCGTGATGGCCATCGGCGTGAACATCTTTCCCTCCACACCGGTGAGGGTGAGGATGGGAAGGTAAACGACGCCGATGATCAGCGTTCCGAAAAGGCTTGGCTTGATGACTTCCTGCGACCCGCTGAGGATAGTGGCGAAGCGCTCCGCGCGCGTGAGCAGACGTCCGCGCTTGTGTTGCTCCTCGGCCAGCAGCCGCAGACAGTTCTCCACGACGATCACAGCGCCATCGATGATGATGCCGAAGTCGATGGCGCCCAGGCTCATGAGATTGGCGCTGATACGGTTCTCGACCATTCCAGTGATGGTGAACAACATCGAGAGCGGGATAACGCACGCGGTCACGAAGGCCGCGCGGAAATTGCCCAGGATCAGGAACAGTACAACGACGACCAACAGTGCGCCTTCGAGCAGATTCTTCTCGACGGTCCAGATCGTGGCTTCGACAAGACGTGTACGATCGTAGATCGCGCGGGCGACGACGCCGTCCGGCAGGGATTTTGCGATCTCTTCCAGCTTGGCGGCGACACGCTGTGCGGCGGTTCGGCTATTGTCGCCGATCAGCAGCATGGTGGTGCCGATCACGGTTTCCTTGCCGTCGAGGGTGGCCGCACCGGTTCTGAGGTCGGTGCCCTCCTTCACTTCCGCGACGTCGCTGATGCGAATGGGCAAGCCGCCACGGGTGCCAACAACGATGTCGCCAATTTCCTCGACGGTATTCACCTGACCTGGCGTTCGCACCAGGTACTGCTCGCCATTTCGCTCGATGTAGCCCGCCCCGACATTGGCGTTGTGCGATGTCAGCGCGGTCATGAGGTCACGAAAGGTGAGCTTGTAGGACATCAGCCGGGCGGGATCCGGGAGCACGTGGAACTGCTTCTCGTAGCCTCCGATCGTGTTGACCTCGACAATCCCCGGAACGGTGCGAAGTTGTGGCTTGATGATCCAATCCTGAATCGTACGCAGATCGGTCGCCGAATAGGGTTCACCGTTCGGTTTCCTGGCGTCCGGCCTGGCCTCGACGGCGTACATGTAAATCTCGCCAAGGCCCGTGGAGACCGGTCCCATCGAGGTCTCGATGCCAGGCGGCAGCTTCTCTTTGGCCTGTTGGATACGCTCGTTGACGAGCTGTCGGGCAAAATAGATGTCAGTGCCGTCCTTGAAAACAACCGTAACCTGACTGAGGCCGTAGCGCGACAGAGAGCGCGAGTATTCGAGCTTGGGCAGTCCGCCCATCGCGGTCTCCAGGGGGAAAGTAATTCGTTGTTCGATCTCGAGCGGCGAGTACCCTGGCGCCACTGTGTTGACTTGGACTTGGACATTGGTGATGTCCGGCACTGCATCGATCGGCAGGCGCGTAAAGTTCCAGACCCCAAGCGCACCGACGGCGATCGAGGCGAGGATGACCAGCCATCGGTTCTCGATGGAAAAGCCGAGAATGCGGTTGATCATGGCTCAGTGCTCATGGGCGGCGCTGCCTTTGCCGATCTCCGCCTTGACGACGAAGCTGTTCCTCGCGGCATAGACGTCGCCCGCCACGAGGCCGAACATGATCTCGACCCAGTCCGCGTCGCGCCCGCCGAGCTCGACATCGCGCGGAACGAACTTCTCTCCCTCACGCACGAACACCACGGTCTTGCCTTCGAGCGTTTGCAAAGCGCTTGTCCTGACGGCCACATCTACAGGCCGCGCCGAAAGCACTACGCGGCCCATGACGAACAGGCCGGGGCGTAAGCGCCCGTCGTTGCGTACGACAGCACGCGCGATGGCCGACTGCGTATCGCTGGCCCCGATCGGAGACAGATAGTCGATCTTGGCCTCGATCGTGGGGCCGCCATCGTCGATATCGATGGATACGGGATCGCCGAGCCGCACGCGGCCGAAGTCGCGACGATACACGGCAAAATCAATCCACATCGTGGACAGGTCGGCGACCGTGTAGATCGGCTTCGCTTCAGAGGCAAACTCTCCCAAGGTTCCGTCGCGATCGATCACTGTACCATCGATCGGTGCTTTTAGTTCGTATGTCGTAAGGCTCTGGTTGCTCTCGATGGTTGCCAGCACTTCATCCTTCTTGACCTTGTCGCCGAGGCGCTTGCGCATGCTTCGAATGACTCCCGGGAAGCGCGGCGTTACCTTGACGAGCGCTTCCTGATTGGGTTGGATTGTGCCGTTAAGGCGCAGAATGTCCCGTAGCTCGCGCGGTCCAGCGGTCAAGAGCTCGATGCCCGCAGCTGCCACTTGGGCGTCGGTAAGCTTCACGCCTTCGTCGTGATCGTCATGCCCATCCTTTTCTCCCTGAGCCTCGCCCTTGTTCGCTGCGCCTTTCGCGCTGTTGGCAAACTTTGGATCGAACACGTAGTAGGCGGAGGCGCCGACGGCCGCAGCGCAGACCGCCGCCATCATCGCGTAGCCGATGAAGTTGGCCAGCTTTTTCATCATCGCGCCCTCGCAGGAGTGAACGGACTTGCGATAAGGCCCTCGATCGTAGCGACCGCCATGTGAAAGCTGGTCAGTGCGTCATACTCCATGAGCTCGGCGTCAGCCACAGTCCGGTAGGCATCGAGGATCTCGAGAAGCGTGAAGCGTCCCTGGCCATAGCCCGCTTCAATGGTCGCAAGTGCCGCTCGCGCAGTCGGCAAGATCGACTTACGCAGAAGATCGAGTTGCTGGAGCTGGCTTGTCGCAGTGTCGTAAGCCTTCGCGACAACGGCCACGAGTGCCAGCCGATTCACCGCACGCTCGGAATGGACCTTTTGTGAGTTTTCCTGTGCCTCCCGGATGGCGCCACGATTGCGATCGAAAACCGGGATTGGCATCGAAACGCCGAGGCGAATCGCATTTTCGCCGTTTTCCTGATAGTAGCGCCAACCGATGCTCGCGGTCACATCGGGAATGGGCTTGAGGCGCGCCACCAGCAGATTGCCATCTCGCTGAGCACGTATCGCGGTCCACCGCATGAGCTGCGGGTTGTCGTCGATCGTCTTCAACAAGGCCTGCAGCGGCGCCGGGCGAACGATACGTCCCAAGTCGCCGGACACGTTGGTGAACTCCGGCATGTCCCTGCCCATCAGCGCTGCAAGTTCCCGCTTGGCGACGGCAAGGGCGAGCCGGGCGCGCTCCCGATCGAGCCTGGTCAATCCCACCGCGGCCTGAACGCGCGAGACCTCGGCCGGTGACGAGGCGCCCGCTTCGACCCGGCGTTGCATCAAAGGCACCAACTTCTCCAGCGCTGCGGCTTGACGGTCGAGCAGAATGATTCGCCGCTGCACCGAGACCGCTTCGACGAATGCCAGCGTCGTCTCCGACAGCAGCTCGAGCTTGGCAGCCTCGCGCTCCCAGCGAGCAGCATCGAAATCGCCAAGTGCGGCAGACACCCGCGCATCACGCTTGCCTCCCAGCTCAATGAGCTGGCTCAGGGTGAGCGTCGTTTCAAGGGCCCCGACATTGTCACTTGGCCCGGGCGAGAAGTTATCGACCTCGAAGCCAGCCGTCGGATTGGGCATTGCCTTGGCCTGCTGGCGTCGACCGTCGGCCATTCCGATGTTGCGCTCGGCGACCGCGATGCGCGGATTGGCATTGACCGCCTGCCACAAGGCTTTAGGCAGCGTCAACGTAGCGTTTGCCTGCCCTTGCGACAGAGCTGGACCTGCTTGCGCAAACACGACCGCTGCACAGAGCGCACCCAAGGTGCCGATTTTCATGACGCGGTTCCGATCTACAGCCATGGTTATCCTGATCGGCGTGTTCGCCGATACAGCAGGAAATGGGCTTGGATCAGGACTTAGGAGGTGGTGCCGTCGCTGGCAGTCTGAACGAAGCAAGACGACGCGCGGGACCGGATGGAACAGTGTCGCCAAAGGACCGCCGGTCCGCTGCCGTTACGAGGTCGTGAAATGTCGCTGTGCCGGAGCAAAAATTGCAGGTCTCGAGATCAATTCCAGCCTTCGCCGTCTGGTCGGCGTCCTGCGTCGTCGAGAATGCGGGACTGCCGCTCCGCGACGCCAGATTTACGTCCACATGCAAGATACCGGTAACGGCAATTACAACCGCACAGAAGAACTGCACGATGCGCTTGGCTCCGATAGTCTGCACGAGTGTCAACTGAATAACCCTATCAGTGCGAAGGTCACCATCTACATATCGTCCACGACTTCGACGTTACACAATCACAATGGCTAAATTGCGACAACTTGAAGCGGTCTGCGAGGCGATCCCCAAAAGCTTCTGGCGCAAGGGCCTAGCTGCCAAAACATCCTGCTGCGGTGCCATCCGCGTCGTCGACCCATCGAGGACGCCAAGCACGCAGGGCGTCCTCCGTCGACCTCCTCTGACATAGATCCAGCCCGCTCGTGGTTTACTCAATCATGATGAAACTTCATCCCGCAACGCGTAAGTCTTGGGAAAAAATTGCTTGCTCACAGACTGTCAATCCAGTCGTCGGCCGACGATGTTGACAAAGAGGGTAGGGAGATAGGTGCGCGACACTGGCAGCCGCTCAGTCGCTTGGCGTGCCAGCACGGCGCGATTGTCTTCATGGTCAAGCACGAGCTGGAACAGGCCCTGTTCGACGCTGGCGGCCTGCGGCTCAAGATCCGGCTTTTCGCCGCGCGCCATACGATAGGCGACGTCGAGGCCGACATCGCCGCCGCTGTAGAACGAGGAGACGATGTCGAGCCGCTCGAACATCAGCATCAGGCCGCGAACCGAGAATCGCCAATAGTCGTCCGGTGCCGCATGGTAGGCCTGCGACCAGGGGGTCGCGACATAGGCCATGCCACCCGGCTTCAGGATGCGCTCGATGTTGCGCGCCGCCTGGTTGGGCCGTCGCGTATGCTCGAGCACATGGCAGCAAATCACCAGGTCGAAGGGCTCTTCGCCGAGCTTGTTCAGCAACGTCCTGGGGGTGCCGCAGATGTCGACCACGCAATCGACGTTCGGCCCCTCCTGAAGGTCGACACCGATGAAGCGGGCATGGCTGCCGAAGCGCTTTGTAGCCAGGGCGCGCCAGTTGCGCTCGTTGCGATCCGACGCGACGGCGCGCGACCCGACCTGCAGGACACGCGGCGCCCGCTTGCCGCTCGCTTCGGCGGTCTGGTCGAGCAGCCGTTCGACCTCGCGGGTGACGCTGGTACCGACGACGCGCAGCTCTCCCCGCGGCTGGACGGATGGAGCGTCGCCGGCGCCGCTCATTCGCGGACCACCAGGATGTGCATGCGTCGCGGGCCATGCGCACCGAGCTCGATGGTCTGCTCGATGTCGCCGGTGCGCGACGGGCCGGTGATCGCGTTGATCGTGCGCGGCATCCGGTCCTTGCCGTAGCGCGCACGCAACCGGCCCCACACGTCCTCGTACCCGCCGACGATGTCGCTCTCGCGCAGCACGACGACATGTGTGTCGGGCAACAGGTTCAGGGTCACCGGATGATCCGGCCCCGAGGCCATCACCAGCGTGCCGGTCTCGGCGATGCCGGCGAACGCGCCGGTGATCGAGACGGGATCGCTGCCTTCGGCGCGGCCCTTGCGCAGCGACAGCAGGGTCTGGCCGCCCCAGTCGAAGCGATCCAGGTCGGCTCCTGGCGCCACGACGGCCTGGGCGGGCAGGTTGTTGCGCGCCAGGTAGCTGACGACCTCTCCTGTCACCTGATCGGGCGCAACGCACGCTACGGTTGCGTTATTGGCCTCCGCCCATTGGCAGAACAGCGCGACCTTGTCGGCTTGCTGCAGGTTCGCACGGGCCACGGCCGGGCCGCGCGGCGGCTGGGCGAGGCGAGCCTCGGCATCCTGCCGCGCTTGTCCCGACAGCGCGTCGCGGCGCAAGGCGCGGCGAATGCCGTTCAGGATCCGGGCCCTCGCGGCGCTCGTGCGGTTATCGGTCACTGTCGCCTGCGCTGCCATTGGGCATGGAACGTGCCGCCGGGCTCGGGCGCCGGGAAGTCGCGAAAGCGCGTCCAACCGCGGGCCAGCGGCAGGCTGCGATAGCGGCCGTCGACCCGGCCGAACAAGCCGAGCAGCCGGTTTGCGAGCGCCGTCATGCGACGGTAAAGCCGCGGCCGCCGCGCCAGGAAGCCCCACAGGGCGAGGCCCTGGCGTACGGCCTTGGGCGTGAGGTGGCGCTCGAACTCGCGCTCGCGCCAGTGGCGCATCAGGCCGGGCAGGGGAATGCGCACCGGGCAGACGCTTTCGCAGCGCCCGCAGAAGGTCGACGCGTTGGGCAGGTTGCTCGCCTCCTCGAGGCCCACGAGCTGCGGCGTCAGCACCGCGCCGATCGGGCCGGGATAGACCCAGCCGTAGGCATGCCCGCCGATCGCGCCGTAGACCGGGCAATGGTTCATGCAGGCGCCGCAGCGGATGCAGCGCAGCATGTCCTGCATCTCGGTGCCCAGCACCGATGAGCGGCCGTTGTCGAGGATGACGACGTGATACTGCTCGGGCCCGTCGAGATCGCCCGGTCGCTTCGGCCCCGTGTTGAGCGTGGTGTACGACGACGATTCCTGGCCGGTCGCCGAGCGCGCCAGGACACGCAGCAGGACGGCGGCATCCTCGAGCGTCGGGATCACCTTCTCGATGCTGGCCAGCACGATGTGCATGCGCGGCAAGGTGTTGGAGAGGTCGGCATTGCCCTCGTTGGTGACCAGCATCGACGAGCCGGTCTCGGCGACCAGGAAATTGGCACCGGTCAGCCCGACGTCGGCGTCGAGGAATTTCTGGCGCAGGATATGGCGCGCCTCGGCCACCAGATCGTTGCGCTCGGTCAGCCGCCTGGTGAAGCCGAGCTTGCCGTGATGCTCGAGAAAGGTGTCGGCGACCTGGTTCTTGGTGAGATGCACCGCCGGCGCGATGATGTGGCTGGGCGGCTCGCGGCGGAGCTGGATTATGTACTCGCCGAGATCGGTCTCGATCGGCGCGATGCCCAATGCCTCGAGATGATCGTTGAGCGCGATCTCCTCGGCGACCATCGACTTCGATTTGGCGACGGTCCTGGCGCCGACGCTGCGGCAAAGCTCGCCAATGATGCGCCGCGCATCCTCGGCGGTGGGCGCCCAATGGACCTGGCCGCCCAGCGCCGTCACCTTGCGCTCGAACTCCTCAAGGTAGAAGTCGAGATTGGCCAGCGCGTGATTCTTGATGTCACGTGCACGGTCGCGCAGGGCCTCGAACTCGGGCAGCCGCTCGGCCGCCTGGCGCCGGCGCTCCGAGAAGCCGGCCTTCAGCTTGCCGAGCGAATCCTGCAGGTTCGGATCGGCGAGGGCTGCGACGACATTGCCCTTGAAATCGTGCGCGGTGGATTGCATCAGCCCGTGCCCCGGACGGGCTCGCCGATCGAAGCGTTGTCGCCCATGTCCGCCAGCACCTCGGCGACGTGGCGCACGCGGACCGCGCTGCCCTCGCGTTGCAGCTTGCCCGCCATGTTCATCAGGCAGCCGAGATCGCCGGCGAGCAGCGTGTCCGCTCCGGTGGCGGCGATGTCGGCGGTCTTCTCGCTGACCATGGCGTTGGAGATGTCGGGGTACTTCACGCAGAAGGTGCCGCCGAACCCGCAGCAGACTTCCGGCGACGTCATCTCGCTCACCCGCAGGCCCGCGACCGAGCCGAGCAGGCGGCGCGGCTGGCCCTTCACGCCGAGCTCGCGCAGGCCCGAGCAGGAATCGTGATAGGTCGCGACGCCGGCGTAGCGCGCGGTGACCCGGGTGACGCCGAGCACGTCGACGAGGAACGAGATCAGCTCGTGGCTGCGGCCGGCCAAGCGCTCGGCGCGCGCCTTCATGGCAGGGTCGTCGTCGAACAGTCCCGGGTAGTGATGGTTGAGCATGCCGCCGCACGAGCCCGATGGCGCCACGACGGCATCATAGCTTTCGAAGGCGTCGATGACCTGCCGGGCGATGTCGCGCGTCGTGGCACGATCGCCGGAGTTGTACGCCGGCTGGCCACAGCACACCTGAAGCGGCGGGACCTCGACCGAGCAACCCGCCTCCTCGATAAGCTTCACGGCGGCAACGCCGACGGACGGGCGAAAAAGGTCGACGAGGCAGGTGACGAACAACGCGACCCGGCGCGGCTGCAGACTAGAACAGAACGGTGACTTGGACACACCGGGCAGATTGGCAGCAGTCCAAATCTCCGGCAATAGCGCCATTGTTGAGAATTGCTCTCAGGAGCCAGGAGTGCGAGGTGATAGAATGGCTGTCGCAGGATCAGGCAGAGCCGCGCGGTTCGGTCGTTTGACCTCCGTCAAGCCGGCGGTTTTTGGGATATGATATCGATACCAGTCGCGCTCGGTGCGCAAACGGAGAGGCCTTCTCTGGTGCAAACGATAGATCGAACCTCGGCGAAACCGCCAGCCCGGGCAGCCCTCGGCGTCGGCGATGTCATGCCGCGCATCACGCTCCCGTCGGCGTCCGGTGCTGTCTTCGATTCGTGGGACCAGCTTACGTACGGTATGGCGCGGGCCTATTGGCTCGGCGCGCCGCCGGATTCGGCAACGGCTGCGCGGCTATCGGAGGATCTGGCCGCGAGCGAGACGCTGCTGCACGTCGTCCTGACCTGCGCGCCGCCTGCGACTGCCCACTATCCGTCTTGGCTGCTCGATCGGGCCGGCGAGCTCGCGCGCGCCTTTGCCGCGAGCGGGCCGCTCGCCGTCCTCGTCGACCCTGGCGGGCGCGTGGCGGCGCTGTTGCCGGCGCCGTCGCCGGGCGTGATCGCGAGGCGGGCGGCTGAATTCTTTGCCGGCAGTGCGCCAGTGCTGGTGCAGGCCAAGGCGCCGGTGCTGCTGCTCGAGCGCGTGGTCGAGCCGGCATTCTGCACGGCGCTGATGGATTACTGGCAGCGCGGCAGCAAGCTCGCCAACGAGGTGGCATCTGACTACGGCAACGTCGTCAACGCCGACATCAAGCGCCGCCAGGACGTCCGGGTGAGCGATCCTCTGCTGTTCGTCCAGTTGCGCGATTGCGTGATGCACCGCGTCGTGCCGGTGATGGAGCAGGTCTATCACACGCGCATCAACGTCATGGAAGCCCCGTTGATCGGCTGCTACCAGTCGGACTCGGGCGGCTGGTTCCGCCGCCACAAGGACAACACCAGCAGCGCCACCGCGCATCGCCAGTTCGCGCTCAGCCTCAACCTGAATGGCACGGACGAGTATGACGGCGGCTTGCTGCGCTTCCCCGAATTCGGCCGCGAGCTCTACGCGCCGGTCGCCGGCGGCGCCTTGGTTTTCTCCACCGCCATGGTGCACGAGGTCACACCGGTTACGCGCGGCCACCGGTTCGGCGTGTTCACGTTCCTGTCGGCCCGCGGACCATCGGCGATCCGCCGGCCGACCTAGTTCTTGTTGGGGACCAGAACGATTGCCCGACCGTCGCTGTTCATGCGACCGGCCCAGTCGGCCGCCTGCGGCCCGCTGCCGAAGAACACGTCGCCGCGCGCCGGCCCGACGATCGCCGCGCCGGTGTCCTGGGCGATGGTCAGGCGGCGATAGGGCTCGGTCGCGCCCGGCTTGCGCGTCACCGGCCGCACGGTATCGATCCAGATCGGCGTGCCGTAGGGCGTCAGCGACGTGTCGACAGCGAGGCTGCGCTGTGCCGTCAGCGGCACGCCTTCGGCGCCGGTCACGCTCGCCGTCCTGGTATCCCTGAAGAAGATATAGCGCTCGTTCTTGCGCATCACGTCGCGCGCCTGCTGCGGGTTGCGCTTCAGCCAGTCGCGGATCGCGGGCCACGTGGCGCTGCCCTTGCTCAATACACCCATCTCGATCAGCACATTGCCGATCGCGGTATAGGGCCGGTTGTTCGAGCCGTCGAAGCCGAGCGTGAGGGTGCCGCCTTCGGCAAGGTGCACGCGCCCGCTACCCTGCACCTGCACCTCGAACAGGGAGACCGGATCCTGCACCCAGGCGATCTCCAAGCCTTGTCCCTTCAAGGCACCCTGCTCGATCTCGGCGCGGGTGAAGTAGGGCTTGGCAGTGAGATCCGATGGCCGGCGATAGACCGGCACCGTGAACAGGCGCGACGGCGCTCGGCTGCCCCGCATGTCGGGCTCGAAGTAGCCGGTGAACTTGCCGGGTGCCTGGACGATCAGCGGCCGGAAGTTGCCTTCGAAGAACAGGCGTGCCGCCCGGTCGTCTCCCGACCTCACGGTGCCCGCGGCATCGCAGATGCGCGCCCATTCGGCAGGCGCGATGGTCTTGGTGCCACCGTCGGTCGCGATCCTGGTCTCCGGCCCGCTGGTCAGCTTGGGGCAGGAGCGCCGGAACGCGACCAGCGCCTCGGCATGCCGGTCGCTCGCCCACCCGCTGATCTCGTTGAAGGAAATCGGCGCCATGGCCACCCGACGCTCGCTCGCTCCGCCTACGCTGCCGGCACAAGCAGCCAGGAAGCCGGCGGCGGCCAGACAGGCTGCCCCGCCGGGCAAGACGGTCCAGCGCATGATCGGAGGGCCCTCGTCAGCCTTCGCTTTCGGTCTTGGTCAGCACCCAGTTGGGATCTGTCGAGGTCGTATCGCGACGGAACGTCCAGAGGTCCACGACCTTCTGAACCTCGTTGGGATTGCCGTCGACGATCTGGCCCTCGACGTTGCGCACGACATTGATCTGCTCGCTGACGAACCGAACTGTGACCAGCGCATTGCTGCCCTGCGTCGCGGCGGCCGAGATATCGGACGCCTCGAACCCGATCAGCGTCGTCTCGGCCTTCTCCTGGCGTTCCGCACGGCCGCGGATGGCCGCCTCGAAGCTGGCATAGGTCGGCCCATCGAGCAGAGGGCGCAGCGCGCCGATATCGCCCTTGGCGAAGGCCTCGACGATGGTGGTGAAAGCCGAGCGCGCGCCGGCGCAGAAAGCCATCGGCTCGAAGGTCGGATCGGCGGCGCGGATCGCGGCGACGCCGGTCGCGGCAGTCGGCAACACCGTGGCGCGAATGCCTCCCGGCCCGGTCGCCGACGTCGAGGGGCGCGGCGCGTTGGCGGTCGGCAGCGAGACGACGTTGTCGTTTCCGCTCTGGCCGGCCTGTTGAGGCGAATCGCCGACCCGCGTCTGGGGCGTCGGCGGCGTCGGCGGCGTGAACGGATCGCGCGCCGGCGGACGCTCGTTGCCGGTGCGCTTGCCGAGCACGGACCGCAGCCGCAGAATCAGAAAGACGGCGACCAGCCCGATGAGGATGATGTCGTAGTTGTTGCCCACGATGGCGCTCCGCCAACCCGTTCCCGACTATCCGGAAAATACATAGGCTGCGAATGGGGAAAGGGCAAGGCAACCGACCGGGCGGCAGCGTGCCCGTCGGATCAGGCCAGGACCACGATGTCGACCGGATCGGCGACTCCGGACACCGGTCGTGCCGGCCGTCGCTCGCGTGCCCGGGGCGGGTCGTAGCCCTGCTGCCCGGCCAGCGCGTAGGTCGCGGCATCGGTCACGGCCCGAGTTTTCTCTTCCTTGTTGTGCTTCTCGAGCTTGGCGGCGAAGTTCACGGCATCGCCGATCACCGTGAATTCCAGTCGCTCCCCGTCGCCCACCGCGCCGAACACCACGCGGCCCGACGCCACGGCGAGCCCGATCGAGAGGGGCGCCAGCCCGGCGGACTTGCGCTCCTCTGTCCAATGGTCGGCCGCCTCGAGCACGGCATCAGCCGCCCGCAAGGCGTCGGCGGCGGCCGTGGCCGACGGCGCCACGGCGCCGAACGACGCCAGGATGCCGTCGCCCAGGAACTTGTCGATGCTGCCGCCGTGGCGGGTGATCAACGGGCAGACGCGCCCCTGGTAATCCTGCAGCACCTTCATGACGTCCCCGGGCGGCAGTTCCGTCGACAGGCGCGTGAAGCCGCGCAGGTCGACGGTCAGGATGGCGACATCGCGCATCTCGCCTTCGCCGGCCCTGATCGACATCGCGGCGCTGCGAATGCGGCTGGCGACGCCGGGATCGAAGAAGCGCGACAGGTCGCGCGCCGCGGCGCCCTCCGCGACCGCGCGCACCAGGAGATTGCGCGCCCGCGCGATGGCGATCGCCAGCACCGCGGTGGTGAGCAGGATTGCCAGGACCTTGCTGATCTCGGCGTGGAACAGAAGTGCATTGGAGCCCATGTACTCGACGAAATCGTCGGTGACGTTGGGCGGGCCGCCGCGGCCTCCCAAGGCGTAGAGGACCAGGGCAACCCAGCCCGCCGCCGCCGCAAGCCCGGTGATGATGACGAAGCGCGCCTCGAAGCGCAGCGCGCGCAACGCGATGAAGAGGAAGATGAAGATCAGCGTCGGCGCCTTGAGATAGAACACCGCCGGCTGCGCGAACGTGTAGTGGAAGGAGTAGATGAGCGCCATGAACAGGCCGACATCGACGATCACGGAGAGGTGGAGCAGCCACTCGGGAAGGCGGCGCAGGTAGGCCAGGCCGAGGCGGATCGCGGCAAACACGGCGTAGAGCGCGAACACTTCCGACTCGAACGAGTAGTCCTCCTGCACGACGCCAGCCGGCATCGAGGTGGTCTCATAGGCGGTCGCCAGCAGGGCGATCAGCGCGAGCTGGGCCCAACCGATCAGGATCTCGCTGCGCTCCTGCTGCCGCCGGATGGTCTCGCGGACGCGCTCGGGGAGCGCTTCGAGGCGGCCGCCCTCGAACAGCCAGTCGTGCAGGCGGGTCAGGATCGACATTTTTCCAGCCACAGGCTGGCGGCGATGGCGTCGGGCAGACGGGGCAGGCGCGGCACGACCGAGCTCGACAATCGATCGGCGAGCCGTCGCTCCGCCCAGGCGCTCGAGAACACCGGGCGGTAGGCGCCATTCGCCAGCAGCGGTGCGATGCCCTGTTGCTCGTTGTAGGCGCGCCACCCCCAGATCGACGGGTAGTCGAAGGGCAGGAAGACGTCGTGAATATGCACCAGCGCCCCGGGCGGCAGGGCGGGAAGGACCCGGTTGAGCAGGATGTCGACGTCGCTGCCAGGCATCAGGATGTGGCTCGAGTCGATGAATAGCAGGTCGCCCGCCGCGAGGTCGTCGAACAGGCTGAGTGGCGCCGCCTGCAGGGTCGATGCCACGATGCGCACGCCCGGCAGGTCGGCGATGTCGGCGCGCGGCGCGGGGTCGATCGCCACGATCTCTCCCATCCCGCCGTGGGCGCTCGCCAGCACACGGGTCGAATGGCCGGAGCCGACCTCGATGATGCGACGGGGCTTGCGTTCGCGGACCAGGGCGTAGGCCACGGCGCCATCGAGGGACGGGAACCACGATTGCTCGAACAGGGCCTTCCTGGCCTCGAGCGCCGCGGCATTTGCATCGACCGAGTCGAGCACGGCACGGAACGCCTCGGCGTGCTGCTCGAAAAGGGCCTCGATTGCCGGGTAGGGCGGCTGGGCGCCCGGGGGCGGCAGCAATGGCGCATAGCGATGCGGGATGAACCAGCCGCGCGGCTTCATGCCGAGCACCGTGGGCAGGCCGAGCTTCAGCCGTCGCCAGCGGCCACGCAGGCTAGACGAGGCTGTCATGGACAACGACTCATGGGCGGGACCTAGGGACTGAGCGTCAAACCTTCATGAGCGACGAGTATGCGCGGCAGTCCGCTGGGTACCCTGCCGGGCCGGGCGAGCGCCGCTTCGCGCGCCACGCCATCCATGAAGGCGTCGTCGTGGCTGGGGTCGTGATGGAAGATAGCGAGGGTGCCGACGGCTGCGGCGTCGGCGATCCGCACACCTTCCTGCCACGTCGAGTGGCCCCAGCCGCGATAGCGCTCGTACTCGGCGTCGGTGTAGCTCGAATCGTAGATCATGAGATCGGCGCCGCGACACAGCTCGACGATCGTGCGGTCCGGCCCGCGCCCGCGATGCTCGGTGTCGGTGATGTAGCAGATCGACTTGCCGCCGAACGCGACGCGATAGCCGGTCGCGCCATTGGGGTGGTTGAGCGGCGCGGTATGCATGGTCACCTCGCCGCAGCTCAGATTGTCGCCGGCATGGAACTCCTTGAACTCCACGCGCGCCTTGAAGACGTCGAGCGACACCGGGTAGAGCGGCGCCTGCATCAGGTTGCTCACGACCTTCTTCAGCGTATAGGGCGCTTCCAGATGGCCGGCCCACATGCGCACCGAGTTGCGCTGCTCGAACAGCGGCGCGAAGAAGGTAAGTCCCGAGATGTGGTCGAGATGGGTATGCGTGAAATAGATATCGAGATCGAGCGGCATCTGGCGGGAAAGCTCGAGTCCCAAGGGGCGGATGCCGGTTCCCGCGTCGAAGATCAGGCGCCTGCCGCCTGCGGTGACCTCCAGGCAGGAGGTGTTGCCGCCGTAGCGGACATACTCGGCTCCGGGACAGGAGATCGAACCCCGTACGCCCCAGAAGCGAACTTTCAGGCCACCCAAGCGCGCAGTCTCCTTCCCGGCACAGAGTCCACGGACCGGCGGCTCGCGTCAACCGAGCGCGCCCGCCAATTATTGCAGTCGCCGGCCCGCCTCGTGCCGTGGCCGCTCCTGCCCAGGCGCTTCACGAACAAGTTTACCGCCGCCTGCGACTTGGGGGATCCGGGCGCGTTGCCTGCCGGGCCATTCGGAGCAATACTTCCGTCATGGAAATCGAGAACCAAGCCGCCCGGGCAGCGATCGTTCCCCCGCCGATGCGTCGGGCAAAGTTCGCCATCGGCCAGGTGGTGAAGCATCGCATCTACCCCTTCCGGGGCGTCATCTTCGACGTCGATCCGGTGTTCTCGAACACCGAGGAATGGCTTGCCCAGATTCCCGAGGAAGTCCGGCCGCGACGCGATCAGCCATTTTACCATCTACTGGCGGAGAATGCGCAGAACACCTATGTCGCCTACGTCTCGGAGCAGAACCTCCTGCCCGACGAGACGGGAAAGCCGGTGTCGCATCCCCAGGTGCCCCACTTCTTCAAGGAGCTGAAGCGCGGACACTACGTCTCGCGCGATCGCGCCCTGAACTGATCCTTCGCCGGGAGGGCGAAATCACGAGGGGCTCTGCGATCAATTGAGCGCAAAGGGAAAGTACTTCTCGTTGATCTTCCTGTAGGTGCCGTCGGCGATCATGTCGCCGAACGCCTTGTTCAGGGAGTCGCGCAGCTTGACGTCTTCCTTGCGCAGGCCGGCGGCTACGCCGACACCCAGGGTCTGGTTGTCCTTGATGTCCTGGCCCACCACCTCGCAGCACTTGCCCGCCGGCTTCTGGCTCCACAGCCAGAGCTGAACCTTGTCGCCGAACACCGCGTCGACCTCGTCCTGGGACAACGCCTCGAGCGCCTCGGCGACCGTCGCGTAGCGCTTGATCGTCGCCGACCGGCGGAAGCTCTTGTCGAGCCAGTCGGCATGCGTCGAGTCCTTCTGGACGCCCAGCCGCTTGTTGCGCAGCAGGGAGGGCGGTCCGTCGAAAGGCGCGCCCTTGACGGCGATGAAGGCACCTGGCGAGAGATAGTAGCGGCGCGACAGGCCGAGCCGCTTGCGCCGCTCGCTGGTGATCTCGAGCGACGACATGACGACGTCGAACTTCTTGTCGAGCAGGCCGGGGACGAGCTCGTCCCATTTGAAGGCGGCGAACTCGCACTCCGCCTTGATGCGTTGGCAGGCTTCCTGCGCGAGCTCCAGCTCGAACCCGGCGGGCAGGCCCTTGCGGTCCAGATAGTTGAAGGGCGGGTAGGCGCCCTCGGTGGCGACGGTGATCTTGAAGGCGGGTGGCGGAAAGGTCGGCTTGGCGCCCGGCCGGGATGGCTGGGCCGGCGGCCGGGCGGCGGGGGCGGGCGGTTTGTGCTGCTGCTGTTGCGGCGGAGGCGATGCCGGCTGTTGAGCCATCGCGGGCCCGAGGGTGACCGCCAGGGCAATGATCACGGCCCAGAGCGTCTGCCAGGTCATGCGATCAGCCGTTCCAGCACGGCATTGAGGCGCTGACGGCCGGCCGGCGTTGCCTTGAGGTGGGTGGCGTCCAACGCCACGAGGCTGGCTGCCACCAGGGGGGCCAGCCGGGCTTCGCCCACGGCGACCACCGGGTCGTGGCCGGTAACCGAGGCGAACTGGGTGCGGTCGATGCCATCGGCCAGCCGCAATCCCATCATCAGCGCCTCCTCGACCAAATCCTGCCCGGCGATCGACGACGTTTCCGCCGTGCCGTGGCCGCTGCTCTCGACCGCCTCGATCCAGGCTTCGGGTCCGCTCTTCCGCCGGGTCGCCCGCTTGACCGGCCGGCCCGCCTCGTCGGCAAAGCGGCCGTGTGCGCCTGGTCCGATGCCGACGTAATCCTGATACCGCCAGTAGATCAAATTATGGCGGCACGCTGCCCCGGGGCGGGCATGATTGGAAATCTCGTAGGCCGGCATCCCCGCGGCGGCCAGCCGGGCCTGTGTCTGCTCGAACATCGCGGCCGAGGCGTCCTCGTCCGGCAGGACAAAGCCGCCACGGGCGTGCTCGGCATAGAACCGCGTGCCGCGCTCGATCGTGAGCTGGTAGAGCGAAAGGTGCTCGCCCGCCAGGGCAAGGGCGTTCTCCAGCTCCTCCGCCCACGCCTCCGGCGTCTGGCCCGGTCGGGCATAGATCAGGTCGAAGGAGTATCGGCCGAAATGCCGGCGCGCCAGCGCGAGGGCGGCGAGCGCCTCGTCGGCCGAATGCTCCCGCCCGAGAAAGCGCAGCGCGGCGGCGTCGAGCGCCTGGATGCCGAGCGACAGGCGATTGACCCCTGCCTGGGCAAGGGCTGCGAAGCGTCCAGCCTCGACCGAGGTCGGGTTGGCCTCGAGCGTGATCTCGACGTCGGGCGCGGTATCCCACAGGCTCGTCACGCGGCCGATCAGGGCGGAGACCGTTGCCGGTTCCATCAGCGAGGGCGTTCCGCCGCCGAAGAACACCGTCTCGACCCGCCGTCCCGGGGCCTCGCGCGCCGCATGCTCGAGCTCGGCGAGCAGCGCATTGCGCCAGCGCTCGTGCCGCACGCCGTCACGCACATGGGAATTGAAATCGCAGTATGGGCACTTCGACTTGCAGAACGGCCAATGAATGTAGACGCCCAGGGGCTCGCCCGAGCCCGGCTGGGCAGCAGCACCGATCAAAGGGGAACTCCGAGCGCACATAGCGCGCACCGCGGCGCCATGAGAATGGCGGCAGGGCGTCGAAAGGCGCTTACGGCCGGGGGCGTCATTCGAAGCAGGCCTCGACCAGAAGACGGAAGGCGCGCCCGCGATGGCTGATGGCGTTCTTCTCGGTGTCGCTCATCTCGGCCGTGGTGCGCGTCTCGCCGGCGGGCTGGAAGCAGGGATCGTAGCCATGGCCGCCGCTGCCGCGGGGCGGCCAGACGATGCGCCCCTCGAGCGTGCCGTGCACCAGCTCGACATGCTCGTCGGGCCACGCCAGCGCCAGCACGCAATGAAAGGTTGCGGCACGCGCGGCATCGTCATCGGGGACGCCGCGCCGCGCCAGCTCGTCCTGGATGCGCCGCATGCCCACCATGGCATCGCGTGTCGGGCCTTCCCAGTCGGCGGTGTAGAGGCCGGGCTGCCCGTCGAGCGCCCGCACGCTCAGGCCCGAATCGTCGGCCAGCGCCGGCAGTCCGCTCACGCGCGTGGCAGCCAGCGCCTTGAGGGTGGCGTTGTCCTCGAACGTGGTGCCGGTTTCCTCCGGCGCCGGCAGGCCGAGTTCCCCGGCCGACACGATGTCGACGCCGAACGGCGACAGCATGGTGCGGATCTCGAAGGCCTTGCCGCGATTGTGGGTGGCCACCACCAGGCGGGGCAGGGTGAAGTGGCGCGCCATCAGCTGGTTGGCGTGGCCGGCGACTTGGCCGCCGGCGGGCCGATGGCCAGTAGCTGCAGGCGGGTAAGCTCGCCGATGCCCTTCTTCGCGAGCGCCAGCAGGGCCAGGAACTCGGGCTCGCTGAACGGCTTGTCCTCGGCGGTGCCTTGCACCTCGACGATGCCGCCGGCGCCGGTCAGGACGAAATTGGCGTCGGCTTGCGCCTTCGAATCCTCCGGATAGTCGAGGTCGAGCACCGGGATGCCTTCCCACAGGCCGCACGAAACCGCGGCGACCTGGCCGGTGATCGGGTTGGCGGCGATCTTGCCCTCCTTGAGCAGCCGCTCGAAGGCGAAGTGGAGCGCCACCCACGAGCCGGTGATGCTGGCGGTGCGCGTGCCGCCGTCGGCCTGCAGCACGTCGCAATCGATGTTGATCTGCCGCTCGCCCATGGCGGCAAGATCGACGACGGCGCGCAGCGAGCGGCCGATCAGCCGCTGGATTTCCTGCGTGCGGCCGGACTGGCGGCCGCGCGCCGCCTCCCGGTCGGTGCGCGTATGGGTGGAGCGGGGCAGCATGCCGTACTCCGCCGTCACCCATCCGCGATTCGTGTTGCGCATCCAGGGCGGCACCCGCTCGTCGACGGAAGCCGTGCACAGGACATGGGTATCGCCAAACTTGATGAGGCAGGAGCCCTCGGCGTGCCGGGAGAAGCCCGGCTCCAGGGAAACGACGCGAAGCTGATCGGGGGCGCGACCGGACGGGCGCATCGGATTCTCCTGGGATTCTGGCTTGCCACGGGGCCAGCTTGGCTGGCGGGGGGCCGGTTTAGCGCCGCGCCCCGCCCGAATCCAGCGATCCAGCAGCCTGCGTTGACCGGCCGGGTGGCACTACCTACATTTTTTCAATGGTACTTCATCGGATTGGCGCTCCGGGCGGCCTCGCCGACGCCGCGACAGGGCAGCGACCGGCGGCATCGGTCAAGGAGCTGAACGAACGCGCCCGCGAGGTGCTGCGACTCGTGGTCGAGGGTTATGTCGAGACCGGCGAGCCGGTGGGATCGCGCTCCCTGACCCGGCGCCTCAGCGAGGCGCTGTCGCCCGCCACCATCCGCAACATCATGGCCGACCTGCAGGATCTCGGCCTGCTCTACGCGCCGCATACCTCGGCCGGCCGGCTGCCAACCGATGCCGGCCTGAAGCTGTTCGTCAACGGCCTGCTCGAGCTCGGCAACATCAGCGAGGAAGAGCGCGAGAGCATCGAGGCGCGCTGTGCCGCCGTCGGCCGCAGCGTCACCGAGGCGCTGGAGCAGGCGACCACGCTGCTGTCCGGCCTGTCGCGCTGCGCCAGCCTCGTCATGGCGCCGAAGAGCGAGCAGCCGCTGAAGCACATCGAGTTCGTGAACCTGGGACCGGGTCGCGCTCTCGTCGTCACGGTGACCCAGACCGGCCATGTCGAGAACCGCCTGATCGACGTGCCGATCGGCATGCCGGCGTCGGCGCTGGTCGAGGCGACCAACTATCTCAACGCGCGTCTCATCGGGCGCACCCTCGAGGACGCGCGCAAGCTGATCCTCGAGGATCTCAAGCTGAAGCGTGCCGAGCTGAACGATCTCGCGGCGCGCGTGATCGAGTCGGGGCTCGCGACGTGGGCCGGCGAGCCCGGCGGCGCGCTGATCGTGCGCGGCCAGGCGCGCCTGCTGGAGGACATCACGGCGATCGCCGACCTCGAGCGCGTGCGCACCCTGTTCGATGCGCTGGAGCGCGGCGAGAGCTTCGTGCGCCTGCTCGAGCTGGCCAATGCCGGCGCCGGCGTGCAAATCTTCATCGGCTCGGACAACCCGCTGTTCGCCAACACGGGCTGCTCGATGGTGGTGGCGCCTTTCCGCGATTCGCGCGAGCGCATCCTCGGCGCCATCGGCGTCATCGGCCCGACGAGGCTGAACTACGCCCGCATCATCCCGCTGGTCGACTATACCGCGCGCACGATCGGACGCTTGGTCGGGTAGAGTTCATCGTCTTCCGGACCGCGAGCGTCCCGCTCGCCCAGCGCACGCACGTGCGCCGCTCATGACCGCGCAAAGCGCGCGGAAGAGCGAGCGAGACGCTCGCGGTCCAGAAGAGCATGACAAGGCCCGTCTACCAGTCGGCTTCGTCGAAATCGTCGAACTGCTGCATGACCTCCTCGTCCGCGGTCCGTGCCATCTGCTCGTCGGCCGGCAGCGACAGAATGCGCAGCCGCGTCTCGGGCCCGATCAGGCCGACCAGCTCCAGGAGATCGTCGCGGGCGAGGGCGACGCAGCCGCGGGTCGGCGCATAGTCGGCGCGCGCCAGGTGGAGGAAGATGGCGCTGCCCCATTCGCCCTCCGGCGGGTCGTCGTTGTAGCCGACGACGACGACGAGGTCGTAGAGCTCGTCGTCGCGCCACATCCTCTCGTGGCTCCACTGGTTCGGAATGCGGACCAGCCGGTTGTACGACGTGGAGCGCGGATCGTCGCACCAGCCGTCATGCTCGTCGATCGGCCGTGCTGGCAAACGGGTCCTGGGCAGGACCAGACGGTCATTGCGGAAATAGATGCGGCGCAGCGGGAACGTGCCGGCCGGCGTTGCGGCATCGCCCTCGACCTTGTCCTCGCGCACGCCGCCTGCGCCCACGGTGCAGCGCCAGCGGCGCTCGCCCAGCGTCGCCCAACCGAGCGAGCTTTCGCCGGAGTCGGTCTGAACCGTCAGGAAACCTGCCTCGGACATTGCCTCGAACTCCAGCGCTCTTCATAAAGGCTCGCTCGCGAGGGAGAAAGCCATGGCTTATGTCGTGACGCCACCCGCCACGGTCGGCGTGCCGGTCAACGGGACCGGCGATCTGTTCCCGGTGCGGCGCATCTTCTGCGTCGGCCGCAACTATGCCGCCCACGCCCGCGAGATGGGCCACGATCCCGACCGCGAGCCGCCTTTCTTCTTCACCAAGCCGGCGGATGCCATCGTCGTCTGCGCCGATCCGAAGAACCCGACCAGGGTCGCTTATCCCTCGGCCACCAGGAATCTCCACCACGAGATGGAGCTGGTCGTCGCCCTGAAGTCGGGCGGTGCGGACATCCCGGTCGACAAGGCGCTGGACCATGTCTTCGGCTACGCCGTCGGCCTCGACATGACCCGCCGCGACCTGCAGAACCAGGCCAAGGACATGGGCCGGCCGTGGGACATGGGCAAGGGCTTCGACCAGTCGGCGCCGATCGGCGAGATCTTCCCCGCCGCGCGCATCGGTCACCCGGCCAAGGGCGTCATCCAGCTCGACGTCAACGGCAAGACCCGCCAGAAGTCCGATCTCGACGCGCTGATCTGGAGCGTGCCGGAGACGATCTCCTATCTGTCCGGCCTCGTAGCCCTCGCTGCCGGCGACCTGATCTATACCGGCACGCCTGACGGCGTGGCTGCGGTCGTCCGCGGCGACACATTGGCGGGCTTCGTCGATGGCTGCGGCACGGTGACCTGCACGCTCGTGTAGGCAGCGCTCGGTTGGGCACGTCGTCGTCAGCCTCGATCCCGACCGGGCATGAATCGACTTTGACGTCTCACTCGGGCACGATCTGCATCGTGGGGGGCGCAAGCCAATGGGGTGTCATCGGCGGGTAAAGGCCGCGCGTCGGAGAGCAACATGCCAGTGTATGTGGAGACGTCCCCGCTCCATCGTTTGGTCACCATCGTCGCCCGAGGAAAGCTCACTGCCGACGAAGTACGCGGCACGGCTCAAAAGCTGGCCGACGCCCGGATCCGTCGATTCGCCAAGATCGTCGAGGTGGCCGGCGCGCACCTCGACCTGGCGCCCCAGGATATCGCGCAGCTGGCCCAGATCCTGCGGGGCGATTCGGACAAGCGCGGCCCGATCGCTTTCGTCGTCGCTCCCGGGCGCGGCGAGTTTGCCCGGCAGTTTGCCGCCGTCACCGCGCAGGAAGGTCCGGTCGATGTCTTTCACAAGCTGCAGGACGCCCGCGACTGGTTAGCCTCGATCCAGCATGCCGACCCCCGGGCGTCCAGCGGTCGACCCGCCGCGCAGCCGACGCCCGATGGGAACTCGTGGTCCGACCCGGACCGTCACGGCACGATGATTCGTGGCCGCCAGCAGCGTGCATTCACGACGCGAGGCCTGGTGGGTTAGCGCGCCAGCAGCTTCTCGACCTCGGCGTCGATGAAGGCCGCATCCTCCGGATTGTCGCGCGGGTTGCCGGCGCGATGGCCCCATACCGACGGGATCTCGACCAGCCTGCCGTGCCTGAGATGCGGCAGCTCGGCGCGATTGTCATCGGTCTGGAAGTAGAGATCGGTGGCCGACGGCATCAGCAGGACCTGCGCCTTGATCCCGGCCAGCGCCATCTCGAGGTCGCCGCGATAGAGGTCGTTGGCCGAGATGTCGCCGTTCTGCCAGGTCCACAGCTGGGCCAGCAGGTCCGAGGCGTCGCGCCGCAGGAAGTTGGCTTCCCAGGAACGCACCAGGAAATCCTCTAGCGAGACGAAGCCGAGCCCGCGCCACATCTCGCGGCGATAGAAGGTCTGGCTCAGTGCCCATCCGGCATAGATGCGGCCCATCGCGCGCAGCCCGCGGTCGGGCCTGGCGGTGTACCGGGACCCGTCCCAGCTCGGATCGGCCTGCAGCGCCGTGCGCACGCCCTCGAGGAAGACAAAATTGTGGGGCGCCGTGCGGGCCGATCCACAATTGACCACGATGCGCTCCACCGCCTCGCCGAACAGCGCCGCCCAGTGATAGGCCTGCTGGGCGCCCATCGACCAGCCGTAGACCAGCTGCACGCGATCGACGCCGAACAGCTCGGCCATCATGCGGCGCTGCTGCATGACATTGTCGTACGTCGTGACCGAGGGAAAGCCCGGCGTGTTCGACGGTGACGACGACAGGCCGTTGGTGAACATGTTGGGGATGACGATGAAGTAGCGGCTGGGGTCGAGGCAATGCTCGGGCGAGACCAGCCATTCGATGTCGGTGTGATGCGCCGAGTAGCTCGTCGGATAGACGATGACGTTATCGCGTCTGGGCGACAGCGTGCCGAACGTCTTGTAGACGATGCGCGCGCCCTCGAGCGTGCCGCCGCGCTGCAGGGAGACATTGCCGCAATCGAAGACGCCTTCGGCGGTCCTCACGCGAGGCTCCGCACGATCTCGCGCTGAACCTGGAAGTAACCCTCGCCGACGAACTTCAGATGCGGCCGCAGCAGGCGATGCGCCTCGGGCAGGTGATGGAAGGCGATGCTCGGGAACAGATGATGCTCGGCGTGATAGGGCAGGTTCCACATCAGGAAGCGGACCAGCGGGTTGCTGAGCGTCGTCCGGGTGTTGGCGAAGCCGTCGTCGGAGTTCGGGCAGAGCGTGTGCTCGCACAGCAGGTAGAGCCGAAGCAGCGGCAGGCCGGCCAGCAGCGGGATGAACCAGACCCACAGCAGGACGTCCGTCCCGAGGGCGATCGAGCCCGCGATCAGCACGGCATAGAAGGCGAGAAGCCAGCGTCCCCAGCGCTCGACCTCGGGCCAGGCCGACGGCTCGATGTAGGTCACGTCGCCGTGCCGGCCGAACGGGAACAGGAAGATGTCGCGCGCGCGCAGCATCAGGAACGGGATGGAACTGACGCGGAAAAGGTATTGCCGCCAGGTGCGCGGAGTGCCCGAGGTGACGAGCTCGGGATCGCGATCGGGATCCTGGGTGTAGCGATGATGGGCGTAGTGGAAGTGCCGGTAGAAGCCGGCGTTGTTCAGGATCGCGGCGCCCGACAGGAAGGCGAGAAGATCGGCCATCCAGCGCGTCCTGAACGAGCCGTAGTGCACTGATTCGTGCATGGCGCCGAACAGCGCGTTTACGAGGATGCCCTGCACCACCACGGCCGGGACGACCCACCACGAGCCCTTGGTGGCCAGCACCAGCGCGCCGCCGGCGATCAGCAGCGCGAGGTGCCCGGCCGTCTGCACCAGCCCATGGCGGTCGGACCTGGCGGACAGGCGCTTCAGGACGTCCGGCGGCACTACCCTCATCTGGCGGGCGCGCTGGCCGGTTACGGCATAGCTGCCCACGGCGGCTCCTTGGAATGGGACGTTACGGACACGGGCATGGCATCTCCAGGACCTCGTTCAAAGCTAGCACGAATCGCGCCGCGCCTGCTCCGATCTCGGCACAGGCCGATGATTTGCCGAGGTGAATCGGGCTGGGAACGGGTTGCCCCCCTCGGCCGTTCAATCCTCCAGCGCTTCTCAGGAAAGGAGAGTATCCATGAGCGACTACATCCCCAACCCGCCCAACCCGGAGCGCGATCCGCGCGCCCGTGACCCCTATGTCGACAACACTGGCCAAGGCCGCGGGAGCGGCCTCGTGGTCGGCATCCTGGTGGCGATCGCCCTTGTGGCGGGCCTGCTCTTCTTCGCGGCGCCGCGGAGCGAGCGCACCGACATCGCCCAGCCGCCGGCCGTCGAGCGTACCACGCCCGCGCCCGATCGGCCGTCCGCGCCTGCCTTGCCGCCTGCTGCCCCGGCGGCTCCGGCAACGCCGGACAACCAGCAGAGATAGGCTGGCGCTCGGCCCAAAAAAAGCCCGACCACTGGCCGGTGGTCGGGCAAACAGGCATTGTCGTACGGCTGGCACGCTACCATGGCCGGCTTGCCAGCCCGCACGCGGAAGATGCAGGGCTGCCTTGTGCGTTTGTGCGAATCGACGTCGCCTGTATAGTCGCCCTCCTCGACACGAGGGGAGTGACCATGGCGACCAACAGCAAGCATCCCGAGACGCTCGTTCTTCATGCGGGGTACCGCAGCGACCCGGCCACCAACGCGGTCGCCGTGCCGATCTACCAGACGACCAGCTACCAGTTCCGCGACACCCAGCACGCGTCGAACCTGTTCGGCCTGGCCGAGCTGGGCAACATCTACACCCGCATCATGAATCCGACCAACGACGTGCTCGAGCAACGCATCGCGGCGCTCGAGGGCGGCGTCGCCGCCCTGTGCCTGGGATCGGGCCAGGCGGCGTCCCTGTTCGCTGTCCAGAACATCTGCCACGCCGGCGACAATTTCGTCGCCTCGACCGATCTCTACGGCGGCACCTGGAACCTGTTCGCCAACACCCTGAAGACGATGGGCATCGAGTGCCGCTTCGTCGACCCGGCCGATCCCGAGAACTTCCGCCGCGCCACCGATGCCAAGACCCGCTGCTACTACGCCGAGACGCTGCCCAACCCGAAGCTGACCGTGTTCCCGATCGGCGAGGTGGCGCGCATCGGCCGCGAGCTCGGCATCCCGCTGATCATGGACAACACGGCGTCCCCGGTGCTCTGCCGGCCGCTCGATCACGGCGCGGCAATCGTGATGCATTCGACCACCAAGTACATCGGCGGCCACGGCACCTCGATCGGCGGCATCCTGGTCGACGGCGGCAACTTCGACTGGGAGAAGCACAAGGACCGCTTCCCCATGCTGAACACGCCGGACCCAAGCTATCACGGCGCCGTGTGGACGCAGGCGACCAAGCCGATGGGGCCCGTGGCCTACATCATCAAGGCGCGGGTGACGCTGCTGCGCGACATCGGCGCGCCGATGAGCCCGTTCAACGCCTTCATGTTCATCCAGGGCCTGGAGACCCTGCCGCTGCGCATGCGCGTGCATTGCGACAACGCCAATGCCGTCGCCAAGCACCTCTCGGGCCACGCCAAGATCGCGAAGGTGATCCATCCCTCGCTGATGTCCGGCGAGGCCAAGCGCCGTGCCGACGCCTACCTGTCGCGCGGCCTCGGCGCGCTGGTGGGCTTCGAGCTCAAGAATGGCGTCGATGCCGGGCGCAAGTTCATCGACAACCTGAAGATGTTCTATCACGTCGCCAACATCGGCGACGCGCGCAGCCTGGCCATCCATCCGGCCTCGACCACGCATTCCCAGCTCACCCCGGAGGAGCAGGCCCAGACCGGCGTCACGCCGGGCTATGTCCGGCTTTCGATCGGCATCGAGCACATCGAGGACATCCTGGCCGACCTCGACCAGGCGCTGGCGGCGGTATAGCGGCGAGCGACGATCATGGCCCTCCGCGAGCGGCGCCCGGGGAGGTGCCGTCGTGTTGGGTGGCGGAGGACTCATTCGCTTCTGGACCGCGGGCGGGACGCCCGCGGTCCGAAAGAAATCAGATCTTGATGTCGGCCGTCTTGATGATCTCGCCGAACGACTTGGCCTGGCGCGCGATGGTCTCCTTGAAGTCGGCCGGCCCGAGATAGCTCGCATAGTTGCCGCTGGTCACCAGCTTCTCGGCGATGTCGGGCATCTCGGCGGCCTGCGCGATCGCCTTGCTGAGCTTGTCGACGATCGGCTGCGGCGTGCCCTTGGGCGCCAGGATGCCGTACCACGCATCGCCGCCGATCTTGCCGTAGCCCTGCTCGCGCAGGGTCGGGATGTCGGGCCGCCCGGGCCAGCGCTTCTCGCCGACGATGGCGAAGCATTTCAGGCGGCCGGCGGCGATGTGGGGCAGCGTCGTCGGGTCGAACTGCACCTGGATCTGCCCCGACAGCAGATCGTTGGTCGCGGGTGCGCTGCCCTTGTAGGGGATGTGCACCATCTTCACCCCGGTCTCGATGTTGAACATCTCGCCGTACAGCTGGGTGATGGTTGCGAGCCCGGCCGAGCCGAAATTGATCTTTCCGGGGTTGGCCTTGGCGTAGGCGATGAACTCCTGGAGATTGTTGGCCGGTACTTGCGGGTTGACGCCCATGCCGATCCACGACGTGGCCGTGCGCGCGACCGGGATGAAGTCCGTCGCCGGGTCATAGGGCAAGGGCTGCAGATGCTGGGTGATGCACACCATCGCCGTCGTGGTCGTGAGAAACGTGTAGCCGTCGGGCGCCTGGTTCTTGACATGCTCGGCGCCGATCGCGCCACTGGCGCCGGCCTTGTTGTCGAACAGCATGCTCTGGCCGAGCAGGGAGCCGGCGCGCTCCAGCACGACACGCGTTGTGATGTCCGACGGACCGCCCGGCGGGTAGGGTACGACGATGCGGATCTGGCGCGACGGCCAGTCGCCGCCCGCGGATTGCGCCGACACGATCGCCGGCGCCGCGACCACGCCCGCCATCGACGCCGACACGAAAAGGCGGCGGCCGAGTCGTGCCCGGCCGGTGTTGCGATTACTCATGACTTTCTGCTTCCTCCCGAGACTCGTCGGTCGACTATATACGACGAACGCGCCGGGCCGCGGAGGACCGACGCGCTCGAAATCGACTTCCGGGATGCGGGTCGCATGGGCTATCCCGGCGCCTGCGTTCCCACCATCCTGCGCGAGGCGCTTGCGAAACCAAAGCCATGCGCCGAGCGGATCTCGTCTCGGCAGCGACGCTCACTTCCTGGCAGCGGCGTCGGCGATCGAGGCAGCGACCCGGTTGGCCATCCCGAGCTGGGCGTCGAGGCCGGCGAGGCCATGGCGTCGGGCGATCCAGTCGAAGTCGGTCCAGGCGATCATCACCCGTCCGGGAGCCTCGAGATAGACCAGCATGCGCACCGGCCAGTCGAGGCCGGCCTGCGGGCGGCCGCCGATGAACTGCGTGCCGAGCGCTGGGTTGCCGAACATCAGAAGCACCGAGGGCTTGACGCCGGGCACGCCCGAGACCGCGGCGAGCGCGCCCTGGTCGACCTCGCCGAAAAGCAGGATGCCCTTGGCGGCGATGTCCTTCTTGAGCCGCTCGACGGTCTCGATCATGCCGTAGCCCGAGGGCACGGCAATCACGCCGGCGGCGTTGGCCGCAGCGTCGGGCTTGGCGCTCTCGGCATGGGCGGAGGCTGTCGGACCGCCGATCGCCAGGGTGAAGGCGAGCAGGGCGGCGGAGCAGAGGTGGGCAAGGCATGTCGGCATGTGGTCTCCGGGATTGGATGCTGCAGCGACCCTGCCGCGTGACGCCGGTCGGATGAAATGCCGTTGCCCTATCGTGTCGATGCCTGCCGCGGCGGGAACGGCGCAACAGGCATCGATCCTGTGGCCTCAGGACGGCATCCTGTCGATGAAACCCACGACCGAGGCGAGACGGCCGTCGGGCGCCAGGGCGCAGAAGTCGACGCCCTCGACGATCGCCGGACCTCCGGCAGGCCCGAGCGACCAGGAGAAGCGTACCGCGCCGTTGTGATGGTCGACCTTCGACGTTCGCTTCAGCACGAAGCCCGGGAACTTGCCCTGCACGCCGGCCAGCATGGCGTCGACACCGGCGTGACCGTCGCCGGCCATCAGCGGATCGCGATAGCTCCCCCCTTCCGCCCAGGCCCGGCCGATGGCGGTGCGACGGCGGTCGGGATCGGTCTCGTTCCAGGTGGCGACGTAGGTGTCGATCACGGCATCGACGCCGTTCGCCGTGGCGGTGGCGATCGTGGACATGGCTTCCTCCTTCGGATGGTTGGTCCAGGCGCGAGGTAAGCTCGCGAGGGGCTCGCCGGCGATTGCCTGGGAGGTAATGAGCGGGGGCGCCTGTCGACGTGGACAGGCCCGGCAAAGTGGGGAACACTTAAAACCCAGCGCTACCTAAACGGGTATCAAACGAACGAGCATCGCCCAATGCGGCGCCCTGACAATGAACAGCCATCGGCGGAGCTGCTGCGCTTCGTAGGCGAGCGCAGATTCAGGACGAGCCTGGCCGACCCGCCATGGCGCTTCATGAATCGCACGGGAAAGGTAGCCCCCGAGCACCGCCGCCTGTCTCGATATGGCACCATGACGGTCGAGGAAATTGCCGCGCTGCCGATTGGTCAGTTCGCGGCCTCTACGGCTCACCTCTACCTATGGGTTCCCAACGCCCTGTTGCCGGAAGGTCTTCAGGTGATGTGGGCGTGGGGCTTTGGCTACAAGAGCAACATCGTCTGGCACAAGCTGCGCAAGGATGGCGGATCCGATGGACGCGGCGTCGGCTTCTACTTCCGAAATGTCACCGAGCTGCTTCTCTTCGGTACGCGCGGGAAGAATGCGCGCACGCTCGCGCCCGGTCGTCGTCAAGTGAACTACATCGGGACTCGCAAGCGGGAACACTCGCGCAAGCCAGATGAGCAGTTCGACGTCATCGAATCGTGCAGTCCCGGCCCGTTTCTCGAGCTGTTCGCGCGTGGCGTGCGTGACAACTGGGCAACCTGGGGCGATCAGGCAGATGGTCAGTATGAGCCGAGCTGGAAGACCTATGCGCACAACTCCGCTGCGCAACGAGAGAGCGCTTAGCGGGCCTCCCGTCATCGGAGTCGGTCGCCTCGCTCAGCAATTCGGCGACCGTATCGGGATCCTCGCCAAATCGAGCATCGGTCCGTCACATCACAGGCTCTTGCGCGCCAGCGCCGCGCCTTCGGCGAGCGCGCGCAGCTTGCCGTAGGCGACGGCGAGCGTCATCGGCGCCATGCCGCAGTTGGTGCAGGCCTGGATGCGCTCGGGGTCGACGTACCTCGTCGCGAGCTTCAGCGTGTCGGCGACCTGCCCGGGCGTCTCGACCGTGTCCGACGCCACATCGATCGCGCCCACCAGCACCGTCTTGGTCTTGAGAAGCTTCATCAGCTCGGGCGGCACGTGGCTTTCGCGGCATTCGAGCGAGACCTGGTCGATCCTGCTGCGGTCGAGCGCGGGAAAGGTCTGCTCGTATTGGCGCCAGCTCTCGCCCAGCGTCTCCTTCCACTTGATGTTGGCCTCGATGCCGTAGCCGTAGCAGATGTGCACGGCGGTGGTGCATTTCAGGCCCTCGGCAGCCTTCTCCAGCGCCGGCACGCCCCATTCCACGGTCTCGCCGAGATAGACGTTGAAGGCCGGCTCGTCGAACTGCACGACATCGACGCCGAGCTTCTCGAGGTCGCGCGCCTCCTGGTTCAGGAGCTCGGCAAAGGCGAACGCCATCTTCACGCGATCGCCGTAGTAGCCATCGGCCAGGGTGTCGATCAGGGTCATCGGGCCGGGCAGCGTGAACTTGAGCTTGCGGCTCGTGGCGGCGCGGGCGATGCGCGCCTCGCGCTCGTGCACGAACTTGCGCCGCGTGAGCCTGCCGGTGACGGTCGGGCAGTCGGCCTCGTAGCGATTGTTGCGGATGCCCATGCGCACCTTCCTTTCGAAGTCGACGCCGTCGACCTCGGCCAGGAAGCCGTGCACGAAATGCTGCCGCGCCTGCTCGCCGTCGCTCACGATGTCGAGCCCGGCTTCCTCCTGGCGGCGAATGGCGAGGAAGGTCGCGTCGTCCTTGGCCTCGAACAGAGGCTGGCCGCTCAAGGTCCAGGGCGCCCACAGGACATTCGGCGTGGCAAGCCAGGCCGGCTTGGGCAGGCTGCCGGCGAGCGTGGTCTCGAACATGTTTCCTCCCGATTCCTGTTCTTTTGTCATGGTCTTCCGGACCGCGAGCACCCCGCTGGGAGCGCGCCACTCCCGTGGCGCTCATGGGATGTTTGATCGACGAGAGGAGCGCCACGGGAGTGGCGCGCTCTTGGCATGACGCCGCTCGGTCCAGAAGAGGCTTGCGTGCAGATTTCAGATCTTCGCCACCTCCGCGGATGGCAAGGCGAGCTTTTCCTCCGGCGGCAGGATCTGGCCGAACGTGCCCGGCGCGCGCCATTGCAGGGTGCCGAAGGCGCCGCAGCTCTCGCACACCGAGCGCCAGCTCTCGTGATGCGCGCCGCAGGCCGAGCAGCGCCAGCTTCGATCGGACGGCGCATCTGTCGCCCGTGCCAGCCAGTCGCGCACGCGCGCCGGATCGGAGGAGCTGGCATGTTCCTCGACCTCGGCCATCAGGCGGCAGATGCGCGCCGTCGGGCTGGCGCCGCCCGCCGTCTCGAGATGGCGCCGCGCCTCGCCCCACAGGCCGGCCTCGATGGAGGCCTGGGCCAGGGCGACATGGCTCTCGGTGTCGTCGGGATTCTTCTCGGCCAGGCGCCGCACGACGCCGACCTTCTTCAGCGCCTCGCTCTCGCCCGATGCCTCGAGATAGAGCCTGGCGAGATCAGGGTGGGGCGCCACGGCCCAGCCGCGCTCGAGCGTCTTCATCGCCCGCTTGGCGTCGCCCGTCTGGATCTGCAGCTCGGCCAGGCGCCGGGTCACGGCGATGCGCTCCGGCGCGAGGCCGAACGCCTCGCGCGCCAGCGCCACGGCATCGCCGGCGTTGCCGTCGCGCTCGGCGGCGCGGCTGCGCTCGACCAGCAGCAGGGCCTTCAAGGTGCGGCCCCGATCCGCACCGACCACCTTGCGGCGAAGCCCCGAATCGAGCGTTACCTGCGCCGCCTTCCAGTCACCGGTCTGGGCCTGCATGTCGAACAGCGAGTGCACCACCCATGGCGTCTGCGGCCTGAGGCGAAAGGCGCGCTCGGCATAGGCCAGTGCCTTGGCCCGGTCGCCTTCGCGCAGAGCCTGGCCGATCAGCCCGCGCAGCCCGAGAAACGCCATCTGCTCGTCCTCGAGCATGGCGGTGAAGGCACGGTTGGCAGCGTCGCGATCGCCGTTTAGCTGAGCCGCCTGGGCCGACAGCAGCAGCGTGAGCCCGGGCTCGGAGAGCAGCTGGTCGGCCTTGCGCGCGTGCTTCTGCGCCTCGACGCCGTCGCCGGCGGCCACCGCCGCCAGCCCCTGGGTCAGCTCGCGATAGCCGCGGCGGCGCCGGCTCTCGCCCCAGCCGTCGATCAGCGCGCCGGGCGCGCCGACGATCCAGCGATAGAGCAGCCACACGCCGAAGCACGCGGCGATCAGCAGCACGAACGCCACCAGGACGATGCCGACGCTGGTGTCGAGCCGCCAGCCGTGCCACTCGGCGGTGACGGTGCCCGGCCGCCGGACGAGCCATACCGCCCCCAGCATGGCGGCCGCGGCGAGGGCGAACCAGATCAGGGTACGCAAAAAGGTCATGGAGTCAGCGCGCCGTGCCGAGCAGGGTGACGGCGTGGGCGGCGAGCTGCTGGACCGCCCGCTCGGCCGCCAGATGGGCGTCGGCGCGCTTCAGCCAGGCCTCGGTCGCCTTGCCGGTCTGCGGCGGCAGCGACTTCACCTGGGCCACCGCCTTGGCGAGGTCGCCGGCCTCCAGGGCGGTCTCGGCACGGGCAAGCCTGGCTTCGACGGAATCGCCCTCGACGTCGCCCACGCGGCGCAGCGAGACCAGGCCGCGCAGCTTGCCCAACAGCCGTTCGCCGAACGAATCGTCGGCGAGATCGTCGGCCAGCGCCGCCTTGGCGACGGCGGGAAACTCGGCAGCCAGGGTGGCGCGCGAGGCCACGCCCGATGCCCCATAGGGCTGCAGCGACGAGGTGATCTCGGCGAGCTTGGCGTCGCCTTGCACCAGCGGCGCCAGCAGGCCCAGATCGACGGTGAACGGCAGGCCCGATTCGAGCGCCGCGCTCAGCCGCGCTGCCACACCGATCACGGCGGAGGCGCGTGCCGCGATCAGCGCCTTCTGGTCGGCCGAGCCGCGCGCGCCGATGGCCTCCGACATCGTCCTGGTCTGCTCGCGCTGGCGCGCCTGCTCGTCCTTCTGGGCGGCGACCGACTGGTCGAGCGCCTGCATCGAGGTGCGCAGGGCAGCGATCTCGCGCGACAGGATGGCAAGCTCCTTCTCGGCGTCGATGCTGGCGGCCGGGGCGGGCGCCGGCGGCTGGGGGCTCGGCGCGGCACTGGCTGCCCGTCGCTCGAGCGCCTCGACCTTGCTACGCAGCTCGGCCAATGCCGGCTCCGTGGGGGCCGGTCGCTCGGCGGTCGCCGCTGCCGCAGCCCGGACGCGCTTCTCGAGGTCGTCGAGGCGTGCGGTGAGCTCGCGCTTGGCGGCCTCGACGGCAGTCGCAGCCACCGTGCTGGCATCGGCGCGCACGGCCTGCAGGTCGATCGCCGGGGTTGGCGCGACCGCCACCGCCTTGCCGCGCCACAGCGCCTGGAACGGCTCCGGCCAGAATGGCAACGAGATCAGGGCAAGGGCCAGCACGGCCGAGGCGGCGACGATGCCGGTGATGAACGCGCCGACGATGCCGATGCCGCGCCGGGCCCCGACGACAGGTGGCGCAGGCTCGGTCGCGGAGAGCGACGCGGAAGGAGGCGTCGGGGAGGAAGGGGTGTCGCTCATGCTCGCCTGTCCTTGTACGCCGGCTTCGGCCAGGCGGTCGATCTCGTCGAGCACGGCCTGGCGAGTTGGTCGCACCGCCGCGACCGTGGCCTTGAATGGGAGGTGGGCGAGCGGGTCCAGGGCGGCCGGGCTGATGGCGACGGCCGTCACGTCCTTCAGCGCGTCGCCGAGGCCGGCCTCCGCGACCAGCCTGCCGAACACGGCGGCGGCGCGCGGCGAGAAGAAAGTCACGACGTCGACCGCGCGTTCCTGCAATGCCGCACGTGCCGGCTCGGGTAATGCCGTTTCCTCGCGCGCCTCGTAGAGCGCGACGCGGCGGACGTCATAGCCGTCGCCGCCCAGGCTCTCCGCCAGATCGACGGCGATCCCGGTTCCCGCGACATGGATCAGCGGGCCTGCCTTGGGATCGAGACGCTGCCGCACCAGCTCGGCCAGCGCGGCGCCGTCGCCCGCGGCCGACGCCACGGTGGTGAAACCCAGCCCCTCGGCCGTGCCCGCCGTGGTGTCGCCGACGGCCAGCACGGGCTTGGCGCGCTGCGGGCTCGCCTCGGCGAGGGCACGCGCCCCGTTGGCGCTGGTCAGCAGGACGGCCTGGCAGGCGACCAGCGCCTCGGCGAAGTCGGCTGGCGGATGGAGGATGTCGAGCCGGAACAATGGCGCAACGACGGGCGCATGGCCGCGCTCGCCGAGCGCCGTGGCCAGCGTCGTCGCCTCGCGTTCCGGCCGGGTGATCAGCACGCGCATTCGCTTCTCCGTAAACGGCGCCTTCGGCCGACGCAATGACGGCGATCCTAGGCCAGGACGACGCCTTCGAGGGCGAGCAGCCGCCGCTTGGTCGGCAGGCCGCGGCCGCCCGAGTAGCCTCCTTCGGCGCCGCGGGCGCCGAGCACGCGATGGCACGGCACGATGATGGGGATCGGGTTGCGCCCGCACGCCATGCCGACCGCCCGCGGACCCGAGTCGAGGGCCATCGCCAGGCCGCCATAGGTCGCGGTCTCGCCGTAGGGGATCTCGCGCATCATCGTCCAGACGCGCTTCTGGAAGTCGGTGCCGTGCTGGGCGAGCGGCAGGTCGAAGCGCTCGAGCCGTCCGGCGAAGTAGCGGGCGAGCTGGCGGCTTGCCTCGGCGAGAACCGGGCTCGGCCTGCCGTCGACCGCCCGTTCGCCGCGGCCCGCCCAGCGCACCCCGGTCACGGCGTCGTGATCCGCCTCGAGCGCCAGGCGGCCGACCGGGCTGTCGACGTAACAAATGGACATATCGCGAGCGTAGCGTCGGCTATCGGCTTTTGCCAACATGAGGCCGATGTCTGGGGGAAAGGATAGCAGGGGCGCGAGACCCGGGCGCCGTGCCTTGCTCGGCGGCGCCATGGCGCTGTGGCCGACGCTGGCGCTCGGCCAGCAGCTGCCGCCGCCGCGCCCGCCGCCGCCGCCGCCCGCGCCGCCGCGTCGCCAGGTCACCGACGTGGCCGCGCCGCCGCCGGTCGTGTTCGTGCACGGCAACGGCGATTCGAGCGCGCTGTGGATCAACAACCTGTGGCGCTTCGAGGCCAACGGCTACAAGCGCAACCAGCTCTTCCCGATCGATTTCATCTATCCCAACGCGCGGCGCGAGGACGCGAGGCCCGAGCCGTTCCGGTCGTCGGCCGAGGATCAGGCCAGGCAGCTCGCGGCGTTTGTCGCCGAGGTCCTGAAGGCGACGCGGCGACGCAAGGTCGCATTGGTCGGCTCGTCGCGCGGCGGCAACGCCATCCGCAGCTACCTCAAGAATGGCGGCGGCGCGGCGTCGGTCAGCCATGCCGTCCTGTGCGGCACGCCGAACAAGGGCATCGTGATCTCGGACAGCCTCCTGGCGGGCAGCGAGTTCAACGGCGCCTATCCCTTCCTCAAGGAGCTCAACGCCGGTCCCGACGACCTGATTCCCGGCGTCGAGCTGATGGCGATCCGCTCCGACAAGAACGACAAGTACTCGCAGCCCGACGCGCGCTTCGTCGGCGCACCGGGCAAGCCCACCGGCGTCGGCTACGACGCCTCGGAGCTGCGCGGCGCGCGCAATGTCGTCCTGGACGGCCTCGACCACCGCGAGGTGGCCTTCCACAAGCTTGCCTTCGCCGCCATGTACGAGTTCGTCGCGGGACGGGCACCGGCCAGCATGTTCATCGCCCAGGAGCCGCTGCCGGTGCTGAACGGCCGCGTCACCGGCATCGCCGAGGGCGTCTACACCAACATCCCGGTCGCCGACGCCGAGGTCGAGGTCTTCGAGGTCGACAGCAGGACCGGCGAGCGCAAGAGCGCGCTGGCGGTTCACCGCAAGGTCACCGGCGAGGACGGCGCGTGGGGCCCCATGGTTGCCCGGCCGGACGCCTGCTACGAGTTCGTGCTCCGCATGGCGGCGCAGCCGATCACCCACACCTACCGCTCGCCCTTCCTGCGCTCGAGCGAGGTCGTTCACCTGCGGCCCGGCATCCTGGGCAAGGGCGACGAGAGCGCGGCCGCCATCGTCGCCATGAGCCGGCCGCGCGGCTATTTCGGCGTCGGCCGCGACAAGTTCACGCTCGACGGCAAGATGCCGCCCGGCATCAACGACGGCGTGCCGGGCGCCTCCCTAGGCAAGCTCGCCTTCGACGCCAGCCCGCGCACCGTGATCGCCGTGCTCAACAACGAGGTCATCCCGACGCGGACGTGGCCGTTGAAGGACAATCACCTGGTGATTGCCGAGTTCCTGAACTAGCGCCCGCGCAGGAGGTCCAGCCCGGCGAGGGCGAGGCCGCGAAGCCCGCGCCGCCGCTCGGCGTCGGCCTTTTCCGCCGCGACGCGGCGCCGCTCCTCTTCCTCCCGGGCCAGCCGCGCCCCGAGAACGTACTTGCAGATTCCCTTCTCGCAGGCCTTCGGGATGCGGTTTTCGCTCAGGGACTTGCGAAGGGTCTGCATCGCCTCGCCGTTCCAGATTTCCCCGAACGACGAGTCGTTCAGGTTGCCGACCGGCGGCGCCCCGTAGCAGCACGGGAGGACCTCGCCATTGGTCGTGATCAGGGACCATTCCCACGGCGCGCGGCAGTCGCGCGGTTCCGGGTTGGCCTGGCCGGGCGTTGGCCCGGCAGCCTCGGCCGGTGGTTCCTGGACCACGGCGGGCACGGCGACGGCCGTCCCTGCCGGCGCGTCATCGAAGAACAGGCCCGTCAGGCCTTCGGGATACAGGGGCATGCCGAGCTGGCGGCCACGTTCGAGCGCCTCGTTCAGGCAGCGGTTGGACAGGGACTTGAAGTTCCACAGGCCTTGCTGCGTGTAGTCGAAATGCCAGCCGTCCCGGTCGATCCTGTACTTCTCCATCTGCTGCGGGGGCTGGTGGTTCATCTGGAAGAAGAAGACCCCGTCGACGCCGAGGCGGTGCGCCATCTCGACGAACGGCACTGCCTCCTCGATGTTCTCCCGCATCAACGTCATGTTGATATAGACGATCGGACGCCGCCTGTCGCCGCGGGCGGCGACGAGCTTCCGGACATTGTCGACCACCTCGCCGAGCTCGGCGCCGCGGATGCGCGCGTAGGTCCGCTCGGTTGCCGCATCGATCGACACGTTGATCTTGAGTTGCGCCTTCACGCCGAGCAGGAGGGCGAGCTTGCGGTCGTTGAGCAGGGTCAGGTTGGTGTTGATGTTGAGATTGCAATCGGGGTGGATGGCCGGGTTCTCCAGCGCACTCCAGAAGGCCGGGCTCGACAGCGGCTCGCCGATGCCGTGCAGCTGCGCCTCGGAGGCGAGCGCCAGCACGTCCGAAAGCTTGTCGATGACGCTTCCCGGCATGTGCTTGGGGCGCTGAACGGCATCGATGGCATGCGGGCACATCACGCAGCGCAAGTTGCAGATCGACGTCGATTCGATGGTCAGTATGCTGGGGCCGCACTCGAGCCGCGTCGCGCCTTCCCGATAGGCCTGATCGACGAGCCGGGCGTTCTCGCTTGGGGTTCGCATCGATGCTGCTCGGTCCATGGTGCCTGGGGCGCGACGGTGAGGGGCTGAGACGAGGCCGATGCCTCCGCGATCACTTCTCGTAGGTGTAGCGGAAATCGCAGTGGCTGGCGCCCTGCATGATGGTCTGGCTGCGCGCCAGCTTGAGCTTGGGGTCGTAGCCTTCGCAGAATGCGCCGTCGCGATTGCACGACAGGAGATGGCCGATCTCGCCCAGCCCCATCGCCTTGTAGGTCTCGGCATAGCGGCAGCGCACCACGTTGAAGGCGAAGCTGTCGCCGCTCTGTTCCTTGACCTCGATCTCGAGGGCGCCGCCCTTGGTCCACAACGGCATCACGTCCTGGAACGCCTTGAGGGACGTGCCGCCCGGCGCTGCGGCGGCGAAGGCGCGCGCCTGCTCGATGGCCGACCGGCGCACCGATTCGGCGATCGTCCGGCGCGCCGTCTCCTCGCCGTGGCTTTCCTTCAGCGTCTCGTAGACCTCCTTCAGGATCTCGGCCTCGATTCGGCGCTTGTCGAGCATCGACAGACCTTCGGGATGGGCGGGCTGGGTCATGGCGGGAACCTGCGTGGCGGGCGGAATTGCTGGCCGGCCCAGCGTGACTCGGCCTGCCGGCGATGGCAATCGCCTGCAACACACTCCCGATTCGCCAGAGACCGCCTGCGGCCGAGCAAGTCGCGCATCGCGCTAGCGGCTGCCGACGTAGGCTCGATCGCGAAAGGCGAGCTTCATCGGCATGCCGCCCACGATCTCGAACCAGATGATGCCCTCGGCCACCAGGTCCAGCTCGAGCTGAAAATCGGCGACGTCGGGGCGGGGAATGGTCCCCGAGACCTCGATCTTCTGGCCGAGCCGCACGCGCTCGCTCGACACCGGCAGGCGGGCGAAGTCGTTGTCGAGCATGCGGCCGTCGGGCGACCTCAGGTGAATGCCGACATTCACGTTGCCCGGCTCATAGCCCGAGGGCAGCCAGGTCGCTCCGCCGGTGTTCTCGATCACGAGCGCGAGGCGGATCGTGTCGGGCCCGACCGGCGTCACCTCGACGAGCTCCATGCGATAGTTCAACCCGGGGATGAACCGGCTGTCGGGCTCGTGCGTCGCCGACTTGTAAAGGAAGAAGACGCGCCGGTTCAGGTGAATCTGGCTGTTGAGATGCGTAAACACCACGTCGTCCGGTGCCGATCTCTGCTCGAGGAAGCGATTGAAGTCGTCGAGCGAGACCAGGGTCTGGTGCGGCATCGTGAAGGACAGCTTGATGTCGGCAAAGCCGCAGGCTTTCGCCATGTCCCATATCTCTTCGACCCGGATATCGTTCTCGATGACGTCGTAGGCCTGCATCTCCATCTGCGAGGAAGGCATCAGGGAATGATACGGGCCCGGCTCGGCGAAAGCCGCAACGCCGTCGTCGCGCAGTACGCGTGAGAACTCGGCCAGAACGGCCTTCTGGTCGGCGACATGATGAAAAGCGTCGAAGCTCAGAATGCGATCAAAAGACTTGTCCGCGGCTGGGATCGACCGCCCGTCGAAGACGCGGAACTCGATCGGCAAGTCGCGTGTCGTCGGGTCCTCCTGATGGATGCTCTTGCCGATCTGCAGCGCGTTCTTCGAGACGTCGATGGCGGTCACCTGGCAGCCGAGGCTGGCGAGGTAGCGGCTCGACCAGGCGGTGCCGGCGCCGAAATCGAGAATGCGTACCCGCGGGAAGATCCGCAGTTCCTCGACGACGTGCGCAAAGGCCGTCAGGATCTGGACCATCTCGTGAGTGGTGATGAAGGGCTTGCGGCGCAGCGCGATGTTGGTCATCCGCGGCTCGAAGTAGGCATCCGCCAACTCGGCATGTCGAGCCGCATCGTAGCGCGCAATCAGCTCGCGAACGTTGATCTGGCCTTCCTTCAAGGTCGGCGGTTCGACAGCGGGTGGCCTCGATACGGGCGGTGCTGGTGATGCTGCCGGTTCTTCCGTGCCGATCAAGGCCTGGTACGATCGCTGCAATCGCTGAAGGATGGACATGTTCTTCCCTCGCAGCAAATCGGCGATTTTTCAACCAACATGAAGGCGTAGTCTACCGCGCCTCGTCGGTTGAGCGGGTCAGGGTCATCGAGTGCAGGAAAATACCCAGCCGGCGACCGTCCACGATTTCCCGATCCGCCTCTGGGCTGCGCGGTTCGTGTATGTGGAAGCTGACGTCGACCTCCTCGGCCGGCTTCGGCTCTCGACCGAGGGCGATGGTGCGCTCGCAGCAGCCCTCATCCCCCATTTCCTTGGTGATCGTCCATGTATCGGCTAGCCGGCCGTTCACCGAAACGGAGATGATCTGGCGGCCGACAGATGGCCGGATGTAGGGACGGAAGGCTACCCGCAGCGCCAGGCCATCGGTGCCTCGCGGATATCTCGGCAGGAACACGACGTTCGCCTTCTCGGCGTCCGACCACACCCCCGAGGCCTCCGGAAGAGACCACCCGTCGCCGAGATACAGGTTGGCTGACTTGCCGCGGAGCAGGATGGGTTGCCCGAGGAACGCGGTCGCGCCGAGTTCCAGGATGCGCCGCAACTCGACTCGCCGTGCCGGGCTGTCGGGCGGGCACTGCCCGTCCTCGCGCACGAATCTCATGTACTCCCGCCAGAACCGGGCCTTGTCGGCGCCCGGATGAAAGCGAACCCGTTTCTCGGGATCGATCAATCGCAGGAGTTGGCTGTCGGCGGCGGGTTGCTCTTCGGGATAGCAGGCCAGCAGGGCCGCGCGTTCCCAGGTCCACCCCTCGACCTTCATGTCCAGGCCGTCGCGTAGATTGCGTGCGTATGTGGTTGCCGCAATCAGTCCGGTCGTCACGGCAATCACGACAACCGCCAGCCTCGCTGCCCTGGGGGTCGGCATTCGCCGCAGCACGAGGGCGCCCAGGCAGATGACGATGACTCCGAAGCCGAGATAGGAAATGCGACTGTCGAGATAGCCACAGGCGCCGCTGTCGACGCACCAGACCTGTTGCCGTGCATTGCCTGCCAGCGGAAACGTGACGTAGGCGATTGCCAGCGCCGACCCGAGAGCGATCGACAGAGGCGATGGCAGATTGCGCACCTGGTGCAGCACCGCAACCAGGCAGGCCGTCGTCAGGACGCCAACCAGCGCGGCCATGGGCAGGAAATCTCGCGGCAGAGAAGTGACGTCGATGATGTCGCGCGAGAAGACTGTTCCTGCGAGGACGTGACGCACCGTTGTCTCGCCGACTCGCGCGATTTCGAGTCCGGCATCGATGACGTTGCCGATGTACTGGGAGGGATGGGCCCATCGATACGCCAAGTACGCGAGCAGGGCGAGCATGACGAGGCCGACGTCGTACAGGAACGTCCGTCGCCTCGCGACATCGAGCAACGCCTGTCTCGCCGACATGCCGCTGCGCCATCGTCGGGCCAGGGCGAAGCCGTGCTCGGCGGCCAGCAGTGCAGTCGCCAGCAGAAACGCAAACTCCGTCGTAAGCATGGCCAACAGGAAGACCAGCCGGGCCGGCCATAGCAGAGCGCGTCCGCGTTCACGCCGTTCGACCAGCAGGATCGTGCAGCGCGCGACGAGCAGGCCGATGAACGGCAGAGTGTTCTGCAGCGGATAGGCTATTGGCGGCATGTAATCGTCGCGCCCGCAGATCGTTTGCAGGACGGCCAGGAAGAGCAGCAACACCCGGGTGACGTTGGTCGCGGAGATGATCGAGAAGTATCCCGCAAACAGCGCGAGCACGCCGAAGTGGAGTAGCACGAATATCCAGCGGGCGAGCTGACTGTCCGACAGGTAGGCGCCGATGGCGTTGAGGGGTGTCGTCACAAGCAGCCCCAGCCGTCCCTGGAAGACGGCCAGCGAGACCGTCATCTCCTCGAGCCCGCGCCAGCCACTTGCCAACACCGCGAGAAAGGACACCTCGTCCGCCGACCGGCGGTAGCCGTATGTGAACGGCTGAGCCTGCAGAAGGATGATCGCCGCCAGCGCCAGCCATGTCAGTATCACTGTCGAGCGGCGGTGGCGCCAGTCCGTATGGCCGCTGAAGTCCACCCGAAGCGGGGCGATCATTTTCGTGCTGATGATCGGTCTGCTGGGTTAAATCGTCCTCGCGCGAAGAGCTCCTCGATCATCGCGGAACCCTTACACGAACGGTCATCGATTGAATAGCCGGCAGGACCTGCCGGCCCCGCGCCGCACCGGGCGCGTCGGATGCGGCGTGCAATCGAAGTGTACCGACGACCGACGCAGCCGCCCCTATTGCGGCTCGATGCGGGCGATCTTCACGTACTCGGCCCACTTGGCCCGCTCCTCGCGGTCCTGTGCCGCGCACTGCTCGAGGGTCAGCGGCCTCGAGTTGAGGGCGAACTCGTTGGCCAGGCGATTGGCGATGTCGGGCGAGGTGATGGCCTCGTTGATCAGCGCGTTGAGCTTCTCCTGGATTGGCCGCGGGGTCGCCTTGGCGACGGCGACGGCGAGGAAGCCGGTGGTGGTGAAGCCGGGGAAGGTCTCGGCGAGCGTCGGCAGATCGGGATAGAGCGGGCTGCGCTGCGGCAGGGTGAGCGCGAGCGGGCGAGCCTTGCCGGCCACGACCTGGCCGCGGCCCGCCGTCAGGTCGACGAACATGAACTGGATGGCGCCGGAATAGAGATCGTTCCAGGCGTTGCCGATCGCCTTGTAGGCGACGCCCTGCCAGTCGACCCCGGCCCGCTTGGCCAGCACCTCGGCCGGCACCTGGGAGCTGGCGTTGAAGTACCCGAAATTGAGCTTGCCGGGATTGGCTTTGGCATAGGCCAGCAGGTCGGCCAGCGAGCGGTAGGGGCTGTCGGCCGGAACGACCAGGAAGGCGCCGCTCGAGCCGATGACGCCGACCACCTGAAAGTCCTTCTCCGGATCGTAGCCGAGGCTCTTGTACATGTGGATGTTGGCGGCGTTGGTCGAGGTCGTGGCCAGCATCAGCGTGTAGCCGTCGGCCGGCGCCGACTTGGCGGCCAGCACGCCGACGATGCCGTTGGCGCCCGGCTTGTTCTCGATCACGACCGGCTGGCCGGTCTTGTCCTCGATGTACTTGCCGACCAGACGGGCGGTGATGTCGCCCGATCCGCCGGGCGCGAAGGGCACGATGATGCGGACCGGCTTGGTCGGCCAGGCGTCGCCCTGGGCAGCGCCGCGCTGCGCGGCGAGCGGCAGGGCACCGGCGACGGTCGAGGCGGCCAGGAGGAAGCGGCGAGAGAGTGTCATGCGAAACGGGGTCATGAGGGCCCAATCTAATGCAATGGCGGCGCATGGACAGCGCGCGGCTCGCAGCCCTACCTTGCGTCCATGTCACAATCAGGAAAGCCACCGCTCAGCGGCATACGCGTCGTCGACTTCTCCCGCGTCATCGCGGGCCCGATGTGCACCCAGATCCTGTCCGATATGGGCGCCGAGGTGCTCAAGATCGAGAATCCCGACGGCGGCGACGATACGCGCAAGGGTGCCGGTCCGCGCGCCGGCGGCGAGCAGGGCGAGAGCCACTTCTTCCTGACCTTCAACCGCGGCAAGAAAAGCATCGCGCTCGATTTCACCAAGCCCGAGGGGCAGGCGATCGTGCACAAGCTGCTGGCGACCGCCGACGTCATGGTCGAGAATTTCCGGCCGGGCGTGCTCAGGAAGTACGGCCTCGACTACGAGAGCCTGAACGCAAAGTACCCGCGACTGATCTATCTCTCGATCTCGGCCTACGGCCAGAGCGGGCCGCTGTCGGATCGGCCGGGCTACGATCCGGTGCTGCAGGCCGAGTCGGGCATGATGAGCGTCAACGGCGAGGCCAACGGCGAAGGCCTGCGCCATGCCATTGCCATCGTCGACACCATGACGGCGATCCATTCGGTGGCGGCGATCAATGCCGCGCTGTTCGCGCGCCACGACACCGGCAAGGGCCAGCACATCGATCTGGCCCTCTACGATACCGCGCTCGTCTCGCTCGGCAACATGGGTTCCTACTACCTGATCGGCGGCGACCAGCCGCGGCGCGCCGGCAACGGCCACTTCGCCTCGGCGCCCAACAGCTCGTTCGAGACGAAGAACGGCAAGATCTACATGGCGGTGGCGAACCAGAAGCTGTTCACCGACACCTGCAAGGCGATGGGCCATCCCGAATGGGTCACCGATCCACGCTTCTCGACCATCGCCCAGCGCGTCGCCAACAAGCCCGAGCTGACCCGGCTGATGGAAGAGGTGCTCAGGACCGACACCAAGGAGAATTGGGCGCAGAAGTTTCGCCACCTGCCGGCCGGGCCGATCCGCACCATGAAGGAGGCTCTCGACGAGCCCGAGGTGAAGCGCCGCGGCATGCTCAAGACCTACCAGCACAGCCGCGTCGGCCCGGTTCCCCTGATCGGCTCAAACTACCATTTCTCGGACACGCCGGTCGACGACGGCCGGCCGCCGCCCGCGCTCGGCGAGCACACCGACCGTGTCCTGCACGAGGTCGCCGGCCTGGCCGACAGCGAGATCGCCGCGCTCCGTGCGAAGAAGGTCATTGGATAGAAGCGCCGGCTTCTTCCCCCTTCGCGGCGCAGGCCTCCCGTCATGGGACGGAGGGAAAGCCGCAGACGAGATCCTCGAATGTCCGGTGCCACCTCCAATGATTGTGCGCCGCAATCGAGATGTGCCGGGAGCTCGCCACCCAAGGCGCGCCTTAAGTGGCGCGCTCTCCGGCCATGAGCTTCCTTCTCGTAGCGCCGCCAGTTATAACCAACAGTCTGCAGGTGCATTCGGGGGCATTTGCCGGTGGACCTTTCGAGCTACTTCGCGCTGGGTGTCGATCCGACCCAGTCGATGTCGGGGCGCTACAACTACGCGCTCGTCTTGTTGTCTTATCTGGTGGCGGCGCTCGGCAGCTATGGCTTCCTGCAGTTCGCGACGCGGATATCCGACCTGCGCGACAAGGGACTGCGCCTGGGCTGGCTCGCCATCGGCGCCGTCGCCATGGGGGGCGCCATCTGGGCGATGCACTTCATCGGCATGCTGGCCCACGTCCTGCCGATCCCGGTCGCGTACGATCCCGTCGTAACCGCCTTGTCGATCGTCCCGGCCGTCCTGGCCGCAGGCATCGCCTTGCACGTCGTCGCCCAGCCGACGGTCACGACCGGCCGCCTGCTGATCGGCGGCGTGCTGATGGGCGCCGGCATCGGCGCCATGCACTACACCGGCATGTCGGCGATGCAGGTCGATGCCCTGGTACGCTATGACCCGACACTGTTCTTCGCGTCCCTGGTCGTCGCCGTGGTGCTGGCGATCATCGCCCTGCAGACGCGCGACCTTGTCGGCAGGCTGCCGTTCGTCGGATCGAATCACCTGCGCGAGGTGGCGGGGGCGCTGATCTTGGGCCTGGCGGTGGCCGCGATGCACTACACCGCAATGGCGTCGACCTACTGCTTCGCCGAGACCGCCCATGCACCCGGTGTCGGCGCATCCGACAATTCCCTGTTCGCCGCCATCGTTGCGCTGATCGCCTCGCTCGTCCTGCTGATGGCCATCCTCGCCGTGCTCTTCGATCGGCGCGTCGCGGCAGAAACCAGCCTGCGCCAGGAGGCGATGGCCAGCCACCGCCAGACCAGCGAGCAGCTTTTCCAGGCTCAGAAGATGGAGGCGGTCGGCCAGCTGACAGGCGGGGTCGCGCACGATTTCAACAACATCCTGATGATCGTGCTGGGCAACGCCGGCGCCATCCTGGAGGACGAGACCGTGCCGGCCGACATCGCCAACCGGGCGCAGCGCATCTTCGAGGCCGGCGAACGGGGGGCCGAGCTGACACGCCAGCTTCTGGCCTTTTCCCGCCGGCAGGTGCTGAAACCCGAGGCGACCGACCTGAACGACCTCGTCGCGTCGACCAGCCGGCTGTTGTGGCGGACCCTGGGGGAGCACATCGACCTGCAGACGCTGGCCGCCTCGAATCTGTGGTCGATCGACGTCGATCGCTCTCAGGTCGAGACCTCGCTGATCAACCTCTGCGTCAATGCGCGCGACGCCATGCCCCAGGGCGGGCGCCTGACGATCGAGACCCGAAACGTGACACTCGACAGGGCTTACGTCGCGCGGCAGGACGACGAGGACCTGCTTCCCGGCGACTACGTCATGCTGTCCGTCACCGACAGCGGTGCCGGCATGTCGCCCGAGGTCCTGAAGCGGGTCTTCGAGCCGTTCTTCACCACCAAGGCAACCGGCAAGGGCACCGGCCTCGGCCTCAGCATGGTCTACGGCTTCATCCGACAGTCGAAGGGCCATATCGTCATCGGCAGCGAGCCCGGCCGCGGCACGACGGTGTCGATGTACTTCCGGCGCGGCGCCGCGGCGATGCCGGCGGCGGCGGTCTCGCGCAGGCAAGCCATGCCGGGAGGCGACGAAAGCATCCTGGTCGTCGAGGACGAGGATTCGGTGCGCTCCATCGTCACGGAGCAGTTGCGCAGCCTGGGCTATCACGTCAAGCATGCTGCCAACGCCGACCAAGCGCTAGAGACGCTGCGCATCGCGCGTTTCGACCTGCTGCTGACCGACGTCATGATGCCTGGCCGGCTGAACGGCAAGGGTCTGTCGGAGGTCGTCGAGCGGCAATGGCCCGACACACGCATCGTGTTCATGTCGGGCTACTCCCAGAACGCGCTGCAGCATGATGGGCAGCTGGACGTCGGGGTGAGGCTTCTGGCCAAGCCCCACAGAAAGGCCGATCTCGCGAGGATCATCCGCAACACTCTGGGCGCGGCGAGGGGCGATACCGGCCTCGGCCGTCTCGCACCGTCGGGCTAGCGGGGAGGATGGGCACGTGAGCGGCGAGGGAGCGAAGCCATGATGACGGCGAACGACCGGGAGCTTCTGCAGCTGTTCGTCGATGACCTGACCGACTACGCGATCGTCATCCTCGATCCGCAGGGCACCATCCGGACATGGAATGCCGGCGCGCGCGAGCTGCTGGGCTACGCCGAGGCGGATATCGTCGGCCGGCGATTTTCCGAGCTGTTCACCAAGGCCGACATCGTCACCGGCCAGTCGAGCGCCGCTCTGGGGGACGCCCTGCAATGGGGCCGCCACGAGACGACGTGCCGCTTCGTGCGCAAGGACGGCAGCCGGTTCGAGGCGAGGATGATCCTGCGGCCGCTCTCCGGCGGTCGCCAGAGGTTCGCGGGCTACGGCATGATCGCCTACGAGGATTCCGAGGCGAAGGGCGCGCCGGCGGCCGAGCCGCGATCGGCGAAGGTGGTCGCGCTGCATACGACGGCGAGGATCCTGGTGGTCGACGACGACAAGCATGTGCGCGAGCATGCCGTCGACGAGCTGTCCCGCCTCGGCTACGGCGTGGTCTCCGCGGGGAGCGGCGAGGAAGCGCTCGCGGTGCTGCAGCGCGAGGACGATATCGACCTTCTGTTCACCGACGTCGTGATGCCGGGCGTCCTCGCCGGCCGCGCCCTGGCCGCCAAGGCGACGGAGTTGCGCCCCCGCCTCAAGGTGCTGTTCGCCTCGGGGTACTTCGAAGGCGCCCTGGTGGGTCGGGGCGACCTCGAGACGGACGTGCAGTTCCTCATGAAGCCCTACGCCAGGAAGGAGCTCGCCCAGAAGATCGAGGCGGTCCTCAAGTCGACGTCCTGAGTGGTCATGGCCCTCAAGCCCGTCGTCGCCTCCGGCCGGGACATCCGGCTCGACCTGTTCCGTGGCCTGGCGCTGTGGTTCATCTTCGTCGATCACATTCCCACCAACGTCGTGAGCTGGCTGACCGTGCGCAACTACGGCTTCAGCGACGCCACGGAGATCTTCGTCTTCATCTCGGGCTACACCGCCGTCATCGCCTATGCCCGCATGATGGAGCGCGAGGGCTGGGTCAGGGCGGCGGCGCGCATCTATCGCCGGGTGTGGCAGCTTTACGTCGCCCATATCCTGCTGTTCGTCGCCTTCACGGCGCAGGTCGCCTGGGTCTCGATCGCCCGTGACACGCCGTCGCTGATCGACGAGATGGAGCTGCTGGGGTTCGGCGAGAACCCTTACCGGGCCATCCTCGAGGCCGCGCTGCTCAAGTTCCGGCCAGTCAATCTCGATGTCCTGCCGCTCTACATCGTCCTGCTCGCGGTCTTTCCCTTCGTGCTGCCGGCCATCGTGCGCCGGCCGCTCGCCGTCATCGCCGTCTCTCTCGGCCTGTATGCCGTGACTTGCCGCTATTCGTGGAACCTCGCGGCCTATCCCGACGGCAAGGTCTGGTATTTCAATCCCATGGCCTGGCAGGTCGTGTTCTATGTCGGCGCCTGCTGCGCGGTGATGGGAAAGGAAATCGCCTGGCTCGACCGCTTCCGCTGGCCGCTGGCCGTGCTGGCCGTCCTGTACCTGCTCTTTTCCGGCTTCATCGCGCTGTCCTGGCACTACAATCCGATAGAGCGGCTGGTGCCCGCCTTCGTCGCCCGAGTGATCTACCCGATCGACAAGACCAACATCGACATCCTGCGCTTCATGCATTTCCTGGCCCTTGCCTGGCTGGTCCGCATGGCCGTTCCCGCCGAGGCGCCCTTTCTGAAGTGGCGGGTTTTCGAGCCATTTCGCAGATGCGGCGAGCAATCCTTGCTTATATTCTGCCTGGGGACATTCCTGGCGTTGTCAGGGCAGGTCATTGTCAGTCATTTCGAGGAATCCCTGCTGTCGCAAGTCGGGGTGAGTGTCGGGGGAATCGTCATCATGTGTTGCGCCGCCTATATCGCTGGCTGGTTCAAGGGAGGCGGGGGACCTGCGAAAGGCGGGACGCCGACCATGGCGCAGGCCGTGGCATGAGCCCTCTGCGGCGATCCTGGCTGGGTCTGGCGGCAGCGCTGGCGCTTCTTCTGCCGGCGGCCGCCTGGCCTCAATCGATGACCTTGTGCCGCGCCAAGCCGCAGCTGCTCGATCTCGGCAACCCCCTCGACATCGCCCGCAAGTCGATCGCCGCCCGCAAGCAGCTGCGCATCATCGCCCTCGGCTCGTCGTCGACGGCGGGCTACGGCGTCTCCAATCCCGCCTTCGCCTATCCGGCGCAGCTCAGGATGGGGCTCGCCAAGGCGCTGCCCGGCATCGAGATAGACGTCGTCAACCGGGGCATCGGCGGGCAGGACGTCGAGGAGATGGCGGCGCGCATGCGCGCCGAGATGGAGGGCAACCCGGCCTCGCTGGTGGTGTGGCAGACCGGCACCAACGCCGCCATCCGGCATATGCCGCTCGACAAGTTCGAGCGCTGGCTGCGCAACGGTCTCATGCTCGGCAAGTCGCTCGGCTCGGACTTCGTGCTGATGAACCTGCAGTACGTGCCGGCGGTCGTCGCGGTAGCCGACAAGGAAGCCTACGAGAGGATCATGGCTGCGGCGGCGCGCGAGCACGACGCCGGCCTGTTCCGCCGCTACGACATCATGCGCGCGTGGTACGAGGATGGCATGCCTTACGCGCAGTTCGTGCAGCTCGATGGCCTGCATCTCAACGATTTCGGCCAGAAGTGCATCGGCAAGCTGCTCACCCGGGCCATCCTCAACTCCCTGACAGGTCCCTGATACGATGCCCCGTCGCTTCGTCGATCTTTCGATCTTTCTCGAGAACGACGTGATCTCCGATCCCGTCCCGTTCAACCCCAAGATCCAGTATCACAGGCACGAGAACACGGCGGCGCAGATCGCCGGCTTCTTTCCCGGGCTGAAGAAGGAAGATCTGCCCGACGGCGCCGGCTGGGCAGTCGAGAACGTCACCCTGTCGACCCACAACGGCACGCATCTCGATGCGCCCTATCATTTCCATCCGACGATGAACAAGGGCGAGCGCGCCATCACCATCGACGAGGTGCCGCTCGAATGGTGCTTTCAGCCCGGTGTCAAGCTCGACTTCCGCGCCATGGAGGACGGGCATGTCATCACCGCCAGGGAGATCGAGGACGAGCTGGCGCGCATCGGCCACGAGCTGAAGCCGCTCGAGATCGTCGTCGTCAATACGCGGGCAGGCTCGCGCTACGGCAACAACGATTACGTCAATGCCGGCTGCGGCATGGGTTACGACGCCACCATGTACCTGCTGGAGCGCGGCATTCGTCTCACCGGCACCGACGCCTGGAGCTGGGACGCCCCGTTCTACTTCACCGCCCAGAGGTGGGAGCGCGACCGCGATCCCTCGATCATCTGGGAAGGCCACAAGGCGGGTCGCGACATCGGCTACTGCCATCTCGAGAAGCTGCACAATCTCGAGGCCCTGCCGCCCGACGGCTTCACCATCGCCTGCTTCCCGCACAAGATCCGCGGCGCCTCGGCCGGCTGGACGCGCGCCGTCGCGATCTTCGAGGAGTGACCTCTCTCATTTTCCTCCCTAAGCGCAGCTTGGGGAGGTGTCGCCGTCTGCGGCCACGGAGGGGTCATAGGCCCTAGTCCCGTTGCTCATGACCCCTCCGTCGGCGAAGACGCCGACACCTCCCCGGCGAAGCTGGGGAGGAAAGTGAAAGGCGCGCCCACGGGAGGCATCAGGCCAGCGGTTCGGGCTCTCCCGGCGGCAACGGCATCTCGAAGACGTTGAGCGTCATCGACACCAGCATGTAGTAGCCGCAGACCCCCACCAGATCGACCACGCCCTGCTCGCCGAAGGCGTCGACGGCGCGCTCGTAGTTGGCCTGGGCCACGCGATTCGTCTCGAGATACTCGGTGACGAAATCGTAGACGACCCGCTCGACCTCGCGCGCAAAGGGCGGCGTGGCGCGCGTCCGGATCGCCTCGACGACCTCGGCCGACAGGCCCGCCTCCCGGGCGAGCCGGGCATGGGCGTAGAACTCGTACTGCGCCTTGAAGTGGCGGCCGACCAGGCAGATCGCGAGCTCGCTCAGATCCTTCGGCAGCGAGTTGCCGAAGCGGCAGTACTCGCCGAGCTTCTGGGCGCGATCGGCCAGGGTGGGGCTGCGCAGCCAGGGCTCGAACGGGCCGCGCAGGCCGCCGCGCGGCCCGGACACGATCGCATCGGCGACCTTCTTCTGTTCGGGCGTCAGCTTGTCGAGGTCGAGCGGAGCCAGTCGCGGCATGAAGCGAGATCCTTCTATCGGGCGAGAGGGTCGGAACGGTGGCGGTCAGAACGGGCAGCCGGCGTCGCCGGTCATGCTCCGGTCGGCATTGTCGAAGATGCGGTTGATGATGGCGTCGCCGGCGCGCTGCGCCCTTTCCGCCTGCGCGATGCACGAGCCTGTCGCCGTCCACAGCACCTTGCCGCCGTCGACGGTGTAGAGGGTGAGGGTGATGCGCAGCGTCGGGCCGGCTGGAACCGGCGCGAGGCTGTCGCGGCGGTTGATCGGGTTGGAGGGCAGGTCCATGCGAGGGTTGGAGCCGGGCGGCGCATAGTCTGGTTGCCCGCCGATCGTCCTCTGATCGCGCCCGCTGCCGCCGGACAGATCGAAGAAGGTCACGTCCATGCGCATGACGTTTCCGCCGCTGAAGCCCACCTCGTTGCCGCGCTGAGACAGGCGCACCATCACCTGACGTCGCAGCTCGCGCGACAGGTGCGTATCGGAGGTGAGCTGCACGGCCACCTTGGATTTGGGGATCTTCTGATAGGCCTTGATCTCCATCTCGCCGAGCTTGGGGCCCTGGGTGACGCCCGGAACGCCTTGCGCCGAGAGCGGCGTCGCCGATGCCAGAGGCAGGACGAAGGTCAGGCCCGCGAGCAAGCTGGCGGCGATGGGCCGGGCGAAGGGCATGGCGGCCCCCTCAGGCGTCCAGCCGGCGCCAGCCCGGCTCGTCCCGATCGAGCAGGCGCTTCAGCGATTCGAAATGCAGGATGGCCTGCTGGGATTCGCCGGCGATCTGGCTGGCCGTCTGCTCGGCCAGCGCCTCGTCGACGTTGTGCAGCGGCCGGCCAGTCTGCATCGCCAGCACCTGCACCATGGCGGTGCGCTCGAGATAGTAGAGCTCGTCGTAGGCCTGGGCCACGGTCGGGCCGGTGACGATCACCCCGTGGTTGCGCAGGAACAGGATATCCTTGTCGCCCAGCGCCCGGCACATGCGATCGCCTTCCTCGGCCGACAGGGCGACGCCGGAGTATTGCTCATCGTAGGCGATGCGGTTCCAGTAGCGAAAGGCGTTCTGGGTGCACATCTCGATCCTGCCGTCGAGGATCGAGGTCAGCGCGGTGGCGTAGGGCATGTGGGTATGCAGCACGACCTTGGCGCGCGGGTTGCCGGCGTGCAGGCGGGCATGGATGAAAAAGGCGGTCGGCTCGACCGAATAGCGCCCCTCGACGATGTTGCCGGCGCCGTCGGCGATCACGAGATCGGCCGGCGTGATCTCCGACCAGTGCAGGCCCTGCGGGTTGACGAGGAACAGGTCGTCGCGACCGGGCACTGCCATGCTGAAGTGGTTGCAAACGCCCTCGTTCAACCCATGACGGACCGCTGTCCGGAGCGCTGTCGTCAGGTCGAGGCGCGCCTGGCTCACTGGATCGTTGGGCAGCATCGAGCGGGGCTCCTTGGCAAGAAAGTCGATTGTGAGCGATGATGCGGCCAAGCGAGCGCCGCGGCCAAGCGAAATCGCCGCTCGGGGATTCAATCCGCCGGATGCGGTTGGCCGGGGATCAGCCGGCAGGCGCGTGCGAGGTCGCCCCGGTCGAGGATATCTCGCGCACCAGCTTGGTGCGCACGGCACGGCCGAAATGGTCGAAATTGTCGGCCACGATGAGAAACGAGCCCGGTCCGCCGATAACGCTCTCCTCGTAGTACCTGTCGAGCATGAGGTCGGGAGGCCGGCCGAAGTTGCTGCGGTTCATCATCACCGGCAGGCCGTTCACGACGATGCCTTGCGCCACCAGCCGGTCTCGCACCATCTCCGCCGGCGGGCCGTCGTTGGTCCGGCCGTCGCCCGAGATGTCGATGACGCGTCGCTTGGACGTGAAGCCCGATCCCTCGAAGCGCTGGCCGGCATGGGCGAGCGCGGCGCCGACCGCCGTCCAGCTCTGCGATTGACGCGGCGCCTCGCCGAGCCTCTCGGCAAAGCGCCGGGCCTGGGCGGCGCTGTCGATCACCGTCCAGTCGATCACCACGACCTGATAGTGCGTGCCGGCCCACTCGGTGTAGCAGAGAGCGATGCGCTTGTGCTCGCCGGACAGGATGGCGTCGATGATGCGCTCGTTGGTCAGGGCCTCGACATAGCCGCGGCGTTGTAGCTCGGCTTCGATCTCGTCGATCGATCGCGAGACGTCGACCGCCAGGACGAGCTGCAGGTCGACCGGCACGTCGGCTGCCCTGGCCGGCGTGGTCGCGGCCAAGGCCGCCAGGGAACCCGCGAGCGCGGCGCGTCGCTTCATCTCGATCTCCTGGTCTGCAGGTCGTGGCAGTCTAGAGCCCATTCGGTACGGCTGGAACAGGCCAACGCAACACATCTCCAGCCATTCTTCGCCGGGCCCATGTGCGATTGGAAGCAAGGGCGATCTGCTGCCGGGGATCGGAAGCCGCTCGGCATGGCCGGCAAGCGTACGACGCGCACGAGCAGAAACGCCGGAGGATCATCCTCCGGCGTTCCCGCTCGTACCTGCTCGAGAGGTAGGGTTTCCCCGACCTATTGATCGTCGTCGAAGCCGCGCTTGCGAGGCTCGTAGTCGCGTTCGCGCCTCGGACGATCGGCGCCGCCGCCGCCTTCGCGACGCCGAGGCGGACGACCGAAGTCGCCTCCCGGGGCACCGCCGCCACTGTCGAAGCCGCCGCCACTCGGAGGTCCGCCGGAGAAATCGGCCCGGCGATCACGCATCGGGCCGCCGTCGCCACCGCCGCCACCACGATAGCCACCACCGTCGCCACCGCCGCCGCCAGCACCACCGCCACCACGGTAGCCGCCGCCGCCGCCATATCCGCCACCACCACCGCCGCGATAGCCGCCACCGCCGCCACCACCGTAGCCGCCGCCACCACCGCCACCGCCGTAGGGTGGCCGCGGGCCGCGCGGGCGGAAGCCGCCGCCGTCGCGGCCGCCACCACCACCGCCACCGCCGCCGAACCCGCCGCCGCCGCCGCCACCGGGCTGACGTTCGACGGCTTCGCGCACCGCGATCGAGCGGCCGTCCAGCAACGCGCCGTTCATGGCCTGCATGGCCGACGCACCTTGGTCATCCGTTTCCATTTCGAGGAAGGCGAAGCCGCGACTGCGGCCGGTCTCGCGATCAACGATCACCTTTGAAGAAGTAACGGTGCCGAACTGAGAGAAGGCTTCCTGCAAACGCTCAGACGTGACCGAATAGGGCAGATTGCCCACAAACAATTTACGACTCATTCGAAGCTCGGGGCTGGAGGAAAGTTAGAGCGGAGTCCGGCGACCGCTTGCTGGACGACTGGGCCCAAGCGTTTCGTCGACATTTGACAGATGACCAAGAAGCTCACGGAAAGACGTTGACCGGAAATCGCGCCCCGCGACTATGCCGATTCTTTCGGCCAGTGTCGCAATGCCGCACTTATGCGCTGTTTCTCGGGAGGTGTCCACCATTCAGCGAGGGTTGTGATCGCGCGGACGCGGTCACACAATCGACTGTAAATTGGAGGAATGTCCATGATCGTCGACCATCGCACCTTGCTGAAAATTCGAGAGTTCATGAAGCGCGAGAACAACAAGATATTGGTGCCCACCTCATTCTCACCCACGAACTAAGGGATCGATCATGGCAACGACCCATCCGCGTCGCAGCGGCGCGCAGGTTTTGATCGACCAGCTGCGCATCCACGGCACCGACACGATCTTCGGCGTGCCGGGCGAAAGCTATCTCGCCGCGCTCGATGCGCTCTATGCCCAGCGCAACTCGATCCGCTACGTCATCTGCCGCCAGGAAGGCGGCGCCGCCAACATGGCGGAAGCCTACGGCAAGCTCACCGGCAAGCCGGGCGTCTGTTTCGTGACACGCGGGCCGGGCGCGACGAACGCCAGCATCGGCCTGCACACGGGCTTCCAGGATTCGACGCCGATGATCCTGCTGGTCGGCCAGGTCGGCCGCGAGCAGTTCGATCGCGAGGCGTTTCAGGAGATCGACTACCGCCGCATGTTCGGCCAGATGGCAAAATGGGTCGCCCAGATCGAGGACGCGCGGCGCATCCCGGAGCTGGTGAGCCAGGCTTTCCATCGCGCCCTCAACGGCCGACCCGGCCCGGTCGTGCTCGCCCTGCCCGAGGACATGCTGACCGACGAGGTCGAGGTCGCCGACGCCGGTCCCTACCGGATCGCGCGCGGCGCGCCGTCGACCGCCGACATGGCGACGCTGCGCGACATGCTCGCCGCGGCCCGGCAGCCCATGGTGATCGTGGGCGGCGGCGGCTGGAGCCGCGAGGCGTGTGACGATATGACGGCTTTCGCGGTGGCCAACGGGCTGCCGGTGACGACGGCGTTCCGCAACCAGGACCTCATCGACAACCGTCATTCCAATTTCGTCGGTGACCTCGGCATCGGCGTCAATCCGCCGCTCGGCAAGCGCCTCAAGGAGAGCGACCTGATCCTGGCGATCGGCCCGCGGCTCGGCGAGGCGACGACCGGCGGCTACACGCTGTTCGACCTGCCTGTCCCCGCGCAGCCTCTGGTGCACGTGCATGCCAGCGCCGAGGAGCTCGGCCGCGTCTACCAGACGGTCCTGCCGATCAACAGCGGCATGGCAAACTTCGCCGCCGCCGCGCGCGCGATGAAGCCGGTCGACGGTTCGCGCTGGAAGGCCAATCTCGAAGGCGCCCGCGCCGACTACCTGAAGAACATCGAGCCCAACGAGCAGCCCGGCGCGGTCAACATGACCGAGGTCGTCGCCTGGCTGAACAAGCGCCTGCCCGACGACGCGATCGTCACCAATGGTGCCGGCAACTACGCCGCCTTCCTGCACCGCTTCTTCCAGTATCGCGGCTTCAAGACCCAGCTCGCGCCGACGAGCGGCGCCATGGGCTACGGCGTGCCGGCGTCGGTCGCCGCCAAGATCACGGCGCCGGATCGCATGGTGGTGTCGTTCGCCGGCGACGGCTGCTTCCTGATGAACGGCCAGGAGTTCGCCACCGCCGTCCAGCACGGCGCCAACGTGGTGATCGTGGTCGTCGATAACGGCATGTACGGCACCATCCGCATGCATCAGGAGCGCGAGTACCCGACGCGCGTGCACGGCACCGAGCTCAGGAACCCCGACTTCGCCGCCTACGCCCGAGCCTTCGGTGGCCACGGCGAGACGGTCGAGAGGACGTCCGACTTCGCCGCCGCATTCGAGCGCGCTGTCGCGGCGGGCAAGCCGGCCATCATCCATCTCAAGACCGATCCCGAGGCGCTCACCTCGCGCATCACGCTGAGCAAGCTGCGCGAGCAGTCGCTGGCGCGCCAGAAGCTCAATTGATGTTTGCCTTCCGGACCGCGAGTTCCTGCCCTGAAGGCAGGCGCTCGCGGTCCGAAGAAGCATGAAGGAGAATTTCAGGCGTAAGCGGCGACTTGGCCCATGATGACCCCGGCGCGCTCGTGATCGCCAATCTGCTTCCACCAGCACCATCGACATCGCGATGATGGTCCAGGGATATCCGGCGCGCCGCCGCTCACGCCATCAGCAGCGGCACGCCATATGCCGGAAAGTGCCGGTCGCGCGTCACGATCGTCAGCCCTTCCACTATCGCCTGCGCGATCAACAGGTGGTCGAATGGATCGCGATGATGGCGGGGCACGGCCTGCAGACTCCTGATGTGCGGGATCGTGATCGGTAGCGGCAGTGCACCAAGATGCTCGATGGCATCCGTAAAATTCCTCGGCGCGTCGAGCTTGCCGGTTGCTGCCTTGATGGTGATCTCCCAAATCGACGCTATGCTGACGAAGCGATCGTTGTTCGGGTCCTCGATCGCTTGGCGGGCTGCCGCCGACAGCTCGCCCGGTCTCGAGAACGCCCAGATGAAGGTGTGCGAATCGAGTAGTAGCCTCAAGGATCCTCACTGTCCTCGCCAAGCATCAGCGCTGCGATCTCGGCATCGGTCTCCTCGGAATCCCAACCAGGTCGAAGCTCGACACGACCTTCGAACGTACCCAATCGCGGTATCTTGCGTGCCGGCTCGAACGCGGTCAGTCGTGCCGCCGGCTTGCCGGCCTGGCAGATGATGATTTCCTCGCCGGCACGCGCCGCCGCGATCAGCTTGGACAGCTGTGTCTTGGCTTCGTGGGTGTTGACGTATCTCATCTAGCTAACTTAGCTAACTCAAATCGACCCTGCAACACGGCGCTTGCACTTCGACCAAACCGCTTCTATAGGCGTGCCTCGTGGTGATTTGGGCCGACCGGCTTGCGACCACGTTAAACATCGCTAAAAGGTCGGAGGTGCCCGCAAAAGCCCCCCGTCCTTCAGGTCGGGGGCTTTTTGTTGTGGAGAGAGACATGGACGGTTCGACCTCGCGGAAGAAGTCGGCAGTCGACACCAAGAGCTGGCGGCCGCAGACTCGCGCGGTGCGCGGCGGCCAGCTGCGCAGCAATTTCGACGAGACGTCGGAGGCGCTGTACCTCACCTCGGGCTACGCCTATGCGAGCGCCGAGGAGGCCGAGGCGACCTTCAAGGGCGAAAGCAGCCACTACCAGTACTCGCGCTTCGGCAATCCCACCGTCACCATGTTCGAGAACCGGCTGGCGGCGCTCGAGGGCGCCGAGGCCTGTCGCGCCACCTCGACCGGCATGTCGGGGGTGTTCTTCGCCCTGCTGGCGCTGCTCAAGGCCGGCGACCGCGTCGTCGCGGCGCGCCAGCTGTTCGGCTCGTGCCATTACATCGTGGCCGACCTGCTGCCCAAGTACGGCGTCGAGAGCGAGCTGGTCGACGGTGGCGATCTCGCGGCCTGGGAGAAGGCCCTGTCGAAGCCGACCCAGGCGGTGCTGTTCGAATCGCCGTCCAACCCGATGCTCGATATCGTCGATATCACCGAGGTCTGCCGGCTCGCCCACAAGGCCGGCGCCAAGGTGGTGCTCGACAATGCCTTCGCCACGCCGATCCTGCAGCGGCCGCTCGAATGGGGCGCCGACGTCGTCGTGCACTCGGCGACCAAGTACATCGACGGACAGGGGCGCACCCTGGGCGGCGCCGTGCTGGGCTCGCGCGAGTTCATCCTGGACAAGCTGCAGCCGATCATCCGCAACACCGGCCCGTCGCTCAGCCCGTTCAACGCCTGGGTGCTGGTCAAGGGCCTCGAGACGCTCGGCCTGCGGATCGAGCGGCACTGCGCCAACGCCGCCCGCGTCGCCGACGCGCTGGCCGGCCATCCCGCCATCTCGCGCGTGCTCTATCCCGGCCGCAGCGATCACCCGCAGCATGCGCTGGCGGCCAGGCAGATGTCGGGCTTCGGCGGCGTCGTGACGTTCGATCTCAAGGCCGGCAAGTGGGCGGCCTTCGAGACGCTGAACCGCCTGCAGCTGGTCGACATCTCCAACAATCTCGGCGACGCCAAGAGCCTGGTCACCCATCCGGCGACCACGACGCACATGCGCATCGGCGCGGCCGAGCGGGCCAAGCTCGGCATCGGCGACGGCACGGTGCGCATCTCGGTCGGGCTCGAGGACGTCGAGGACATCATCGCCGACCTGATGCAGGCGCTCGGCGGCTGATGTCGCTCGCCAAGACGCTGTGGCAGGACAACGCCGATCTCGCCACGCGCATCCTGGGACATGGATTCGTGCGCGGGCTGGCCGACGGCTCGCTGCCGATCCACTGCTTCAAGGGCTACGTCGCGCAGGACGCCTACTTCCTCGAATCGTTCGCGCGCGCCTACGCCTTCTGCCTGGCCTACAGCACCGAGCGCGAGGATCTGCAGACCTTCGCCGACCTGATCGCCGGCGTGCGCGCCGAGCTCGAGCTGCACAAGAGCTATGCCCAGCGCTGGCAGGTCGATCTGTCGGCCGTCAACCCGCTGCCGGCGACCAACGCCTATGTCGTCTTCCTGATGCAGACCGCCGAGGCAGGGGATCTCGGCGAGACCGTCGCTGCCTTGACGCCGTGCATGCGGCTCTATGCCTATCTCGGCCACTCGTTGAAGACGCGAGACGTGGCGCCGCTCTATCGCGAATGGGTCGAGACCTACGCCGACCCCGAGTTCGAGAAGCTGGCGGCCCGGCTCGAGGCCCTGCTCGACCGCCACGCCAGCGACACGGCCCCGGTGCGCGCCAACTACCGCCGCGCCATGGAGCTCGAGCACGGCTTCTTCGACGCCAGCCTTTGACGTCTCCTCCCCAGCGTCCTCGCTGGGGAGGTGTCGCCGTCTTGCGGCGACGGAGGGGTCATGAGCACCACCTCTGACGCTCATGACCCCTCCGCCCCGCCTGCGCGGCCGAAGCCGCTTCGGCGCGGCGAAGGCCCGTATGACGGGGCACCTCCCCACGACGTGGGGAGGAGAAAATGGGCCTACAACCCCGCGAGCCGTTCCATCGACTGGTCGAGCGCGCCGTGCAGCTCGCTGGTGAGCTTGGCGCCCATGGCGTCGCGCACCTCCTGCTCGGCATTGGCCCACAGCGGCAGGGCGCGCTTGAACAGGGCGCGGCCGGCCGCGGTCGCCACCAGCTCGCGCCGGCGCCTGTCGCCCGAGGCAGCGCGCTCGACGAGACCGCCGCGCAGCAGCGGGTCGAGGTTGCGGGTGAGCGTCGTGCGATCGGTCGCCAGCAGGTCCGAGAGCCGGCCGATCGACACCGGCCCTTCGGCGATGACGAAGCCCAGCAGGGAGAATTGCGAGATCTTGAGGCCGGTCGGTGCCAGGTGCTGGCTGTAGATCTGGGTCACGCGGCGCGCCGCCCCGCGGATGCGAAAGCAGGTGCAGTCGCGCGGCGAGAGGCGAGGCGGTGGCACGGCCGACATGCCGGCGAGACTACTGCCATCGCTTGCCCGGACAAAGCGCCAATGTGTATATGCACGGAAATCACGGAGGGAGTAGATCATGGCCCCGGATGCCGGCTTCGGCGTGCTCTCGCTCGACGACGTACGAGCCGTCGACGGGCTCGCCCTGTTCCAGGGCATGATCGAGGGTCGCTACCCGGCGCCGCCGATCGCCCGGGCGATCGGTTTCGAGGTCGCGCGGGTCGGGCCCGGCCTGGTCGAGTTCACCTATACGCCGACCGCCGATCATCTCAACCCGCTGGGCAGCATCCACGGCGGCATTGCCGCGACAATGCTGGACGGCGTCATGGGCTGCTGCATCCACACCACCCTGAAGGCCGGCATCGGCTACACCACGCTCGAGATCAAGGTGAACTACGTGCGCGCCATGACCGAGAGGACGGGCAAGGTGCGGGCCGAGGGTAAGGTCATCAATGTCGGCTCGCGCATCGGCACCTCGGAAGGCCGGCTCTACGATGCCGGCGGCCGCCTGCTGGCGCACGGCACGACGACCTGCCTGATCTTTCCCCTGTGATGCGCTAGCCTGCGGCATGCAGCAGGCCGCCGCCGAGCAGAGGCTCCTCCGCCTGTCGATCGGCGTGACCATCGTCGTCGCGCTGTTCGGCGTCCTGTTCGGCCTGCTGTCGGGCTCGCTGTCGATCGTGTTCGACGGCATGTTCGCCGCCATCGATGCGGCGATGTCGGGCCTCGCGCTCCTGGTGTCGCGCCTGGTGGCCCGCGGCAACGGCAGCCGGCGCTTCCAGTTCGGCTACTGGCATCTCGAGCCGATGGTGCTGGCCTTCAACGGCGGCATGCTGATGCTGCTCTGCCTCTACGCTTTCGTGAACGCCGTCGACAGCTTCCTCGCGGGCGGCCGCCAGCTCGACTTCGACTGGGCGATGGCCTACGCGATTGTCACCTGCATCATCTGCTTCGGCATGTTCTTCTACGCGCGGCACGCCAATCGGCGTATCGATTCCGACTTCGTTCGCCTCGACGCGCAGAGCTGGCTGATGTCGGCGACGATCACCACGGCGCTGCTGGTCGCCTTCGCCATCGCCTGGGCGCTCGGCGGCACGCGCTTTGCGCCGCTCACCGTCTATGTCGACCCGGTGGTCCTGGCGCTGCTGACGCTCTGCCTGGCGTTCGTGCCGATCCGCATCGTGCGCGCCGCGCTGCGCGAGATCCTGCTCATCACGCCGCCGGATCTCGATGCCCATGTCCGCCGGGTGATGGACGACATCGTCGCTCGCCGGGGCTTCAAGTCCTACACGAGCTACGTCGCCAAGGTCGGCCGCGCGCAGTTCATCGAGATCCATCTCCATGTGCCGGGCGACACGCCGCTCGACAGCGTCGGTGCCGCCGATGCGATCCGGCGCGAGATCGCAGAGGCGCTGGGGGGCGAAGGCCCGCAGCGTTGGCTCACCATCGACTTCACCGCCGATCCCAATTGGCTCTGAATCGCCAGCCGCTTGGCGAATTTGACCTTTCGGCCGGGACGTCCCATGTCTGTCGTCACGCAGGGGCTCTCGACGCATGTTCTCTTCTACAACCCGTGGCATTCGCGTGACCGTGAGGCCGCAATATCTGCCCGACCAGTCCGATCCGACCAAGCCGCAGTTCGTCTGGGCCTACCATGTGCTGATCGAGAATGGCGGCGACGCCACCGTGCAGCTGCGCAGCCGGCACTGGAAGGTCACCGACGGGCTCGGGCGCATGCGCGAGGTCAAGGGTCCCGGCGTCGTCGGCAAGACGCCGGTGCTGCGACCCGGCGAGAAGTTCGAGTACACTTCCGGCACACCGCTCTCCACGCCATCCGGCTTCATGGGCGGCACGTATCAGATGGTGAACGAGGCGGGCGAGAATTTCGACATCGAGATCCCGACCTTCTCGCTCGATACGCCCACCATCGATCGCCGGCTCAACTGAGGGGAGCGAGCAATGAACAGGATGCTGAAGAGGAGCGAGCTCGTGTCGTCGGCGACGGGGCTGACCCGGCCGTCGCGCGAGGAGGCCGAGGCCGCCGTGCGCACCCTGATCCGCTGGGCCGGCGACGATCCCGATCGCGAGGGGCTGGTCGGCACGCCCGATCGCGTCGTGCGTTCCTACGAGGAATTCTTCCGCGGCTACGACGAGGACCCGCGCGAGATGCTGCAGCGGACCTTCGAGGAGGTCGAGGGCTACGACGAGGTCGTCATGCTGCGCGACATCCGGCTGGAATCGCACTGCGAGCATCACATGGTGCCGATCATCGGCAAGGTCCACATCGGCTACCTGCCGGACAAGCGCGTGGTCGGCATCAGCAAGCTCGCCCGCGTGGTCGATGCCTATGCCTTCCGGCTGCAGATCCAGGAGAAGCTCACGGCGCAGATCGCCAACACCCTGCAGGACGTCCTGCAGCCGCGCGGCGTCGCCGTCGTCATCGAGGCGGCGCACCAGTGCATGACGACGCGCGGCGTGCACAAGTCGGACGTCGCCATGGTGACCAGCCGCATGCTCGGCGCCTTCCGCGACAACGGCGACACGCGCCGCGAGTTTCTCACCATGATCGGTCGGACAGGGGTGTAGCAACGTTTCGGGCTTTCCTCCCAGCTTCGCTGGGGAGACGCCCAGCACGCCGGCGCGCACCACGCTGTTGGGAAGATCGGGGCGGTACCCGACCCGATCTTCATAGAAATTCCCCACCGGCCCGAGGGCCGACCCGCCGTGCCAAGAAACTGGCGGCGAGCCGCCAGTTTCTTACTAGGCTGAAGTTCCCCGCGATTTCGATCAACGTCAGTAGCGAAAAGGATAGATGCCATCGGCATTTGTGCCGGGTCGAGACGCTTGGCGAGCGTGCATTTTGTAGTCACTAAAATGATTTACTTGGG
>Ga0268299_1000957_pt1 | contig 65877 bp, 54 predicted proteins | sample NOBtaG_FD_193484 | JGI IMG/M metagenome (GOLD analysis project Ga0268299, IMG submission 193484) | Activated sludge microbial communities from bioreactor in Nijmegen, Gelderland, Netherland - NOB reactor | ecosystem: Engineered > Bioreactor > Aerobic > Activated sludge | place: Netherlands...
GTTGACTCCTCTCGGGGGCGCGGGAGTAAGCTTTGCCCCACAGGCTCTTCCGGGCCCTTGGATGTCATTGTCCTGTGATGAACAGCCCCTATGCCCGGACCTGTCAACAAGGCACTGACCTGCCTGATAAATCCGCGCATGACGCGGGACAACACATGGGAGAACCAGACGTGTCCGATACCTCCTTCAGCCGCCGCAGCTTCCTCAAGCGCTCGGCCGCTGGCATGGGTGCGCTTGCCGCCCCGGCCATCATCTCGTCCAAGGCGCTCGCTTCGTCGGGCGAAATCAACTTCACCGGCTGGGCGGGCTATCCCGCGCTGGCCGAAACCGTCTTCCCGGCCTTCACCGCCGCCACCGGCATCAAGGTGAACTTCACCGAACTGCCGGATCAGGATGCCATGTTCGCCCAGGCCAAGGTGGCGCTGGAAGCGGGCGGCATCGACGTGATCGAGCCGACGATCGACCGCTGGGGCGGCTGGAACTCGAACGGGCTGCTGCAGCCCTTCGATGAGGCGAAGCTGGCGATGGACAACTACCTGCCGGGCCTTGCCGACGGTTCGGCCGGTGAGCGCAGCCGCATGGACGGCGCGCTGTACTATGTGCCGTCGAACTGGGGCACCGAGGCGCTGGTCGTCGCCGACGGTTCCGCCGTCCTGTCGGACCCGCCCTCGCTGGGCGACCTGTTCAAGCCCGAAAACATGGCCACCGTGCGCCCGCATTCGGCGCTGGCCGCGATGGGCCGCTGGCTGGATGCGACCGGCAAGCTGCCGCGTCCGTGGATGGACGGCTACACCGACATGGGCGCCATGGTCGAGCTGTGGGACATCGCGCTGGCCGAAGCCGTCAAGGCCAAGGCCAATGTGGTGCAGTGGTGGTCGGGCGAGAACGAGGCGAATGCCGGCTTTACCGCCAACGGCGCGACCATCGGCCTGTGCTGGGATTCGACCGGCTACAACCTGCGCAATGATGGCTACAAGTACATCGCCCCGGCCGAAGGCGCCTTCGCCTGGCACCAGGGCTTCGTGCTGATGAAGAACGCCGTCAACGTCGAGCAGGCGCATGAATTCGTCAAGTTCGTCTCGACCCCCGAAGGGGCTGCGGGCTGGGCCACGGCCTTCTCGTCGAACCCGGTGGGCAAGGGCGCGGCCGAACTGATGAACCCCGATGTCTCGACCTACTACAACGGCACCTTCAACGCCGATGCGCTGGCAAAGCTGTGGTGGTGGCCCGAGCAGACGGCCGAATTCATCGCCAAGCGCGGCGAATACGCCGACAAGTACAAGGCAGCCTGATCTTGCCGAACTGAAAATGCGCGCCGGGTCCTTTGGGCCCGGCGCGTTTTTTTGCGGCCGGGTCGTTTGTGGACCAACGGGCGGGCGCAAACTGGCTATATCCATTGCAGGGTCCAAAGGGCCTGCTAGGCTGCACCAAACACAAAAAACGACGACAGGGGGAAGACGATCCGATGAGTGCCGGGATTGATCTTGAAAACGTGTGCTGTGACTTCGGCAGTTTCCGGGCGGTGGACAACGCGAATGTGGCGATCCGGCCGGGTGAGTTCTTTTCCTTCCTCGGCCCGTCGGGCTGCGGCAAGACCACCATCCTGCGGATGATTTCGGGTTTCATCGAACCGACGCAGGGCACCATCCGCATCGGCGGCAAGGATGTGGCGGGGCTGCGGCCCAACCAGCGGCCGACGGCGCTGATCTTTCAGAACCTCGCGCTGTTTCCGCTGATGCCGATCTGGGAAAACATCACCTTCGGGCTTGAGGTGCGGGGGGTGGACAAGGCAACGCGGCGACGGAAGGCCGATGAGCTTCTGAAGCTGGTCGATCTGCCCGGTGCGGCCGACAAGATGGTCAGCCAGCTGTCGGGCGGCCAGAAGCAGCGTGTGGCGATTGCCCGGGCGCTGGCGGTGGAACCGGCGGTGATGCTGCTGGATGAACCGCTGTCGGCGCTGGACCTGAAGCTGCGGCAGCACATGCGGGCCGAGCTGCGCGCCATCCAGAAGCGCACCGGCGTCACCTTCATCTACATCACCCACGACCAGGGCGAGGCGCTGGCCATGTCGGACCGGGTGGGCGTCATGAGCCAGGGCCGCATCCAGCAGATCGCCGATCCGCGCGACATCTACAACAATCCGGTGAACGGCTTCGTTGCCTCTTTCGTGGGCGAAAACAACGTCTTCACCGGCACCGTGCAGAACCCTGCCGGCGGTGTGGCGGCGTTTGAAACCGCGCTGGGCACCTTCCGCGCCCGGCTGGGCGAACAGGCGCGGGGGCCGGGGGTTAAGCTTTATGTCCGCCCCGAACACACGCTGCTGTCCGATGCCGCCGCGCCTGAAAACTCGGTGCCGGTGACCATCTCGGAAGTGTCGTTCGAGGGGGCCTTCATCTCGGTCATGGGCAATGCGCCGAACGGTCAGCTTCTGACGGCGGAAATCCGCAATGACGGTTCGGCCACGGTGCCCGCCATCGGCGCGGCCATGCACATGAGCTTTGATCCCGCGCGCGCCGCCATCCTGCCTGATGCCGCTGTTTCGGGGGGCTGATCATGCAAGACATGCTGCGACGCTACGGTTCGTCCCTGACGGGCGCTTTCGTGGCGCTGGTGGCCTTCTGGCTGCTGGTGCTGGTGATCCTTCCGAACCTGACGCTGTTTGAACAAAGCTTCCGCCCCTATCTGCCGGTGGTCGATGTGGGCGGGCCGAAGGACACCTATTCCTTCAACAACTACGCCAAGTTCCTGAACAACCCCGTGGTCTGGAACCTGTTCGGGTTTGAGGTGACGGTGCCGGTTCACCTCAAGACCTTCCTGTCCACCGTGTTCTTTTCGGGCGTGGTGACCTTCATCACCTTCCTGCTCAGCTATCCGCTGGCCTATTACCTTGCCAAGGTGGTCGAGCCGCGGTCGCTGCCGACGCTGATCCTTCTGCTGTTCATCCCGCTTTGGGTGTCCGAGGCGCTGCGGGCTTTTGCCTGGTACATCATCCTGACCTTCAACGGCCCGCTGAACGCGGTGCTGGTGGGTATCGGCCTGCTGGACAAGCCGGTGCGCTGGCAGAACGGGGTGCTGACCGCCTATGACGCCATCGTCATCGGTCTGGTCTATACCTATGTGCTGTTCATGCTGTTCCCGATCTACGGCTCGGTGCAGTCGCTGGACCGCAACCAGATCGAGGCCTCCGAAGACCTTGGGGCGAAGTGGTGGCAGACCCACTGGCGGGTGATCCTGCCCCATGCCAAGCCCGGCATCGCCTCGGGCTGCGTGATGGTGTTCATGCTGTCCGCGGGGTCGCTTCTGGTTCCCTCGGTCCTGCCCTCGACCAGTTCCAACTGGTTCACCCAGACCATCCAGCAATGGATGCTGGAAAGCCAAGACTGGAACACGGGCGCGGCCTATTCCTTCCTCTACATCCTGCTTTGCACGGTCGTCGTGGCGCTGGTCATGTGGCTGTTCAAGGTCAAGCTGTCGGACATCGCGAAGTAGGAGGGGGCCATGCACAAGACGCGCAACATTCTTTTCAACGTCTATATGGGCGCCTTCCTGCTGTATCTGTTCGCCCCTCTGGCGATCATGGGCGGGGCGGCCTTCAACGACAACAAACTGCCCTCGGTCTATCCGTGGAAGGGTTTCACCTGGCGGTGGTTCGCCGACCTGATGAACGATCAGGTGATGTGGACCTCGTTCCGCAACACCATCCTTGTGGCGCTGGCGGTGGTGGTCATCGCGGTGCCCATCGGAACGGCGGCGGCCATCCTGATCAACTCGATCACCGGGCGGGTGCGGGCGGTGCTCTATGGGGTGATGGTGGCGCCGATCCTGATGCCGGGGGCGGTCATCGGCATCTCGACGCTGCTGTTCTGGAACCAGGTTTCGGTGCCCTCGGGGCTGCATCTTTCGGTGCTGGGGCAGGTCAGCTATATCGCGGCCTTCGTGATGCTGCTGGTGCTGGCGCGGCTGCAAAGCTTTGATCCCGCGCTGGAAGAAGCGGCACTGGATCTGGGCGCCAGCCACGGGCAGGTGCTGCGGCGCATCCTTCTGCCGCATCTGACGCCGGCGCTGGCCGCGGGCGGGGCGATTGCCTTCTTCCAGTCGATCGAGAACTTCAACGTGACGCTCTTTACCCGCGGCACGTCAAACACGCTGACGGTCTATGTCTTTTCCAAGGTGCGGTCTGGCATCACGCCGACGATCAACGCGCTGGCGCTGATGCTGATCGTCATGACGCTGGTCGCGGCCACCTGGTACGAGATCGGCCGCCGCCGCCGTGCCAGGGTCGAGGCCGCGCGTGAGGCCGAGGGCCGCCGCGCCGCCGCCGCGGAAGAGATGTAACGGCAAGGCCCCGCCCGCCCCGGGCGGGTGGGGCCTACCGGCCGCCGACGCTTTCCTGCGCGACCGACACCGCCTTCAGCACCGCGAAAACCGCGCGGCCCGGGCGCAGGTCCAGCGCATGGGCTGACCGGCGGGTGACGCGGGCCAGAAGCGGCTCGCCCCCGGCGCGCAGCCGGACCAGAGCGCCCGGCCCGTCGCCGATGCGGATATCCTCGACCGTCGCGGCAAGGATGTTCAGGGCCGAAATCGCCTCGGGCCGGGCGGTGGCCAGCATCACATCCTGCGCCAGAATCCGCAGCCGCAGCGCCGTACCGGGCGGGGCGGCGACACGGGGCAGGAACAGGGTTCCGGCCGCCGATTCCAGACGGGTCAACCCGTCTTCCTCATGCGCGGCGACGGTGGCGGTGACGATGGCCCCGGCCTCTCGCAGCCCCAGCGCGGGGGCCATGGCCGGATCGGCAAGGATTTCCGCCGCAGGCCCCGTGGCGGTGACGCGGCCAGCCTCCATCAGCACGACGGTGGTCGCCAGCCGCGCGACCTCGGCCATGGAATGGCTGACATAAAGGATCGGCAGCCGCACCTCATCGCGCAGGCGCTCCAGATAGGGCAGTATCTCGGCCTTGCGGGCATCGTCCAGCGCGGCCAGTGGTTCATCCATCAGCAGAAGCCGGGGATTCGACAGGATCGCGCGCCCCAGCGCCACCCGCTGCCGTTCGCCGCCAGACAGCCCGGCGGGGCGGCGGGTCAGCAGTGGCCCGATGCCCAGAAGGTCGGTGATGCGCCCCATCTCGGCCCCCGGAGCGCCCGAAGGGGCAAACCAGCGGCCGTAGGTCAGGTTCTGCCGTACGGTCAGATGCGGGAAAAGCCGCGCATCCTGAAAGACATAGCCGATCCGCCGCCGGTGGACGGGCAGATCGGTGCCCTGTTCGGTGTCCAAGAGCACATCGCCCCCCAGAACGATCCGCCCGCGGTCCGGTCTCAGCAGTCCCGCGACGGCATTCGCCACCGTGGTCTTGCCCGAGCCGGAATGGCCGAACAGCACTGTCACCCCTTCGGGCGCCGCGAATTCCACGTCCAGCGTGAAGCCCGGGAAGCGGTGGGCAAGTTGAACCGACAGCGTCATGATCCGGCGATCCGGCGGGCCACCGCCCGGCTGACCCATTCCGAAACCAGCAGCGCCGCCATGGCGATGGCAATCGCCACCCCGGCCAGCCGCGCCGCCTGCGTCTCACCCCCCGGCACCTGAAGGAAGCTGTAGATGGCAGAAGGCAGCGTCTGCGTCTGCCCCGGGATGTTCGACACGAAGGTGATTGTCGCCCCGAATTCGCCCATCGCCTTGGCGAAGGCCAGGATCACCCCGGCGATGATGCCGGGCAGGATCAGCGGCAGGGTAACCGTGACAAAGACCCAAAGGCGTGAGGCGCCCAGCGTGCCCGCGGCCTGTTCCAGCCTTGGGTCCACTGCCTCGATCGCCAGCCGCATCGCGCGCACCATCAGCGGAAAGGCCATCACCGCGGCGGCCAGCGCGGCCCCCGTCCAGCGGAAGGCCAGCACGATCCCGAACCACTCTTCCAGCGCCTGACCAAGCCAGCCCCGGCGCCCGAAGGTCAGAAGCAGAAGATAGCCCGTGACCACCGGCGGCAGGATCAGCGGCAGGTGGACCAGCCCGTTCAGCACCTGCTTGCCCCAGAAGTTCCACCGCGCCAGCGCATAGGCGACCAGCAGCCCGAAGGGCAGGCTGGCCGCCACCGCCCAGGCCGAGACGCGCAGCGACAGGGCCACGGCGCGCCATTCGTCGGGGGAAAGCCAGTCGGTCATCCGGCGCCTTGCAGCGGGCTCAGTTCAGGATCGCGAACCCTTCGGCGGCAAATCTGGCATCCGCCGCGTCCGAGGACAATGCCTCGAAAAACGCGCGGTCCGCCGCATCGGCGGCGCCGGTCAGAAGGGCGGCCGGATAGACGATGGCCGGATGACTGTCTGCCGGGAAGGTGCCGACGACCGTCACGTTGTCATCGGCCGCCGCGTCGCTGGCATAGACGATGCCAAGGGGCGCCTCTCCGGTGGACACCAGCGCCAGCGCAGCGCGCACGTTGTCGGACTGCGCCACAAGCGGTTCGACCGCCGGCCAGACGCCCAGCGATTCAAGCGCCGCCTTGCCATATTGGCCGGCCGGCACGGAATCGACCAGCGCCATGGCCAGCTTGTTGTCCCCCAGAAGGCCCGCCAGATCGAAGCCCGGCGCGATCGCGACCGGCGCGGCACCCTTGCCATGCGCGATCAGAACCAGCGTGTTGCCCAGAAGGTCGGTCCGGCTGCCATCGGCCACCAGACCGGCCTTTTCGACCTCATCCATCCAGTTCACCGCAGCCGAGATGAAGATGTCGGCCGGCGCCCCTTCGATGATCTGCTTGGCCAGCGCGTTCGAGCCGGCATAGCTGATCGTCACGGTGTGGCCGGTCGCGGTCTGGAAATCGGCTGCAACGGCATCGAGCGCGGTCTTCATCGAGGCGGCGGCGAAGATCACCACCTCATCGGCCATGGCGGGGGCGGCAAGGCCGATGGCAAGGGCCGAGACGGCAAGCAGGCGGCGGGACATGATTCCTCCAGTCGATATGTTTTTGGAAACATATCAGGTTGCCGCGCCGATCTGGCAAGCGCTATTTTCCGTCGGACATATCCGTCCCGGCACCCGGCCGCAGCAGGGCCTCCAGCGCCGCAATCTCGGGCTCGGCCGCCTGCAGGGCCACCGCTTCCACCGCACGATAGCGGCGCAGCACCTCGGCGCCCGTATCGGTCAGCCGCGCCCCGCCGCCGCCCGGGCCGCCGCGCACGCTTTCGACCAAGGGCGCGCGGAAGGCCGCGTTCATTTCTTCAACCAGCATCCAGGCGCGCTTGTAGCTCATTTCCATCCGCCGCCCGGCGGCCGAGATCGACCCGGTTTCGGCAATGCCCTGCAGAAGTTCGGCCTTGCCGGGGCCCAGCATGGCCTCATCAAACAGGATGCGCAGTTTCAGCTTGGTCATGGGGAATTCCGCCGGATACCGGGCGATCTTCCCGCCAAGCGGCGGCGCTGGCAAGGGCGGCTCTATTGACAGGGGGCGGCAAGTTGCAGCTAGTCGGATCAGGTCACCGCAGAACCATCGGGAGGAGGGGGCGGACATGATCCGGAACCATCCGCGCGCGATCCTGCTTGTCGCCGGGCTGGCGGTGGTGGCGCTGACCGTCTGGCAGACCAGCCGCTTTGCCCTGCAGCATTACCTTGCCGCCGGCGTCTCGCGCGCCGAAACCGCGCTGGGCCTGACCATCAACGCGCTTGAGGGCGATCTGGCGCGGTATGAGGTGGCGCCGCAGCTTCTGGCCGATCTGGACGCGATCCGCCTTCTGGTCGCGCGGCCTGACGATCCGGTGCGCCGCGCCGCCATCGACCGGCTTCTGGAAGAGCGCAACGCCACCCTGCAATCCTCGGACCTCTACATCATGCGCGCGGATGGTGAGACGATTGCCGCGTCAAACCACGCGCGGCCCGACAGTTTCGTCGGCCAGAATTTCAGCTACCGGCCCTATTTCCGCGACGCGCTGGCGGGGGATGCCGCGCGCTTCTATGCGCTGGGCACCACCTCGGGGGTGCGGGGCTATTACTTCTCCGCGCCGGTGCGTGATCCTGCCGGGCGGATTGCCGGGGTGATTGCTGTCAAGATCGGGGTGGACCGGATTGAACAATCATGGCGCGGCAACGAATACCGCATTCTGGTCAGCGATCCCGAAGGCATCGTCTTCATGTCGTCGGAGCCGGAATGGCTTTATGGCGGGCTTCTGCCCCTGACCGGGGAACGCCGCGCCCGCACCGCCGCCTCGCGCCGCTATTCCGAGGCGCAGTTGCACGACCTGCCGGTGACGCGCGAGACGGCGGGCGACATCGCCCTGATGCGTCTGGCCGCGCCCGGACAGCCGGTTTCGGCGGGCCGGCAGTATATCGTGGCCGAACAGCCCATGCCGCAGGCCGGCTGGACGGTGCATGTGCTTCTGGACGTGGCGGGCGCGCAGGCCGAGGCGCGGGTGGCCTCGGTCACCGTCTTCCTTCTTCTGTGCGCGGCGGCCTTTGGCGGCGCGGTTCTGGTGCAGCGTCGGGCGCAGGTGGCCGAGCGTCTGGCCTTTGAAACCCGCGCCAAGGCCGATCTGGAACGCCGTGTCGAAGAACGCACCGCCGATCTGGAGCGGGTGAACATCCATCTGGAACAGGAAATCACCGAACGCCGCGCCACCGAGGAAGAGCTTCGCGCCGCGCAGGCCAATCTGGTGCGGGTGGGCAAGCTGGCCGCGCTGGGCCAGATGTCGGCGGCGCTGAGCCATGAGATCAACCAGCCCCTTGCCGCCGCCCGGAACTATGCCGACAGCGCCGCGGTGCTGATCGACCGGGGGGATGTGCCGCGGGCGCGCGAGAACCTTGGGCACATCCTGTCGCTGATCGACCGCATGGCGGCAATCGGCCGCCACCTGCGCAACGCCGCCCGCAAGCCGAATGAGCGGCTTGAGCCAGTGTCGCTGCCGGCCCTTCTGGCTGAAACGCAGGTGATCGTGGCCGGGCGGCTGGCCAGCTGCAAGGCAACGCTTGATCTGGACATTCCCGCCGACTTGCCGCCCCTGCGCGCCGGCGCCACGCGGCTGCAACAGGTGCTGGTCAACCTGATCAGCAATGCCGCCGATGCCGTCGAAGGGCGTCCTGATCGCCGCATCACGCTGTCGGCCTGCGTCGAGGATGGCCGCGCCGTGCTGCGGGTGCGCGACCGCGGGGCAGGGGTGCCGCCGGCCATTGCCGAGCGTATCTTCGATCCGTTCTTCACGACCAAGGGCGTGGGCGCCGGTCTGGGGCTGGGTCTGTCGATCTGCTACAACATCATCCGCGATTTCGGCGGCGATATCACCGTGCAGGATGCCGGCCCCGGCGCCTGTTTTGCCGTGACCCTGCCGCTTTATGGCCCGGTCGAGGCGGCGGCATGACGGCGGGCCGCGTTCTTCTGGTCGATGACGATGACGAGATGCGCCGCTCTACCGCGCAGGCGCTGGAACTTGCCGGCTTCGAGGTGGAACCGCTGGCATCGGCCGAAGAGGTGCTGGCGCTGGCCGGTCCCGCCTTCAACGGCGCGGTGATCAGCGATATCCGCATGCCGGGCATGGACGGGATGACTTTGCTGGCCGCCCTGCATGAGGTGGACCCCGAGATTCCGGTGATCCTTGTGACCGGCCATGCCGAAGTGCAACTGGCGGTCGAGGCGATGCGGCGCGGCGCCTATGACTTCATCGAGAAACCCTTCGTGGTGCAGGAACTGGGCGCGGTGCTGCGCCGGGCCACCGACCACCGCGCGCTGGTGATCGAGAACCGCCGCCTGCGCGCCGTGGCCGGCAAGCGCGACGATGTCGAGGCGCGGCTGCCCGGGCGGACGCAGGTCATGGTGGACCTGCGCTACCGGCTGCGCGCCATTGGCGCCTCGGATGCCGATACGCTGATCATCGGGCCGACGGGTGCGGGCAAAGAGGTGGTGGCGCGGGCGCTGCATGACATTTCGGCCCGGGCGGGCAAGCCCTTCATCGCCATCAACTGCGCGGCGCTGCCCGAGGCGCTTTTTGAAAGCGAGCTTTTCGGGCACGAGGCCGGGGCCTTTGCCGGCGCCCTGCGCGCGCGTTACGGCAAGTTCGAACATGCCCGGGGCGGGGCGGTGCTGCTGGATGAAATCGGCTCGATGCCCTTGGAAATGCAGGCCAAGCTGCTGCGCGTGCTGCAGGAGCGGTTGATCACCCGGCTGGGCTCGAACGAACCGGTGCCGCTGGACCTGCGCTTCATCGCCACCAGCAAGATTGATCTGGCCGCTGCCGTTGCCGAGGGGCGTTTCCGCGAGGATCTGTACTGGCGGCTGAATGTGGCGGTGCTGCATGTGCCGCCGCTTTCGGCGCGGCGCGAGGATATTCCGTTGCTGTTCCAGCAGCTTATCCGTGAATCCTCAGCCCGCCACAACCGGCCCGAGGTGACCGTTCCGCCCGCCCGGCTGTCGGCGCTGGCGGCGCGCGACTGGCCCGGCAACGTGCGCGAACTGCGCAACATGGCCGAGCGTTTCGTTCTGGGCATCGACCCGCTTGAGGCGCCGGGCAGCGCGGGCACCCGGCTGGCCGACAAGGTGGCCGATTTCGAACGCAGCCTGATCGCGGGCGCCATCGCCGCCCATGGCGGGCGGCTGAAGCCGGTCTATGAGACGCTGGGGATTTCGCGCAAGACGCTTTACGAAAAGATGCAGAAGCACGGGCTGGACCGCCGGCTGATCACCGATTCTGCCGAAGACGAGGCGGGCTGATCCCGCCGGCCGGAGCGGATGGGTGGAAATCCACCCACGCCTGACGCCTCATGTTCCGCTTTCCACCCATTTGCCGCGCCGGCCCCCCGAAAATCGCCCGGCCACCCCGCCATGACATTTGCGTGACCGGCCCCGGACCGCTTTGCTTTGTCCATCGCCCGCCGGACCGGAGGCCGCCGGGCGTCAGCAACAGCCGGATTTCTGGGAGGAACCCATGGCACTGTCGAAGCTTCTCGGCGCGCTTTGCGCCGCAACTGTCCTGTCCTCGGCCGCCTATGCCGAAGGCTATCCCGACCGTCAGATCACCATGGTCGTGCCGTTCTCGGCCGGCGGGCCGACCGATACGGTTGCCCGTCTGGTGGCCGAACGCATGTCGGCCGATCTGGGCCAGCAGATCATCGTTGAAAACGTCGGCGGCGCCGGCGGCACGCTGGGCGCGGGTCAGGTGGCCGATGCCGAGGCGGATGGTTACACCATCCTTCTGCACCACATCGGCATGGCGACCTCGGCCACGCTTTACCGCAACCTGGCCTATGATCCCCTTGGCTTCGAATATGTCGGCCTGGTCACCGAAGTGCCGATGGTCGTGGTCGCCCGCAAGGATCTGGAGCCGACCGATTTCGCCTCGTTCATCGAATATGTGAAGGCGAACAAGGACACGGTGACCATGGCAAACGCCGGCATCGGCGCGGCCAGCCACCTGTGCGGCATGCTCTTCCAGTCGGCGATCGACACCCAGTTCGTCACCGTGCCCTACAAGGGCACCGGCCCGGCGATGACCGATCTTCTGGGCGGGCAGGTCGATTTCATGTGCGACCAGACCACCAACACCACCCAGCAGATTCAGGGCGGCACGATCAAGGCCTATGCCGCGACCACGCCCGAGCGTCTGTCGATCTTCCCCGACCTGCCCACCGTGGCCGAAGGCGGGCTGGCGCAGATGGAAGTGGCGATCTGGCACGGCATCTATGCGCCGAAGGGCACCCCCGCCGAAGCGACCGAGCGTCTGTCGGCCGCCCTGCAGATGGCGCTGGCCGATGAAGGCGTGATCAAGGCCATGGCCGATCTGGGCACCGCGCCGTCGCCGGCCGCCGATGCCACGCCCGCCGCGCTGAAGGCCAAGCTGGAATCCGAGATCGCGCGCTGGAAGCCGATCATCGAAGCCGCCGGCGTCTACGCCGACTGACCGCGCCCGACCCCGCCCCCGGCCTGTGCCGGGGGCACCCATTCCGGCGGAGGCACCTCATGTCCACACGTTCCCACGACACCACCGACGCCGCGACCGGCGTTCTTCTGATGCTGACGGCCGCCTTCTTTGGCTGGCAGACCACCGGCCTGGAAATCGGCACTTCGCTGCGGATGGGTCCGGGCTATTTCCCGATGATCCTGTCGGGCCTGTTGTTCCTTCTGGGTCTGGTGATCTTTCTCAAGGCGCTGCGCAGCCCGGCGGGCGAACCCTTCGGCGTTATTGCGTGGCGGGGGATGTTGTTCATCCTGCCGGCGCCGGTGTTCTTCGGGCTGACGGTGCGGGGCCTGGGCTTTGTGCCGTCGCTGTTCATCACCACACTGATCGCCGCGCAGGCCTCGTTGCGGATGCGGCCCCTGCCGGCGCTGCTGCTGGCCGTGCTGGTGACCTTCTTCTCGACCCTGGTCTTCAGCTATGCGCTGGGCCTTCCCTTCCGCCGCTTCGGCCCCTGGCTTTCGTTCTGAGGAGGCGAAGATGGAACTTTTCTCAAACCTCGCACTGGGTTTCTCGGTCGCTTCGTCGGTCGAAAACATGCTGTTCTGCCTGATCGGGGTGCTTCTGGGCACGCTGATCGGCGTCCTGCCGGGCATCGGTGCCACGGCAACCATCGCCATGCTGCTGCCGATCACCTTCCAGCTGGAGCCGGTGTCGTCGCTGATCATGCTGGCGGGCATCTACTATGGCGCGCAATACGGCGGCTCGACCACGGCCATCCTGATCAACATGCCGGGCGAAAGCTCGTCGGCGGTGACCGCCATCGACGGCTATCAGATGGCGCGCAAGGGCCGGGCGGGCACCGCGCTGGCGGTGGCGGCGCTGGGGTCGTTCTTTGCCGGCACGGTTTCAACCTTCCTTGTCGCGGTCTTCGCGCCGCCGCTGACGACCATCGCGCTGAAATTCGGTGCGGCCGAGTATTTCAGCCTGATGGTGCTGGGTCTTGTCATGTCGATCGCGCTGGCCCACGGGTCCATCCTGAAGGCGCTGGCCATGGTGGTGCTGGGGCTTTTGCTGGGCATGGTCGGAACCGACATCTACACCGGCACCCCGCGCTTCACGCTGGGCATCCGCGAATATTCCGACGGGCTGAACTTCGTGGCGCTGGCCGTGGGGGTCTTCGGCATCGCTGAAATCCTGCGCAACCTGGAAGACGAACATGACCGTGAGGTGGTGACCAACCGCGTCGGGCGGCTTTGGCCGACGGGCGACGAGTTCCGTTCCATGGTCGGCCCGGTCCTGCGCGGCACCGGCATCGGATCGGTCCTGGGCATCCTGCCGGGCGGCGGGGCGATCCTTGCGGCCTTTGCTTCTTACACCATGGAAAAGCGGCTGTCGAAGAACCCGAAGGAATTTGGGCATGGCGCGATTGCCGGGGTGGCGGGGCCGGAAAGCGCCAACAACGCCGGCGCCCAGACCAGCTTCATCCCGCTTCTGACGCTGGGCATTCCGGCAAACCCGGTGATGGCGCTGATGATCGGGGCGATGATCATTCAGGGCATCGTGCCGGGGCCCAATGTCGCCAGCGAGCAGCCGGCGCTGTTCTGGGGCATCATCGCCAGCATGTGGATCGGCAACCTGATGCTGGTGGTGCTGAACCTGCCCTTGATCGGGTTGTGGGTGAAGCTGCTGAAAGTGCCCTATTTCGTGCTGTTCCCCATCATCATGGCGATGTGTTCCATCGGGGTCTATTCCGTTGCCTCGAACACGTTCGACCTCTATGCCGTCGCCTTCTTCGGGCTTCTGGGCTACGCGATGGTCAAGCTGCGCTGCGAACCGGCGCCCTTGCTTCTGGGCTTCGTCCTTGGCCCGCTCTTGGAGGAAAACCTGCGCCGCGCGATGATCCTGGCGCGGGGGGATGCCACGACCTTCGTGACGCGCCCGATCAGCCTGTCGCTTCTGTTGCTGGCGGCGGCGGTTCTGGTGCTGGTCTTCCTGCCGCAGGTCCGCAAAAGCCGCGAAGAGGTCTTTACCGAAAGCGACGCCTGACACCCCTTTCAGGGTCCGGCCCGCGCGCCATCCGGTCCGCCGGGTGGCGCTGCTGTTTTCGGCGCCGGGATTGATCACCATTTGGCGACAGTTGCGCGACAATCCCGCCACAGGCGCCAATTCATACGCGGGACTGGAAACCTGCGCCGTGGTCGCGTAGCTAGAAGCGATCAACCTGTGGCAGACTTTGCGCGGGCGCTGGCAATCAGGCAGGGAACAACCTTGGCGAACTACATGACCCTGGTTTCGATCCTGAGGGACCTTCTGAGAAGTCCCTCTTCCGATATCGACGCGGGGGTCGAACTGGCGCTTGGGCAGTTGTGCCCGGTGCTGGGCGGCGGGCGGGCGTGGCTGTTTACGGCAGACAGCGCGGGCGGCCTGCAAAACACCCACGTCTCGGCCGATGAACCCCTGGCGCGCGGCGATGTGCTGCCTGCCGATGCGGATCTTGCGGCGCCCTGGCTGGATGCGCTGCGGCAGGGCCAGCCCGTGGTGGTGCCCGACATCGCCACCCTGCCCGAGGGGCTGCAGATGCGCCACCTGCTGCAGGAACGCGGGGCGAAGGCCTGCGTGCTGGCACCTTCGGTTGATGAGGCGGGGCTGCAGGGCTTCATCTGCGCAGAATGCACCGCCGATCCGCAGGCGGTTACCGAAGAATGCCTGATGTTGCTGGGCCAGATTGCCGGGCTGATGCACAGCCTGCTGCAGCGGCGTGAAAATGAACTCCAGCAACAGGAAACCGCGAACCGCCTGCGCGCCATGCTGGCCGCGCTGCCGGACCTGTTGTTCGAGGTCGATGCCAACGGCCGTTTCACCGGCTTTTACGCCGGCCCCCGGTCGCTGATGGTGCGCGACCCCGACGAACTGACGGGCCTCAGGCTAAGCGATGTGCTGCCGCCCGATGTGGCGCTTCTGACCGAACGCGCGCTGCGCGAGGTGCTGGAGCGTGGCCGGGTCGCCGATGTGGTCTATCCGCTGGACCTGCCCGACGGCACGCATGTCTTCGATCTGATCGGTTCGCGCAAACCGCCGGCGGAACCGGGGCAGCCGGCAACCGCCGTCTTCCTGATCCGTGAGGTCACCAACACCACCCGCATGCAGGAAGAACTGCGGCGGCTGGGCAGCGTGATGCAGGCGATCAGCAATCTGGTCGTGATCATGGACACCGGGCTGCGGATCACCTGGGCCAACCCGGCCTTCGAACGGCATACCGGCTGGATGCTGGATGAAATCCGCGGCCAGCCGCTGGCCGATCTGGTGCGCTGCCCCGAAAGCGATCCCGAAACCGTCGCCTGCGTCAGTGAGGCGATTGCCCAGGCCAAGCCCTTTGCCGGCCAGATGATCAACCGCGACCGCCACGGCAACCGCTATTGGGTCGAGTTCAACATCGTGCCGCTTTACGGGCCGGACGGGCAGCTTCAGGGCTATGCCTCGGTCGAGACGGTGGTGACGCGGCTGAAGGAACAAGAGGCCGCGCTGGGCGCGCTGGCCGCCACGGCGGCGGCGGCACAGGTCCGGCTGGAAAACGCCATCAACGCGCTGCCCGACAGCGTTCTGGTCTTTGACGCCGACGAACGGCTGATCGTGCGCAACCCGGCCTATGGCGAGGCCTTTCCGCAACTGGCGGATCAGGCGGTGCCGGGGGCGCTTCTGGCCGATCTCTTGCGTGAAGGGGCGCGGCAGGGGCTTTTCCCGGCGCCGGAGGATGCCGCGGCGCTGGATGCCTGGGTTGAGGACCGGCTGCAGCAGTATCGCCAGGAACGCTATGTCGATGAGGTGCAGATGCCCGACGGCCGCTGGGTGCGCCGGGTCAACAACCGCACCTCGGACGGCGGCCTGATCGCGCTGGGCATCGACACCACCGCGCGGCGCAACCAGATCGCCGCGCTGGACGAAGCCAACCGCGAACTGACCGCCGCGCTTGCCGAACGTGATCAGGCCCGCCAGCGGCTTCTGAACATCATCGACGGGGCGCAGGTCGGCACCTGGGAATGGGATCTGCAGACCGGGCGCGTCACCATCGGGGGGCAGTGGCTGCACATCATCGGCCGCGAGGATGAGGGGCACGAGGTGGTGCCGATCGGGTTCTTCCGCGATCTGCTGCATCCCGATGATCTGGCCTATCTGGACGCCGAGAACATCACGACCGGCCAGACCGACCGTGCCACCTTCGAAAGCGAATTCCGCATGCGCCACCGCGACGGGCGCTGGGTCTGGGTGCTGTCGCGCGGCCGGGTCACCCGGCGCGACGCCGCGGGCCGGCCCATCCGCATCGTCGGCGTGCATCTGGACATCAGCGAACGCCGGCGGCTGGAAACCGAAATCCGCGAAAGCGAAAGCTACCTGACCTCGGCGATGGAAAGCAGCGTCGCCGCCATCGCCATCTTCGATGCCGAGGGGGTCGAATACTGCAACCACGAAGCCGAGCGCATACTGCGGCTGACCCGCACCGGCACCGGCAGCGGCCGCCGCTTCCGCCAGCCGCCCTGGGTGCTTGAGACGCTGGATGGCAAGATGCTTCCGGCCAGCGAAATGCCCTGCCCGCGCGCGCTGGCCGAAGGGGCGACGGTGCGCGACATCCGCTTTGCGCTGCACTGGCCCGACGGCGGGCGGCGGGTGCTGACCTGCAACGCCACGCCCCTGACCATCCAGGGGGATGAGCGTCGTGTCGTGGTGTCGTTCTGGGACATCACCGACCATCTGGCGGCGACCGAACGGCTGGAACAGGCGCTGGCCCATGCCGAAGAGATGAGCCGCTCGAAGTCGATCTTCCTGGCCAACATGAGCCATGAAATCCGCACGCCGCTGAACGGCGTGCTGGGCATGGCCGAAGTGTTGGGCATGCAGCTGGAAGACCCCGAACACCAGCGGATGATCACCACGATCCGCCAGTCGGGCGAAACGCTGCTGACGGTGCTGAACTCGATCCTCGACATGTCCAAGATCGAGGCCGGCAAGATGGAACTGGAAGCGGTGCCCATCGTGCTGAACGACATCGTCGCCCAGATCGACGCGGTCTATTCCATTCAGGCCGAGGAAAAGGGGATCGAGTTCGAGGTCCTGTCCTCGACCGGCTGCGAATGCCCGCGTCTGGGCGATCCGCACCGGGTGCAGCAGATCCTGCACAACCTTTTGAACAACGCGATCAAGTTCACCGCCGAAGGGTCGGTGACGCTCAAGGCGTCGTGCCGGCCGGGCAAGCCCCTGGTCTTCGAGGTGCGCGATACCGGCGTCGGCATGACGGCCGATCAGGCGGCGCGGGTCTTTGACAGTTTCGAGCAGGCCGACGGCAGCATGACGCGCCGCTTCGGCGGCACCGGCCTTGGCCTGTCCATCGTGCGGCAGCTTGTGGCGCTGATGGGCGGCGAGGTGGCGCTGGACAGCGCGCCGGGGCAGGGCACCACCGTGCGGGTCACCCTGCCGCTGCCCGAGGCCGAGATGGCGGTGGTCGCCCCGCCGCCGCGCCCGGCCGATCCGCAGGTGGCGGCGGTTTCACTGGGCGGCCTGCGGATACTCAGCGCCGACGACAGCGCCACCAACCGCGAGGTTCTGGGCCGCATGCTGGAACCCAGCGGCGCGCAGATTCGTCAGGCCGAAAACGGGCAAGAGGCGCTGGACCTGTGGCTGGCGGCCCATGCGGCCGGCACGCCCTTTGACATCGCGCTGCTGGATATCACCATGCCGGTCCGCGACGGGCTGAGCGCCATCACCGAAATCCGTCGGATCGAGGCCGAACGCGGCTATCCGCTGATGCCGGCCGTCGCGGTGACCGCCAACGCCATGCCCGATCAGGTGGCCGAATACGTCATGCGCGGCTTTGATACCCATCTGGCGAAACCGTTCAACAAGCGGGACTTGATGCATTCGGTCACATCTCTTGTGCGAGTTTCCGCCGGAGTATGACAATCACAGGTAGTAAAGCGCCGTTTTTCCACTGGATTTTTGGACAACGGCGAAACTTTTCCATTTTTCTGCCCACGGTTCGCGTTAAAGACTGCTTCGCGTGGGGACGTGTGTGTGCGGGGTCATCTCTGATATGGACGCTGGAAGCTTCCTCAAACGGCATCAGGTCTTGCTGGCCGAAGATGATGAGATCAGCCAAGAAATCGTGCGTGCGCTTCTCGCCGATGCCGAAGACATTGAACTGACCGTGGTGGGCGACGGCAAGGCCGCGCTTGAGGCGGCGATGACCACCCGGTTCGACCTGCTGATCCTGGACCAGAATCTGCCCTTCATCACCGGCGACCGCGTGGTGCGCCATCTGCGCGCCGGCAGCACCCGCAATTCCGACACGCCGATCCTGCGTTTCAGCGCCGCGATCACCGCGCCCTCGGTCCGTCACACCAACGGATTTGCCGAAACCCTGCTGCCCAAGCCCTTGGCCGGCGAGATTTTTGTGTCCACCGTCAAGGCCATCCTGGACGGGGAAGGGCCGGTCTGACGTCTTCTGCCACTTGACGTTGCGAACCGGCTTGAACAATCCTAGGAAATGATTGCAAATTCATCCTCCCGTTGAACGGAGCTGACGGATGATGAGCCCCCGCTCTTTCGCGAGCGCCGGATCGGATGAGGCGCGCCGCGCATCTTCCGCCGCGATGGAGGTATCGGTCCGCATTCTGGCCGATCTTGTCGCCGTCGAACCCGGCCAAAGCGAAGAGGTCCTCACCCGCGCCCTGCAGCGCATCGGCCAGCATGTCGGCATGGCCCGGGTCACGCTGTTCCGTGAACAGGGCAAGGGCTGGCAGAAGCTGATGGATGTCGCGCTGACGGGCACGCCCGAAGGCGAGGTGGGCCTGGCCTCGGGCTATCCGGTGCCGATCAGCGGCGGCGAGATGGACGGGATTCTGGTCTTCAGCGAGCCGCTGCCTTTCGGCAGTTTTGAGCGGACCGATTTCAGCGCCCTCAGCGCCGCGACCTCGGCGATCATGGTGGTTCTGGCGCGCGATCTGGCCCGGCGCGACAGCCAGCCACCCGACCGGCCGCTGACCGAGAATATCAGCCGGCTGTCGCCCGGCCCGGCCCGCCAGCAGCTTGGCCGCGTGCTTGAGGCCATCGACGCGGGCTTCATCCTGTTCGATGCCGAAGGCCGGTTGGTCGCCTGGAACCGCCGGTTCTGCGAGCTTTACGACATGCTCAGCCCGCTGATGCATCCGGGCGTGACGTTTGAAACGCTCTATCGCTATGGGCTTCAGCAGGGCCAGTTCCCCGAAGCGGCGGGGCGCGAAGAGGAATGGCTGGCCGACCGCATGGCCGACTGGGCTGAAGGCGGCGCCGTGCTGGAACGCACCCTGCCCGACGGGCGCGTCATTCAGGTGACCAAGCGCGTGACGGTGGGGGGCGAGCTGATTGCCACCCACAGCGACATCACCGCGCTGAAGCGTGCCGAGATGCGGCTGGTGAACGTGATCGAATCCGCCCAGCTTTGCACCTGGGAATGGGATATCAACACCGGGGCGCAGCGGGTGAACGACCGCTGGGCGCAGATTCTGGGCTATGAGCTGGCCGAGCTGGAGCCCATCACCTATGACGTGTGGCGCAGCCTGGTGCATCCTGACGATCTGGCGCGCACCGAGGCCATCCTCGACAGCGCGCAGGAGGACGGCCAGGACCTGAAAGAGGCCGAATACCGCATGCGCCACCGCGACGGGCGCTGGATTTGGGTGCTGGACCGCAGCCGGGTGCTGAAGCGGGGGGCCGATGGCCGGCCCGAGTTCATGGCCGGGATCGAGTTCGATATCGGCGACCGCAAGGCCCGCGAAGAGGCGCTGCTGATCGCCAAGGCCGAACTGGAACGCGCGCTGGCCGAACGGCAGCAGGCCCAGCAGCGGTTTCTTGATATCGCTGCCGTCTCGGAAGACTGGTTCTGGGAGCAGGACGCCGAGTTGCGCTTTTCCTACCGGTCGCATTCCGAACAGTTCTCGGAAATCGGCATGCGGACCGGCGCCATTCTGGGCAAGACCCGGCAGGAATGGCTGGCCGACAACCCGCTGGTGCGCGACAGCGCCGACTGGTCGGTGGTGCTGGATGCCCAAAGGGCGCGGCGGCCCTTCAAGAATTTCGTCTACCGCGCCCCCACTCCGGAAGGCGAAAAGGAACGCTGGTTCCGCATCAGCGGCGCCCCCACCTTCGATGCGGCGGGTGAGTTTCTGGGTTATCACGGCGTCGGCACCGATGTGACCGAGCTTTACCTTGAAAAGGCCCGCGCCGAAGAGGCCAGCAAGGCCAAGTCGATGTTCCTTGCCAATATGAGCCACGAAATCCGCACGCCGCTGAACGGCGTTCTGGGCATGGCCGAGGTGCTGGAAGGCACGCTGCAGACGGCCGAGCAGAAGCGGATGATCGGCACGATCCGCCGTTCAGGCGAGGCACTGCTGCTGATCCTGAACGACATTCTCGACATGTCCAAGATCGAGGCCGGCAAGCTGGAACTGGAGGAGGTGGCCTTCGACCCCGCCGAAATCGCCAGCCGGGTGCAGGACGTGCATATGCGGATGGCCGACGAGAAGGGCATCGAGTTCGAGGTGCTGATCGGTTCGGGCGCCGGCGCGCCGCGTCTGGGCGATCCGCACCGCGTGCAGCAGGTGCTGCACAACCTGATCAGCAATGCGATCAAGTTCACCGAAGCCGGGCAGGTGGCCGTGAAGATCAGCGGCAAGCCCGACAAGCCCCTGTCGATCGAGGTGCGCGATACCGGCATCGGCATGACACCCCTGCAGGTCGCGCGGCTGCATGAGGAATTCTCGCAGGCCGACAGTTCGGTGACGCGGCGCTATGGCGGCACGGGTCTTGGCATGGCGATCACCCACAAGCTGGTGGCGATGATGGGTGGTGAGGTCGAGGTGGAATCTGCGCTGGGGCGCGGAACCACGGTGCGCATCCAGCTGCCCCTGCCTCCGGCGCCCGATCTGGCCGGCGGCCGCCCCGATGGCGGGCAGCGCCGGGCGACGGCCGATCTGGGCGGCCTGCGCATTCTGGCCGCCGATGACAACGCCACCAACTGCGCCGTCATGCGGCTGATGCTGGAAAACTGCGGCGCCGAGGTGACGACGGTGCCCGATGGACTGGCCGCGGTGCGGGCTTGGGCGCCGGGCCGCTATGACGCGATCCTGCTCGATATCGCCATGCCGGTGATGGACGGGCCTACCGCGCTGGCCGAACTGCGCCGGCTTGAGGACGAACACGGCTGCGCGCCGGCGCCCATCCTTGCGGTGACGGCCAATGCCATGGCGCACCAGATTGCCGATTACATCGTGGCGGGGTTCGATACCTGCATCTCGAAGCCGATCAACGCCAGCACCCTGTCGAATGCGATCCGCATGCTGCTGGTTCCGGCCTGAGCGGCCTTAGTCGTCAAGCTGGGCTTCCATCGCGTCCAGAAGCGCCTCAAGCGCCGGTTCGGTGCTGTCCCAGACCGAGGCGAGGGGTTCGCGCGCGGCCCGGCCGGCGGAAATGCGCCGGTCAACCTGTGCCGAAAGGTTGCCGATCCGCGACATGCCGAAGGTATCGGCCACGCCGCTGATCTTGTGGGCCAGCGCGCCGATGGCTTCCAGCGCCAGCGGCGCCTCTTGCCCGGCGTTGACGCGGCAGCGCAGCCGCTCGAACTCGATGATCCGCGGCAGCATCAGCTCCATGAAGCGTGCCCGGACGGGCAGCAGCGCGGGGGCGATGGCATGGGTTGCCGTGGCCATGGCGGTTACGCCGCGGCCAGCGGTTTGCGGGTCTTGGCTTCGGGCTTGTCCTGCGCGGCCGAGATGGCGCGTTCCAGGATGCGGGCCGAACGTTCGCGCGAGAAGATCGAGTTGCGCACGACCTCACCCACCCGCACCTGCGGCACCGGCAGCCGGTCGGCCAGATAGATGCTTTCAAAGCTCTCGATGCCCAGATTGATCTCGGCCTCAAGCTCTTCGCAATCGGTGCCGGCCAGCCCGTTCGAGGCCACCACGAACACCCCGTTGCCGGCATAGGCGATCAGCGCCTGTTCGGTTTTCAGCGTGTCCTCGATGATCGAAGCGACATCGGCCAGCATGTTCATGAAGCTCAGCGGCGTGGACTTGCGGTAGATGACGCCGGCGTTGCGGATGGTGATGGCAAAGGCCGAAACCGCATAGCTGCCCTTGATGCCCAGCGTCAGCATGTAGTTCTGCAGCGCCAGATATTCGATGCCGCGGTCGAAGCCCGGAATCATCACCGGCGTTTCCAGATCGAACTGCAACTCGACCATGCCCGAGGCCAGCCCGATCTGATGTTCCAAGAGGGCGGCGCGCAGCTGTTCATGGACCAGACGTTCCACCATGCCGATGCGGGCGCGGAATTCGGTCGGGTCCAGCGGTTTGGTGATGTAGTCGGTCGCGCCGGCCGCGAAAGCATCGTCGATGTAGTTGCGGGTGGACATCGAGGTGATCATCAGGATCGGCGTGCGGCGGTATTGCGCCAGCTTGCGCACGCGCGCGCACAGATCGACCCCGTTCATCACCGGCATCTGGATGTCGAGAAGGATGCAGTCGAAGGCCTCACCCTGCCGTTCCAGCGTGTAAAGCGCGTCCTGCGGCGACAGAACGGTGGTCAGGTCGGTGTAGCCGGCGGCGCGCAGGGCTTCACGCAGCACGTCAAGGAAGATCGGATCGTCATCTACAGCGAGAATCTTCATCGGTCTTGCCTTCCATCCTGGCGGGGTCTGTTCCGGGTTCCCGCGGTCTGTTCTGGTCTCTGTTCAACGCTAGGTAGTGATTTTGTCGAAAATTGGACAAACCGGCTGGCAAAACGGGAATCTCGCCCTGTATCCGACAATTCAGGGTTGCGTCGCGGGGCCTTCCGGGCAGTTGCCCGCGGGCCATGCAGATGCCCGGTTTTCGTGCGCTCCGGTGGGGCAGGGCGGCCCCGGGTCACATGGTTGCGAGGGTGCTTTCCCTTTCGCCGTGATTCCCTATCATCCGGCAACAGGCGCCGCGCCAGTGCGGCGGCGCGGGTATCCGGGGCGGCTTTGCCCTTTCGCGGAAAGGGTGACAGACGGGATGAAGTTTCGGAACCAGATCGTTGTGGCGGCGGCTGTGATCGCGGTCAGCCTGCCTGCTGCGGCGCGCTTTGTTCCGGGCAGCCATCCCTGGCTTGATGCGGTCGGGCTGCTGGGGCCGCTGCGCGCGGCGGGTCTGGCGGCCGAGCCGCCGCAGGTTGCGGGCGGGCAGGGCGGCGGCGGCATGGCCGGCGGCCCGGCAACCGTGATCGCGGCCGAGCCGGTGCGCCAGCGGCTGAGCGATGTGGTCACCGCTGTCGGATCGGCCCGTGGCGCGCAGTCGGTCGCGCTGACCTCGGGCGTCTCGGGCCGGCTGGTCGCGCTGAAGGTGACGGCCGGTGCGCAGATCAGCGCGGGTGAGGTGATTGCCGAACTGGATGACGAAGCGGCCCGGCTGGCGGTCGAACGCGCGCAGCTGGTTCTGGCCGATGCGCAGGCGACAATGCAGCGTCTTGAACGGCTTGCGGCCTCGGGCACCACGACGGACCTGCAGCGGCAGGATGCCGAACTGGCGCTGCGCACCGCCGAACTGGCCCTGCGCGCGGCCGAGCGTGATTTGCAGGATCACCGCATCACCGCGCCGATTTCCGGCTTTGTCGGCCTGATCGAGGTGCAGCCGGGCGATCAGGTCTCGCCCTCTGTCACCATCACCCGGATCGAGGACCGGTCGAGCCTGATCGTCGATTTCCGCGTGCCCGAACGGCTGGCCGCTATGATTGCCACCGGCGATCCGGTGCAGGCGAGCCCCCTGTCGGCGCCGGAAACCGTGCTGGAGGGCCGGATCAGCGCCATCGACAACCGGGTTGATGAAACCAGCCGCACCCTGCGCGTGCAGGCTTCGGTCGCCAATACCGATGACGCCCTGCGCGCCGGCATGGCCTTTCGCATCGCGCTGGCCTTCAGCGGGGCGGAACTCCCCGCCGTCGATCCGCTGGCGATCCAGTGGGGGGGCGAGGGCGCCTTCGTCTGGATCGTGCGTGAGGGCAAGGCGCAGCGCCTGCCCATCCGCATCCTGCAGCGCAACGCCGATACCGTGCTGGTCGAGGCGGCGCTGCAGCCGGGTGATCTGGTGGTGACCGAGGGCGTTCAGGTGCTGCGCCCCGGGGCCGAAGTGGCGGTGGCCGGCGCGCCCGCCGCCCCCAAGAGCTAGGCCATGGCCGCGCCCCACAAATCCGCCGCCCAGTCGGGAACGGCGCTGTTCATCCGCCGCCCCATTCTGGCCTTTGTTCTTAACGCGCTGATCTTGATCGCCGGGCTTGCGGGCCTTCTGGGCGCCGATGTGCGTGAATTGCCGGACGTGGACCGGCCGGTGGTGACCGTCACCACCTCATACCCCGGCGCGGCGCCCGAAACCATCGACCGCGAGGTGACGGCGGTGATCGAAGGCGCGGCGGGCCGGGTGACGGGGGTGAAGTCGATCTCATCCTCGTCCCGCTTCGGGTCCAGCCGGGTGACGGTGGAGTTTCGCGACGGCGCCGATCTGGACGTGGCCGCCACCGACCTGCGCGAGGCGGTGGCGCGGCTGACCAACAGCCTGCCCGACGGGGCCGACGCGCCGCGCGTGGTCAAGGCCGATGCCGATTCCGATGCCATTCTGCGCATCGCCGTCACCTCGCCCAAACGCAGCGCCGAAGACCTGACCCTTCTGGTCGAGGATCTGGCGGAATCGCGTCTGCTGTCGGCGCCGGGCGTGGCCGACCTGCAGATCTTCGGCAACCGCCAGCTTGCCTTCCGCGTCGATGTCGATCTGATGCAGCTTGCCGCGCGCGGGCTGACCCTGGCCGATCTGCGGGCAAGCCTTGGCAACGCCGCCTTCGATGCCCCCGCCGGCGCGCTGAGTTCCGACCGGCAAAGCCTGCAGGTCCGCACCACCGCCGCCATCCGCAGCGCCGAACAGATCGAGGCGCTGACCATCGCCGGTGACGTGCGGCTGGGCGATGTGGCGCAGGTGACGCTGGGGCCCGAACCCGGCGCCTCGGTGCTGCGCGCCAATGGCCAGACCGGGATCGGGCTGGGCATCATCCGGCAGGCCAACGGCAATTCGCTGGCGATCTCGGCCGCCGTGCGGCAAGTGGTGGCCGATCTTCAGCCGCTTCTGCCGCCCGATGTGCAGATGTTCATCACCTCGGACAGCGCCGATTTCATCGAGGGCGCGATTCATGAGGTGGAAATCGCGCTGGGCCTGTCGGTGCTGATCGTGACGGCGGTGATCTTCCTGTTCCTGCGCGATGCCCGGGCCACGCTGATCCCGGTGGTGGCCATTCCGGTCGCGCTGGTGGGCACGCTGGCGGCGATCTGGCTGGCGGGGTTTTCCATCAACATCCTGACGCTGCTGGCCCTGGTGCTGGCGACGGGGCTGGTGGTGGATGATGCCATCGTGGTCCTGGAAAACATCGTCCGCAGGCGGGCCGAGGGCATGGGCGCGCGGGCCGCCGCGGTTCTGGGCACGCAGCAGGTTTTCTTTGCCGTGCTGGCCACGACAACCACGCTGGCCGCCGTCTTCGTGCCGCTGTCGTTCCTGCCCGGCCAGACCGGCGGGCTGTTCCGCGAATTCGGCTTCACGCTGGCGGTGTCGGTGCTGCTGTCTTCGGTCACCGCGCTGACGCTGACGCCGGTGCTGGCCAGCCGGCTTTTGCGGGCTGATGAGGTGCGGGGCGGGCTGTTGGGCCGGCTGGGCGATGCGCTGGCGCGGTTCTACGGCTGGACGCTGCGGCTGGTTCTGGCGGCGCCGCTGGTTTCCGTCACCGTTGCCGCGCTGTTCGCCGCGCTGGCCGTGGCGCTTTACCCCGCGCTGAAGCAGGAACTGACCCCGCCCGAAGACCGCGCGGCGATCATGCTGTCGGTGCAGGCGCCGCAGGGTGTGGCGCTGGACTATACCGACGGCAAGATGCGCGAGATCGAGGCGCTGATCGAACCCCTGCGCGCCTCGGGAGAGGTGACCAGCGTCTTTGCCATTGCCGGCATGGGCGGCTCGGGCAACCGGGGCTTCATGGTGGTGACGCTGGCCGACTGGGAGACGCGCAGCCGCAGCCAGCAGGACATCGTCAACGAACTGAACGCCGCGCTGCGTCAGGTGGTGGGCGTGCGGGCCTTTGCGATCCAGAGCAACTCGCTGGGCATCCGGGGGGCGGGCAACGGGCTTTCCTTCGCGCTGGTGGGCGACGATTACGGAAGGTTGGCCGAAGCCGCCCGCAGCCTTGTGTCGCGGATGGAGGAGAACCGCGCCTTCGGGCAGGTGCGGCTGGGCTATGACACCACGCAGCCGCAGCTTTTCATCGAGGTTGACCGCACCCGCGCCGAGGATCTGGGCGTGGCGATCGACGGTCTGGGCGAGGCGCTGCAATCGGTGCTGGACGGCCGCACTGTGGGCACGCTGTTCCTTGATGACGACAGTTTCGACATCCGCCTGATTTCCACCGCCGATCCGGTGAACGACCCCGGCGATCTGGAGCGTATTTTCGTGCCCACCCGCGACGGGCAGATGGTGCCGATTTCGGCCTTCATCTCGCTTTCGGAACGGGCGGTGGCGCCGGAACTGGCGCGGGAGGGGCAGACCCGGTCAGTCCCGATCAGCGCCGGGCTGACGCCGGCCCTTTCGCTGGGCGATGCGCTGGCCGAAGTGCAGCGGCTGTCGGCCGATCTTCTGGACGAAGACATGCGCATCCTGCCCATGGCCGAGGCGGCGACGATGAACGAAACCTCCTCGGGGCTGGGGCTGACCTTCGGCATCGCGCTGGTCGTGGTGTTTCTGGTGCTGGCGGCGCAGTTCGAAAGCTTCGTCTCGGCCGTCATCGTCATGGCGACTGTGCCGCTGGGTCTGGCCTGCGCGGTCTTTGCGCTGCTGATCACCGGAGGCAGCATGAATGTCTATTCGCAGATCGGGCTGGTGCTGCTTGTCGGGATCATGGCGAAGAACGGCATCCTGATCGTTGAATTCGCCGACCAGTTGCGTGACCGGGGCGCCAGCGTGCGCGAGGCGATCACCCGGGCTTCGACCATCCGTCTGCGTCCGGTGATGATGACGATGATCGCCACCGTTCTGGGCGGGCTGCCGCTGGTCTTTGCGCAAGGGGCGGGGGCCGAGGCGAGGGCGGTGCTGGGCTGGATCATCGTCGGCGGGCTGGGCCTTGCGACGGTGGCGACGCTTTACATCACGCCGGTGGCCTATCTGCTGCTGGCCGGCCTGTCGCGGCCGCGCGCCGCCGAAGAGGCGATTCTGGAAGAGGAAATGCGCCACAGCGCGCAGATCGCCGCCGGCCCGGGGGAATGACCGCGGCCGCGTGAAACCTGCGCGCGGCATGGGATAGGCGTGCTATGCTGGCCTTCTGCGAAAGGGGGGCACATGGGCAGACTTGTTGTGGCGGCCCTGGCGGCGCTGATCCTTGCACTGGCGGCGCCCGGGGTGCAGGCGCGGGATTGTGCCCCGCAGGACCCGGCGCTGGCCGGCCTATATCAGCTGGAAGGCGAGATGGAAGTGGGCGCGCAGCTTTACCTTTCGCCCGATGGCCGGTTCGAGTTCGGCCTCGCCTATGGCGCGGTCGATCAGTATGGCCGCGGCTGCTGGAGCGTCGAGGGCAAGGTTCTGACCCTGATGAAGGAAGGCCGCCGGACCGTGCCCAAGATGGCGTCACCCGCTGACCGCAGCTTTCGCGGCATGCGGCTGACGCTGGCTGGCAAGGGCCGGCTGGGCTGGCCCCTGCCGGGATTCCGGGGCGAATTCGTGCGGCTGTCCGACTGAGGGGCGGCATGCGGTAGGGTGCGTGGTTTCCACGCACCCGGCGCAGGGCGGCGAAGGAAACGCACCGCGTTTCCCCGCCCGTCGCGAACGGCCCGCCGCAGGACCGGCGGCCACCCGAGAAACGAGAGGCCGGCGCCTGCCCCGGCGGGCGAGAAGCGCCCGCCATGGGCGGAGCGGGCGCTGGCCGGCGGCCATTGGGGCCACCGGCGGCAAGGTGTGCCGGCATCGCGTGGCCCCGGCGATGGCCGGGGCCAGGGATGCGCGGGCCGTAGGGTGCGTGCCTGCACGCACCGCCCCCGAAACCTGCCCTTCAGATGCAATTTTTCTGCCCCGCGCCCCCGCCATCTGATCCAGATCAGATACCGCCCCCCCGCGGCGGGCTATCGGAAAGCAGAACCCGCACAGCCCGAGGCGCCATGCGACTGACCACACGCACCAACCTTGCCGTCCGCGCGCTGATGTTCTGCGCCGCCAATCCGGGCCGCACCGTGCGCGCCTCGGACATCGCGCAGGCCTGCAATGCTTCGAGCAACCATCTGGCGCAGGTGATCCACCAGCTGCAGCTGAGCGGTTTCATCGCCACGCTTCGCGGCCGGACCGGCGGGTTGCGGCTGGCCCATCCGCCGGCAGATATCTCGGTCGGGCGGGTGTTCCGGCTGTTCGAGGCGGGGGTGCCCTTTGCCGAGTGCTTTGCAGATGCCGGCAACACCTGTCCGCTGACCGCCGAATGCCGGCTGCGCGGCCATATCGCCCGGGCGGTCGAGGCGTTCTATGCCGCCCTTGATCCGGTGACGCTGGATGACCTGATGCGCGACAACTGCGGGCTTGAGGCGCTTCTGGCGCTGCGGCCTCAGCCCGCCGCCGCCTGCGGCACCAGCCAGGGCCCCGACCGCGCCGGGCAGTTGACGCGCACCGGACAGCCATAGGCGCGGGCCAGCAGATCGTCGGTCAGCACCCGGTCGGGGAGGTCATGGGCCAGAAGCCGGCCATCCTGCATCAGCGCGATGCGGTCGGCGAACATGGCCGACAGGTTCAGGTCATGCATCACGGCCACCACGCCGCCGCCGGCATCGGCAAAGCGCCGTGCGATCCGCATGACCGACAGCTGGTGGCCGATGTCCAGCGCCGCCACGGGTTCATCCAGAAACAGCCAGCGCGGGCCGTCGGGCGCCACCGGCTCCCACACCTGGACCAGAACCCGGGCCAGATGGGCGCGGGCCTGTTCGCCCCCCGAAAGGGTCTGCATGTCGCGCGCGGCATGGGAGGTCAGCCCCACCTCGGCCAGCGCCGCCATGGCCAGCCCGTCGCCGCCGTGGCGCAGGCCCAGCCGCACCACCTCAAGCACCGTAAAGGGGAAGGCAAGCTGAGTCGATTGCGCCAGCACCCCGCGCACCGCCGCCATGCGGGCGGGATCGGCGCCGGCAATCTCAACCCCGTTCAGCCGGGCCGCGCCGCGATAGGGCAGATCGCCGGTGATGGCGCGCAGCAGCGTGGTCTTGCCCGATCCGTTCGGGCCGACGATGGCGGTCAGGCTGCCCGGCCGCACCGTCAGGTCCAGCCCCTGCAGAACCGTGCGGCGGCCAAGCGCCACGGACAAGGCTTCGGCAACCAGCATTTACAACCCCCCGCCCAGCCCGCGGCGCTGCATCAGAATCCACAGGAAGACCGGCGCGCCCAGCGTGGCGGTGACAATGCCGATGGGCAGTTCCGCCGGGCTGACCAGCGTCCGCGCGATCATGTCGGCCCCGACCAGCAGCGTTGCGCCCAGAAGTGCTGCATTGGGCAAAAGAAAGCGGTGGTCCGGCCCGGTGGCCAGCCGCAACAGATGCGGCACGACGATGCCGACAAAGCCGATCCCCCCCGCCACCGCCACCGCGGCCCCTGCCGCTGCCGCCACGCCCAGGATGGCCAGCCGCTTCACCCGTTCCACCCGGATGCCCAGATGGCCGGCCTGCGCCTCACCCAGCGCCAGCGCGTTCAGACCGCGCGCCAGAAGCGGCGACAGAAGCAGCACCGGCAGGATCAGCGGCAGCGCGGCGGCGATCTTGGACCAGCTTGCGCCGGCCACCGACCCCATCGACCAGAAGGTCAGGTCGCGCAGCTGCGTGTCATCGGCCAGATAGACAAGGATGCCGGTCAGCGCGCCCGCCAGCGCCCCCAGCGCGATCCCGGCCAGAAGCATGGTGGCGACCGAGGTCTGCCCCCCGCGCGTGGCAATGCGATAAAGCAGCAGCGTCGCCGCCCAGCCGCCCAGAAAGGCCGCCACCGGCACCAGATGCTGGCCTGCCAGGGCGGCCAGCCCGGCGGGCAGAAGGCCTCCCAGTACGATGGCCGCCACCGCGCCCAGACCCGCGCCGGCGCCGACGCCGACGATGCCCGGATCGGCCAGCGGGTTGCGGAACAGCCCCTGCATCAGCGCGCCCGATACCGCCAGCGCCGCCCCGATCAGCAGCCCCATCGCCAGACGCGGCAGGCGCACATCCATCAGGATCACGCGGTCGCGCTGGCTCAGCCCCTCACCCGACCACAGGCCCGATGCGATCTGGCCCAGATCAAGCCCGGCCGCCCCGGTGCCCAGCGACAGGACCGACACCGCCAGCATCAGCACCAGAAGGGCACGGAAGGTCAGCGCGGCGCGGGCGCTGCGGTCGCCCAACAGGGCGGGATGGGGCAGGGCAACCATGTCAGCCGCCGACCGGATAAAGCGCGTCATAAAGCGCCGCCGCCGCTTCGGGCGTGCGGGGGCCGAAGCCCAGCAGCAGCATGCCGTCCATGCGGATCACTTGCCCGGCGGCACCGGCCGGGGTGGCGGCCAGCGCCGGGTGGGTCTGCACGTCGGCGGCCGTCACCTCGGGTCCGCCGGTGCGGTCCATCATCAGGATCACATCGGGGGCGGCGGCGATGACCGCCTCATCCGTCATCTGCTTGTAGCCGTGAAAGCCGGTGGCGGCATTCACCCCGCCGGCCAGCGCGATGATGCCTTCGGCGGACGATCCTTCGCCCCCCGCCATCACCCGGCCACCCTGCAGCGCCAGCACGAACAGCACCTTCTTCGGCCGGGTCACGCCGGTGGCGCGGCTGCGGGCGGTTTCAAGACCCGCCGCGACCTCGGCATGCAGTCTGGCGCCCGCTTCGGGCAGGCCAAGGGCTTCGGCCACGCCGTCGATCTTGGCCAGAACGCCTTCGGGCGTCGGATCGCCCGGCACGGTGACAAAGGGCACGCCGGCGGCGGTCAGCACACCCACCGCCTCGGCCGGGCCGGCGCCGGGTTCGGACAGGATCAGATCGGGCGCGACCGACAGCACGCCTTCGGGCGACAGCGCCCGGATATAGCCCACATCCGGCAGCGCCAGCACCGATTCCGGCCAGTTCGACGTGCTGTCGCGCGCCACCAGCCGGTCAGCCGCGCCCAGTGCCACGGCAATCTCGGTCACCGAGCCGCCGATGGTCACCACCCGGCCTGCCGGTTCGGCACGAAGGGGCGCGGCAAAGGCGGCCGCAATCAGCAGGCCCAGACACAGCGCGCCGTGCAGGGACGTGACGCTTGGCTTCATGCCGGCACCTCTTCAAGGCGGGGCAGGGCGGCGACCATGGCGTTCCAGGCGTCGGGCGGGGCATCCTTGCGGTAGCCGAAGATCTGCAGGATCAGCCCGCCCTCGGCATCGAACGCCTCGACCGAGATGGCATCGCCGCGCTGGGTGGGCTTCTTCACCCACCAGACCTCGGCAATGTGGTCGGCGCGCAGATGCAGGTTGAAGCGCGGGTCCATGACGTTGATCCACGGCCCCATCGGCACGACCTTTTCAATCGGTCCGCCGTGAATCTGGATGCAGCCGGCATTGCCGACAAAGATCATCAGCGGAATCTGCCCCTCGGCCGCCGCATGCAGTGCGCGCGTCACCGCATCGGTTTCCAGCTGCGCGACATGCGGGGCGCCGGCGGCGCGGTAGGCGCCCAGGCGGTTCATCTTCAGCTTGCGCACCAGTCGCAGGAACTGATGGGTGTCGGTCATCTTCTCCCACTCGGCGCGCAGGATATCGACCTTGTCGGCGGCGATCCGGGCGGGCTCGACCGGCTCACGCGGGGAAAGGGTCAGGGTGCCCGCCTGTTCGGGCAGGCGCAGCGCAGCGACCAGACGCGCGAAGGCGTCGGCGTCGGAAACCGGCTTCAGATGCACCTTGTGGATGGCATCGCCGGCCGCGTCAAAGACCTGAAGGCTGCGCTTTATCCCGTCGTCGCCCGGTTCCTCCACCGCGAAGGCGTGGCACCAGTGCGAGGGGAAGATGCGCAGGTCGATCTCGGCGCCCAGAACCATCTGGGCATGGGGGCCGCCGTGGAAATCCTGATAGGTGCCGCGCCGTTCATGCACGCAGCTTTCGTTGCGCGTCAGGGCCAGCACTTCGCCCAGTTCGCAGATCAGCGGCACCAGACGCTCGGGGTCGGCGACGATGGCGGTGGCGCCATGCCCGACATGGGCGGCGACCAGCTCGGCCTCGGTGATGCCGCGGGCGGCGGCGAAATCGCGGGCGCGGGCCTTGGGGTTTTCGGCGCGCAGCGCGCGGATATCGGCAGGGGACAGGCCGTGGGCCATGACGCGGTTCCTTCTGACAGGGCGGGCGCGTGTCTGGCTGTGACAGTTCCGTCACATGGCTGGAGCGCGTTTTGAGCGGCCAAGGGATACTTGACTCTTGCAGTCAGGATACCTAGAAGCCTTTTCCTGACAGATCAAGTCGGAAATCCTGCAAGCCAGCGCCGCCGCCAGCATCCTGCAGCAAGAACAACGGGATGCATATGCTGACGCGAACCACATCCGGCCTTCGGGGCCGCCTTCTGCTTTCTGCTGCGCTTGTCGCGGCCACGACTGCGCCCGCGATGGCGCAGGAGACCTTCTTCCTGGCGCTGGGAAGAATAATCCTCAGCGCCGGCACCGCCAAGGTGGCCATCGACACGCCGCAGGCGGTGTCATCGCTGGAGCAGGCCGACCTTGACCGGCTGCAGGCCAATTCCATCGGCGATGTGCTGAAGGGCATTCCCGGCGTTCAGGGCGCGGGCGCCTCGACCCGGCCCCTGGGGCAGGCCTTCAACATCCGCGGCATCGGCAATGCCGAACAGACCGCATCCGAAGCGCGGATCGCCGTCACGGTGGACGGGGCGCCGAAATTCTTCGAATCCTACCGGATGGGGTCGTTCTTCGGCGATCTGGAGCTGTTCAAGCGGGTCGAGGTGCTGCGCGGCGCGGCCTCATCCACGCTTTACGGCGCGGGGGCCATCGGCGGGGTGGTGAACTTCACCACCAAGGACCCGGCCGATTTCCTGGGCGAGGATGCCAATACCGTCCTGCGCTTCAAGGCCGGCTACAACTCGAACGGCGACACGGCCAAGCTGGGCCTGATCTGGGCGCAGCGTCTGGGCGCGGCCGAGGTTCTGGGCGCGCTGAACTTCTCGGACGGCGGCGAGATGGTGGATGGCGACGGCAATGCGATTGCCGGGTCTGACCACCGTTCATGGTCGGGGCTGGCCAAGGGGGTCTGGCATTTCGGCAATGACGACGACCAGACGCTGACCTTCTCGATGTCGCGCACCGATACAAGCCTTGATGATGCGACGGTGGCCCAGACCGGCGACCTGCAGTTCTTCGGCACCACGCCCGCCTCGGCGCTGGCGACCTTCGGCACCAATGACATCGACGCGGTGGACGATACGGTCACGCTGGCCTGGCGGCATCAGGCGGCCGCGAACCCGTTCATCGACCTGACGGTGCAGCTTTCCTACACCGATACCTCGGTTGAAAAGCGCGACTTCTCGATGGCGGCGGGCTGCCGGGCGGGCGACAGCATGGTGCTGTGCGACAGCGACTATGCCTATACGACGACGGCGCTGAAGATTGAAAACACCGCCGACCTCAGCGGCGGCAACTGGAAGAACTTCCTGACTTTCGGGATGCAGATTTCGTCCCAGGACCGCACCGCCTATTCCATCGCCCCGGCCGCGCCCGGTGCGCTGCCCTTCCACCCCGAGGGCAAAGACCAGAAGACCGGCATCTATGCCCAGGGCGAATTCACCTGGAACGACAAGCTGATGCTGATGCCGGGCGTGCGGGTGGATTTCGGCAACTTCACTCCCTCGGCCGATGCGGCGGCAAACGGCGGCACCGACAAGAGCGAGACGGCGATTTCGCCAAAGCTGGCGGCGCTTTACAAGGTGAACGACCAGTTCTCGGTCTTCGGTTCGGTCGCGCATACCGAACGGATGCCCTCGCTGGACGAATACTATCAGTATAACCCCACGGCGGGCCGGGTGCCGGTGCGCACGGCGTCCATGGACCTGAACAAGGAACAGGCCGATACGGTGGAACTGGGCTTTGCCTGGCAGAAGGACGGGCTTCTGGCCGCCGATGACAGCCTGCGCCTGAAGGTCACCGCCTTCCACAACGACATGACCGACCGCATCACCGTGCGGCCCAGCTCGCAGTCGGCGCCGGGGCAGTCCTATTACTACAACCTGAACTCGGCCCAGATCTGGGGGGTCGAGCTTGAGGCGGACTATGACGCCGAACGCTGGTTCGCGCAGGCCGCCTTCGCCAACATCCGCTCGCGCGATACCACGGTGGGATCGGCCAACTACGGCAGGACGCTGGCCGATACCCCGGCCGAAAGCCTTGTGCTGACGGTCGGTGCCAAATTGCCCGACCAGAATCTGGTGATCGGCTGGCGCGGCAGCTGGTTTGACGACATCACCACCTCGGCTCTGGCCACTTCGGCCGATGGCTACAACGTCCACGATGTCTTCCTGACCTGGAAGCCCGAGGAAGGCGCCTTCGCCGGGATGGAGGTGAACTTCACCGTCGAGAACGTCTTTGACACCAACTACCGCAACAACCTGACGCTGGACAACGGCGCGGGCCGCAACGCCAAGCTGACGCTGGCGCGCAACTTTACCTGGTAAGACCCGGAAAGGTCGCGGGAAACGCGCTTTGCCCACAGGGGAGGGCAGGGCGCGTTTTCGCGTTTGTGTTGGTTTGGGGGAGAGGCTGCCCGCCCCGCCCGGCCATGGACGAGGCCATCGCCTCGGCCACGCGGTGCAGGCGGCCCTTGCCGCCGGTGGCCCCAAAGGCCGCCGGCCAGCGCCCGCCCCGCCCATGGCGGGCGCTTCTCGCCCGCCGGGTCGGGCGCCGGCCTTTCGTCTGGCGTGTTGAAGCGGTCGTGTGGCTCGCGGCGCGCATCGGGCGGGGAAAGGCAGTGCCTTTCCTTCTCCGCCCGAACCATTAGGTCTTCGGCAAGGGTGCCCCCTCCAGCCCGCCCCCGCTACCGCAGCCAGACCCGCCCCAGCGGCGGCAGGGCCAGATGGTCGTCATGCAGCGTCACTTCGGCGTCCGACAGGGCGTCATAGGCCTCGCGCACGCCATGGCTGCGCAGCCAGGCGCCCGGCAGGTGCTGCCAGTGTTCCGAGAAGTTGAACAGGCAAGTCAGCCAGCCCTCGGGCGCCTGCCGCTGCACGCAGAACACCGGGTCGCGCCCGGTGGGCAGGATGCGCGTCGGATGCGCGGCATGCAGGCCCGCCGTGACCCGGCGGCGGGCCAGGATGTGCCGCACCCCCAGGAAAACCTGGCTTGAGGGCGTATCGCCGCCATGCCGGGCCCCGGCCAGCGCCCAGTCCATCCGCGGCCGGTGCAGCCAGCGGCTGTCATGGGCGTGGTCAGGCTGGTCGCGGTAGCTGTAATCGTTCAGAAGCGCCAGTTCGTCGCCCATATAGATCAGCGGTATCCCTCCGAAAGCGGCGATCAGCGCATGGCCCATCAGGATGCGCTGCACCGCAAGCGCCGTTTCAGCCGGCGTCGCCGCCCGTTCCAGCCCCGCCAGCGAGGCGAAACTGCCCGAGATGCGCTTGTCGCCGGTTTCCTCGTTCACCTGAAACGGCGCGCCCTGCGCAAAGCTGCCGGGAAAGCCGCCCTCGTAGAAATCCGACAGATAGGCGCGGTGGGCCGGGCCCGAAAGGTGCAGCGCCGCCGCATCCTCATCGGTGATGGCCCAGCCGATATCGTCATGGCAGCGGATATAGGTGGCATAGGTGGCATTGGTCAGCCGGTCGGGGAAATGGCTGGCCAGAACATGGGCCATCAGCCGGGTGTCGCGGGTGGCCAGCGCCCCCCAGAACTGCACCATCAGGCTGTTGTGATAGGCAAGGTTGCCCTCTTTGCCGTCATGTTTCCCGCGGCCGAGATAGGGCAGCATTTCCTGCGGGCTGACAATGGCCTCTTCCAGATGGATCACCGCGGGGCAGGCGATGCGGCAGCAGGCGCGCAGGGCCTGCAGGATCATGTGAACCTCGGGCTCTGACTGGCAGCGGGTGCCCATCCGCTTCCACATGAAAGCCACCGCATCCAGCCGCAGCACGTCGGCGCCGTGGTTGGCTAGGTTCAGCATGACCTTGACGATTTCCAGAAAGACCTGCGGGTTGGCCCAGTTCAGATCCCACTGGTGTTCGTTGAAGGTGGTCCAGACCCATTTGCCGATCTCGGGGTAATGGGTGAAGTTGCCCGGCGCGTTGTCGGGAAACACCTCGACCAGCGAACGTTCATAGGCGTCGGGCAGGTCGGGGCTGTCGAACATCAGGTAGTAATCCTGATAGGCGGGGTCGCCGGCGCGGGCGCGCAGGGCCCAGTCATGTTCCTTGGCCGTATGGTTCAGCACCAGATCGACACAGACCGAGATGCCGCGTTGCCGCAGCAGGGTTGAAACCGCTTTGAAGTCCTCCATCGTGCCATAGGCCGGGTTGATGGCGCCGTAATCCATCACCGAATAGCCGCCGTCGGAATCGCCCGGGCGCGGTTTCAGGCAGGGCATGAAATGGACATAGGTGATGCCCAGATCTTCGAGATAGTCGAGTTTCCCCGGCACATCGGCTAAGGTGCCTGCGAACCGGTCGATGTAAAAGACATAGCCCGCCATTTCAGGCCGCTGGAACCATTCCGGCTCAAGGTCGCGCTTCAGGTCCAGCAGTTTCAGGTCGGCCGGCCGGGCCTTCCAGCCCTGCCGCAGTGCGGTTTCCAGATCGGCACGGAAGGCGGCATAGCGCGGATGGCTGCCATACAGCGCCTCAAGCATCGGCCAGAGGTCGTTGGCCGAGCGCGCGGCGCGCAAGCCGAAAATCACATCCTCGGATGCGGGTGCTCTGGCCATGGTGTCTCCTCCGGTTCCCCGGGGCAGACTAGCGTTTCCGAAACGCTTTGGGAAGATTCTCACTGACGATCAGCCGCGCCCCGGGTTGCAGGCGGCGGGCGATCCACAACAGGTCATCCGGCGCCAGCGCGACGCAGCCCGCGGTCGGGTAGCCCGGCCGCCGCCAGCGGTGGATGAAGATGGCCGAGCCGCGGCCCGGTTCGGCCTGCGGCCAGTTCCAGCCGGTGATCAGCACCAGATCGTAAAGCGGGTCCGGCCGGCGCAGCGCCTCATGGCTGAACGGGTGGGGGGCGCGGACCATCAGGTTGTAATCGGGGTCGCGCACATCGTCCGACCACAGATCGCCCGGACCGACCGGCACCGCCCAACTGGCCGGCCGCGCCATGCGGTCGGGGCGGTAGAGCATGCCGACAATCGGATGTGCGCCGGCGGGGGTGGCGCCGTCGCCTTCACGCTTTGCGCTTGCCGGCCGGATGCCGCCGCGCCCGATGGTGCAGGGCAGCACCCGCCCGGCAAAGCGCAGGCCCATCGGCGTCAGCACCAGATCGGCCGGCGTCACAGCAGATGCCCGGATTTCGCGGCCTTGGTCGCCAGATAGGCGGCGTTCTGCGCGGTTTCGCCCACTTTCAGCGGCACCCGTTCGGCCACGGCGATCCCGCAGGTTTCCATCATGGCGATCTTGCGGGGGTTGTTCGTCAGCAGCCGGACCGAGGAAAAGCCCATCCGCTTCAGGATCTCCGCACCGATGCGGAAGTCGCGTTCGTCATCCTCGAACCCCAGCCGGTGATTTGCCTCGACCGTGTCAAAGCCCTGATCCTGCAGGGCATAGGCGCGCATCTTGTTGGCCAGCCCGATGCCGCGCCCCTCTTGATTCAGATACAGCAGCACGCCGGCGCCTTCTGCCCCCATCTGCGCCAGCGCGGCGCGCAGTTGCGGGCCGCAGTCGCATTTCAGGCTGCCCAGCACGTCGCCGGTGAAACAGGCCGAATGCAGCCGCGCCAGAACCGGGGCGTCGCGGTCGGGGCGGCCGATCTCGATGGCGTAATGTTCCACCGTGCCGTCATCGGGGCGGAAGATATGCACGCGCCCGGCCTGACTGGCCACCATCGGCAGCCGGGCCGAGACCACCTCATCCATCGGGGCCAGCCGGAACAGTTCGGCGCAGTCGGGCAGGGCCAGAAAGGTCAGCCCCAGCCGCGCCGCCAGCGCCATGCCATCGGCCACCGGAACCATCAGCGCCGCCGGCAGAAGCTGCGCCGACTTGGCCAACTGAATGGCGGTGCGGTGCAGGTCGGCCCCGCCCTCGCGCAGCGAGGTCAGCGGCCCTTTCATCGGCACCCGCAGGTCATCGACCGGGTCGGCCACCGCCGCCAGCCAGTCCAGCCCCGCCCAGTCAGGCACCGCGATGCGGGCGATGTCGCCGTCATAGGCCCGGGCCTTCAGCGTCTCGGCCCGCCGCGCGGTCAACGCCAGTTCCGCCACCCCCAGCGCGCGCAGGTCGGCCAGCCGCGCCGGTGTCAGCGTCTCGATCGCGGCGGCCAGCATCGTCTGACCCTGGCCGGCCATCACGACCGGCAGGCCAAGGCGCAGGTCGCCACGGGCACGGGCAAGGCGTTCGGTCTGGCTGGGGGCAAGCGACATGGTGTTCTCCTGCCCCCTAGATAGGCCGAAGGTGACGGAATTGAAACATTTCCCGGCAGGCCGACACGACCGCGTGAGTCTTTTGCAGCATATCTTGCCGCAGGGCGTGACCGGGCGCAGATCAACCGCACAGCCACGGCCCAACAGGAGGACCACATGGCAACGCTGCGAAAGATCCTTCTCGTCGATGACGACGATGACCTGCGCGAGGCGCTGTCCGAGCAGCTGGTGATGACCGAAGACTTCGACGTCTTCGAGGCCCGCACCGGCGCCGAGGGCATGGAAAAGGCCAAGGCCGGCCTTTACGATCTGGTGATCCTTGATGTCGGCCTGCCCGACACCGACGGGCGCGAGCTGTGCCGGCGGATGCGCAAGGCGGGGGTAAAATGCCCTGTCCTGATGCTGACCGGGCATGATTCCGATGCCGACACCATTCTGGGCCTTGATGCCGGCGCCAATGACTATGTGACGAAGCCCTTCAAGTTCCCGGTGCTTCTGGCCCGCATCCGCGCCCAGCTGCGCCAGCATGAACAGTCCGAGGATGCCGTCTTCCAGCTTGGCCCCTACACGTTCAAGCCGGCTCAGAAGATGCTGGTCGATGCCAAGGACAAGAAGGTGCGCCTGACCGAAAAGGAAACCAACATCCTGAAGTTTCTCTACCGTGCCCAGTCGGGCGTGGTGGCGCGGGATGTGCTGTTGCATGAGGTCTGGGGTTACAACGCCGGGGTCACCACCCACACGCTGGAAACGCACATCTACCGCCTGCGCCAGAAGATCGAGCCCGATCCTTCGAACGCCCGGCTCTTGGTCACCGAAAGCGGCGGCTACAAGTTGGTCGCCTGACGAAAGCTGCAACAATGCGTCGGTTCCGGTCGCATTGTTGCCAGAATCGGGGGTTAGCTTCAGGCTATCGGCTGAAAGGCCCCAAAGGTTCCCCTTGCCGTGTCGGGGTTATGACACGGCTCCTCCCTGTTGGACCTGGCCGGGCATCTTGCCCGGCCTTTTTTTTCACTCCAGATGCAGGCGCAGGGCGATATAGGCCATGATCAGCAGGGCAGCACCCAGGCAGATCGCATAGGGCAGCTGCAGCGCCCCCACCGGACCCAGCCCCGCGGCGGCCGCCACGATGATGCCGCCCGTCAGCGCACCAAATGCCGAAGGCCCGGTGCCGAAGAAGCGATAGGCGGCATTCACCCGGCCCAGAAGCGGCGCGGGAATATGTCGCTGGCGGTAACTGACGGTGGCGATGTTCCACAGAAGTGCTGTGAACCCCTCAGCCATCAGGGCCGCGCCGGTGATCCATGCGCTTTGGGTCAGCGCCATCAGCCCGGCGGCAAGGGCAAAGCCTGATATCCCCGCCATCAGCCCGAATTTCGGCCCGGTCCGCCGCAGGATGGCCGGGCCGATCAGGCTGCCGGCCAGCCCACCGCCGGCGACAAAGGCCATCATCAGGCCATAGCCCGCGGCCTGCATGCCCAGAACCACCTGCGCATAAAGGACGACCAGCGCCCAGAAGATCGAGCCGATGAAATTGAACGCCCCCAGCGCCAGCGCCATCCGCCGCAGCGTCTGGTGGTGCCGCAGGAACACCAGACCCTCTTTCAGCGCGGGGCCGAAGGGCTGCGGCGCGCTGCGCGCCTCGTCCCGCGGGGCAATGCGGACCCGCATCATCAGCGCCACGGCCAGCGCCAGCCCGGCGGCCTGCAGGCCGAAGGGCGCGGCAATGCTGGCGCCGATCAGCATGCCGGCCAGCGGCGGCCCCATGAACTGACCTGCCACCTGCTCGACACTCCACAAAAGGCCGTTGCCGGCCTCAAGCTGATCCTTGGGCACCACGGCCGGCACGAAGGTTTGCGCGGTGTTGTCGCGCAATACCTCGGCCGTGCCCAGAACGAAGGTCAGCGCCGCCAGCCCCAGTACCGCCGGTGTGCCCGGGGTGCCCAGCAGGGCCAGCGCCATGATCGCGCCCGCCATCGCAATGCGGATCAGGTCACAGAAGATCAGCATGCGGCGGTGGTCAAACCTGTCGGTCAGCACGCCGGCGGGCAGGGCAAAGACGAACCACGGCGCCTGCCGCGACGCCGCCACTAGCCCCACCAGCACCGGATCGCGCGTCAGCAGCGTGGCCAGCCACGGAATCGCCACCGCCACCACCCCGTCGCCCAGGTTCGAGGCGGCTGCGGCCGAGAAGACCAGTCGGAAATTTCGGTTGCGGCGCAGCGGGGGCGATGTCATGGCGCAGCCTTTCCGCATGCGGGCGCGGCGGTCAAGCCACCGCCTTCGGGCCGCAACGCGCGGTTGTGACCAAAAAGCCATGGCCCGGCCGAACTTCGCCGCAGCGCCGCCAGCGCAATTCGTGAAGGGCGGATTCCGTGGTATGCAGAACTCACCTCCCTGTTGGACTAGGCCCGGCCCCCAAAAGCCGGGCTTCTTCTTTTTTCAGCCTTTCCCGCAGGTTCCCGGGTGCAGGGCGCGGGCTTTCCAGCCGAATCGCCTTAGGGTTGTATGCGGCGAAAGCGGGCAAATCCTGCGCCGCGGCGCCCTGAAATCCGGCAATCCTGCTTTGCAGGGCGGTTCTGCCGCGTCGCAGCATCAGCCTTCGTGCAACTGTCGCCAAGTTCGCGGAAGATGACGGAACTGTTGCGAACAGCTCTGCCAGGGGAAGGAACATCCGATGCGCCAGAAGGTCACCACCGCCATTTTCCCCATCGCGGGCATGGGCACGCGCTTTCTGCCGGCGACCAAGTCGATCCCGAAAGAGATCCTGACGCTGGTCGACAAACCGCTGATCCAGTACGCGATGGACGAATGCCGGGCGGCCGGCATCCGCGACATGATCTTTGTCACTGCACGCGGCAAGTCGGCGCTTGAGGATTATTTCGACGTCAATCCGGGGCTTGAAACCAGCCTGAAACGTTCCGGCAAGACCGAGTTGCTGGAGATCCTGCGCCACACCAACATCGACAGCGGCCATGTCGCCTATGTCCGCCAGAATCAGGCGCTGGGTCTGGGACATGCGGTCTGGTGCGCGCGCCGGCTGGTCGGGCGGCGGCCCTTCGCGGTGATCCTGCCCGACGATCTGGTGGTGTCGAACAAACCCTGCCTTGCCCAGATGATGGAGGCGCATGCCGAATACGGCGGTTCTGTCATCGCCACGATGGAGGTGGCGCCCGAACGCGCCTCGTCCTACGGGGTGCTGGATGTGGTGGAAACCATCGGCCGGGTGATGCGGCCGCAGGGGCTGGTGGAAAAGCCCGCGCCGGGCACCGCGCCGTCGAACCACGCGATCATCGGGCGCTATATCCTGACCTCGGGCGTGATGCGTCACCTGAACGCCAAGGCGGTGGGGGCGGGGGGAGAGATTCAGCTGACCGACGCCATCGCGAAGGAACTGCGCGACAAGCCCGGCTCGGTCATCGGCTACCGGTTCGAGGGGATGCGCTACGACTGCGGGTCCAAGGCCGGGATGCTTCAGGCCACCGTGGCGCTGGCGCTGGCCCGGCCCGACCTGCGGGCCGAGTTCATGGATTTCCTTGAAGGCTATCTGCAACCCGCCCCGGCCCCCGGCCGCGCCACCGCCTGAGCGCCCCCTCGGTGGCCTCGCGGGCGCCAGTCTGCAAGCAGAAATTTTAAGCTTGAAATTATTTGCCGCCGATGGCAGTTTTCCCTTCAAAGGGGAGGAACCGATGCTGGGACCGTCAGGCCATTCCGACAGCTTCACCCGCGACCGTCTGCCGCCCGAAGCCGCGCAGCCCGCCTTTCTGCTGGATGGGTTCGACTATCCCGACTGGCTGAACATCGGCGTCGAACTGACCGACCGCATGGTCGAAAAGGGCTTCGGCGACCATGTGGCGCTGATCGGCAATGGCCGCGTACGGACGTACAAGGAGCTGACCGACTGGTCGAACCGGATTGCTCATGCTTTGGTTGAAGATTACGGTGTAAAACCCGGAAATCGCGTGATGATCCGGTCTGCGAACAACCCGGCGATGGTGGCCTGCTGGCTGGCAGCCACCAAGGCGGGCGCGGTTGTGGTCAACACCATGCCCATGCTGCGGGCGGGCGAACTGGGCCAGATCGTGGACAAGGCCGAGATCGGCCTTGCGCTGTGTGACACTCGCCTGATGGATGAGATCGAGGCTTGTGAGCGCGCCTCGCGCCACCTGCACCGGGTGGTGGGCTTTGACGGCACGGCCAATCACGAGGCCGAGCTTGACCGCGCCGCGCTGGGCAAGCCCGTGCGCTTTCAGGCCGCCCGCACCGGGCGCGATGACGTGGCGCTTCTGGGCTTCACCTCGGGCACCACGGGCGAGCCCAAGGCCACCATGCACTTTCACCGCGACCTGCTGATCATCGCCGACGGCTATGCGCGCGAAGTGCTGCAGGTCACGCCCGAGGATGTCTTCGTCGGCTCCCCGCCGCTGGCCTTCACCTTTGGACTTGGCGGGCTTGCGGTCTTTCCGCTGCGTTTCGGGGCGGCAGCGGCGCTGCTGGAACAGGCCAGCCCGCCGAACATGATCGAACTGATCCAGAAATACCGCGCCACCGTCTGCTTTACCGCGCCCACCGCCTACCGCGTGATGCTGAAGGCGATGGACGAGGGGGCCGACCTGTCTTCGCTGCGCGCGGCCGTCAGTGCCGGCGAAACCCTGCCGGCCCCGGTCTATGAGGAGTGGATGCAGAAGACCGGCAAGCCGATGCTCGATGGCATCGGCGCGACCGAGATGCTGCATATCTTCCTGACCAACCGCTTTGACGACCACCGCCCGGGCTGCACCGGCCGGCCGGTGACCGGCTATCAGGCGCGGATCGTCGGCCCCGACATGGCCGAACTGCCGCGCGGCGAGGTGGGCCGTCTGGCGGTGCGCGGCCCGACCGGCTGCCGCTATCTGGCCGACAAGCGGCAGGGCAACTATGTGAAGGACGGCTGGAACCTGACCGGCGACAGCTTCTGGCAGGACGACGAGGGGCGCTTTCACTTCGCGGCCCGGTCCGACGACATGATCATCAGCGCCGGCTACAACATCGCGGGGCCAGAGGTTGAGGCGGCGCTTCTCTCGCATCCGGCGGTGCTGGAAAGCGCGGTCATCGGCGTGCCCGACACCGAGCGCGGCCAGATCGTCGAGGCGCATGTCGTGCTGGCCCCCGGCCATGATCCCGATCCCGACATGGTCAAGATCCTGCAGAACCACGTCAAAATGACCATCGCCCCCTACAAGTATCCGCGCCGCATCATCTTTACCGATGCCCTGCCCAAGACGCAGACCGGCAAGATTCAGCGCTTCCGCCTGCGGACCTAGACCGCCGCGCCCCCGACACGACCGGAGTTTCCATGCCCGAGGTTTTCATCTGCGACTACATCCGGACGCCTGTCGGGCGTTATGGCGGGGCGTTGTCTTCGGTGCGCACGGATGATCTTGCGGCGGTGCCGTTGCGGGCGCTGGTGGCGCGGAATGCGGGGGTGGACTGGGAAGCGGTGGACGATGTGACCCTCGGCTGCGCCAATCAGGCGGGTGAGGACAACCGCAACGTCGCCCGCATGGCGGTGCTTCTGGCCGGGCTGCCGGTGGGGGTTGGCGGCACCACGGTCAACCGGCTCTGCGGCTCAGGCATGGATGCGGTTCTGATCGCGGCGCGGCAGATCGCGGCGGGTGAGGCCGGCCTGATGATCGCGGGCGGGGTGGAAAGCATGTCGCGCGCGCCATTCGTCATGCCCAAGGCGGAAAGCGCCTTTTCCCGCAATGCCGAGATCCATGACACCACCATCGGCTGGCGTTTCGTCAATCCGGCGATGCAGGCGGCCTATGGTACCGATTCCATGCCGCAGACCGGCCAGAACGTGGCCGACGATTACGGCATCAGCCGCGCGGATCAGGACGCCATGGCGCTGGCCAGTCAGGCCAAGGCCGCCGCCGCGCAAGGAAATGGCCGGCTGGCGCGCGAGATCACGCCGGTAACCATTCCGCAGCGCAAGGGTGATCCGCTGGTGATCGCTCAGGATGAACACCCCCGCGCCACCTCGGCCGAGGCTTTGGCCCGGCTGAAACCGCTGTTCTCTGGCGGCTCGGTCACCGCGGGCAATGCCAGCGGCGTGAATGACGGGGCGGCGGCGCTGCTGCTGGCCGATGGCGCGACGGCCGCGAAATACGGGCTGACGCCGATTGCCCGCGTTCTGGGGGGCGCCACGGCCGGGGTGCCGCCGCGGATCATGGGCATCGGCCCGGCGCCGGCCAGCCAGAAGCTGATGGCGCGGCTGGGGCTGGGGCCGGGAGATTTCGACGTGATCGAGCTGAATGAGGCCTTCGCGGCGCAGGGCGTGGCCACGCTGCGGCAACTGGGCATCGCCGATGACGACCCGCGCGTGAACCCCAACGGCGGGGCGATCGCGCTGGGCCATCCCCTTGGCATGACCGGCGCGCGCATCACCGGCACCGCGGCCCTGCAACTGGCCCTGACCGGAGGCCGCCGCGCGCTTTCCACCATGTGCATCGGCGTCGGTCAGGGCATCGCCATCGCAACGGAACGGGTCTGAGCAGGGCCGCCCGCCTCAGTCACCGCGGGCACGGCGGAGGGTAAGGCCAAGCGCCGTTGCGGCAAGGCCGGCGGCGAAGAGGAAGGTCAGACGCAGGCCCGCCCCGGGACCGGCCCACAGGCCCAGACGGTCGGCGACAGCCGGACCCAGCGCATAGACCGCTCCCATCGCCGAGGCGCCGGTGATCAGGCCCAGGTTGCGCGCCAGCCCCAGCAGGGCCGAGGTCACGCCCCGCCGGTCATCCGGTGTCGCCTGCATGATCGCCGTGGTATTCGCGGCCTGAACAGCGCATAGCCGAAGGTCACCACGACAAGCCCGCCCAGATAGCCTGCAACGCCGCTTTGCGCCGGCAAAAGCGTCAGCGCCGCCGCCCCCGCGATCATGGCCAGCAGCCCGCCGGTCATCACGCGCTGGCTGCCGATGCGGTCCACCAGCCGCCCGGCGGGCGCCCCCGTCAGCGCCGAGACCACGGGGCCTGCCGACATCGCAAGTCCAGTGGCGAAGGAACCCAGCCCCAGAACGCCCGACAGGTAGAAGGGGCCCACCACCAGCGTCGCCATCACGATGGCCGACACCAGTGCCAGCGCCGCCAGCCCGGCCCGCAACCCTCCATCGCGCAACAGCTCCAGCCGGACGAGCGGGGCCGGCGCGCGGGCCAGATGGCGCAGGAAGGCCGCAAACCCGATGACCGCCGCCGCGCCAAGCGCCGTCAGGGCAGGGGCCGACAGCCGCGCCCCCAGCGTCAGCGCGGCCATGAAGGCCATCAGCGACAGCGCGAGCAGCACGGTCCCCCAACCGTCAAACCCTTCGCCCCCGCGCGCGGCGGGCGGGTCAGGCGGAAACAGGCGATGGCCGATCAGCAGGGTCAGCCCGCCCAGTACCGCCAGCACGGCGAAGACCGCCGGCCAGCCGAAAAGCGCAATCAGCGCGCCGCCCAAGGGCGGACCCAGCGCCGTGCCCACCGCCGACATCGTGCCCAGAAGGCCCATCGCGCTGCCAGTGCGGTGCTTTGGCACGGAACCGCCCACCAGCGCGATGGTCAGCGCCATCATGACGGCCGCCCCCGCCCCCTGAACCGCCCGGGCCGCAACCAGCACCCACAGGCCGGGCGCCAGCACCGCCGCGCCAGATGCCAGCGCGAAAACACCGATCCCGCCCAAAAGCAGCCGCCGGCGCCCGACCAGATCGCCCAGCCGACCGGCACTGACGATCAGGCTGGTCACGGCCAGCAGATAGCCGATCACCACCCATTGCACCTCGGCCATGGTCACCTGATAGGCGACGGCCAGCGTCGGCAGGGCGACATTTGCGATGCTGATCCCCAGTGAGGGCAGCAGCATGGTCAGCGACAGCGCGGCAAGGCGCGCGCCGTAGCGGCCATCCGGCAAGGCGGGGGCGCTCATCCTCGCACCGGCCGGAAGGGGAAGGAAGGGATGGGGCGCATGGTGATCTCCGCTGTGAAGGACAGGGATCACATAGCCCCGGGCGAATAACTGCATAAGGCGCAGCATCTGCATGATATACCTGCACCTGACGCCATGTCATGCGAGGCCACCATGCCCGACCTGAACCTTCTTTTGACGCTCGACGTGCTTCTGACTGAAGGCAGCGTAGCTGCGGCGGCGCGGCGCCTTGGCCTCAGCCCCTCGGCGATGAGCAGGGCACTGTCGCGGCTGCGTGAGGTGACGGGCGATCCGTTGCTGGTGCGGGCCGGGCGGTCGCTGGTGCCGACACCGCGCGCCATCGAACTGCGCGATCAGGTCGGGCCGCTGGTCGAGGGCGCGAAGGCCGTGCTGCGCCCTGCCGCCGCGCTGGACCTTGCGCGCCTGTCGCGCCAGTTCACCCTGCGCAGCACTGAAGGCTTTGCCGAAACCTTCGGCCCGCGCCTGCTGTCGGTGATCGGCGCGCAGGCGCCCGGCGTGACGCTGCAGTTCCTGACCAAGCCCGACAAGGACAGCACGCCGCTGCGGGCCGGTGAGGCGGATATTGAAACCGGCGTCATCGACGAAGGCACCGCGCCCGAACTGCGCGCCGTTCCGCTGTTCCGTGACCGCTGGATCGGGGTGGTCCGCGCGGGTCACGCGCTGGTGCAGGAGGGCGCTTCTGCCGGCTATGCCGGGCTGGACCATATCCACGTCCGCCGCCGTGGTCTGCACAGCGATGAGATTGACGCCGCCGCCGCGGCCGCCGGCCTGACCCGGCGGATACAGGTGGTGGTCAGCGGGTTTTCAACGGCTCTGGCGCTGGCCCGCCGCACCAATCTGGTGGCCACCGTGCCCGCACGGCACACCGAGGGGCTGCGCGATGGCCTGCAACCCATTGAGCTGCCCTTCGCGGTGGCGCCCTTCACCATTTCGATGCTCTGGCATCCCCGGATGGACGGCGATGCGGCCCACCGCTGGTTGCGCGGCTGCCTGCGCAGTGTCTGCGCCGAAAGGCCGGGGCCTGCCTGACCCCCGGGGCCGATTGCGTCTGGTGCACGGTTCAGCTGCAACCGGCGCGCCTTCCGCAACAAGCGGCCGGGGCGGATGCTGCGGGAAGACCCCCTCAGCCCCGGAAGGAACCCCCATGACCCCGCATTCTGCCCCTGCCGCCGCCGATCCCCGGCAGGGCGACCAAAGGCTGGCCCGCCTGACAGGCCTTCTGTTCCTCGTGACCTATGCCGCGTCGATCCCGCCGGTCCTGTCGTTCTACGTTCCGGCGCTGTCTGACCCGCGCTTCGTTCTGGGCGGCGATTTTCACCGGGGCGTTTCGGTGGGGGCTCTTTCGGAAATGGTTCTGATCGCCGCGAATATCGGAACCGCGCTGGCGCTGTATCCGGTGATGAGGCGCCACAGCCAGACCCTCTCGCTGGCCTATCTGACGGCGCGGCTGACGGAAAGCGGCTTCATCGCCATGGGTATCGTGGCGCTTCTGGCGCTGAACACCCTGCGGCTGACCGCCGGTGCCGCGGACCCCGAGGCGCTGATGGTCGTGGGTCAGGCCCTTGTGGCGCTGCACGACTGGACCTTCCGGCTGGGGCCGGGCGTGGTGGTGGGCGTCGGCAACGGGCTCATCCTGGGTTATCTGATGTGGAAGACCCGGCTGGTGCCCCGCGCCCTGTCGGTCCTGGGTCTTGTCGGCGGGCCGGTCCTGCTGCTGGCCGGTGCGGCGGTGGTCATGGGCTGGATCGAGGCCGCCTCGACCGCCCAGATCATCGCCACGGTGCCCGAATTCTTCTGGGAACTGCTCTTGGGCCTGTGGCTGTTGCTGAAGGGTTTTGACCGCCGGCCCCTTGCCGCACTGGCCAAGGCAACCGATCAGGGCTGAGCCGCCAACCGCCAAACACCCCGCCGTCCCCAAAGGGCGGCGCGCATCGTCTAAGTCATTGGAAAGATTTGGAGGCGGGTACCGGAATCGAACCGGTCTTCACGGATTTGCAATCCGCTGCGTAACCTCTCCGCCAACCCGCCGGAGCCTTGGCTTCATTAGGGGCCTTGGCCGGCGGCGTCAAGCCGGAACCTGCCCCCCGTCAGGCGTCGCGCAGCGCGATCCAGTCATGGTCGGGATCGTTCTGAAAGCGCCATTTGCGCAGCGGCCCGGCCATGACGTTGAGGTAATACATCTCATACCCATAGGGCGCGCCGCAGGGGTGATGGCCCTTCGGCACCAGCACCACGTCGTGGTTCTTGACCGCCATCGTCTCATCCAGACTGCCGTCCTCGGTATAGACCCGCTGGATGCCAAAGCCCTGCGCCGGGTTCAGCCGGTGGTAGTAGGTCTCCTCCAGATAGGTCATGCGGGGGAAGTCGTCTTCGTCGTGGCGGTGGCTGGGGTAGCTGGACCAGTGGCCGGCCGGGGTGAAGACCTCGGTCACCAGCAGGCTGTCGGCCACTTCGCGGCCCTCCATGGCGATGTTGTGGACATGGCGGGTGTTGGTGCCCTTGCCGCGCGGGGTCAGCGCGATCCCCTCGGGCCCCAGCCGCTGCGCCGCGTGGCCGCCCCTGGCAGGCGCGGTGCAGACGGCCAGCGTGCAGGGCGTCGTCGCCACCGCCTGCCAGTTGGTGCCGCCCGGAACATACAGGCAATGCGGCGGCGTCTTTTCAAAGACATCCATCCGCCCGCCCATCTCGCCCCAGTCCTGCCCGGCGGCGGTGATCCGCGCCTTGCCCTCGACCAGCACAAGGATCGCCTCGCGCCCGGCCGTGGCGCCGGCGGCCGTATCGCCCGGTTCCAGCCGGTGCAGCGCGAAGCCCACATAGCCCCAGCCTGCGCTTTCGGGGGTGATGTCATGCACCAGTCCCCGGGTGCCTTGCGGTCGGCGCAGAAGCTGCATGGCGTTCATCCTCTCTCGGAAAATATCCTCTGGGGGTCCGGGGGGCGAAGCGCCCCCGGGGGCGGCCCCTCAGATCAGCCCGGCCGCGCGGGCAAGCCGCTTCAACGTGGCCAGACCAAGCGTCTGATACAAGAGCGGGTTGCGCAGCTTGGGGTCCTGTTCGGCCTCGATCACGATCCAGCCGTCATAGCCCTGCGCCTTCAGGATGCCCAGAAGCGGCGCAAAGTCGATGCCGCCTTCCTGATCGCCCGGCACGGTGAAGGCGCCGGCCAGCACCGCCTGCAGGAAAGACATCCCTTCGTCCCGCACCCGCGCCACCACATTGGGGCGGATGTTCTTGGCGTGGAAATGGTGCACGCGGGCGGCGTGGCGCGTCAGCACCGCCACCGGATCGCCGCCGCCGAAGGCGCAATGACCGGCATCGAAAAGAAGCTGCGTATGCGGCCCCGTCGCGGCCATCAGCGCGTCAATCTCTTCGGGGCTTTCAACGATGGTGCCCATGTGGTGGTGATAGACCAGCGTCACGCCCTGACCAGCCAGATAGGCCGCGAATTCTTCCAGCTTGGCCCCGAAGTCCCGCATCCCATCGGCCGTCAGGCGGGGGCGGTCGTTCACCGCGCGCCCCGCGTCGCCGTGGATCGCGTTCGAGGTCTCGCAGGTGATCATCACCTTGCAGCCGTTGTGCTTCAGCTTGGCCAGATGGGCCTGACAGGCGGCGATTTCATCCTGAACCGACTGCACCAGCAGGTTGCAGGAATACCAGCCCGAGATGAACTTCAGCCCGTAACCGGCCAGAAGCGCGCGCAATTCCTCGGGGTCATCGGGCCAGCGGTGTCCGTTTTCAATCCCGTCAAAGCCGATCTGGCGGCCGGCTTCGTCCAGGATGCGGGCGGTCGGAATGTCGGCGCCGATGCTGCGGTCGTCGTCATTGGCCCAGGCGATGGGGTTGGTGCCGAAAAGGATCATCCGGGTTCTCAGTTGATCAGGCGCATGGCGCGGGTTGCTTGTTCATATTCGCTGCGGGCGGCGCGCACTTCGGCGCGGTCCGAGACTTCGGGCACCGCCACATCCCACCAGTGGCCGCCGGCGCCGGTGCCCGGCATCGGATCGGTGTCGATGACGATGACGGTCGGGATGGTGGCACCCCGGGCGGCGGCAAGCGCGGTTTCCAGCGCCGCGATCGTGTCGGCGCGCACCACATGGGCGCCCATGCTGCCGGCATGGGCGACAAAGTCGATATGGGCCGGGTTCACATGATAGGCATCGTCCAGAAGGTTGTTGAAGGGCGCCCCGCCGGTGGCCTTCTGCAGCCGGTTGATGCAGCCGAAGCCGCGGTTGTCGGTCAGGACCACGGTGAAGGGAATGCCCATCATCACCGCCGTCGCCAGTTCGCTGTTGGCCATCATGTAGCTGCCGTCGCCGACCATGCAGATGACCTCGCGTTCGGGCCTTGCCATCTTGATGCCAAGGGCGCCGGCGATTTCATATCCCATGCAGGAATAGCCGTATTCCATATGATAGCCCGCCGCGGCCGAGCGCCACAGCACATGCAGCGCACCGGGCATGCTGCCGCCGGCGCACATCACTGTGGTCGCCTTGCCCGATTGCCGCTGCACCGCGCCCACCACCTGCGCATCGCTGGGCAGGGCGTTGCCGGCGGGCGGTGCAAACAGGATGTCGGTCGTGGCAAACCACGCCGCGCGGGCGGCAAAATCGGGGTCGGCAAAGCGGTGATCGCCAAGCGCCGCGCTGATCCTTTCCAGCGCCACCTTCGCGTCGGCGACCAGAGGCTGCGCGCCGCGCTTTTCGGCGTCATAGCCATGGATGTTGACCGATATCAGCTTGCGCCCCGGGGCGCTGAACACAGTCCAGGACCCGGTGGTGAAATCCTGAAACCGTGTACCGACGCCGATGACCAGATCGGCCTCGGCCGCAAGCTGATTGGCGCAGGCTGTGCCGGTGACGCCCGGTGAGCCGAAATGCAGGGGCTCTTCCCAGTCCACCGCGCCCTTGCCGGCCTGCGTCTCGGCGAAGGGGATGTTGTGGCGGCGGGCGAAATCGACCAGCGTGTCCTGCGCGCCGGAATAGATCACCCCGCCGCCGACGATCATCAGGGGCTTCTTCGCTGCGCGGATCGCCGCCACCGCCTCGGCCAGTTCGCGGGCGTCGGGTTCGGGGCGACGGATGTGCCAGACCTTGGGATCAAAGAATTCGGCCGGATAATCATAGGCTTCGGCCTGGGTGTCCTGACAGAAGGCCAGACAGACCGGCCCGCAGTTCGCCGGATCGGTCATCACCCGCATGGCGCGGGGCAGGGCGGTCAGCAGATGTTCGGGCCGGCTGATCCGGTCGAAGTAGCGCACCACGGGGCGGAAGCAGTCATTCGCGCTGACGGTGGCATCGTCGAAATCCTCGATCTGCTGCAGCACCGGGTCGGGCGCGCGGTTGGCAAAGATGTCGCCCGGGATCATCAGCAGCGGCAGGCGGTTCACATGGGCCACGGCGGCGGCCGTGACCATGTTGGTCGCCCCCGGCCCGATCGAGGTGGTCACCGCCATCGCCCGGCGCCGGCCGCTGGCCTTGGCGAAGGCAATCGCGCTGTGGGCCATGGTCTGTTCGTTATGCGCCCGCCAGGTGGGCAGCCGGTCGCCGATGCCGTGCAAGGCCTCACCCAGACCCGCCACGTTGCCGTGGCCGAAGATGGCCCAGACCCCTTCGATGAAACGCTCGCCTTCCGGCGTCATCTGCACTGACAGCCAGCGCACCATGGCCTGGGCGGCGGTCAGCCTTACAGTGGTGGGGCGGGTCGTGGTCATGCGGCTATGTCCTTCGTTGCGCGGGCCTTGTCCCAGATGGTGCAGAGGCGGCGGTAGGTGGCGGCCATCATCGCGACGGCCTCGGCATCGGTCAGCTTTCCGGCCAGCCAGCCGCGGGCAGCTTCGGCAAAGATCGTGCGGCCGACGGCGAAACCTTTGACCAGATCGTGCCGCGCCGCCAGCGCCAGGGCCGCGGCAAGCTGATCTTCGGGTGCGTCCAGACCCAGCACCACCACGCCGCGCACATGCGGGTCATGGGCGGTGATCGCGGCGCAGGCATTGGTCCAGGCTGCGTCCGAGGTGAAGGGTTCCAGCTTCCACCAGTCGGGATAGACCCCGATCTCATAGAACCGGCGGATCAGCCGGGCCGAGGTGTCGTCATCGACCGGGCCGACCTTCGAGGGGATGATTTCGAGCAGCATCTCCAGCCGGTTGCGGCGGCAGGCGTGAAACAGGCGCCGGACCACATCTTCCTGCGCGGCGCTGGTCGCGCTGTCGTCGTCGGGATGGCAGAAGCACAGAACCTTGACCACATGGCCCAGCGGCCATTCCGACAGGCCGCCGAAATCGGGTCCGATCTCGGGTTCCAGTTGCAGGGGGCGCGAGCCGGGCCATTCCACCGGCCGGCCGATCCACAGCCCGGTGCCCGCTGCGCGGTAAAGCGCCCGGCGCCCCAGCCGGCTGTCGCACAGGATGCCGTAGCCGGGCTTTCCATCCTGCACCGCCAGCGCTGCATCCAGGCACAGGCCCTTGAACGCGCCGATCTTTTCGGGCGTCGCGCCCTCCATCTGCTCCAGCTGCAGGCGATGGTCGAAGGCGAAGACCCGCATCGCCTCGTCTCCGCCGGGGCCGTGGCGGTTGGTGGACCAGTGCAGCTGTTCCAGCGCCGGATCCTTGCGCAGGGCGGGCGTCACCACGCCGCGGCGCAGGAAGAACGACAACTCCTCCCAGCTGGGATAGGCGGGGGTGCAGCCATGGCGGCTGACGGCAAAGGCGCCGCAGGCATTGGCATAGGTCAGCGCCACCGGCCAGGGTTCGTCGTCCATCCAGCCTTTCAGAAGGCCCGACATGAATCCGTCGCCGGCCCCGAGAACGTTGAACACCTCGATCGGAAAGCCGGGGCCGGCTTCACCCTCATCAAGAGAGCCGGGAATATCGCCGGTGAAGGCCACAGCGCCCATCGGACCGCGCTTGCAGACCAGCGTGGCCTTGCTGACGGCGCGCACGGCGCGCAGGGCGGCAAGGGTGTCGGTCGATCCGCCGGCGATGTGAAACTCTTCCTCGGTGCCGACGATCAGGTCAAAAAGATGCAAGGTCGCCTGCAGCCGCGCGGTGACGGCGGCGCTTTCGATGAAGCGGCTTTCGCCGGCGCCGTGGCCCGCCAGCCCCCAGAGGTTCGGGCGATAGTCGATGTCCAGTGCCGTGCGCGCGCCATGCCGCCGCGCCAGCGCCAGCGCCTTCAGCACCGCCGCTTCGGTGCGCGGATGGCTGAGATGGGTGCCCGTGGCCACCACCGCGCGGGCCTCGGCGATCAGCCCTTCGTCAATGTCATCCTCGCACAGCGCCATGTCGGCGCAGTTTTCGCGGTAGAAGATCAGCGGAAACTGCTGTTCGTCGCGGATGCCCAACAGCACCAGCGCCGTCAGCCGGTCGGGGTCGGTGCGGACGCCGCGCACATCGACGCCTTCGCGCGCCAGTTCCTCGCGGATGAAGCGGCCCATATGTTCGTCGCCGACGCGGGTGATCAGGGCTGACCGCAGGCCCAGCCGCGCGGTGCCGGCGGCCATGTTGCAGGGGCTGCCGCCGATGTATTTCTGGAACGAGCCCATGTCCTCCAGCCGCCCGCCGACCTGCGCGCCGTAAAGATCGACAGAGGCGCGGCCTATGGTGATGACGTCCAGTGATTTCATCCGCCCCTCCACGGTCATCGGCCAAGACTCAGGTGGCCGGTGTTTGGAATATTTATTCCATTTCTGGAGGCAGGGGAAGCCCCTTTCAGTCGCGCGCCGATCCGACCGCCACTGCCAGAGCGATGGCCAGCGCGATCGTCGCCGAAAGCGACCGGAAGGCGCCGAAATCCACCTCGGACACGGTCAGGACCGAAGTTGCGGCCCGGGCCAGCGGGCTGGTCAGCCGGTCGGTCAGCGCCACGACCGCCAGACCGCGCGCGGCGGCATCCTGCGCCAGCGCGATGGTTTCCTCGGAATAGGGAGCGAAGGTGATGGCCAGAACCGCATCGCCGGGCCGCAGGGCAAAGCGGTGATCCAGCTTGCCCACTCCGTCGTGCAGCATGGCGGGAACGGCCATCTTCTCGAACACATAGGCCAGATAGCTGGCCACGGGAAAGGCGCGGCGCAGGCCGACCAGATGGATGGTTTCCGCCGCCGCCAGCGTGCGCACGGCCTGATCCAGCGCCTGCGGGTCCAGCGATTTGGCCAGCCCTTCCAGCGAGACGCGGCCCGCCTCGACAAACTCGGCCACCAGCGCGGCCGGGCTGCCGGCGCCGCCGGCCTTCAGGTTCGACAGGCGGGTGGCATAATCTGGCCAGCCGGGGGCATAGGCCTCGCGGAACAGGCGCTGCATTTCGGAAAAGCCGGAATAGCCCAGGATCTGGCAAAAGCGCATCAGGGCCGAGGGCGGCACATCCGCCCCCGCAGCCAGATCGGCCACGGTCGAAACCGCGATCCGGTCGGTGTTGGCGGCGATGTAATCGGCGCATTGGCGCAGGCGCTTGGGCAGCCCGTCGGTGATGGCCGCCAGCCTTTCGCGGAACTCTTCCACCGTCGCCGGCGCGGGCTGGTCCAAAAGGCTTGGATCGTCGGGCATGGTTTCCTCTTGACGGGTGCCCCCCGGTTCACGCTAGCACATGGAACAAATATTCCAACATGAAAGCGCAGCCATGGCTCAGGCGAAACTCAACATCGGTCTTATCGGAACCGGCTTCATGGGCAAGGCCCATGCGCTGGCCTGGCGCAATGTGTGGCCGGTTTTCGGCGCGACGCTGGGCGAGGTGCCCTGGGTCACGCTGGCCATGCTGTGCGAAACGCCTTTGGAAAGGGCCCGTCAGATGGGGCGTGAGTTCGGCTTTGACCGGGTGACCGACGACTGGCGCGCGCTGGTCGCGGACCCCGGCGTTGATGTGGTGTCGATCACCACGCCGAACGGCCTGCACCGCGAGATGGCCGAAGCCGCGCTGGCGGCCGGCAAGCATGTCTGGTGCGAAAAGCCCATGGCACTGACGCTGGCCGACGCGCAGGCGATGGCCGATGCCGCGGTGGCGGCGGGGCGCAGCACCATGGTCGGCTACAACTACACCCGCAACCCCGCCCATACCCATGCCTGCCGGCTGGTGGCCGAGGGCGCGATTGGCCGGCCGGTGCATTTCCGCGGCTGGGTGGATGAGGATTATCAGGCCAACCCCGACCTGCCCTGGACCTGGCGGGCCACGCTGGCGCAGGCCGGGCTGGGGGCGCTGGGCGATCTGGGCTGCCATCTGGTCAGTCTCGCACATGGGCTGATGGGGCCGATCGACAGCCTGCAGGCCGATCTGCAGATCATTCACGAAACCCGCCCGATGCCCGAAGGCGGCGGCCGCGGCCGGGTGGAAAACGAAGACGCGGCCTCGGCCCTTGTGCGCTTTGTCAGCGGCGCGCGCGGGTCGATGGTGGTGTCGCGGTCGGCCTGGGGGCGCAAGTCGCGGCTGGGATATGAGGTGCATGGCACCGAGGGCATGATCATCTTTGATCAGGAGCGGATGAATGAACTGCAGATTTACCGCAACCGCGGGCCGGTTTCGGAACAGGGATTCACCACTGTTCTGACCGGCCCGGCCCATCCGCCCTTTGGTCGTTTCTGCCCGGCGCCGGGGCATCAGCTGGGCTTCAACGACCTGAAGGTGATCGAATGCGCCGATTTCCTGCGGCGGATCGCGGGGCAGGCGGCGCCCGGCCCGGATTTCACCGAGGCGCTGGAGATTGAGCGTGTGATCCACGCCATGGCGGCCAGCGCGGCCGGCGACGGGCGGCGGATTGCGGTCGCCGCGTTCCGTTGATGGAATGAATGTTCCATAATGCGGAAGTTTTCGGTTGATTCTGGCGGAAAATGGAATATCAATTCCATAACGGTGCCGGAAGCACCCGAGTCTGACCGGGAAATCGCGGATGCTGGCCTTTGCCCTGAACCATATGACTGTGCCCCGTCTGGGCTGGCGGGCGGTGCTGGATCTGGCGGCGCGGCTGGGCTGCGCGGGGGTTGAGTTCCGCAACGATCTGCCGGGGCCGCTTTTCGGCGGTGAAGATCCGGCCAAGGTGGGCGCGGTGGCCCGCGATTTGGGCCTGCGCATTCTGGCGCTGGCCGAGGTCAAGGCCTTCAACGACTGGTCGGAAGGCAAGGCGGCCGAGGCGCGGGCGCTGATGGCCGTGGCGCAGGCGGCGGGCGCCGAGGCGGTGGCACTGATCCCGCGCAATGACGGCGTGGCGACCGGGCGGGCCGACAGCGCCCGGGTGACAGAGCGGGCGCTGGCCGGCCTTCTGCCGATGCTGCGCGACCACGGGCTGAAGGGCATGGTTGAGCCTTTGGGCTTTGCCGCCTGCAGCCTGCGCTACAAGGAAGTTCTGGCCGATGTGATCGGTTCGCTGGACGGCGCGGGGACGCTGTTCATGGTGCATGACACCTTTCATCACGCGCTGGCGGGGTTCGGCGGCTACTGGCCGGGGCTGACCGGGATGGTTCATGTCTCGGGCGTTGCGGGGCCGCTGGCGCTGGAGGCGATGGGCGACGGCGACCGGGTTCTGGTCGATGCCGATGACCTTCTGGGCAATGTGGCGCAGATCCGCGCGCTGGTGGCCGGCGGCTATGCCGGGCCGGTCAGCTTTGAGGCGTTTTCGCCCCGGGTTCACGCGCTGGCAGACCCCGGCGCGGCCTTGCGCGCCAGCATGGAATTCATCCGCGCGGGCGTCAGCGCCTGAGCGGCAGAATACCGTCCCCAAGGGGGCGGACCGGCAGGGAGAGCGGGGCAGCCGGGCCCTGATGTGGAGGAGAAACCATGAAGAAGACCCTTATCGCAGGCGTCGTGTCGCTGATGGGCACGACCGCCATGGCAGATGGCATCGGCGTGTCGATGGCGCTGTTCGACGACAACTTCCTGACCGTGCTGCGCAACGGCATCCAGAGCCATGCCGACGCCAACGGCATCTCGGTGCAGATCGAGGATGCGCAGAATGACGTTGCCAAGCAGCTGGACCAGATCAACAACTTCATCGCCTCGGGCGTGGATGCGATTGTCGTGAACCCGGTTGACACCTCGGCCACCCAGGCGATGACCGATGCTGCCGCGGCGGCGGGCGTGCCGCTGGTCTATGTCAACCGCCAGCCGGTGAACCTGGACACGCTGCCCGACAACCAGGCCTTCGTCGCCTCGAACGAGGTCGATTCGGGCACGCTGGAAACCATCGAGGTCTGCCGTCTGCTGGCCGAGATGGGCAAGACCGAAGCCGCCGCCTATGTCATCATGGGTGAATTGTCGAACCAGGCCGCCGTGCAGCGGACCAAGGACATCCATGATGTGATCGACGGCGGCAAATGCGCCGTCAAGCTGACGATCATCGACGAGCAGACCTCGAACTGGCGCCGGGATGAGGCGCAGAACCTGATGACCAACTGGCTGTCCACCGGCACGCCCTTTGACGCGGTCATCGCCAACAACGACGAAAGCGCCATCGGGGCCATTCAGGCGCTGAAGGCGGCGGGGGTCGATATGGCCTCGGTCGTTGTGGGCGGCGTGGATGCGACGCAGGATGCGCTGGTGGCCATGCAGGCGGGCGAACTGGACGTGACCGTGTTCCAGAACGCGGCCGCGCAAGGTTCAGGGGCGCTGGACGCCGCGGTGAAACTGTCGAAGGGCGAGGCGGTGGACCGCGCCGTCTGGGTGCCCTTCGAACTGGTGACGCCGGCCAATATCGGCGACTATCTGGCCAAGAACTGAAGGCCCGGATGCGGCAGCCCGGGGCTGCCGCATCCCTCGTCTCCGGCTTGCCGCCCCGGCGGGCCGGACCATTAAACCGACATTGTGAGGGGGGATGCCCGTGGCACAAGCCACCCATGGCCTTGGGGGCCTGAAAGACGATCCGACGAAGAAATCCAAGCCGCAGGAACTGAACGTCCTGATCGCGCTGATCGTCATCGTCGCCGCGTTCGAACTGGTAGGGCGCGTCTTTCTGGGCGACAGTTTCCTGTTCAACACCCGTGACAATGTCGACGCGATCTTCAACACCGCGCGGCTGCAGATCATCATCCTTCAGGTCTCGATCGTCGGCATCATCGCGCTGGGGGTGACGCAGGTCATCATCACCGGCGGGATCGACCTTTCGTCCGGCTCGGTCGTCGGGGCGACGGCCATGGTGACCATGAGCTTTGCCCAGACCGCCTTGGTCAACGGCCAGCCCAACCCCAAGGCAATCTTCGGCGACTGGGCGATGGACCTGCCGGTGCTGGCGCCGGTGCTGGTGGGCCTGGGCTGCGGGCTTTTCGCCGGCCTGATCAACGGGGCGCTGGTGGCCTATACCCGCATTCCGCCCTTCATCGCCACGCTGGGCATGATGGTGACGGCGCGCGGTTTTTCGCGCTGGTGGTCGAACGGCAACCCGATCTCTTTCCCGACCGAAAGCTATGGCGCCATCGGCAAGGGCATGATGCCGGTGCTGATCTTTGTCGCGCTGGCCGTGCTGTTCCATCTGGTGCTGACCCAGACGAAATACGGCCGCCACTGCTATGCCATCGGATCGAACGAACAGGCGGCCCGCATGTCGGGGATCAACGTTGACCGCCACAAGGTGCTGGTCTTCGTGATCGCCGGCGGGCTGGCGGCGCTGGCGGCCATCGTGCTGTCGTCCAAGAACCTGACGGCGCAGGCCGGCATGGGGGTGATGTACGAACTTGACGCCATCGCCATGGCGGTGATCGGCGGGGTCAGCCTGCAGGGCGGGCGCGGCTCGATCCTGGGAACGGTGCTGGGGGCGCTGATCTTTGGTGTCATCATCTCGGGCTTCACCTTCCTGAAGCTGGACGCCTACTATCAGGAGATGGTGAAAGGCGCGATCATCGTGGGGGCCGTGGTGCTGGACCAGTGGCGCCAGCGCGGCCGGAGCCGGGGGTAACCATGTCGGACATCATTCTGGAAACGCGCGGCCTGACAAAGCGTTACGGCGGAGTTCATGCGCTGGAAGACGCCAACTTCACCCTGCGCCGGGGCGAGCATGTGGCGGTCGTGGGCGACAACGGCGCCGGCAAGTCAACCTTCGTGCGCCAGATCACCGCGGTCGAACAGAAGACCGCCGGGCAGGTGTTCTTTGACGGGCAAGAGGTGAGTTTCACCGGCCCGCTTGAGGCGCGTGAGGCCGGGATCGAAACCGTCTTCCAGACGCTGGCGCTGGCCGATGATCTGGATGTGCCCGCGAACCTGTTTCTGGGGCGCGAGATCTTCCGCTTCCGCATGGGGCCGTTCTCGGTTCTGGATCACAAGGCGATGCGCGCCCGCACGCTTGAGGCGCTGAAGACCACGGCGGTCAAGATTCCGAACGTCGACAACCCCATCCGCAACATGTCGGGCGGGCAGCGCCAATGCGTGGCCATCGCACGGACGGCGGCCTTCGCCTCGAAACTGGTCATCATGGACGAACCGACGGCGGCGCTTGGTGTGCAGGAAACCGCGCAGGTGGAAAACATCATCCGGGGGCTGAAGGAACGCGGCATCCCGATGGTGCTGATCAGCCACAACCTGCGGCAGGTCTTCGATCTGGTGGACCGGATCGTGGTCTTCCGCCGGGGCCGGATCGTCGCCAGCCTGCGCAAGGACGAAACCGACGGCAATGATATCGTTGCCTATATCACCGGGGTGAAGGGCAACGCCGAAGCGGCGATGGCCTGAGGAAAGGACAAAGGAAATGACGGTCAGATTCGGGCTTCTGGGGGCGGGGCGCATCGGCAAGGTGCATGCCCGTGCCGTCACCGGCGATGCCGGGGCGCGGTTGGTGGCGGTGGCCGATGCCATGCCCGCCGCCGCCGAAGCGATTGCGGCGCAATACGGCTGCGCGGTGCGCAGCATCGAATCCATCGAGGCGGCGGATGACATTGACGCGGTGGTGATCTGCACCCCCACCGACACCCACGCCGACCTGATCGAGCGGTTCGTGACGGCGGGCAAGGCCGTCTTCTGCGAAAAGCCCATCGACCTGTCGCTGGACCGGGTGAAGGCCTGCCTGCAGGTGGTGCGTGCCCGCAAGGGCCGGCTGATGGTGGGGTTCAACCGCCGGTTTGACCCGCATTTCCGCGCCGTCCGGGCCGAGATCGACAAGGGCAGCATCGGCGCCGTCGAGATGGTGGTGATCACATCACGCGATCCGGGCGCCCCGCCGGTCGATTACATCCGCCGCTCGGGCGGGATATTCCGCGACATGACGATCCATGATTTCGATATGGCGCGGTTCCTGCTGGGTGAGGAGGTCTCGGAAGTGGTGGCGACGGCGGCGGTTCTGGTCGATCCGGCCATCGGCGCGGCGGGCGATTTCGACAGCGTTCAGGTGCTGCTGAAGACCGCCAGCGGCAAGCAGGCGACGATCTCGAACTCGCGCCGCGCGACCTATGGCTATGACCAGCGGATCGAGGTGCATGGGGCAAAGGGCCTTGTCTCGGCCGAAAACCAGCGCCCGGTGTCGATCGAGGTGGCCAATGGCGCGGGCTATACCCGCCCGCCGCTGCACGATTTCTTCATGACCCGCTATACCGAGGCCTATGCCGCCGAAATCGCCGCCTTCATCGCCGCGCTGTCTGCCGGAGACGCGGCGGCGCCTTCGGGCGAAGACGGGCTGGCCGCGCTGGCACTGGCCGAAGCGGCGCTGAAATCGGTGGCCGAGGGGCGGGTGGTGAAGATGTCGGAAATCCTCTGACCTGCCGCTGACGCCGGGATCAGACGGTTTCCGACAGGAAGCGCTGCGACAGCGGAATGGCCGCGGCGCCCAGACTGCGCGCCTGATGGCCGATGGTGCCTTCGATGATCTCGGGCATTTCGATGCCCGAGAAATCGAGCCGCAGCATGGCGCCGCGCACCGCCGCCACCAGATCGGCCCGCCAGTCGGGCGGCATCCAGCCGTCGATCATCGCGGCCCGCAACTCGACCACGGCCGAGGCCGCCAGCACCGCCTGCGCCATGGCCGGGGCGGCGCGGGCGATCCAGTCGCGGCGGACCGGGGCCGGGATGGGCCAGTCTTCGGCCTGTTCCCAGATGGTGCGGGCGTCCAGCCCCCGCTCGGTCATCGCGCGTTCCAGCTGGAACAGCGAGGCCAGGCTGATCAGCTGTTTCAGCCCGCCGCCCTGCGCCAGCACCGGCATCGAGCCGATGGCGGCGGCATTTCCGGTGGGGCCGGTGTGCAGCTTGCCGTTCAGCACCAGACCGCCGCCGATGAAATGCGCGATGAAGAAATACAGGAAATCGCGCGGCCGTTCATCGCGGCCAAAGACCAGTTCGGCCCCGCAGGCCGCCGTGGCATCGTTCTGCAGCCAGACCGGCAGGCCGGTCAGCGCGGCCACCTCGGCCTGCAGGTTGCGGTGGCGCCAGGCATCCATCTCGGACTGCGGGGCGCCGATGAACTGCGCCCAGTTCCACAGCTGAAAAGGCTGGGCAATGCCGATGCCGGCGATCCGGGCCGCCAGCGCCGGCGGCAGGCGGGCGGACAACAGGGGCAGGGCATGGCGGACAAAGCCGATCACCGCATCGGGGGTGGGGTAGGGATAGCTTTTGCGTTCCAGCGCCACCGGCTTGCCCAGGAAATCCACCAGCATCAGCTCGGTTGACCGCCGCCCGACTTTCAGCCCCAGAAAGAAGGCCCCGTCCGGCGCCAGCGCCATCGGCACCAGCGGCTGACCGACCTTGCCACGCAGCTTTTCGCGCCGGACCAGCAGGCCGTCGCGTTCCAGCTCTCGCATGATGACGGAAACGGTCTGCGCCGAAAGACCGGTCATCCGGGCGATATCGGTCTTGGCCAGCGCCCCATGGGTGCGCAGAAGCGACAGGACGATCCGCTCATTCTGGGCGCGCATGCCCGACTGGTTTGTGCCGCGCAGCACGACGGCATCTTCGGCCCGTGCCTCTGGCGTGTCGGTCAGTTCCTGCACCCTGCCTCCTTCACCCGGCCGCGCCGGGCAGGATCACACCTTTGCGCAGAATGACATTGGCGAAAAGGGCGCGTTCACCGGTGGCGATCACGCAGCAGGCGTTGCGGACGCGCGGATAGAACTCGGCCCCCGCGATGGCCTGCACCGCATGGCCGGGCGCCATCCGGGCGCAGGCCGTGTCGATCTGGTCGTGGATGGCGCTGCGGGCGGGGGGCGCATTGCCTTCGGCGGTGCGCAGGATGGGGGCGGCCACCGCGTGATCCAGCGGCAGCAGCGCCAGGATCGCCTCAAGCACCGGCACCAGCGGCAGTCCGTCCAGCCGCACCAGCCGGCGGGCATGTTCCTGCGCCGGATAATTGCCGTCCACCAGAGCGATTTCGTCGCCGTGGCCCATGGCGCGCAGGACATGCAGCGCATCGGGCGACAGAAGGGGTGAGATTCCGATCAGCATCGCTGCGCCTCCCCGCGCGGATGTTTGAAGGCAGAGTGGCGGGCGGTGGCCGGACTGTCAATAATAAATCAGAGTGATTTACATATTGACGCGCGGCCGGGAATCGCGCAAATCTCGGTGCGACGCGGTTGGGCGGGAGACCCGCCGCGCCGGGAATGAACGGGGCAGGGCCCCATGGGAGGACTACATGAAGATCAAGACCATCGCCCTTTCGGGCGTCGCTGCCCTTGCGCTGACCGCGGGCACTGCCATGGCTGACGGCGTTTCGGCCTGCCTGATCACCAAGACCGACACCAACCCCTTCTTCGTCAAGATGAAGGAAGGCGCCGAGGCCAAGGCGGCCGAGCTGGGCGTGACCCTGAAATCCTACGCCGGCAAGATCGACGGCGACCATGAATCGCAGGTTGCGGCCATCGAGGCCTGCATCGCCGATGGTGCCAAGGGCATCCTGATCACCGCGTCCGACACCAAGGCCATCGTCGATTCGGTCAAGGCCGCCCGCGACGCCGGCGTTCTGGTCATCGCGCTGGACACCCCGCTTGACCCGATCGACGCCGCCGACGCCACCTTTGCCACCGACAACTTCAAGGCCGGTCTGCTGATCGGTCAGTGGGCCGCCGCCTCGCTGGGTGCCGAAGCCGCCAATGCCAAGATCGCCATGCTGGACCTGGCCATCAGCCAGCCCTCGGTGGACGTTCTGCGCGACCAGGGCTTCCTGCAGGGCTTCGGCATCGACCTGGCCGACCCCGCCAAGTGGGGCGACGAAACCGACGCCCGCATCGTCGGCAACGAAGTGACCGCCGGCAACGAGGAAGGCGGCCTGAAGGCGATGGAAGCGCTGCTGGCCAAGGACCCCGACATCAACGTGGTCTATACGATCAACGAACCTTCCGCCGCCGGTGCCTATGAGGCGCTGAAGGCCGTGGGCCGTGAAGGCAGCGTGCTGATCGTTTCGGTTGACGGCGGCTGCCCGGGCGTGGCCGACGTGAAGGACGGCGTGATCGGCGCCACCAGCCAGCAATACCCGCTGCTGATGGCCTCGCTGGGGATCGAGGCGATTGCCAAGTTCGCCGCCGACGGCACCAAGCCCGCCCCGACCGAAGGCAAGGACTTCTTCGATACCGGCGTGGCTCTGATCACCGACAAGCCGGTGGACGGCGTCGAGTCGATCGACACCGCCAAGGGCACCGAACTTTGCTGGGGCTAAGCCCGCAGCACTGTTGATCCCTGCGTCAACCTCACACACACTCGCATCAAGGGCGGCCATCGCGCCGCCCTTGTCACAACGCGCCGCGCCGGTCTGTCCGGCCGAGGCACAGGAGGAATGTGACCATGGCATCCGACACCAAGGCGGCATCCAGCTTTGAAGAGGGCCTGAAGGGGGCTTCCGAAAAGGTCGCCGAATTTCACGAAGACAAGACGCCGCTGAAGCGGCTGCAACACTGGCTGCACCAGACGCCCTCGGCCGTGCCGATGATCGTGCTGGTGGCCGCGATCATCGTCTTCGGGCTTCTGTCCGAGAACTTCTTCAAGGCAACGACCCTTTCGACCATCCTGCAGCAGATCGCCATCGTCGGCATCCTGGGCTGCGCGCAGTCGCTGGTGGTGCTGACCGCCGGCATCGACCTGTCGGTCGGGGCGATTGCGGTGTTTTCCTCGGTGCTGATGGGGCAGATCACCTTCCGTTACGGGGTGCCGGCGCCTCTGGCCATCGCGCTGGGGCTGGTGCTGGGCACGGCCATGGGCTTTGTCAACGGCTGGCTGGTGGCCAAGGTCAAGCTGCCGCCTTTCATCGTGACGCTGGGCACCTGGCAGATCCTGCTGTCCTCGAACTTCATCTATTCCGCGAATGAAACGATCCGGTCGTCGGACATCTCGGAAAAGGCGACGGCGCTGCAGTTCTGGGGCAATGCCATTCAGCCGGGGGGCGTGAAGGTGCTCTACGCCGTCTTCCTGATGATCGCGCTGGTGGCCATCATGTCCTATGTGCTGCGCCACACCGCCTGGGGCCGCCATGTCTATGCCGTGGGCGACGACCCCGATGCGGCGGAACTGGCGGGGGTTCAGACCAAGAAGGTGCTGATCCAGGTCTATGCGCTGGCCGGCCTGTTCTGCGCCATCGCCGGCTGGGTGATGATCGGCCGCTTCGGTTCGGTCTCCCCCACCGCCTCGACCGGGCAGCTGGGCAACATCCAGTCCATCACCGCCGTGGTGATCGGGGGGATCAGCCTCTTCGGCGGGCGGGGCAGCATCGTCGGCATGTTCTTCGGCGCCCTGATCGTCGGCGTCTTCGAAATGGGCCTGCGTCTGGTCGGAACCGACCCGCAATGGACCTTCTTCCTGATCGGCGTCCTGATCATCTTCGCGGTCGCCGTGGACCAGTGGATCAGAAAGGCAGCAGCATAATGGAACCGATCCTCAAAGCCCGTGGCCTTGTGAAACGCTACGGCAAGGTCACCGCGCTGGACCACTGCGACTTCGATCTGATGCCCGGAGAGATTCTGGCGGTGATCGGCGACAACGGCGCAGGCAAGTCCAGCCTGATCAAGGCGCTGTCGGGCGCGGTGCAGCCCGATGAAGGCGAGATCACGCTGGAAGGGCAGCAGGTGCAGTTTTCCACGCCGCTGGACGCGCGGGCCTATGGCATCGAATGCGTCTATCAGACCCTGGCCATGTCGCCGGCGCTGTCGATCGCCGACAACATGTTCATGGGGCGAGAGCTGCGCAAGCCGGGCTTCATGGGGCAGGTGCTGCGCAAGCTGGACCGCCCGGCGATGGAGAAATTCGCCCGTGAGAAGCTGAACGAACTGGGGCTGATGACCATCCAGAACATCAACCAGCCGGTGGAAACCCTGTCGGGCGGCCAGCGGCAGGGGGTGGCGGTGGCGCGGGCGGCGGCCTTCGGCTCGAAAGTGGTGATCCTGGACGAACCCACCGCCGCGCTGGGGGTGAAGGAAAGCCGCCGGGTGCTGGAGCTGATCCGCGACGTGCGTGCGCGGGGCATTCCGATCATCCTGATCAGCCACAACATGCCCCATGTCTTCGAGGTGGCCGACCGCATCCACATCCACCGGCTGGGCCGGCGGCTGTGCGTGATCCGCCCGCAGGACTATTCGATGT